>Ga0209178_1000059_pt1 | contig 28165 bp, 23 predicted proteins | sample GAAS200_FD_187521 | JGI IMG/M metagenome (GOLD analysis project Ga0209178, IMG submission 187521) | Agricultural soil microbial communities from Georgia to study Nitrogen management - GA AS200 (SPAdes) (version 2) | ecosystem: Environmental > Terrestrial > Soil > Agricultural land | place: USA... | reverse complement strand
CAGCGGGTTACCCAATGCACAAATCGCGTGGAGCATTTTCGATTCACGCAGCGTGAAGCCCAATGGACCCGACGCGTACAACAATTATCCAAACTTTGCGGTTATTCCGCGCTCGGTACAGGCTGGCGCACAACCGCCGCCCACGATGCCACCGACGTTGTACCCGCCACCGACCTCGACCCCGCCCCCGCCCCCGCCATTGGTGACCGTTACCCCACCGCCAGTACCCAAGGAATTGCCTGCAAGGAAGTGCATTAGTTCAAAATGCGGCGCTGTGGTTCAACCAAGCGTGAGCGGCGCCCGTCCGGTTCACAGTGTCAGCCCGGTGCCCACGACGCGTCCGAACATCTCCGGCGGGGCATCGACGACAACCGCGAGTAGCAAGGTAGCCGTAGCCCCTACGAATAGGATGCAATCGCCGACCACTACGGTGCGTCTCGTGGCGCGCGTGGTCTGCGTCCGGTTCGAGTCGTGGTGCAAGCATTTCCTCCCGCGGGCGATGTATGTACCTGCACCATCAGCTACGCATATCTCGTCTGCCGCCGACGCGGCGGTTCGAGTGCCGTCACCGACTAGCGCTTCACCGGTAGCGCCCGCGCTGACACCTCAGGTTTCCGCGGCTTACGCGCCTGCGGACCGCCCCGAGGGACACCTCATGCGTCGCTGAGAACCGAGCCCGCGTGCCGAAGCGCCCCACGCGGGCTCGTCGCCTCTCGCGTTGACCCGCATCGAAATCAGCTGCACCGGAGGACACCCTCCGCACGACTCTCCCATGGTTCGCGTATCATCGGTCCTTTGTGAGACACAAGGAACCGAGTGGGCTGCCACGCACCACGGCTCGTGTCAGCGACTCCCCTTGGTCCATTGGCCAGCAGCGGGAGGTCCGAAACCGGCATGGGCACTTTTCAACATCAATTCTTTCTTCGCGACGAGCGCCAATACATCGGGTGCGGCATGTTGTGCGTTTGCCTCATGCTGTGGCTTGGCGCTTCACCGGTCCGAGCCGCCGTGGTGACCGATTATGTGATTAGCCAATCCTCGAGCAAGCAGGCCAACGTGCCCGTCACGTTCGGACAAGTCTTCCGCGACGGCGACGTGCCAATCGGTGCCACGCTTAGCGCGACGATCGACGGGCATCCCATAACCCTGCAGGTCGACCCCAAAGCCAGCAATCCAGACGGCAGCCTGCGGCACGCGGTGCTGACCGCGGTGTTGCCATCGCTGGAAGGCCGAGCAAACCTACCGTTCGTTCTGTCTTCGCAGGCTTCCACGGCCACCGGAGCTGCCCCCATCACGTTGGCACAACTCCTTGCCACCGGTTACGACGCCGAAATATCGCTGACTTCAAATGGCAAGCACTATACGTTGAGCGCACGCAAGCTGCTGCAAACAGCCAGCGCTGCGCGTGCGTGTCAGCCTTGGGGCAAAACTTGCAACGTATGGCTGTCCGGACCGCTCGCCGCCGAGTGGGTGGTGAATGGACCCGTCGCTACCGCCGACGGTGCCAATCTCCGGGTCTACTTCGCGGTCCGTGCATATGCCGGCTCTGAGGGTGGCACAGTTGGCCCGATTCGCACCGACATCATCGTGGAGAATTCCGACGCTTTCGCGCCTCAGGCGCAACCGCAATACACGGCCACCCTCGCTTCGGGCAGCGCAAGCTACACCAGCCCCGCCCTGACGCAGTACACCGCTACGCGCTGGCACAAAGTGCTGTGGTGGAACAACGATCAGCCGCAGGTCTACCTGCAACAAGACACCAGCTATATCCAGGCAAGCAAGGCCGTTTCGCGCTACATGGAATTGAAACCCGACGACAAGTTTCTGGCCAGCCTGCGCCAATCGTGCGCACCACTGGACCATTGCGATCAAACCAAATCAATGTCGAACGTAGGCGCGCAGCCTGGGATCGGTCCCCTTCCGCGTTGGACTAGTGTTTACATCGTCGATCCCGACATACGGGCTTACCACTGGATGCTAGCCAACACCGACGCGCTCGGCTCCTACGACATCCATTACCGCGATTCGGTGACCGGATGGCCAGTCAGCATCGAAAAGCATCCTTACGTCACCGTTGCGGATTGGGCGTACGCAAACCGCGTCGCACGACAGGACAACGCAAAGGGCGCGTCGTACAAGGCCGATCTGTTGCCAAACTGCATCGACAACGCAGTGGTGAAGAACTGCACCAAAGCGTGGTATGGCACCAGAAATCCCTTTTCGTGGGACAACGCACATCAGCCAGCGTGGTCCTACGTGGCGTATATGGTGACCGGTGATTATTACTACATGTCCGAGCTTGCCTTCAGCGCCTCGTACAACAACCTCTGGTCGAATGAGTCATATCGAGGTTTCTCGAAGGGCTTGATCGACCCATCCCATGGCTCGATGCGAGGGAAAGCATGGACGCTTCGCAATCTCGCCGAGGCCGCGTTTCTGTTGCCCGACACGTATCCGCTCAAGCCCGAATTCAATTCGGTGGTTCACAACTCACTGGACGATTGGAATCAGAAGTACACCAATAATCCAGAGGCTAACCCGCTGCGTGTGACCAAGGGTAGCACTGTTTACAGCTTGCACGGCGGAAAGCACAACGGTGTTGCACCGTGGCAACACAACTTCCTCACTTGGTCACTGGGACACGTGGCGGAGCTGGGTTTCTCTGAGGCGGTGCCCTTTCGCAATTGGCTCGCCAAATTCGAGATCGGCCTGATGACCGATTGGCAGGATGATCTTGCGCACGGTTACTGCTGGTTGGAAGCATCGGCCTACAGCATCCAGGTGAAGGACGACTCGGGAAACTGGTTGCCGTCTTACACCGCCGTTTACGCAGCAAACTGGCCCGATCTTGTGGGGCTCGCGTGCAACTCCCCGGAGATGATCAAGGAACTCGGAAAACTGAGAAAGAAGCGCACGCAGGCTGGGGAAATGGCCGGCTATCCCTATTCCGCCACGGGATTCCCCGCCAATTTCCAGATCGGGGTCGCCGCGGCCGCGGACAGCAACGTGCCGAAGGCCCACGAAGCCTGGAGCCTCTTCCAATCACGCAGCGTAAAGCCAAAAGTCCCGCACGCATACGACGATTACCCCAATTTCGCAGTACTGCCCCGGTCGGTCAGGCCTTAACTGCAACACCGACGGCTCACAATCTCGGCACGCCAATTGCAAGGCCATCCCTTCACGGGCGCGGTGCCCGCGTGTGCTCTACGTATTCTTTGGGACTTTTCCTGAATGAGCCTACGCAATGATGTCCTTCACTCGCTGAAGTGGCTGGCCGGTGCGCGCTTGGCGGGCCAACTCGTCGCGTGGGCGATCACCATCATCGTCATCCGCATTCTCAAGCCTTCGGACTACGGCTTGATGGCCATCGCGGAAGTAATGATCGGTTTCGCAGCTCTCTTCCAGGAGCTCGGGTTGTACTCGGCGATGGTCCAAAAACGTGATCTGACGCAGCGTCAGATCGAGCAGGCTTTCGGCTTGCTCATCGTTGCCAACATGGGCATTTATCTGCTGGTATTTGCGTTGGCGCCTTTCCTGGCGCAGTTCTTCGGCGACCCGAGGCTCACCACCATCGTCCGTGTACTGGGCATCCAGTTTCCCTTGGCATCCGTGGGTGTGGTCCAGGACGCGATGCTCAGCCGGAGCATGCGCTTCAAACGCAAGTCCATCGCAAACGTGGTCATTGTGCTGGGCAACGGCTTTACCACCTTGGGATTCGCACTTGCCGGTGCGGGCGTGTGGGCGCTCGTTTTCGGCAATCTTGCGGGATCATTGATACGGCCCGTTGCGCTCAGCGTGGCTGCCCATCATTGGTGTCGCCCGAGGTTTTCCCGCGAAGGTATGGCGGAAATGCTGCATTTCGGCAGCTTTGTCACACTCAGCGGCTTTCTGTGGTACGTGTATTCGCGATCCGATGTTTTCGTCATCGGAAAAATTCTTGGCAAGGAGATCCTCGGCTTCTATTCCATCGCGATGCAACTGGCTTCCTTGCCCATACAAAAAGTGGGCGAAGTTCTCAATCAGGTGGGGCTGGCGGCTTATTCAACGATCCAGCACGACATGGCTGCCATCCGTTCGCACTATATGAAAGTGGTGCGTGTCCTTAGTTTCGTTGCATTCCCCATCTTCTGGGGCATCTCCAGTGTGTCCCCTGAATTGGTGAACGTGGTACTCGGGCATCGCTGGGCGCCAGCAATCATTCCATTACAGTTGCTCAGCCTGGTAATGCCCTTCCGGATGGTTTCGCATAGCGGCTCGCCATTGTCCGCCATAGGAAAACCGCAGATTGCCACGTTGAATCATCTGATAACGTTGCTGCTCATGCCGCCCGCATTCATCATTGGCGCGTACTACTACGGTTTGACGGGCGTATCGCTGGCATGGGTCATCATGTACCCGATTGCGGTGCTGATTCGCCTGCACTTTTCGCTTGCCCCTCTTGAACTCAGCTCACGCAACTATCTGGCATCCATGGCGGGCCCTGCGGCGGGCGGCGCGTTTATGTATGTCACCGTGATCCTCGTTCGCGAAGCAGTGGTACGTCCGTGGTTGGGGCCACGAACCGGTCTGCTACTCCTGTCCGGCCTTGGTGCTACCGCCTACCTGGGCTTCATGTGGCTGCTTTGCCGCAGACGCTGTCGCGAGATGATCGCTCTGACGAGAAGACATTGAGATGCTTTGCCGCAGGGCCCGCCAAGCCAATGGCTAATTGCGAGACAGCCATGTATGCGAACCTGACCGGCAGGGACCCCGAGGGGCGCGCATACTTCTATGTGCAATTCATCGCTGGAGCACCCGAAATTCGCGGTCGTCACGAAGCGAAGCTCGGTCATCAACTCCCGTCCATTGCTCATGCGCAACCGGATGGTGTTTTCGCGCAATGGCACTGGGACGGCGTGCGGCTTGCCGTCCACAACGACCGCTACGGGTTCTTTCCGGTGTTCTGGTCGCGCACGCGATGCGGTGGCATATGTATTTCGCCCTCGCTCGTGACGCTGATCGAGCAAGGAGTGTCGCCCGAACTGGACGTTGAAGCCTTGTCGGTGTTTTTCCGGCTGGGATTTTTCGTCGGTGACGACACGCCCTTCAAGGCCATCAAGGCCGTGCCTCCTGACGCGTTGTTTCAATGGCAAGGTGGAAAGCTGGAATGTCGCGGCAGATATCCGGCGCCGGTCAGGCCATCGGATGTTTCGCGCGACGAAGCCATCGACCGTTACATCGACCTGTTCGCCAAGGCGATGGCCAAACGCGCGCCCACGTCGAACGATTTCGCCATTCCGGTAAGCGGGGGACGCGATTCACGGCACATTTTGCTCGAATTGCATCGAATGGGGTTCAACCCGCGCGCATGCGTCACCGCAATGGACAACCCGCCGGATCCCAACGAGGACCCGCGCGTCGCAGCGATTCTTTGCGGGGCGCTGGGGTTCAGGCATGTCATCGTTGACCAGCGGTTGTCGATCTTCGCTGCCCAGCTTCGAAAAAACGTGGAGACGCATTTCTGCGCATCGGCGCATGGCTGGTATCTCGCACTGGCGGATTTTTTGAACCACCACACGCCGTGCACCTACGACGGCATTGCGGGCGACGTGCTTTCCCAGAGCAAGTTCCTCAGCGTTGAGCTTGATGCCGCGTTTCGCTCGGGGAATATCGACAAAGCGTGCAGCGCGCTGCTCTCGCGGCAGGTATCCAGCTACTCGGGGGTACGCGGATTATTGAAGGGGAAGCTGAAAGCATGCTTGGATCCGTGCGTAGCCAAGGCTCGATTGTCACGCGAACTGACCCGACACTTGGATGCTCCCAACCCAGTCGGCTCCTTCATATTCTGGAACCGAACACGGCGCGAAATTGCACTTGCGCCCTACGCCATGCTCACGGGTGTGCCCGCTGTCTATGCACCATTCCTGGACCACGAGCTGTTCGATTTCCTGAGCACTTTGCCGTCGAGCATGGTCATGGATCATAGGTTTCACGACGACACGATCGCGCGCGCCTACTCCAGCTTTGCGCATATCCCCTATGTCGACCCTGCAGCGCCCGCGCCTGACGACGCGGCGGAGCGGACGCGCTTTCTGGCCGAAAGCGCATGCAGGTTTCTTCCAAAAAAACCCTCGCGCCTCATGAAGAATCTGTCGCCACGGGCGAAGATGCTGGCCGGGATCCTGTCCGGGGGGCGCATACGGCCATGGATTTCGCCCTTTATCATTTACCTCGATCAACTTGAATCCATCATGGAAGGACGCGCCCCCCGCGCGTCTGTTTGAGCGTCGCCTGCCGCACGATGCGAATCCGGGAACACGCATGACAACGTTTTTGGTTCAGGTGCTGGTGCTCGTTTCACTTGCAGTGCTTGTCGGTATCTGGGCACTGCGGTTTCCCTACCCGACGTTCTGGCTACGCCCGTTTCTTCCTGCGCGAAAGCGTTGGCCGGAGCGTGAAATCCGCGATTGGCTGGGGAACGGACATTTTCATCCTGGGTTCCTCACGTTCTTTAATCGCGACCCCGAGCGCGAACCGCCTTCCGATCTCGGCCTGGTGGCACCCGCGGACGGACTGGTCACCAGCGCGGAAGTGCGCGACGGTATCCGCTATCTCGTGATCGCCTTGAGCTTCTGGGACATGCATGTGCAGCGCAGTCCAGCCGAGGGAAAGATCGTGGCGATCGAGCCAAGCGGGGATGAATACATGGATGGCGAAGGCCGCAATTTTTCGTTCCTGCGCGAAAAGCATTGCCCGGTACAAACACGCGTCGTGATCGACGCTCCATCACACGGACGCCTTGCCGTGCGCCTGATCACGAGCTTGGCGGCGCGCCGAATAGAGGTCTGGCCAGACAAAGGCGACACGCTCGCGCGCGGTCAACGGCTCGGCCGTATCCTGCTCGGCAGCACGGTCGTACTCGAAATACCGGAGCGCTTCCCGATTTGCGTGGAGAGGGGTCAACGCGTGTGGGCCGGGGAAACGCTGGTTACGCTTGGCGCAGCCACATGATGTCCTTTTTCTGGTCGAACGGGCACCTCGGCTGGGCCTTTTTCGGGGTCCTGGTGTATTCCGTCTTGTGCCTGCTGGCGGGTGATATCGTCTGGCGCCTGACCCCCGCGCCCTTCCGCAGAATCCTGGCCGTCATGGCTCTTGTTTGGGCTGCAGGCGCAATCGCCCTGGTCGCACTTTGGTAGTTTTTGTCCGTCGCACCCTTCACGTCGTCGTCACACGGTCTCGCCGGATAATCACCGGCCGGCGCGCGTCCGTCGTGCGCCCGGATGGAGGGGCAAGCCGCGATGACTGGGACTCCCTGGACGCGCAGCGTTGTCTCGCTGTGGATCGGCACGGCAGGGCAGCCAGCGATGACCCTCAAGATTGCGATCCAGCCGGACGAAGTGGTCCACCCTAATGGAAAACGGCAATCGTTTTCCAAGCGTTGGGCGGAGTTGGCGCAGGCGAAGAACATCGATGTGGTCCCGGTCGATGTATTTGCCGAGGACGCCATGGCGCGCATATCAGAATGTAATGCGTTCATGTGGCGCTGTCCGTGCTCGGCTCACATTCGCGCCTATGCCAAGCGTTTCCTGTACGCACTCGAGGCGGGTTCGGGCATACCCGTATTTCCATCGCTGAAAAGCTCGTGGTATTTCGAGGACAAGCTCGCCCAACGCTATTTCTTCAGTGCTGCCGACATCCCATGTGCGCGAACGGATATTTTCTGGACCCGGGAAGCCGCAGAACAATTCGCTGAGCGCGCCACCTATCCTTTTGTCTTGAAGCTGGCCGGCGGCCACCAATCCGCGAATGTCCGGCTGGTGCGGAATCGACGTGAGGCGACGTTCTATGTCGAGGAGTTGTTCGGCCATGGTGTTGCGTCACTGGGTTACCGACCTGCTTCACTGCCACGTGTGTTACTGCGGCGGTTGCGGGCCGCGGTCCAGACACTCGAAGGACACAATCCGTATGTTCCGGGTACCGATGCAGAACTGCATTACGGCTACTTCTACGCACAGGAATTCCTGCCCGGCAACGAGTTCGAAACCTCGGTCATCATTGTGGGCAACCGCGCCTTTGCGGTCCGGCGGTTTATCCAACCGGGTGATTTCCGCACGCGCGGCAGTTCCGGGCGCATGGATTGGAGCCCCGCACAGATCGGCGAGGATGTGATTCGCCTTGCCTTCCGCACGGCCCGAAAGCTGGGCGCGCAGACCGTCGCACTGGACATTCTCCATCGCGACCGCGAGCCCGTTGTCATTGAACTGACCGCGAATTACGCGAGCTGGGTGGTTCGCGAGTGCCCGGGGCACTGGGTGCTGCATGGCGACCCCGAGTCAGGCCCGATGGAATGGACAGACGGCTGCACGCGCGCGGCGGACGCCATCTTCGAGGACTTCATGGACGAATTTACCGCCTCGGGATCGTTGCGCCACCATGGCGCAACGAAAGAGTTGATGCAGGGATAGGGCGACCATGGCACTCAAGATCGCGATTCAGCCGGACGAGGTGATTCATCGCAATGGCGAAAGACAGTCATTTTCGGATCGCTGGTTCCAGCTTGCGGAAGAGCACGGACTCGCCGCAGTCGCCGTGGACGTTTTTTCGAAGGATGTCATCGCGCAAATCGCCTCGTGCGATGCCTTCATGTGGCGTTGCGATCCTTCGGCCCTTCCGCGGTTGTACGCCAAGCGATTGCTGTACGCCATTGAAGAGGGCTTGGGGCTTCCGGTATTTCCAAACCTCAAGAGCTCCTGGCACTTCGAGGACAAGATTGGTCAATACTATTTCCTTGCCGCCGCAGGCATCCCGACGCCAGCCACACGCATCTTCTGGAAACGCGAACAGGCAGAGCGGTTTTGCGAGACGGCCGAATATCCATTCGTTTTGAAGCTCTCGGCTGGATATCAAGCTTCTAATGTGCGGCTCGTGCGCAATCGTGAAGAAGCACTGTTTTACGTCGACCAGCTATTCACTCATGGCGTCACGGGCTTGGGCTATCGGCCCGCCTCGCGTCCGCGCCAGCTACTGCGGCGTCTTCGTGCAGTCGCGACTGTCGCAAAAGGCGAACACCCCGATGCACCGACCGAGCAAACGGAGCTTCAACATGGCTATTTCCTTGCCCAGGAATTCCTGCCGGGCAATGATTTCGATGTCCGCATCACGATCATTGGCGATCGTGCTTTCGTGTTTCGTCGTCTGAACCGACCCAACGATTTCCGCGCAAGCGGCAGCGGCCGTATCGATTGGGACCCCCGGCAGGTCGGTGAAGAACTCATTCGTTTCGCGTTTGGTGTAGCGCACAAGTTGGATGCGCAAACCGTTGCCGTGGACATCCTCCGTCGGGGTACTGAACCCGTCATCGTCGAATTGACTTTGTCGTACGCAAGTTGGGCCGTTCGCGACTGCCCTGGACACTGGACGCTGCACGGCGACCATGAGACAGGCGATTTGAAGTGGGTGGACGGCTCCAAGCGTCCTGAGGACGCCATCTTCACCGACTTCGTGACACCTCTTCTGGAAGCGCGGCAAAGCCTCGGTCCCCTGACTCGCGCGGCGGCATGTCCATGAAAGAGCTCTTCCGGCGCACCCCGTTGCAACAGTTTGCCGAGTATTCGAGCAGCCATTTGCATGCTGGAAGCGTTTACCAGGCACGCTTCCATGAGCGACCCGGCCGCGCGGCGATGTGGGCGCTGGAACAGCCGCTGATCCACGACATCTTCGCGCGCCTCGCACCACATCGAATGCTCGACTTCGCGACCGGTACGGGTCGGATTGCAGCCGAGCTCGAGGCCACTCTGCCAAATTGCGAGTTGCACGCCATCGACATTTCCGCCGACATGCTCGAGCAGGCGCGTGCGAAGTGCAAAAGGGTTGCGTTTCATCAGATCGATGGACGACAAGCTCTCGACCAGTTCGGTAGAAACTCGTTCGATGCGGTTTCTGCTTTCCGCTTTTTCCCCAACGCCGACCCGGCCTTGCGTGAGGACGCGGCCGACCAGGTTGCGGGACTCACGAAGCCAGGTGGCCATGTCATCTTGAATAACCACCGAAGCTTTTGGTCGCTGTCTTACTTGGCGATGCGAGCTGCAGGAAACAGCGATGGCAGTTATGGCACGCCGAATGCGGAAATCTTGAAGCTATTTTTTCGGCGAGGCTTCTCCTGTGTTCGGCGTTATTCTCTCGGCGTTTGGCCGCAGACGGATTTCCGTGCCTTCTTTTTGCCTTGGTCCGTGGCGACCGCAATAGAAAATGCCAACAGACGGTTTATGGCGCGGGCTCACACGCTGGGTTACAACACGGTGTTCGTCTTCAGGAAGGACACGTAGTTCACTGATAACCGCAACGTCGGTGCCCAGACGAATGGGCGTCGTGCACGACATTCCATACAGATGAGTGCCATGGCCGCACCGCACCACGCACGAAAACTCGCGATTCATCTCGGCGCGGACGCTTCTGCTCGCGTGGCCACGATGCTGGATCGCCAAAATCATGATGGGTTGCCCACGAGCCAACGTGACTTTCGCGGGGGGGCAATCGGGTGTCTTGGCGGGGCGCTGCCGGCGCATGGCAACCTCTGCTTTTTCACAGGTATCCCAATCAATGGAACGGATGCCGAAAATCTTGTTGACGCAGAATCGGCAGCCCGGCTGTTCCCGGAATATGACGGCGCTTTCACCGGCGTGTTCTGGGACGCAGATCAGGAGATATTGGTCATCGCGACCGATTGTCTGGGCATGCAGCCGTTGTACATGCGCGATGAGCCGGGTGCGCTCACCTTCGTTTCCGATACGAAATCTCTGGCTGGCGAGCCGGACCTTGCTGCGTGGGGCGCGTTCATCTCGATCGGGCATCCCATCGGGGAGCGCAGCCTGTTGGATGGGCTGCGACGCGTGCCGCCTGCCAGCATTCTTGCTTACGATTGCAGACGGCGGCGTCTTGAAGTCCGGCGGTATTGGCAGTGGCCGGAGGCTTCCGATACCTGGCGCCATTATGATTTTTTGGCATCATTGGACCGAGACGTTCGCGCGTACGCGTCTCTGGGTAATGCCGGCACCGTGCTGCTGAGCGGCGGGTTCGATTCCCGGTTGCTGCTGTTCCTGCTCAAACGGGCAGGCATTCGCGTCAATGCGTTGTCGATAGCGCACGAGGACGAACACGATGATGCCGACGGCCGGCTGGCGGAGGCAATCGCCGAGCGGGCCGGGGTATCGCTGCGAAAAGCGAGTCCACCACGCGACTTCTTCTCATCGCAAGCGTATCTCGACTATTTGGTTGCAAGCGACGCGGGTTTTCCGAGCCTTGACCTGTTCATCGCCAAGGTTGCCTCGCAGATCGATGCCGACGTTGTCTGGGACGGTCTCGTGCCAGGGTTCGTGTTCATGCCGCTGCATCAACCTGAAGGCGGGTTCAAGACCTATCTGCGACAGGAGATTCGCGGTCCGGACAGCGCCATCTGGCGTGCGGCGGAAATGTTGTTCAAACCCGAGGTCGTGGCCGCAATGCGGGAAGGGTTTGCAAAAGATCTCGATAGCGAACTGTCCCGCCTGCCCCGCGACATGCATGGGCTGGCGCGTTTCGTAATCGAAAACCGCAGCCGCAACCGTCCCGCCATGAATCCGCTGAAGGTGTATCCGAATCGGGCGCGTGCTTTCGTCCCCGGCTTGTCGAAGGACTTCATGGCCCACGCAGCCACCATTCCGTTCCAGGAAAAGCTGCATGGCCGTTTTTACCGAAGTTTGTTTGCCAAGCTGGACAAGCGCGCGCTGTCGATACCGTTCGTCAGCGGGGGAGAACTGCTTTCGGGCAAGCGATTCAGCCTCTCTTACTGGCGCGAGCGCTTGAGTGCGGATGTGCAAAACGTTCGCTCTCGTCATCCCCGGCTGATCGGACACTCGAAAATTCCTCCAGCCAAACGTTCTACGTTCCTCGGGGAACATCTGTTCGAGGACATACACAGCTGGATCGATCCTGACGCACGCGAGAAGCTGAAGACGCTCGACAGCCGCAACTACGTGACATGGAAGCTGCTGTTCCACTGGAAGGCTTGGCAGTGGCTCCACGAAGGACGGCTGGAAGCGATGCTCGGGTCTCACGCAAACTTAGCTGTCCAGCGGATTCCCGAAGTGGGCGAGCTGCGAGTGGCGAGTCAAGCTCAGTAGGTTCATGCCACCTGCTTTGCCAGCGCTTCAATCAGGGGCGCCAGCCGCCAATATGCATAAAGGTTCAAAGGGAACCCGCGCTTGTGGTGTGCGCCAAAATAGCAAAGCATGAAATAAAGTTGTGCCCAACGTAACGCAGTAATTTCCGCAGCACTCAGGTCTCCGTATCCGGACAAGAACGCCGCCTCTACAAACTGATTGTTGTTGCGAAGCGCGCCGCTGCGAAAGCTACAGGCAGCGATATATACATGATTCAGGAACGACGCCAAGTCGTATACAACCGCACCCCGAATATCCAGCTTCGTGTCCAACAGAATTGTCTTGCGACCGTCGTAAAGCACGTTTTCTGGTTTGTAATCGCCATGTGCCCAGCTCACGCGCAATGGCGAAAGGCCGACCGCATCCGCGGACTCGCGAAGACGTAAGAACGCCCTTCGGGTCCGGCTGTTCCGCAGCAAAATACGTCTGTACGTTTCTTCGAGGTATGCGAGCTTTGGCCCGACGTCGAGCTCGCGCAGCTGATAACCGTCGGGGCACCCGTCGTGCAGTGAACGCAGCAGCGCCCCTGCGGAATGAAACATTCGACCGAGTTCCTCCCGGTCGGCCGAGCGCGCGTAGCGGACCAGATCTTTGCCGGGGAACAACCGCGTCACCATCGCGGCATGCCCATCGAGTTCCAGGTAATTCTCCGCGATCAATGCGCCGTGGTGACTATTCGGCGGAAATATTCCCCGCAACTTACGCAAGGTCTGGAACTCCCTTTCCAGCTCGTGTCGCCCATCTGCATCGCGCGCGCCGAGCGGTACAAGCTTCACGACGACGCGCTCTTCGCAGGTTTCGCACCGAAACCAGTACAGCGTTGAATTTGCGCGCACAGCAGAGCGGCCGGTGGCATGCCAGCTTGCACGCGCCTTGCAATTCGGACAAGGAAAGCCCTGATTAAGCGATATTGCGATGTCGACTGCTGTCATGCCAACCAAACCCTCCATGGACCCAGCCACACCGGAGCGAGATCAGGTTTTCGCGGCGACGATGTATATGGCTTCGCTGATCAATGGCATCAACCGATGGCGCTCAACCTCACGCAGGCCCGCGCCCTGCAAAAGCCGTTTGATGTCACTATTGCTGACGGGAAAGCGAGCCGACGCCTGATGCCCAAGCAACCGTTTGATTCTCCGCCGAAAGCGCTGATAAGGCGAATCGAGGCTGTGGTTGATGACTACAATGCCGCGACTCAACTTGGCCACGCCCGCCAGAAATTCTATTTGCTGCTCCAGCGAAAAATGCATCAGGACTCTGGCGCACAGCGCGCCGGCATACGTATCCGTGCCCTCCGGCAAGTTCTTGGCGTCGGCCACTTCACTCGTGAACCGCTCGCCAAAGCGCTCAAGCCGCTGCCTGGCAACCTGCAGCATTTCGCCGGAAATGTCCATTCCATGAACCCGATATCCGCGCGACAGCAATGCATCGGCCAGCCTGCCCGTGCCGCACGGAATATCCACCAACGTCTCATCACCGGGCACGCGCGCAAAGCACTTGCCAATGACGTGCTTCTCCCAACGGTTAAAAACCCGCCCGGCAGGGCTCGAGAAGCGGACGGCATCATAGCTCGTCGCTACGCGGTGGCTTTTGTAGTGTTCATTGGCATTCCAGTTCATGTCATTCACTCGCAACGGTCGACACTGGCCATGAATCGCTGATAGGCGGCAGCGCCAGCGAGAGCCGCCTATGATGATTTTTACGCGAGCAACCCTCGGCCCACCACTTCGACCGCAAGGGCACGTCCAAATGCAGCGTTGTCGGGCAGCCGGTCAAGATCCAGAAACGGGTCCAGTCGCCACTCGCCCGGCAACAAAGCCCTGGAATGCGCGATCATATCGGACGCAACTGCCTGTTTGTGTAAGTGGCGACGCACACCATTGATGAGGGGACGCAGGAAGACTGGGCGGGCACACATGGCCCGTTCCGAACATCGCGCCCGCCGGCCGGGGCCATCGCTGAACCGGAATCCGTAGGCCGAAGGTTCGCTCGCAATCGGCATGTGAATCCTGGCGATCAAGCGACTTTCCAATCGACCAGCATCTTTCCATTCCAATGGCAGCCGCCAAGAGGCTCCTACTGTCATCAGATCCACTAATGGCGTGGCATAGTAGCCGTGCCGCGTTGAAATGCTGTTGTTGACGCTCATCCAGTAATGGCAACGGAAGAGTGGATAAACCAATTCGACCTGCTGTCGAGTAAGCTTTTGGCGGGAAGCATGGCCCCGCGGCCCCAACACGCGACAAATGGACGCTGCCAACGTCTCCCCATAGCCCGATAATCCATTCGCGCGTCGAAAAACCCTCGGATCGAAGCCGCGATAAAAGGCGCGGACTATATCCGACGCACAAAACGGCCGATCCGGAAGATGGAAAAAGTTGCGGAAAATTTCTCCACCTCCACCATTCAAAACAATGTACCCCCCCTCTGTCTGAGCGAGACGGGTTTGCCGGTCCACACCTGAATCGTAAATGCCGTCGTTGGGCAGACCGTCAAAAAATAGCGCGTTGCGCACCAGCAGCTCCAAATCGGGCAAGGAGGCGCTTGGCGATCGCGCAGCTTTGTCTATGGCATGAAGAGATAGGCCTGCACGATCGGCCACTGTGCGCGCAATGGGAACGTCGTTGCACGTTGGGTTTCCGTACACGAACAGCTCGGGCCGATTTCCGCACGCCAATTGACCCGCGAGGATCAAACGCGAATCGAACCCGCCCGAGAGCGCAGCGCGTGTACGGTCTGGGAAAGCCGTGGCCACCTCTCGGCTGACGGTCTCGAGGTGTCCACGAATATCATCCACTGCGGAATCGAATGTGGCGTGTACCGTCGCCTCTTCCCAAATATCAACGGTCGGGCGCTTGTGGAGGCGCCCCGATGCTACGTCGACTGCGTGCGCCCGCGGCAGCGACTTGATGCCGCGCGCAACCGTTTGGTCCGAATGGGAAGCACCCAGCAGCACGTATTCCGCGGCGGCAAATTCATCCACCTCGATTTCGCGTGCGTAAGCACAAGTCGCCAACCAACTGGTGCTGTAGAAGCATCCGTCAGGGCTGGCGTAAATTCGCACGAAGCCCAGCGCGTCGTTCATCAAGAGGCAGTGGCTCGGGGTGTGCAGGAAGAGCACAAAATTACCGCGCAACGCCTTCTCTTCAATGGACTGTGCAGCATTGAGATCGCCGAGCAGCAAACCCAGCGCTGCGTTGCCAAAGCGGCCTCGATACCAGACGGGACCCACGCAAACCGCGGCGTCTTGCGGCGTCTGCACGTGAAAGTTCGCCACATCGCGCTGGGATGGATGGGACCACGCATCCAGTACGCCGCCGTCCCAAGCGAATCGCATCACATGGATAAATCCTTGGCGCTTCATGTTGCCCAGTGCACGCTGTCGACTGCCTTCGCTGCCGCCATCGCGCATCACGAGTAGAGCGTTCAGCATGTCATCGGATCCCTCACTTCATGCCTTCCTTGATCGGTGGCGCAGCTCCGCCTGTTGTACTTGGCACGGCATGCTCGTCAAGCATCGAACTGCTACTGCACATGCAAGGAACGCTTTGACTTACTGACATGACTGTTCACGCCTGCTTTTTTAGGCAAAAATTGGTCCACGGAGTAAGCAGTCGAAGCAACTGCAGGCGGTGCATGCTCAGGACATGCGGCCGGGCCAACCGGCGAATCTCCCATACCGTGGACCCGATGATGCCCGCATTGAGCAATTTCGGAAAATAATTCCAGCCAAGTTTATGGCTGTGTAACTCGGCGGGATAGATCCGGTTGGGCACGCTGATGAAAAGCAAGCCGCCTTCGACGAGCACTCGTGCCATTTCCTGCGCGCAAAACCGCCTCACATCAGGCCGGATAATGTATTCCAGTACGGAACAGCAGATGCAGAGATCAGAGCTGTCATCCGGAGCAGGCAATGCCTGTCCTTCTCCAATGACACTGAATTCGCAACGATCATCCACCCCATACAGTCGCGCCCGCGCTCGGGCGATGGTTACGTCCGCCGCACTGATGTCCACGCCACGACATTGGGCTTCGGGAAACAGAAGCGTCAAGGCGATCGAACCACTACCCGATCCACACCCGAAGTCGAAAATGACACGGGGAATGCGATCTACGGACACCAACAGCCTGGGCATGGTGGTGCGCAGGTGATGCTCTACGTTGTGCAGAAAGCGTTCGAGTTCATTGACGCCGTGGAACCGCCAAGGTGACTCTTGTCGGACCACTTCCACGAAATTTTCGAAGGCGGGGGTCCGGGATACGGCCACAGCGTGCGCCATCGCTGCCTTGAGGCGGTTTGCGTGAGGATTGCTCGCTAGGATCGGCACATCCTTCTCCAGTCTGCCGTGGATGATTGGCACGTTCATGCCGGCCCGCCCCCAAGCCGGAAGGCATCTGCTAGCGCGCCACCAGAAGATACAAGATCGAACCAAGGACGATCACCCCAAGCACCAAACAGGCCACACCCAACGCAGCGACAAGCAGATTCTTCCAGCCGTCATTCCACGCCCGCATGGCCCTGCCCCAAGTAAGCCAGAGTCCTGTCACGGGCAAGCTGCTAGAAGGTTGCGGCAATGGCGCTGCCGGGGCATATCGGCAAAACTGCTCCACGGTGCAGATCTCGATATCGTGCTGGGTACGAAGCCACGCCAGCAATGCATTGAAACGACGAATGACCCGGCGATTGGGGCGGCCATACCGGCACAGACTGAAACTATGCATGAGAATGCAAAGTGTCGGCAATCCACGCCTCGCTGCCCAACGCGTGACATGCTTGATCTCCGGCAGTGAGCAACCCTCGATATCGAGCGCACGCCGTGAGTACCACCGCCCCACACGAACCTGCTCAAAGCTTGTGAGTGGAATTTCCCAAACCCCGTTCACGCAGCTCAGCCCATTCGAAACCCCCATCTGGCGTACCAGGGGCACATCAACGCGACTGCCCGGTGACAAAGAACTATCGACCAGCAAACCCACGGAGGCGACGGCTTGCAAGGTGTCCAGGTTGGCTGAAAAGGCCCCGGCACGGTGAGCCACGACTTTCTTGCCCGTCCATTCCTCGATCAGCGACATCCCTTTTTCGAGAATATTCGTTTGGTCGTCCCGTGAAGCTTGGCTGATGCCATAGAAGGGAAACATGGGGCGCGGATGAGTGTGCAATTCCAGATCGTGTCCGCGCGAGTGGATAATCCTTGCGGCACGGGCGATCTCTGCCTCGTCATGTTTGCCGGCTTCATAAGCGTTGAAGTAAAAGGTTCCCTTTGCTTGATGCTCTTCGAGAACATCCATGATCATCTCGATGCCTAATGTCTCAGCATGACCTGGGATGTGGCCCAAGATGTCTACAGCCGGATTGCCCCGGCTCCTGGTTTCCACATCGATGCTGAAAATGAATCGTGTCGTCACGGCTTCAGCTCGCCTTGTTGGGTTGCGATACTTCCGCGTACGCCAACGGCCCCCATGGGGGGGGTGGCCACACGCACCGGTCGTGACGAAAATTACCCGGATATCTGATCGTCCCTGCCTTCATTTGGTCTCCGGAATCGTTGAAATCATCTTGCGCGCCAGATGCCACGCTTCGCGGCTCAAGCGATCGTGCGTCGCATACCAGCCGCGCCGAAACGCGGAGGGTGGGCGACCCATCCCGGTGAGCGGATAGCCGCAACTTTCCAACATGTCGGCAGCCACACCATCGAAAATTGCCTGGTCGCGCAGCGACATGGCTTCACGCCAACGGGCAATTTTTTCGGGCTTCAGCTGCTTTGCATCAGACATAAAACGTGCGGTCACCGGACCGGCTGGCGCTCCCGTTACGAAATGCTCCAGCTCCGCCATGGTGGTCTTCGGATCAGAAATCAGATCTTCGTAGCGAATTTCCAGATATCGTCCGGGCATATCCTGCGCTGCATTCCGCGTCACCTTGATGTATTTACGCCAGTGGACGGCGGCGGCGCAAGTATTCTGATGACCCCATGTCACATGTCGATGCGACATTGCGCAATCGCGACCATCGCGGATGACGTGGATAATCCGGCAAGCGGGGAAAAACCTGTTGAGCAAATCCAGATGGCGGCCAAACACGGGATATTTGGAACCGATTCGGCTTTTGCCCATCTGCTCGGCGATTTGGTGCAATATGTCGAGAGTTGCCGCAGTGAAATTTGTGTGCCCTTTCTCCAGGCGATGCCAGTCGATGGTGACGGAGTAATTCCGTTTCAGGATGGAAAAGAATTCGTCCCGGCGAAGATCGAGCAACAAACGCCGGAAGTTCTCTTGCTGACACAGATCACCATAGCGAGAAAGGCGCAAGCCGAAAGCGACAATAAACTGGCCCTCGTTTACGAAGCCCGCGTCAAAGTAGTCCCGCATCAGCCGGTTCACCCAAGTGGTGCCGGAACGAGCGAAGCCCGTCAAGAAAATGGGCGATTCCGTCGGTGGCGAACTTCCGGCCCCCATCGGCTGCCCCATGTTTCGTGGTTTGGTCATCGAACAGCGATCCCGTCCAGAAGGCCGGCGAGCACCGTGGTTCCTTGGCGCCTTGAATAGGATCTCACGACGCTTTTGCTTGCCACCGACGCTCTTTGTTCGCGCAAGGCGTTGACGAATTCCAGGAGCCCCTTTTCGATGCCCGGAATATCGTCCAACGCAACCAGCTTCGCCCCCCCCGATTCACGCAGCAAGGACTCGGTGTCACCCCCCTTTCCAACCAAGCCGAAAATGGGACGCCCAACCCGCAAATACTCGTAGACCTTTGCCGGAATCTGATGATCAAACTTGCCTCCCTGGAACAGCAACAAGGCATCAGCATCAACTTGTTCAAGGAGCGCTTCACGGTTGGGGATCAGCGGTGCCAACGTCACCATTCGTTCAAGACCGCGACGCCGGATCTCTTCCTGATACCGTGCCTCGGAGCCGCTAGCGCGCAACACGATCGAAATATCTTCGGCGGCCAGGGCTTTTGTTGCCTTGAGATTTGCCAGCGCAGAAAAGAACGGCAATGGATCGCGCCCATCCGGATAAAGGATTCCGCTGTGGACGAGTCGCAACGGTCTGCGCGGCGGACGAGCCGTTGGCTCGGGAAGGGTAGAAAAAGCCGCCTCGTCATAGCCGTTGGGAATGACGGCCATGCGACCTCCACGAAAAGTTCGAGGGTAATTTTCCGCGTACCGGCGCATGGCGCCGGGTGTAGTGAACACCACACGCGTGGCGCGATCCAGCACCTTTCGCTCCCAACGCGTCTGCGAAGACACCGAGAAAGGATTGCCGGCTTCGACTGAACCAGAAACCGGGTCGCGGAAGTCCGCAATCCATGGAAGCCCGGTCACCCTGCTCAAAGTATGGGCAATGCAATGCGCAGTCATGATGGGGTACGTGGACCAGATGGCATTTATTTGATGCTGGCGGATCAATCGCAATCCCTTCCACACCGCGGCTACCCACCAAGTCGACCAACGGTCAGGCTGCGCGAGGAACCCGGGATATTTGCCGCGGATCGAAAGCTGCCGTTGCACATCCAGTCCCATCGCTCTATGCACTCGGCAACCCGCCGGAATCGCCGTGACGTTGTTTTCGTCAACGCGAGGAAAGGCAGCGGAATGGGCTGACAATACGGTAGGCTCCCAACCCTCCTCCGGCAGGTACCTTACGAATCCCAGAGTCCGCAGATGACCACTTCCCATGGAAGCGGGAGGGAAGTGGAAGGCAACCATCAATACCCGCTTCACGCCGTCACCCCGACAGTACCTTATGAGCCGCATGCGATCCTGGAAGTGCCCGAGATGGCGCGTGAACGGGCTCTAGAAGCATCAAGGGTTCACGGACCAGGATCTCCAGCAGCGCCGAAAGCGCGATCAACTGGTAAACCAGGTCGAAATAAGTCATGGGCAAGAATGCGCCCGCCACTATGAATGCCACAAGGGAAACCTGCAGCATGGAAGCGAGATCGTAGGCCCATTTGTGTTCCGGCACATCACGTGCCATCGTTCGAACACGACTGCAGTTGCGCCAGCTGACCAACAAAAGCATCAGGAACAGAATCAACCCCGGGAAGCCCTGTTCGCTCAAAGCGCGAAAATAGATGCTGTGAATGGCGCGTTGCTTAGCGCCCTCTGGCGCGTACGCCTCCCACATTGTCGAGCTCTTGTAATCGTCAAACCCCCCCCCGACAAGTGGCCGATGAATGGCAAGGTTCGCCGCAAACTGCCAAGACTGTATTCGGGTTTCGGCCGTATTGACCTGGGTGGCGTCTTGCAACGTATTCATGCGCGCCAGCCACTGCGGCGGCATGAAATGATAGGCGGCAAAGCCGACCACAACTACCGTCACAATCACTGCCAGTCTGCGGCGGCTCTTCAGGAATAGGGCTCCGGACACAATCGCCAATCCGATCAGCCCGCCGCGCGAATATGTACCGAATACGCCGGCATAAGTGAACAGCATGCCCAGACCAAGGCCGATCCGCACCAGTTTTCGAGATGCCTGCAACTGCAGATAGCGCATGAATGGCAATGTCATGCAGAGCGCCAGCGCTAAGGCATTGTTGTCGGAAATGAAACTCCCGGGAGGGCCGAGAACATGATTGACGCCTCCCCCCGTCACCGTGAATATCCCACCCTTTACGCCGTAAAACCCCAGTGAAACCACGATCATCCATACAAGCCAATGCATACGTTCGCGCGTGTTTACCATCATCAAAGTCACGAACACCATGACCATGATTTTTGCGAACTCCTGGAACTTTTCCGCCGCAGCAGCCGGCTCTGCCGCAAACAAGGTCGTAATACCCGTCCATGCCAGAAACACGAACAGAAGCACGCTTACTGCGGACATCGGGATTCTTTTTTGTTCCTTGCTGACGGCGAGACTCACCAGCGTGAATACCGCAATCATCATCACCCACGGAAAACTGTACGCAAAGCCGTAGCACAGGCGGTGCGGATTCATGTAGCCGAGCCACGACCACACCAGCAGCCCGATGTACGGGCGTGACAGGATGAAGGGAACGGTCCCGAAGATGAAAAGGGCGAGGGCGATGTCGCGCATGGATCAGACCGCCTGCAATTGCAACATCAGTGCATCCATGAAGAACTTGGCGGCCCAATTCGGATAACGGTTCGTCATGTAACCGCCGCCGCGTGGATGCGAACCCGGTATTCCGCCGCGGATGCCGGGATCAGGCGTGGAAAGGTCCTGCACCGACATGTTGAAGCGGTTCGCTTTTTCCGCCGCAGGCAGCATCGAACGATCGCCAGCATCGTGGGCGATTCTCTGCCAAACAATGGCCATCTGGGCATTGCCGGTGACGCAGGTCCAGCGGGCCGCTGATTTCCAGCCGGCATCGAGCCGACCCGGCAACGCGCCGTCGTCGCGCTGCGTTTGCGCGACAGCGCGCGCAATACGCGCAGCCGCATCGAGAAACATGCCGTTGGCCGCGATCAAGCCGACTTCCAAAATACCGCGAGTGGCGTAGGCGATGGTGTGCGTCAGTGGACGGCTATTGTCCTCGAGATCGTTGTTTTCGAGCCATCCGTTTGGGCGCATCTGCGTAAGTGCCCACTCGACATTGCGTATCGCCGCGTCGATGTACTTCTGTTCACCCAAAGCCTTGCCCGCTTGGGCAAGGCCGAATGCCACGCGCGTGTTGTAGGTATTCAGTGCATGCGCCGCGAATGGCGAAGCGAAACGCCGCCATGCACCGTCCTCATCCTGCGCCGCCACCAGCCACTCGGCCGCGCGAATCAGCGAATTGCGAAAACGCTCATTCCGGGTCTGTTGCCATGCGGCCGTCCAACCGAAAAGAACCTGCCCGGTATTGAAGATGGTGGGCACGATCTGCGCCGCGTCCATGGTGCCGGCACGCACGCCACCATCGGGGAGCTGGATGTCGGATTCCCATTCGGCCATGCGGACGGCGTGTTCACGGTAGGCCGTCTCGCCACAAAATTCCGCATAGCGAAAGAACGTCGGGATGATGTAGCCGGTGGTTTCCGGATAAGCCCCCACCCATTTGCGCTTCGTGGCGTCGTAATGGGCGCTGACGCCACCGCAGCCGGTAACGTCCTGCGCGCGCGACAGCCACTCGGCCGCCGCACGCAACGCCAATTCCGGATCGAGATTGGCATTCGCCCGACGCTTGGGCAGCAGTTTGGCCAACACATTCATGGTTTGCTTTCCAAGGGTTCGGTTGACGGCGACATCCTTGCTGCCCGCGTGCGCAAGGCTTGCGTTGCGCGATGAGAAAGATTGACCAAGCCGGGCATGGGATCGGACCAGCGCCAGATTGCATCCGCAATCCCATCGATCGCTTCAAACCCGTCCTTCGGCCGCTGGCGTTGCGCGCGCGCCGATTGCATATCTTCCGACCGCACCCGCCATGCGATGGATTTTGAAGCGAGGCGGGGCGCGGGAAAACTCAAATCTAGCGCGCCGCAATACGCCGCATGCGGCAGGTTGACCCCATTCAACGTCGCAACTTCCGCCTGATAATCAGTGCGCCCCACGGTCGGCTCGACCATGCGGAACGCGCCGGTGCGCGCATCGCGTTTGTATTCCATTGCCGCCATGCCGGTCACCCCGGCATCGCGGAAAAACTTCGTGGTCAGCGCGGACAACTCGGCGTGCGCTTCGGGCGCCGGTGCGCAACTGGCGGTACCGCCGACCTGGGGCGGCCACGAACGAACCTTGTGGCCCGTGAACGATGCGGTGACGTCGCCCTGCGCATCGATGTATTGCAGGCAGAAGTAGATGCTGGAATCCGGGCCTTCGGTCCACTCCTGCACCACCACATCGGGCATGACCGGCAGGATCCGTCCAACAAGTTCCATAGCATCCGCCGCCGTTTCCACGCGATAGGCTTTTTTGAACTGCCGACCGTAGCCGTCGTGACGTTCACCCGGTTTGACCACCACCGGATAACGCAGACGTTCCAGCGCCGGCAATTCCGCCGCCGCGCCGATGCGGACCAGTGAAGGGATGGGGCAGCCGAACTGTTCCGCGAGACCCTGGAAACCATGCTTGTGCAACAGTGTTTCCAGCAACTTCCCGGCCGGCAAGTTGAACCGATAGAGTGGCGACAATCTTTCTCGCCCGCGCGAAACCAGCTTGACGCTTTCCTCCTGCGTCAACAGCAGCACAGGGCGAAGGCCGGCGAACCGTGTCGTGCCCAGGCGCACCAACTCGTCGATCAGCGCGGGTCCATGCATGCTGGCGAGGGTCAGCGGTCGGGCTGCCCGGGTACGCATCTCGAACCGCCGACTGTCGGCGTCGAGCAACCAGGCGGGAACACCCGCCCGCGCGAGGCTGCGCGCCACGCCCAATCCATTGATGCCCGCTCCAAGCACCACTGCAGGTGTATCAGACGACACGACCTGCTCCCCCCTCGCGTTGCGAGCGCGCGAGTATGCCAGCGTAGACGCCACGATAGCGATCGACGCTTCCGCGCCAGGTGCGTTCGCGTTCCACGAACTGCCGCCCATTGGTGATCACCGCATCCCAAGCCGCCGGATGCCGCAGAAGATCGATGAGACACTCGGCGAGTGCAACCGGCGAACCGGCGGAGAACAGGTGCCCGTTGTAGCCATCGCGGATCAACTCACGATGCCCGCCGACGTCGGAAGCCGCCACCAGTTTCCCCATGGCCATCGCTTCGAGCGGCTTCAGCGGCGTGACCAGTTCCGTGAGCCGGCGCGAAATGCGCGGGTAGACCATGACGTCCATGGCGCTGTAGTAACGGCTCACCTCGTCATGCGGTACGCGTCCGACAAAATGCACGCTGCCTTCGAGGCCCAGGCGCGCGGCCAGCGCTTTCAGTGCCTCTTCCCGCGGGCCGCCGCCCAGCAAGAGCAGGCGCGCCTGCGGTGCGGCGCGCAACACTTGCGGCATCGCCTGCAGCAGGATGTCCAGGCCCTCATAGGCGTAGAAGGAACCCGCGAATCCCAGCGTGGCCCTCGGCGCGAGCCGGTATTTTTCGACAAGCTCGGCATCGGCAGGCGCCTTGAACTGGAATTTCGTCACGTCCACGGCATTGGGAATGACGGTGATCTTGTCTGCGGGAACGCCTCGCTTCAGCATGTCGCCGCGCAAGCCTTCGCAGATCGTGGTCACTGCGTCCGCCCCTCGCAACGCGCGCGTTTCCATGGCGCGCGTCAACCGGTAGCGCGGTCCCCATTCGCGCGCCGTGCCCAGGTCGGCGGCCGCGTCTTCCCAGAACGCACGCACCTCATACACCACCGGTATGCCACGTGCCCGGCCGATTGCCAGTGCGGGCAATGCATTCAACACCGGCGAGTGGGCGTGCAGGATGTCCGGCCGCACCGCGTCCACCACCTCGGCGAGTCGCGTCTGCACGGCACCCATCAATGCGCGATGCTGGACCAGCGGCAGCTTCGCCGCCAAACCGCCTGCCGGCGGCGTCCGATAAAAAAGCCATTCGCCGATCTGCTGCTCGCGCTCGCTGCCGCTCCCTTGCTTGGGGCTGGTCAACTGGAAGGTTTTCCATCCCAACCGACGCTGATGCGCGAGAATCGAGAGCGTGCGGAAGGTGTAGCCGCTGTGCAACGGTAGGGAATGATCCAACACATGCAGGATGCGCAGGGGTTGCACGGCGGCCCCGTCGGGCTGCACTTTGTTTTCCCGCGCAACGGCTGCCAACGTATCACTCATGTTGCTTTCCCGGTGCGCTTGCCTGATTCATGCGCGGCAAGCACCTTTGCATACAGCGCGCATTGCGCTGCCACCACCGGACCCCAGCCCAGGTTTTCGGCAAAGCGCCGCGTGGCGGCCCGATCCGGCCGCCGCCTCCACAAGCGCTGCCAAGCTGCAAACAGTGCATCAGCGGTGCGCGCCTCGGCCACTTCGCCCGCTTCGGGTCCATTCACGAGCTCTTCCACGCCAGCAAATGGCGCCGCCACCACCGGCGTACCGCAGGCAAGCGATTCCAGTACCACGTTCGGCATGCCTTCGCGACTGGAGGCCAGCATCAAGACATCGGCCGCGTTGTAGTACTCGAGCAGTTGAGCCTGCGGAACATTCCCCAGGAAGCGCACCCGTGCGTCGACCCGCGACTCGGACGCAAGCTGCCGGAGGCGCGACGCTTCAGGTCCATCGCCGGCAACCAGCAGGACGGCATCGGGAACTTTTGCGAGAGCGCCCAGCGTGACGTGCACGCCTTTCAGTTCGACGAGATTGCCGACCGCCAGCCACACCGGACCCGCCAGGCCGAGACGGATGCGGATCGCCGAGCGGTCGAGCGGCTGAAAACGCTCGAGATCGACACCGTTGCGCAGCACGCTGATCCTGCCGCTCTCGATGCCCAACGCTTCGGCCTTTCGTTTCAGTGCTTCCGAGACGGTGACCACGGCATCGACGCACGCGGCAGTCGTCTTGATCCGCCGCCGCGGCAAGGGATGTCGCGGTATGACATTCAAATCGCTGCCGCGGGCCGTGATTACGACGGGCCTGCCGAGCGCCGCGCCGAGCCTCGCGGCGACTACGCCATCGGGATAGAAATAGTGCGCGTCGATCAGGTCGAAGTTTTCCAGGTCGATCTGCTTTCGCAACACCGGCAGCAACCAGCGATACATCAGCAATGGAGCGATGTTCATTCCGATTTTCGGAATGACGGGATAACGTGGATGCAGGATATCGATGCCGCGACGTTGCTCGCGCTCCGGCACTTTCGCGAATGCCGCATAAGTTCCGAAACGCGGATGCCCGAACGGAAACCAGGGCACGGGCGCCACGACAGTGGCTGATACGCGGCCGGAATCCACCAAATGGCGCAGGCGTTCCTCGACGAACACGCCATGACGCGGCATGACGGCATTGGGGTAGAGACTGGTGAAGACCAACACCCGAATGGGATGAGTGCCGCCGACCGTTTGGTGGCCGTCCCCCGAAGGGTCGGTGGTCGCGGCCGTCAGGGCGCCGGATGCGGGTACCAGCTCGGAAATACCCGCGTCTCGAACGACTGATGCCTCGCCGCTTCTCATGCCACCGCTCCCGGCATGACAGTCACGCTTTTTGCGGATTGATTGCCGATTGAGACGCTTCCATGCGTGCGCCGCAGGAACGCATCCAGCATCATCAGCTTCCACAAGGTGGCGCTGTGATCGAAGCGACCGGAGGCATGCTGGCGCACCAAGCGGTCGACCACGTCCGGTGCGAACCAGCCCGTTTCGGCCAGCGCACCGGTGTCGAACGCGCCCTGCAGGCGTCCGTGCAATGGCCCGCGGAACCAAGCGGCCAGCGGTACCCGGAACCCCATCTTGGTCCGATACAACACCTCGGGCGGAAGATCCGACTCCAGCGCCTTCTTGAAGACGTACTTGCCCTCGCCACCGCGCAGCTTGAGATCGGCCGGCAGACTTGACGCCCATTCCACCAATTTGTGGTCGAGCACCGGCACCCGCACCTCGAGGCTGTGTGCCATGCTGGCGCGATCCACCTTGGTCAGGATGTCGCCCGGCAGCCATGTCTTGAAATCGAGGTATTGCGCCAACAGGAGGGGATGCTCCGTCGGCGCCGCGGCGGCATGATCGCGGAAGACGGACAACGCGGAGTAACCCTGCAAGTCGCGTTTGAACGCCGGACTGTAGAGTTCCGCGCGCAGCGCCGCGGGTGTCGTGCTGACGCTGTGGTAATACGCCGCGACATCGTCCCGGGCCAAGGCCTGGAACGTGGTTTTTGCGCGCAATGGTCGCGGAGCCCAGTCGGCCTTGGGATACAGGCTGCCCAGCAAGCCGAACACCGGCGCCCTGACGGCCATCGGAAGGCCGGCGCGCAAGCCGCTTTCCCACGTGTGCAAGCGGTAACGGCGATATCCGGCGAAATTCTCGTCGCCGCCATCGCCCGAAAGCGCCACCGTGACATGCCTGCGCGCCAATTCACACACCCGGTAGGTCGGCAAGGCGGAGCTGTCGGCAAACGGTTCGTCGTAGATGCCTGCCAGTGTATCGAGCAGGCCGTGATCATCCGAGTCGACGCGTTCCTCGAAGTGGGTCGTGCCAAGATGCTGCGCGACCTGGCGCGCGTAAGCGGTTTCATCGAATCCCGCGTGATCGAAACCGATCGCGCAGGTATTGACCGCCCCGCGTCCCGCACGGCACATGCTGGCGACCACCGCGCTGGAATCGACGCCGCCGGACAGGAATGCGCCCAGCGGAACGTCCGCCACCATTTGGCTGGCGACCGATTCGTTCAGCAGCGTACGAAGCTGCAGCACCGCGGCGCTTTCATCGACCTTGGCAGTGGCGAACGGCACGTCCCAGTATCGGCGCGCCGTGGGGCGGGCTTCGCCCGCGCGCCAGCTCAGCCAATGGCCCGGCGGCAGCTTGTAGATGCCGCGATAGATGCACTTCGGATCGGGCACGTAGCCCAGTGCGAGATAATCCTCCAGCGCCTGCGGATCCAGCGTGCGTTCTACATCCGGGTGCGCCAGCAGACCCTTGAGTTCGGAAGCGAACACAAGGTCGCCGGTACGCGTGAAAGTGTAAAGCAGCGGCTTGATGCCGACGTGATCGCGAACAAGGAAGATGCGCGACGCACGCATGTCCCACATCGCGAACGCGAACATCCCGCGCAGCCGCCCGACGCAAGCCTCGCCCCACTGCTGCCAAGCCCTCAACAGCACTTCGGTATCGCTGTGGCTGGTGAACTCGACACCCGCGGTTTCGAGTTCGGCTCTGATCTTCTCGAAGTTGTACAACTCACCGTTGTAGACAAGCGCGAGCCCCACGGCCTCGTCCACCATGGGTTGTTGGCCATGGCTGAGGTCGATGATGGACAGACGGCGATGGCCGAGGCCGATGCCCTTCGCAAGGTACATCCCCGCCTCGTCCGGTCCGCGGTGATGCATGGCATCACGCATCGCCAGCAGTACCTTTTCGTTCGGCGTCTCGTCGAGGTGGGCTTTGACGATGCCCGTCACACCGCACATGTCAGCGTTCCCTTCTTTCGGCGAATCCGATGGACATTCTCGACGACGACGCGTG
>Ga0209178_1000055_pt1 | contig 28917 bp, 25 predicted proteins | sample GAAS200_FD_187521 | JGI IMG/M metagenome (GOLD analysis project Ga0209178, IMG submission 187521) | Agricultural soil microbial communities from Georgia to study Nitrogen management - GA AS200 (SPAdes) (version 2) | ecosystem: Environmental > Terrestrial > Soil > Agricultural land | place: USA... | reverse complement strand
AATGGATGAGATTTGCGGCACGGGGTTCGTCACGTTCATCGCGACGACATTTGAGCTCCCACCTCCTGGAGCTTCGCCAGCGGGGGGATTGGGAACGGGTGGGTTAAAGACTGCTATTTGTAGCGCGCCGGCATTGGCTATGTCCGACGCATCCACGGCCGCTGTCAGCTGTGTCGAATTTACCTCGAATGTCGTGTGATTGGCTCCATTGATCGTTACCACTGAAGTCGACACAAAGTTCGTGCCGTTTACCCGCAACGTAAACGATCCCGAACTGGCGTAAACGCCGGACGGCGACAGAGACGTAATCGTTGGGACAGGCACGGCGATCGGGTTGATCGTAAAACTCACCGGCGGCTGAAACAAACCGCCGCCAGGCTGGGGAGTTTCCACAGTTACCTGCACTTTGCCCGGATTTACGACGTCGGTCTGGAGAATATCCGCCGTGATGTGAGCGGAATCCTGAAAGAACGAGACACGTGGGAAGCCGTTCCAAAGCACCGTGGAAGCGGGAGTGAAATTCGATCCGACCACGGTAAGCGTGAAAGCAGGCTGCCCGGCGTTCACATTTGTCGGCGAGACTCCTGTGACGACGGGCGCCGGATAATTAATGTACTGTTGGCAAGAGGAAGAAAAAAATAGTGCCACCAGAATACCCGCGAAAACGAGGCAGTCTTTTCCCCGCGCAATCTTCATCCATTGACCCATTCGTTCGATTCGCCCCTGAGGCGTAACGATAGAGACTACTAAAGATGTGCCGCACGGGCAATTGGGATGCCCGCATAGACCTATCCGACGCCTCATATTACGCCGGTGTGGGATGAAATTATGGTGTCTGTTTTCCAGGAGTGGGCGCCGCTGCTTCCGTCTGAGGTTGCAGGACACTCAGCACTTCGGGCGGCAGCTTGTCTGCTCGTTTCACGACGGCAGTGACTTGCCACATTTGATTTTCGTCCAGAACCTTGGCGAAGCTTGGCATCCCGCTGAGTCGAATCCCATTCTTCACTTTCCAATATGTCTCGCCTGCGGAGTCGTCGGTGACCATACCATCCGGCGACAGCAAGCGAGGCGCTCGCGGCAACATTCCTGAGCCTACTGGCTCTTGCGGCTGATTGGGAAGCCCGTGACATGGGGCGCAATCGTTCTGATAAGTATGAGCGCCAGCGACGAGGTCCGCTGTAGGCATGTTGGAGACGTCGCGCGATGGAGCTTGTCTTGCAATTCGGGCGCCGAGGCCCAGTTCCCCAATTACCGGTTCGAAACGCATCGACGAATCGTCAGCCGCTGCGGGAAGCCAGCCGAAGTACACGGCGGCAAGAATAATCACCGCAAAAAGTACAACGCCCACAATGATGCCGCTCCAAAATTTGCTCATCCCGTCCTCTCGTTGCTTGAAAGACCGAGAGGATTTATTACCACAAGCGATAGTATGAATCACCCAGTTTAGTCATTTTTTCATGGTTCTATACCACGCGCCAGAGAAGCAACGAGCGTGGAAATCGTCCACATTGACGCAAGGTGTTGAGTCTGCTATGTTTGCATTTCGGCAAGCCTTGGAGTGAACTTGTGAAAAGCCGCTCCTCCCAAGCTACTTCATCTGTAACACAGAAGGGTCATAAGCCTTTGAAACACAGCAGTTTACGGCACAACGAAAACGCGAAAGCTGCGCCACCCGATCCCGAGGCAACCGCGAAGCAGCAGCAGCTAAAGCTGTACGAGGAAGCGCTTACCCTCTTTCAGCAGCAGAAATTTCAACGCGCCAAGCAGATTCTCGAGCGCGTGACCGAAGGCCCCAGCAATGAGCTTGGGGAGCGAGCCCGCGTTCACATCCGTATTTGCGATCAGCGCATCTCACGCCCACCCGCGCCTGTCTTGAAATCCGCTGAAGACCATTACACGCAGGGAGTGGCTTTGATGAATTTGGGGCGTTGGGACGATGCGCGCGAACACCTGGATCGCGCACGCAAAGCGGCACCCAAAGCGGATCACATCGTATACGCAATGGCGGTGCTGGATTGCCTTACGGGCGAAGCCGATTCAGCGATGGAAAACTTGAAGTTCGCGATTCAGCTCCGACCGGAAAATCGCTATCATGCCCGCAACGATGAGGATTTCGCGTTTTTGCAGGAAGACCCCCGCTTCACGGAACTTCTCTATCCTGAGCGTGACGGCTCGGGCGGTTAACTCGCGGTTTAGGTGAAAGAACGCCAAAAGAATCGCTCTCAGCCCAGTCGCGCTCTTCGCGTAGTCGCGCTGGGCGGTGGAACCGGTCTCTCTGTCGTCCTGCGCGGACTCAAGCAGCACATTGCTTATTCGCCCAAAGAGGCATCCCGTGATCGCGCCCCTGGACGCGCGCCGTTTCCCATTTCCGATCTGACCGCTGTAGTTGCGGTAAGCGATGACGGCGGGAGCTCCGGCCGTTTGCGCCGCGAATACCGTGTGTTGCCTCCGGGAGACATTCGCAACTGCATGGTGGCGCTCTCGATGGACGAGCCGCTGCTGGCGAATCTCTTTCAGTACCGTTTTCCCCTTGGCCGCGGCCTCGCCGGTCACAGCTTCGGCAATTTGTTTCTAACGGCTCTCACGAACGTGACGGGCGATTTTGTGCGCGCTGTGGAAGTATCGTCACAGGTGCTGGCAATTCGCGGCCGAATTTTTCCTTCGACGGAAGAAAACGTAACGCTTGAGGCCGAGCTCGAGGATGGAACGGTCGTCAAAGGGGAGACGAAGATTTCTAAATCGCGGAAACGAATCGCGCGGATTCGCCTCTCGCCGCGCCGGGTCCGGCCGTCTCCTTACACGCTAGAGGCGCTCCGACGCGCCGATCTGATCCTGGTGGGCCCCGGTTCTCTTTACACGAGCATTATTCCTAATCTACTCGTGCAAGGCGTGGTTGAAACGATCGCGCATTCGAGAGCCACGCGCGTCTACATCGCAAACCTGATGACACAGCCGGGCGAAACTTCGCATTATTCGGTGGCCGATCACATCCGCGCGATCTATGAACATGCCGGTCGCCCCATTTTTGACTATGCGATTGTGAACCGCGCGCGTATCTCACCGCGGCTGCTGCGGCGCTATAAGGCCGAGGGCGCCGAACCTGTGGAGCCGTCGTTGGAGGAGCTTGCGGGGATGGGCTTGAAGTGCATCGAAGCGAATGTGTTGCAGCAGGATCGCGTGGTGAGGCACGATCAGTCTGCCCTTGCCGATCTTTTGCTCAACCGTTTTGTCCATTCCAGCGGGCGAAATTAACCCCGGCTCAGCTTTCCGATTCTGCGCACATGAAACAAGTACGGTCCAAATTCTCGCCGCGCGAACCTCAGCCAGCTATGATGTTGCCATGATGCCAAAGCTGGACGTGCGTGGACTTACGGTCGAACTGCCTACGGTGCACGGTTGGATTCGGCCCGTGAATGACGTGTCCTTCGCGCTGGCCGAAGGCGAAACGCTTGGCATTGTCGGTGAATCTGGCTCCGGGAAAACGATTCTTTCGCTCACCTTGATGGGGCTAGAGCCGCACGGAGCACGTTGCACGGGCGATGCTCTGCTCCATGCGCGCGGAAACGGGCAGGAAACGCGAAATTTGATCGGGGCGTCGCCTGATCGTCTGCGCCAGATGCGCGGACGCGAAATGGCAATGATCTTTCAGGAACCGATGACCGCGCTTAATCCCGTAATGCGCGTGGGCGCGCAGATCGCGGAAGCAATTCGTATTCATGATGGTACGCTTTCGTCGGCAGAGATTGAGAAGCAAGTTCTCAAGGCGCTTGAGCGAGCAGCCGTGCCGGAACCGGAAAGGCGCGCCCGCCAGTATCCGCACCAGCTCTCCGGTGGATTGCGCCAGCGCGTGATGATTGCGATGGCGCTTGCGGCCGGTCCGGGACTGTTGATCGCGGATGAGCCAACGACGGCGCTGGACGTGACCGTACAGCGACAGATTCTGGAGCTGCTCGGCACGTTACAAGACGAATTGCAGCTTTCGATGCTCTTCATTACGCATGATCTGGGAGTCGTGGCGGAAATTGCAGACCGCGTTGCAGTGATGTATGCGGGCAGGATCGTCGAAGAAGGGCCGGTGCTCGATGTCTTGAGGCATCCGCGACATCCCTACACAGAAGGATTGATCGCTGCCGCGCCGCGATTGAGGCGAGAGCGATCCGCTTCCATTCCAGGGATGGTGCCGGCGCTCTACGCGTTACCGCCAGGATGCGCGTTCGAACCGCGATGTGCGTACGCGCGAGAGGAATGCGCCAGGGTGGTGCCGAAATTGAGGCGTGCAGGAGAAAATCGCCATGCACGATGCATCCTGGTAAGCGAGAAAGTAGAGGAGCTGGAGGAAGCAAAGGATGTAAAGGAGAAGAGCAGCTAGCGCATGAGCGACGGCGACGCCATCCTAGTAGCGCGCAATCTCAGAAAGGTTTACACGGCGCACGGTGTGGCGCGCGCGGCTGTGGACGATGTGAGCTTTTCCGTTGATCGTGGCGAGACGCTGGGGATCGTTGGTGAGTCCGGCTGCGGAAAGACGACGCTCGCGCGAATGTTGATGAGACTGATTGAGCCGGATGCCGGCGAGATACTTTTCGGCGGCAGTAATTGGCTGGCGGCGCGCGGATCAAAATTACGTGCGCTGCGTCGCAAGATACAGATGGTATTTCAGGATCCGATGGCGTCTCTTAACCCGAGGCACCGAGTGGGCGGTATTGTGGGCGAGCCCCTGGCGATTCATGAGCCGGTGATGTCGCGCAAAGAGAGGCGAGCGCGCGTCACCAAAATCTTGGGCCAAGTGGGTATCGGTGAAGATGCGCTCAATCGTTACCCCCATGAATTTTCAGGCGGCCAGCGGCAGAGGATCGGAATTGCTCGCGCACTGATTTTGCACCCGGAAATTGTGATAGCCGACGAGCCGGTTTCGGCGCTGGATGTCTCGGTTGGCGCTCAAATACTCGATTTGCTTGTGCGCTTGCAGCAGGATTTCTCGCTCACGCTCATTCTGATTTCTCATAGCATGCCTGTGGTTGCGCAGATGGCGACGCGCGTTGCTGTGATGCACGCGGGGCGTTTCGTCGAGATCGGCGCCGTGGAGCAAGTGCTGCAATCGCCGCAAAATGAATACACGCAAGCCTTACTGTCCGCAGTGCCCGAAATTCCCGCCTGAACGGACTTTGACACTTCGGGCCGTTTCACCGGCGCAATATTCATTTTTGTCTTCGCCCATATTGGAGTAGACTCCGCGAAATAAAAGGCATCGGGAGCGCGTATACGACGTCGGTTCAGTGCGCCCTCACGGAGGCATACAGAATGGCCAGCACGGCGACGCAGACGCCGGAGACATCCGGGAACTCGATTAGCCGCATTTGGAACGTGTTGTTCAGTCCGAAGGCGACGTTTGCTTCCATCGCGCAGAAGCCCACATGGCTGGCGCCGATTCTCCTTTCGTGTGTCGTGTCGCTTGGACTTTTCCATGTGTTCGGCAGCAGAGTCGGTTGGCAACGCGCGGTCGAACGGAACATTCAGAACAATCCGATCACGGCGCGCCAGATGGATCAAATGTCGCCTGAACAGCGCCAACAATCCATCAACGTACAGGTCAAAATCTATCCGTACATTTTTAATATTCTGGGAGTGGTTGGCCCGTTTCTCTTTACACTGATCATCGCGGCGATTCTTCTTGGGTTGTTCAAGCTCGGATATGGCACGCAGGTCAATTTCAAGACGTCGATGGGAATTGTTGCCTATGCCTTCGTGCCCAGGATTCTGTATGCGTTGGTGGGGATTCTTGTGATCTTCTTGAAGGATCCTTCGCAGATCGACATCCAGAATCTCTTGGCATCGAATCCCGGAGCTCTATTGTCCCCGGAGACAACGGCGCGATGGCTCATGGTGCTGGCGACACAAATTGATTTCTTCACATTTTGGGTCATGATCCTGCTCGCGATGGGCTACCACGCGGCAAACCCGAAGAAAATTTCCACCGGGAGCGCGTTCGCCGGGATCGTCGGACTTTGGCTGATCTGGGTCATCGTGCTTGTCGGCTTCACGGCCGCGTTCTCCTGATAGACTCCCACGGATGGGATTTCATTTTGAAATTTTGGCAGTCGACCCTACCGGTGCGCGCCTTGGCCGGCTGACCACGCCGCATGGCGTAATTGAAACTCCCGCTTTCATGCCCGTTGGCACTGCGGCGACGGTAAAAGGTCAAACGCAGCAGGACCTGGAAAATCTGAACGCGCAGATCATTCTCGCGAACACATACCATCTTTATCTCCGGCCCGGCCATGAACTGATTCGCACGATGGGCGGGGTGCACAAATTCATGTCGTGGCCGCGGCCGATCTTAACGGATTCTGGCGGCTTTCAAGTTTTCAGCCTCAGCGATTTGCGCAAGGTCAACGACGCCGGAGTTACATTTCGGTCTCATATCGATGGCTCTGAGCATTTTCTTTCGCCCGAAAAAGCGCTAGAGATCGAAATCGCGTTGGGTTCCGATATCGTGATGGTGCTGGACGAGTGCATCGAAGCCCCTGCGGATTATGCGCGAACGAAAGAAGCGGCGGCGCGGACGCTGGATTGGGCGCGGCGCTCGCGCGATTATTTCGCCAGGAGCGGCGATGCAGCGCGGCAGATGGTTTTCGGCATCATACAAGGTGGCGCGTATGTTGACCTGCGGCGCGCGAATACCGACTCCCTGATGGATCTCGATTTTCCCGGATATGCGATCGGCGGGCTTGCCGTTGGCGAAGCGCATTCAGTGACGTGCGAAATGACGGAAACGGTGACATCGCGCCTGCCGAAGGAAAAGCCTCGATACCTGATGGGTGTCGGAAAGCCGGAGCAGATTCTTAATTACGTCGGATTGGGGATCGACATGATGGATTGCGTGCTGCCGACGCGGAGCGCACGCCACGGTTGCCTGTACACTTCGGAAGGTCGCTTGCTTATACGGAATTCACAGTATGCGCGCGATCCGCGCCCGATCGACGAACACTGCTGCTGCGCGGTTTGCAGGCGATACTCGCGTGCATACTTGCGGCATCTTTATTCCACGGGAGAATTTTTGGCGACGATCCTGAACACCCATCACAATCTTTACTTTTACCTTGACATGATGGGTAAAATTCGGGAGGCTATCCGTTTTGGAAAGCTCGAAACTTTCCGCTCTGACCTTCAGGCACGCCTTCATTAAGAAAGAAAGGCGCTCGCGTGGTGAGCGCGTAAGGAAAAGGTGAGGCCGCTACACGGTTGGAAGCAGTAGAAAGTCTCGGACGCCGCCGGTCCCGGCGGCAAAGGCGAAAAGCAAATTGACAATCGCATTCACAGCCCCGGTTCACGGAATACTTGTCGCCCAAGCGGCTCAGCAGCCGAGCCCCTGGGGCGTCATACTGCTCCCCGTTGCACTGATTGCCGTCTTCTACTTCCTCATGATTCGCCCGGCGCACACGCAGCGCAAGCGCGTGAATGAAATGCTGAAGAGCTTGAAAGTCGGGGATAAGGTAATCACGAACGGCGGCCTTTACGGCACCATTATGGCGCTGGAGGACGACTCCGTGCAGTTGCGCATCGCCGAGCAGGTGAAAGTGAAATTCGCTCGTAGTGCAATCGGCGGGCTTCAAGCGGAAAAGAAGGAGAGCTAAGTGGCGGCTATAAGTAACCAGCTCAAATATAAGTTCGGCTTCATCACTGCCGTAGTGGTGGCATGCCTTATCGGAATCTTCTGCATAGGCGCGAGCGGCTTGAGTTTCCCTACGTCGGTGCAAAAGCTGAAGGATAATCTCAATCACCGTATACAGCTTGGGCTTGATCTCCGCGGGGGTAGCCACCTTGTGGTGCAGGTGCAGCTTGACGAGGCGATCCGGCAACATGCGGATCAAGCCGTCGATCTCATTAAGGATCAGACCCGCTCGCAGAACATATCAATCGGCGAAGTGAACGAGCTTCCGGACAACACGCACATCGTTGTACACGACGTAGATCCGAATGCCGCGAATAAATTCCATGACATCCTCTCGAATCAGCTCCAGGACTGGCAGGTCGGTCCGGCAGCGGGCGAAAACAACGGCTATCTGTTGACGTACCCGCCGAGCGCCGTTGCCGCCCTTCGTTCCAACACGATGGAGCAGGCTCTAGAAACGATCACGCGTCGTATCGACGCACTCGGTCTCACCGAACCCACAGTTCAATTCACGGGTCGCGCACAGGATGAAATCCTCGTCGAGCTTCCCGGCGAAGGCGATCCTTCTCGCGCGAAAGAAGTAATTTCGCAGGGTGGCCAACTTGAGCTCACTTTGCTCGTCGATCAGACACCGTACGCATCACAGGCGGAAGCCCTTGCCGCACACAATGGCGTGCTTCCGGCCGGCAGCGAGATCTTGCCTGGCCGTGCGAGCGCAGTGAGCGATCAGGCGACCGGCCCTTCCAACGTCTACTACGTAGTGAAACGCTCGCCGGTTGTGACCGGTCAGGATTTGCAGAACGCTTCGCCGCAGCCGAGCACAAAGTCACCTGGCTCATATGAGGTCAATTTCGTTCTTTCTAACGCCGCGGCGGCGCGATTCGGCCCCTTCACGGCTGAGAACGTGGGAAAAGACCTGGCGATCGTGCTCGACAACCAGGTTTATTCCGCGCCTGTGATCAATCAGCGGATCGACAGCAACGGAGTGATCGAAGGCAATTTCAGCCAGCAATCGGCCCAGGACCTGGCCGTGGTGCTGCGCTCGGGTGCCCTGCCTGCATCGATCAAATATCTGGAAGAAGATACGGTTGGCCCGTCGCTGGGGGCGGATTCGATCCGTGCCGGCGTGCGCGCTTCGATCGGCAGCATCGTTGTGGTGATGATCTTTCTGGTGATCTATTACCGGCTGGCCGGTGTCAATGCAGTTGTGGCGCTAATCCTTAACCTGGTGATTTTGATGGCGGCTATGACCTATTTTGGCGCTGTCATGACACTGCCCGGTATAGCCGGAGTCATCTTGACCATAGGCATGGGCGTGGACTCGAACGTGCTCGTCTTTGAGCGCATTCGAGAAGAACTGCGCAATGGTAAAGCGAACGCGTCGGCGGTAGACGTCGGCTTCGAAAAGGCGTTTTTGACGATCATCGATACGCACGTAACTACCGTTGTTTCAGCGATTTTCCTGTTTCTGTTCGGAACCGGACCTGTCCGAGGTTTTGCGATTACACTGACCATCGGCTTGGTGGCAAACCTATTCACATCAATCTATGTTTCCCGGGCGATTTTCGACCTACATCTTGCACATATGAGGCGCGATGAAGCGCTAAGCGTTTAGCAGTAATGGTACTGGCTGGCGTTGCGAGGCGCTTGGGCACAAATTCAGCAACGTCGGTGTCAAATTAGACGGATCGGACTCTTTAATGGAATTTTTTCACGCACCGAATTTCGACTGGATGGGAAAGGCGAAGTACTTTGTCACACTTTCGCTGATCCTTCTGATTGTGGGCTTTGCTTCGGAGTTGAAGCAGGGCTTGGCTTACGGCATCGATTTTAAAGGTGGAACGGCCATCACGGTCCGGTTTAAGAGCATGCCAGAAGGGCAATTTACCGACCTGCAGACGAAGATTCGCAGCCAACTCTCCCAGGCGGGACTTCCGAACAGCGACCTTAAGCCGATAAGCGATCCTGCTGATCCACGCACCAAGAACGATCTTGTGATTTCCCTTGCGCAGTCGAAGGGGGCGCAAGAGGGCGCCGACGTCGATACCGACAGGCAGACCGTCGTCAATGTCCTCCATAAGGTTTTGGGAGAGACCTCGTCGGGCAAGCCGGATTTCAACTCGGCAACTGCTTCAGAAGTGGCCACATATCTGACGCAAAAGGACCCGCTTCTTCTCGGCGCTAAGGCGGCCGATCACTATACACAGATGGCATCCGCGCTCGTTTCGGCGCGAGATAGCGATTACGGCGGTCTCGTTTCAGATTTTAATCAGCTGCAGAGCGTAAACGGTGTGACGCCGGCGGTGACGAGCGCTCTTGCTAACGAATATTCATTAGGCGGCTTTGCGATTCTTCACGCCGACACCGTCGGGCCCACCGTTGGCGCTCAGCTCCGCACCCAGGCTATCGATGCCACGCTTTATGCACTCGCCGGCATGCTGGTTTATGTGGCGATTCGCTTCTCGGGCGGCGGCCTGCTGCGCATCGGCATCGCGGGAAAGAAGCCGTTCTTTCTATGGAAGTGGATTGATTACGGCATATTCGGAATCGCCGCCGTGATCGCTGTTTTTCATGATGTTCTGATCACGCTAGGTTTCTTTTCGCTTACCCATTACGAAATTTCTCTCACAGTGATCGCGGCATTGCTTACGCTCGTCGGGTATTCGATGAACGATACGATCGTGATCTTCGACCGTGTCCGGGAGAACCTGCACCTTATGAGGCGGGAATCCTTTCCGGAGATTGTAAACAGGTCGATTAATCAGACGCTCTCGCGAACGATTCTGACGAGCGGCTTGACGTTACTGACGGTTGGGGTCTTGTACTTTCTGGGCGGGCAGGCTCTCCGTGCATTCTCCTTTGCAATGGTAGTCGGAGTTGTGGTAGGTACGTACTCCAGCTTTGGGATAGCCGCGCCGCTCGTGGTCGTATGGAACAAATTTAGAGGTGGTGGAGTGACAGCAGCGCCCGTACGTGCCGGATCCGCAGCCGAAAAGCACGTGGCCGCAGTGGCCAGGAGGTAGTTCATGTTTGACGATATGGTTGTCTCAGGCAACATGAAGAAGACCAACAAGCCTTGGGCTGTGATTGTATCCAGCGTTGTCCAGGCTCTCATTCTTGGTATTCTCATTCTGATCCCGCTGATTTCGTATTCAGAATTGCCGAAGAACTTTAACGCGACGTATTTGGCAGCCCCGCCGCCCCCTCCGCCGCCGCCTCCTCCCCCGCCGCCGACCAAAGAGATCAAGCAGCCGCCGAAGCTCATCCCGATCAATAAGGTGGCAGCGCCCACGGTTGTGCCGAAGCACATCGAAATGGTGAAGGAAGCGGCGCCAACGGTGGACTTTTCGAACACCGGCGTCGCAGGTGGAACCGGAGACTCTGCCGGTATGCTGGGTGGCTTGCTTGGCGGCGGCGCCGCACCACCGCCACCGCCGAAGGCACCGACTCGCGTCCGGGTCGGCGGCAACGTCGAGCAGGCCTCGTTGGTTCGGCAGACAATGCCGATCTATCCAGCCATCGCCAAAACTGCGCACGTCCAGGGAACTGTGGTGTTGCACGCGATCATCGGTAAAGATGGCGCCGTTCAACAGCTCGAATATGTCTCAGGTCCGAGTTTGCTGATGAAGGCTGCAATGGACGCGGTTGCTCAGTGGCGCTACAAGCCGCTCATGCTCAACGGCGAACCGACCGAGGTCGATACGGAGATTCAGGTCCAATTTACGTTGAACGAATAGGCAGGACACAGACCCTGCGGCTGCGGCCGCTAGGCCGGTGCGGGAAGTAAAAGCTTTGCCGGCGGACGCAAGTCCTGCCGAAAATCTTGGGCGAGGAATCGAGGAGGAGTAAAAATTATGTTTGCAACATCTTTGTGGGCCGCCATCTTGTTCCTGCAAGACGAGGCCGGTAGCGCATCGGGTGGTTGGGATTTGGTCAGCATGTGGCACAACATGGACATTCCGGCCAAAGTTGTCGTCATTCTGCTGTTCGTTATGTCGGCGTGGTCGGTTGCCATCATGATTGACCGTGCCTTGATGTACAGCGCGGCCCGGAAGCAGTCTCGCGTGTTCGTGCAGCAGGTTGCAGGCGCGCTCAAGGACAACAAGCTCGACGAAGCGATTTCGATCGCCGAGCGCAACAAGAAGAGCCATATCGCAAAGGTTGTTGCGACCGGCCTCTCCGAATTCCAGGCTGCATCCTCACAGGTTAACGACGAGGAAGTGATCGAGGCGGCAAAGCGCGGCCTTGAGCGTTCCATCGCTATCGTCCATGCCGAAATGAAGCGCGGCCTTTCCGGCCTTGCCACCATCGGCGCGACGGCGCCTTTCGTCGGACTGTTCGGAACGGTTATGGGCATCATCGGCGCGTTCAAAGGTATCGCGAACTCGAAAGTCACCGGCTTGTCCGCGGTCGCGGGTGGTATTTCGGAAGCCCTCGTCACCACCGCTCTCGGTTTGCTCGTAGCCGTGCCTGCCGTGTGGACCTTCAACTATTTCACGAATCGCGTAGAGGCTTTCGACGTCGAGATGGATAATTCGTCGATGGAACTGATCAACTACTTCATTACACGCCGGGGCGGAAAGAAGTAACAAACCATGGCTTATAAACCAAAAGCACCGCCGGTGATGGCGGCGCCCAACGTGATTCCCATGGCGGATATCATGTTGGTGCTGCTGATCATCTTTATGGTCATCATTCCCATGCTGCAGCACGGGCAAGCGGTGAATATGGCCAAGGCTACCAACGTCGACAAGTTTCCCGACGCTGAAAAGGAAGACGCAGTGATCGTTGCCATCACGAGAGACGGTCGCTATTTCTTGAGCCCGGGGAACAAACAGATTACGCTGGACGATGTCACTAATGACGTAAGGGATCTCTTGACGGACAGGCAGGACAAAACCGTTTACGTACGCGCTGACGAGCGTGCGCATTACGGCGACGTCGTGAAGGCAGTCGACGAAATCCGCTCGGCAGGCGTCGAGAACCTCGGCCTCTTGACCGATCAGATTCCGCCGAAAAACGTGCCGGGAGCACCGCCGCCGGCCAGCGGCTCAGACTAGGCTAAGGATTCGAGGAGCACTACTATGGGAATGTCAGTCGGTGAGAATAAAGGAGCGATGTCCGAACCGAACATCGTTCCTTTGATCGACGTGTTGCTTGTGCTGATCATCATTTTCATGGTCATCACGCCGCGGACTCCAGTGGGACTTAGCACGATTGTTCCGCAGCCCGCTCCGCCGAACCAGAAACAGCAGCAAAGCGCGGACGACACGATCGTGGTGCAGGTGCAAGACGGCGGAAAGGTCTTGATCAACCAGGACCAGTACACGTGGGATACTCTTGGCCCACAGCTGACGAAGATCTTTGAGATTCGTGCAACGAAGATCGCGTTCGTGAAGGGCGACGATAACGTCGAGTTCGCGCAGATCGCGCGCGCCATCGATATCATGCGGGGCGCGGGCATCGATCACGTCGGGCTCATTACGGCGAAAATCGAAGCGGGTCAGTAATCCTGATGGCTTAGGGCGGAACCTGTTTTTCGTCCGGCGTGCGCTGTGGAAGTGCGCCGGACGATACTCGGCTTTATTAAGGAGATTCAGGAATGCAGCGCAAATCCAGTATCACGCTCATTCTGGCGGCCCTGGCGGCGGCCATTGTCGCGGGCGGTGGTTGCAATAAACTGCGCGCGCGCGACCAGCTAAATAAGGGCGTGGCGGCATACAGCAGCGGCCAGTATGATCAGGCCATCGAGCACTTTAAGAATGCTGAGCAGTACGATCCGACACTAACGAATGCGCGGCTCTATTTGGCAGCGGCCTATCAAGCGCAATATATTCCGGGCGCGCCTTCACCGGATAATCTTCGCAATGGCCAGGAAGCGGTTAAGATCAACGAAGATATTCTTAGCGGCGATCCGAACAACCTCAACGCGATCGATAATCTTGGCTCTTTGTACTACAACATGGCGCAGACGCCTTTCGACGAGGCCGGGATGCTGAAGGCCCGGTCGTTTCACGAAAAGCATATTCAGCTCAGCCCCAACGATGCGCAGCCTTACTACTGGGTAGGCGTGATCGACTTCTGGATCTCGCATCATGCCAACCAGGAGTTGCGGAGCGAGTACAATCAATCTGGAAAGAAGCCGATCAAGGACACGGACCCTCTTCCGAAAGATTTGGCCGCCCAGTTTTCGGAGAAATACAGCCAGACCGTGAATGACGGCATTACAGCTCTCAATAAGGCCATCGAGCTTAAGCCCGACTATGACGATGCAATGGGCTATCTCAGCCTTCTTGACCGCCAAAAGGGCGATATGGAAACCTCAGCCGACGCCCGCGTAGCGGACAACAAGGACGCCGACCAGCTAATGGATAAGGCAAAGGCCATTAAGCAGAAGCGGGAAGCGGCCGCGCTGGCATCCGGCTCCAGCTCCTGATGATGTCGGATTAACTCTCCTTGAAAATTTCGGCGGATCCGATTCGGGTCCGCCGTTTTTTTTAAATTCCGCAACAGCACCTGTGCTTCAGAAACGATTGCACCGGATACTTGCAGGGACTATAATTCCGCGCGTTCCCGCAGGCGAACGCGTGAGGCGTGGTGCGGCTCGCTGTGACCAGTCAGATTAGGAGGTACTTTCCATGAGAAGGGTCCGAGTTTGCGCAAACACGGCTATTATCCCAGTTGCGGCAATGGCGGCGTTCAGTTTGTTTCTGAGTGCCGGCAGCACGGCTGCCAAACCGCCCGCACCGGCCGGTACAAATCTCTATCAGGACGTGATGAGCCATAAGGCGAGCGTCAAATGGCAAGAGGCTCCCGGCCAAAATTATCCCGACGACGCTTGTAGTTATCTTAAAGCCTGCTCGGCGGATGGCAGCGCGCCCAAAGTATTCGTGTTACCAGTCGGCACGGTGAACGGGCGTCGAACCGCCCGTGCGGTTTATCTTGTGAAGATCAGCAAGGATCCCAAACAGCCCGAAGCCGTAGTTTTCGAGCATCAGACCACGGACCAGACGTATTTCATTCGTGTTGGTCCGGACGGCAAAATCATGTACGTCACCTATTTGGAGCCTGGAAAAGCCTGGCTATTTATTGCGAATCAGCTAGGCCAGCCCGTTCTCGATAAAGACGCCGCCGATTGGCATGCGGCTCTGGCAAAAGTAGCAGACAAGCCCGGGGAGTAGCGAAATTGGGCGCGCGAATTGCGCTGACATTCCCATTCACCTGCGTGCCGTGTTCCGCATAAGCAGGCTGCTTCCTTCAGGGTTTACAATAGACGCTCATGGGAACAGTGGGCAATCCAGCCGTCAATCTGGCTGCCCGGCATGCAGTGGACCTTCGCTTTGCCGAATTATTGGAGAAGGTCCACAAAAACCGGCCGGGCGACGATCTGGACATTCTGCGCCGTTCCTACGACTTCGCTGCCGAGCATCATCAATCCCAAACTCGCCGCTCCGGCGAGCCATATCTCTCCCATCCCGTTGAGGTTGCCCATCTTCTCGCAGACATGAAGTTGGATGTGACTTCGATCAGCGCCGCGTTAATGCACGATGTCGTCGAGGATACGAGAGTTCCCCTTGAGCTGATCTCGGAGAAATTCGGCCCCGATGTGGCGCGTCTGGTCGAGGGCGTCACGAAAATCAGCCGCCTCGACCTGCTCGCCCCCGAAGCGCGCCAGGCTGAAAACGTGCGCAAAATGCTGCTCGCAATGGTTAACGATGTGCGCGTCGTGATGGTGAAGCTTGCCGATCGCCTCCACAATATGCGCACGCTCGAATATCTGGAACCTGTGCGCCAACAACGGATTGCGCGTGAGACGCTGGACATCTACGCGCCTGTCGCGAACCGGCTTGGCATGGGCTTAATCCGCGGTGAACTGGAAGACCTGGCGTTTCGCTATCTGGAGCCCGAGGCCTTCGCGGAATTGCAAAAGAAAGTTGCGTCGAAGCGCCCAGTCTACGAAAAATTTCTCGTCGAAGTGCAGGAAGCGATTCGCGCAAAGATGGTGGAGGCCGGCATTCCGGCAGATGTCCAGGCACGCACGAAACGGTTGTATTCCTTGCACGTAAAAATTCAAAAGCAGCAGCGAGTGCTAGATCAAGTCTATGACCTGCTGGCCGTCCGCGTCGTCACGGACACCGTGAAGAACTGCTACGCGGCACTGGGCGTTGTGCACCAGATGTGGCGCCCGGTTCCGGGCCGCTTTAAAGATTACATAGCAATGCCTCGGCCAAATCTTTATCAGTCACTTCACACCACCGTGATCCATGCCGGACAGCCGTTCGAAGTGCAGATTCGCACACAGGAGATGCACCGGATAGCCGAGCAAGGCGTCGCTGCTCATTGGAAATATAAGGACGGTCCCATCGCTTCAAGCGCCGACGATCAGCGCATCGTCTGGATGCGCCATCTGATCGAATGGGTGCAGGAAATGCAGGAGCCCAGCGAATTTCTTTCCACACTGCGTGTCGATCTATATCCGGAGGAAGTGTACACGTTCACACCGAAAGGCCGTGTTGTGGTGTTGCCGCGGGGTGCAACGCCTGTCGACTTTGCGTACGCGGTGCATACCGAAGTCGGCCACCAGTGCGCGGGCGCGAAGTGCAACGGCGAAATGGTTCCGCTTCGCCACGCGCTTGCAAATGGTGACGTGGTCGAAATCATCGCGCAGAAGGGCCATGAGCCGTCGCGCGACTGGCTTTCGTTTGTCCATACGTCACGGGCGCGCAGCAAGATTCGCCAGTGGATTCACCTCCACGAACGCGTGCAGGCGACAGATGTCGGCAAGAAACTGCTTGAAAAAGAGGCGCGTCACGCGGGCGTGAGTCTCAGCCGGATCTCGGGCGACGACTGGCATCGCGTCGCGGCGGATTACGGCTGCTCACGCCAGGAAGACCTGTATGCTGAATTGGGCTATGGAAAGTGGTCAGCCCGCCAAGTGCTGTCGAAATTGACGGGCAAGCCGCTGGCAGAGCCGCCGGAGGAGCGCCAGCCTAAGCCTGACACGACCGTGAAGCGCATGATGGGCATAGACGACGCGACCATTGTTGTCCGCGGTCACGGCGACCTTATGGTCTATCGCTCGAAATGCTGCAATCCGATTCCAGGCGACGAAATTATCGGCTACGTCACACGCGGACGCGGTATCGCGGTGCACAGCAAGAATTGTCCCAATGTCGAAAATCTTCTTTACGAGGCCGAGCGCCGAATCCCAGTCGAATGGGCAGCGTCAACCCATGCTACGTTCCCTGTGCGCCTGCGAATCTTCACGGAAGATCGGCCCGGCATGCTTGCCGGGATCACCGGCATCATCAGCGAAAACGCCGCCAATATCCGCACGTTCGAAAGCGGCGGGGAAGACAACACGCGCGCCCGCATTGAGGTCGCGTTGGATGTGCAAGATCGCAAGCAACTCGAGCGCATTCTTAGCGGCATTAAACGCATCCCCGGTGTCTTTGACATCGAGCGCGTTTACAACGTATAGGGCCGGCGGCTGTCCTGATTATGGTTGCTTTATCTCAGCGTTTCCGGTCTTTCGCCGATTGGTATGCCGGTGAGAGTTCGCGCAGTTTTTGTACGGTCTCGACCACGCGTCCCGCCGCATAGTCGATTTCTTCCTCTGTATTAAATCGTCCCAGCCCAAATCGTATTGAAGCATGCGCGAGATCGTCATCGATGCCGATCGCCCGTAGCACGTGACTGGCCGCCAACTGCGCGGAAGTGCACGCCGAACCGCTTGAAACGGCGACATCATGGATCCCCATCAGCAGGGCTTCGCCCTCCACTCCGCTGAAACTCAAATTCAGATTGTTCGGGAGCCGATAATCCAGCGACCCGTTGACCGAGACTCCATCCAGCCGCCCCATAATCGCCGCACGTAGGCGCTCGCGTAGCTGAATCAGCCGCTGGCCCTCGCTCGCCATCTCTTTTTCGCAAATCTCGCACGCTTTCCCAAGCCCGACGATTCCCGGCACATTGAGTGTGCCCGAGCGAAGTCCGCGCTCGTGCCCGCCACCATCGATTTGCGCTGTAAGCTGCACGCGCGGATTTTTGCGCCTCACGTAGAGCGCCCCCACACCTTTCGCCGCATAGATTTTGTGCCCCGAGATTGACATTAGATCGATACCGTCATTTTCGACATTGATCGGAATCTTGCCCACCGATTGCGCGGCGTCCACGTGAAACAGTACACCGGCTTTCTTTGCAATTTTTCCAATCTCAGTTATGGGCTGAACTACGCCAATTTCGTTGTTCCCATGCAAGATAGAAATCAAAATAGTTCTTGGCGTAATCGCGCGGGAGACACTTTCCAGGTCAAGTAATCCGTTCCTCGCTACCGGCAAAAACGTGGTTTCGCACCCGTCCTGCTCCAGCCGCTTGCAAGTATCGAGCACGGCCTTGTGCTCGGTCGCAAGCGTGATGATGTGATTTCCTTTATCTCTGTAAAACTGCGCAACGCCCTTAAGCGCAAGATTGATTGACTCTGTCGCGCCGCTGGTGAAAACAATCTCTTTTGGAGAGGCGCCGATCAGGTGCGCGATCTGGCCCCGTGCGTTTTCGACGGCCTCCTCCGCCTTCCACCCAAACTCATGATTCCGGCTAGCCGCATTGCCGAATTTTCCCGTGAAATACGGCAGCATCGCCTCGAGCACGCGCGGATCAACAGGAGTTGTCGCGTGATTGTCCATGTAAACGGGCAGCTTAATTGGCATGTTGATTCTCGTTGAATCAGCCCACGGCGGAGTCAATCTGCAGCAATGTCGCCGTAGCCGTGCATATCAACGATACCAAGCTGTCGATGTCGGAGTCGAATCGAAAAGGCTCTTCACACGACCGCCGATGACGGCCTGTGTTGTCTACCGGTCTGGATTGGTTTCCGGCGGTTGGTTGATCGTCTGCCTGCTGCTTACCGCGAACAGCTTATAGCGCGAAAACGTGTCACGGCGATGGTATCGCTGCTTCCTAAACTCGAAGTACATGTCGGCATTTGCCGGCAACCAAAGATCTGGGCCGGCGGCAAAATGCACGGGCTTGTAATCCACGGAAATATGCTCGAGCGCGAACTGGATCTCCGGCATTGGTTTGATCAGGTCCGTTTCCATATGCGCCACCTCATAGGAGTCCGCCATGATCCACGCACGGCCTTTAAAACTGATCCGATGCGTACTTCCTCTTAGTACAAACGCGCTAATTCGGCCCGGTATGCCTTCACGCTGTCTGAAGTAAACAATCCAGGCGGGACGCCCGCGCCAATCCCCACGCCCTTCGCAAGTCATCTGAAAGTCGCCCTGGAGCATTGGGTGAAAGACGAGCGCCATGCTGATAAGCCCCGGCGTCGCGATGTTTCCCGGGAATGCAGCCGCGCCGCTCAGTCCGTTGCGCGTTTCGGAAATTCCTATCGTGCCGCGAGCGCCTTGAGTGAAATTCGCCACATAGTCATACTTCAACTTCGCCGTTTCCACTGGTTTCCCAATTTCGTCTAGCCGATGATTGATAAGCTGCTCAGTCGCGTCGATGTTGCCGACGTTCGTAACCAACTGCAGGACCTTCGCTCCAGTTGTTTGGAGCACTTCCGGCAGAGAGCAATTCACGCCCATTGCAACTGGTGGCTTCGTCTTGTCGACATCGGCTGGAGCCCATTGCGAAAGCGCCATGTTTGTTTCGGTATTGCCTAGGCCGGGCACCGTGCTTGCGGCGGTCGCCTCAGTGGCCGGCGCAGATCTCGGCGTACCGGAAGATCGGGCCAAGTCCGAGATCGCTGCCGCGCGCACTGCGGCGGCGCTCTTCTCGGATGTCAACTTTGCAATCAAAGCTTGCGCCGCCGGAACCGCTGAGTTTGTCGGTGCATCGCGGAGAAACGAATTCAACGCCTCAATCGCTTTGTCTGTATCGCCCGAGCCCGCCCACGCCTCTCCGATAATGATTTCCGCTCCGTTCGCCGCGCCCTTTCCGTACTGCACGGCGGTTTGCGCTTCCGCACGGGCGTCATCATATTTCGATTGCTTGAGATATGTGCTCGCAAGCGCCCAGTGGGCGAGCCAATTCTCCGCGTCAATCGAAATGGCCTTCTGTAGAATTGATGCAGCGGAAGGAAGATCGCCCTGCTGAAGTTTCAACTGCCCGAGGGCGACGAAAGCGTCTGCGTAATGCGGGTCTAAGGAAGTAGCGCGCTCCAGATAATTCTCCGCATCAGGGAAACCTTTCTCCTGAAGAAATGTGTATCCAAGAAAAAAATTCACGTCGGGATTACCGGGAGCAAGTTTATACGCTGCCTGAAACTGCTTCTGCGCTTCCTGAAACTTCAAAGCCCGCAGCGCTTCGACCCCGCGCTCCAAATCTTTTCGAGCCTTGGGCGCCAGGACGGGACCGCCAGCAGTCCCGCTTGCGTTTGGTGGACCTGCTTCCGGCTCTAGGCGGACCCAAGTCGTATAAGCGCCGCCCATCTGCTGGCCTACTTCTACTTGACCTGCCCCCGGCTTGTATCCGGGAGCCGTCACTATTACGTAGTAATTCCCTTCGGAGACGCCGTTGAACTCGGCCTGTCCCTGATCGCGTGTCATCTCGTGCTGCGCGCCGCCCTCGCCGTTTGCTGTCAACGAAACATCGGCCGAACCATCGAAGGGGCCGCCATCGGGCGCTTCCACACGGACCACAACCGTTGCACTTGTGCTTGCGCCGGGCCTCTGGGCGTAAGCAGATATGGCGTTGATGAGAAGAAGGACAGGAAGGAATGTCAGTAGTGTCGAGATCGTACGCGCAGTGCTTGAGAACGGCGTGCCGCATGTAGCTCTCTTAGCGGCGGGAAAAACTCCAAAAAACGGAAGCGGCGGCACGTGGGCAACACCCTCGCCCTCACGGGTTCTCGTGGAGAGCGGATGGTTTTGAACCCGCACGAGCTTACCGAGAGATTACCTTCGTTGCCCCAATATATCACCCAGCGCTTCGGTCGGCTACGCTTTGTACTTTCGTGTGAGTCAGGTCCACTCGCCCGCACGCATCACGGGCTCTTCATCGCCAGACGCCGTGATGCCATCCACATCGATTTGATTTGACCCGATCATCCAGTCCACATGAATCAAGCTATCGTTCGCACCGCGTGCGGCAAGTTGCTCGGGCGTCAGACTGTCGCCGTCCTTGAGGCACGAGCTGTAAGCTTTGCCAAGCGCGATGTGGCACGCCGCATTTTCATCGAAGAGCGTATTCATGAAGAGGAGACCGCTCGCAGCGATTGGAGACGAGTGCGGCACGAGGGAAACTTCGCCCAGCCGGCGCGCACCTTCGTCCGTCTCGATCATCCGCTGCAACACCTGTTCGCCTTTTGACGCCTGAGCCTCGACAATTTTTCCGCCTTCGAAGCGGACGGAAATTTTCTCGATCAGCGTTCCCATATGCGAAAGAGGCTTGGTACTTGTGACGCGGCCCTCCACGCGATCCTTGTGCGGTGTCGTGAAGACTTCTTCAGTCGGCATGTTGGGAATGCAATACTTGCCGTTGTGCGCCATGGTTCCGCCGCCGAGCCACAGGTGCCCATCCGAGAGGCCGACGCGCAGGTCGGTGCCTGGACCGCGGAAGTGTAGAGCGGAATAGCGCTTCTGGTTAAGGCGATCGGCGCGAGCATGCAGATTCGCGTCATGCTGCTTCCACGCCGCGACAGGGTCCGCTTGATCGGCGCGCGAAGCGGCGAAAATCGCATGCCATAGTCGTTTCACGGCTTCATCCGGCGGCAAATCCGGGAACACAGCTGCAGCCCAAGCTGGTGTCGCGCACGAAACAATTGCCCAATTGATGTCATGCCGCGAAATATATTCCAACGCAGGCCGATAGGCCTTTGACGTCGCGCGATTCAGCCGACTAACTTTTTCTGGATCTTCTTTGGAGAGCAGAGAAGGATCGTTTCCGGCAATCGCAAGTCGTGCCGCGCCATTCTTGTACGCGGCCGCCATACCCTCATAGAGCCACGCAGGCGCGGCGTCAAAGCTCTCGTCCGGCGCATAGCGGAATCGCAGCAGTGCCGCCTCTTCATCGCCATAAATCGTGTTTACAAGTTTCGCTCCAGCCTTATACGCATGCTGTGTGATGAGCCGCGCAAGGGGCACAGCATCAAGCGTGCAAGTCATCACGAGTTCCTGACCTGGCGCAAGGCCAAGCCCTATACGCACCGCTACTTCCGCTAGCCGGTCAAGATTTTTTGCGAATTCAGGAGACTGCAGGTACTCGGATTTGGCGGTTGCCGGATTTGATGTCATGCAGTGATTATCGCGCGGGCAGCCGCGCATTGACAACGGAGCTTATGGACTCGAGGGACTTACGGCGAGCGTGTGCCACACGCCGTAACCAATCGCGGCAGTACCGCCGACCAAGATCAGCTCGAAAATAAGCTTGCGGTGATTGTTGCCGGTGCCGGCACCTTGGCCACGCTGGGGGTAAGCAGCAGGCGAAGCAGGCTGCGCTGCAAGCGTCACGCGATAGGATTTGCCGGCCTCGACCATTCTCTCCTCACCTTCATGAGTGAGCGAGAGCGTTCCTTCGTAGGAAGTGACGATAATCTGATTACCGCCGGTAATGGTCACCTGTCCAAAAGCGTGCTTGCCGTTCGCCGGACGCAAAGTGCCCACCGGCGTGTCAATCTCAAGAGGATCGTCGATAGTACCCGAAAGTCCTGCGGTGCCGCTCTTCATCAGCATATCGACGAGACCATGATCCTGCGTTACGCTTGCCTCGCTCGATTCGAGCATGAAAAGCTGGCCCGCTCCGACGCGCATTCTAAGCGTTCCGCCCGGATATGTATTAAGGGAATCCCCGGCGTAGACATTTGCTCCAAGCGCCGCGTCGGCGCCATCCACATGTGCACGAACGGCATTGGAAACAACACCAGTCGGAACGTCAGCCGCGATCACGACCGCAACGCCCAAGAGCGCTACACTAGCCGCTACCGCGACTTTACCCAACAGTCTCATGAGTCCTCCGACCCCGTAGCAAATCTAGAACCTGCAATCCTCGATTGTCAATACAGGGAAGCCGCCCGAGCCGCCGAACCCGTTTAATTGCTGATGGTTATGCGCGCCTAGCCGCCTCTCTCGTAAGGGTCGTCGTGTGTCATAAATTCAGGATAAGCGCCGCCGCCCAACTCAAAAAGGTCCATTCCTTGGCGCTCGCCTTCCGGCTGCACTCGCTGACGATAGACCCGGTCCAGCATCCAATTGAGCCCGTACGTTAAGGGAAAAACAAACCCTAGCAACGTACCGATCCCTACGAATTGCGCAAGCAACTGTCCGTGGTTCGCCAAGCCCGTAATGCCCGCCGTACCGAACAATCCGACTGCAAGCACGCCCCAGAGCCCGCCGAGTGCATGCGCCGAAATCGCTCCGCCAGGGTCATCGACGTGGAGTTTTAGCTCAAACCATTCGACCGAAAAGGTCACCAATGCGCCTGCCACCGCGCCCACCACAACTGCCTCCGGCGGCCTGATGAACGCGCAGACCGCGCTGCTTGCCACAAGGCCGCCCACCCATCCGTTAACGCTGAGCGAAGCATCCGGCTTTCTGAATCTCACCTTCGTAACGATCGCGGCAGTCAGCCCGGCGGAAACCGCACAGAGAATCGTATTCACTGCAATCAGCACCACGTTCCCAGGATCAACGTTTGCCAGAAGAATGGCTCCTGCGCCGTTCAGTCCGATCCATCCAATCAGCGACAGGAAACAGCCGAAGGTCACGTAAACCGCATTGTGGCCTGGAATGGCCGTTGGCATTCCGTCGCGCGCATATTTCCCTTGCCGTGGCCCGAGGATCCATGCGATCGAAAGCGCCGTTAGGCCGCCGACGCTATGGATCGTACTCGATCCGGCCGCGTCAATGAATCCTTGCCCTATGCCATAGTTTTCGCCGAGCTGTTGAAGCCATCCCCCTCCCCAGACCCAATGCGCAAAGAGTGGATACGTCAAGCCAGCTAACAAAATCGTCGATAACGCAGCGCCACTCACGCGCCATCTATCAGCACCGCTGCCCAGTGGAATGATCGCGGCGAGGCCTACGCTGAGTATCTCAAGCCAGACCGAGAGCGAAGGCAATGAAATGTCGAGTGGGACATCGCGCATGAAAAATCGTTCCGCTGCGATCCAATTCCATTGCTTGCCGCCGACAGTAAAATAGTAGGCTGGCCCACCTGCGTAGCCTTGCCAAGCATATCCGATAACGAAATATACAAGCGCCGCAACTCCGACCACGCCGAGCGAGCACATCATCATATGCGCTGCGCTGCGCGAACGGCCGAGGCCTGTGTTGATTAGGCAGAGGCCCGCGATGGCGAAGGGGACAGTAAGGATAAGTGCGATACAGAGCACTGTGACGACTTCGGATAGAGCCGGAGTTGAGGGCGGCATCAGTCCTCGAGACCTTGCGGCGCAGAATGAGATCGAATCACAAGTGCGAAGCCAATCACCTCTACTAAAATTCCCGCTGCTACGAAAGCGCCTCTCGTTTCCAATGCGGAGAGCATTTCGATCGCTGCGAGCGCGATAATCCAGCCCGCCAGTAGTAGAAGAAAACCCAGAGTTCTCATATCGAAGGTTGGATGCAACGCTCACCGGAATGCCCACCGCGTTGCGCGCGAAGCGTAGCACCCAGCCGTTTCAGGGGTCCAATCGATTATTTGGATGCGTTCGGTAAGTATTTATTACGTAATTCGAAAAGGCTATCTATTACATCGAAACGTTGCATTTTACCGCCACGTATCTTCCGTTTACTCTCCAGGCCGAGTTGGCTCTTACGATTTTTTATACTCCACAAGGAGAGTCTCAATGGCCGAAAAGACTACCGGTGAGATGCAGGCTACCCTAGGACTTACCGGGCTTACGATGAACGCTATGGCGCTCATCGCGCCCGGTGCCTTCCTATGGCTCACCTTTGCACCGCAATCTGCCGAAGGAGTTACCGCACCTTCGATGTGGATTGGCATCGTTTTCGCTCTAATGCTTTGCTTAGCCACCGCCGTGTGTTATGCGGAAATGGCTAAACTTTATCCAGGCACGGGTAGTTCTTACTACTTTGCCGAACAGGCGTTCCTGAATCATGAGAAGGCTTGGAAATACTCGCGCCTGATGAAGTTCATTGTTGGCTGGGGTTCTCATCTTTATTACTGGATCTATCCGGGCGTGATGGTTGCTGTTACCGGTGTCTTCTGTGGGTATATCGTTGGCACGTTGTGGCCCAGCTTCATGAGCGCAACAAATCCCGGGCCAATGTTCATGATGGCTGTCGCGGTTGTTTTTGCCTTCGGCGTCGCCTATATCGCTTCCCGCGGCGTCAACGGCTCGACGGCAGTGAGCATCGCCATCAACGTGATTCAGATTTCCGCGCTGCTGGTTTTTGCATTTTTCGCGATCAGCTATCGTGTCAGCAACCCGCCGGGAAGTATCGCCTATCAGTGGGACGCAACCACCAGCCAGGCTTATAACTATCAATTCGCTACGGCTCCGCAGGTAGTCAATGGTACGGCAACGGATGTAATCGTCCGCGATGCGAATCAAGTGCCCCAACCCAAGCTGGACGCGAGCGGGAAGCCCGTTCCTTACCGTGTTAGCTACCCGACCACCGATTCGAGCGGTAATTTCCTCACTCACCCGAATGCGAAATCCGTCGTCTCGCTTCATAACTTCAACTGGATGCTGGTCCAAGCCACAGTGGCTATTTTGATCTTGGTCGGATTCGAATCAGTGACGGCTATGGGGGGCGAGGCGAGAAATGCAAGACGCGACGTGCCGATTGCAGTGATTACGTCACTTCTCGTTCAAGGAGCGTTCTGCTATTTGATCGAGTATTTCGCCGCAAACTACTTCTTAAGTAGTGGCTACACAATGCAGAACGCCATGGGCTCCTCCGCGCCCATAGGCGACATGATGGTAATGGTAGGAGATGCTCTTTTCCATGGACATGGCCGGGCCTTCATGTTGTGCGAAGCGGCCACGGTGTTTCTCGCGCTGATCGGCACCACGCTTTCGTGCATAAATACGGGAGCGCGCGTGACGTATGCTATGGGGAAGGACAGCGAAGTGCCCGAACATTTCGGCATTCTGCACGACAAAACTCTTAGCCCGCATCGAGCAATCTGGACGTTGGCGATCATTTCCGCGATTACCGGATGCGTTGCGTTGCTCGTATTATTCGGCGACGGCCCGGCTCTCTCGGATGCCACAATTAAGGCGCTTCCGCAGGGTTTCTGGTCGAGCTTCGGCTACATGTCACATGACACGATGGCCAAGCTTCCGAACAGTCTTCTCACCATCACTTTAGCTTCGAACTTCGGGACGTTCCTGCTCTACATGCTGAGCTGCGTTACCTGCATATTCTGCTATAGCGGGCACCCGAATCGCAGCGTGACCAAGCACATGATCATCCCCATCCTGGGAATAGCGGCAAATCTTGGATGCATGGCGGCGTATATCGTCCTTCCGTTCATGGGTTACGGCACGAAATTGGAGCCATTTTTCGCCTTGGGTATCGCGGCAGTGTGGGGAATTTACGGCGCAATTTATTTCGCGCTAAATAGCAAACGCACCGGTCGAACTACGCTCGTCACGAGCAAAGCCTGACAGTCGTCAACGACACTCAAAGAGGGGTGGGCGCCTCAAACACAGCGCCCGCCCTTATTTGCTTGGAGATGATGTCCAATGAACGCGGCCACGCAAAATGGTTCCGCGCGCGCGGCCGCCGCAGCAACTGAGGCGAAGGCTTCTTCACGGTTCGGTATGGATCTGGAATTCGCGCAAATCTCTGACGTCGGCCGCGTGCGCACGGGCAATGAAGACTATCTGGGTTCTGTTCAACCGGATTCCCCACAGCGCGTTCGCTCGCATGGCTGGTTGTTTGCACTTGCCGATGGCGTTGGGGGCCACGACTTGGGAGAGGTCGCGTCCCGAACCGCCGTCGAGTGTATCGTTGAGGGCTTTCGCAGTTCCGTTGCCGGGGAATCGCACTTCGCCGTTCTCAATCGCCTTATCCTGGCGGCGAATACAAGAATCATTGATGCCGGCCATGCCGCGCGCGTGAACATGGCGACAACGATTGTAACCTGCGCTCTTCGCTACGATCGTGTCACAGTCGCTCACGTCGGCGATTCTCGTTGCTATGTGATCCGCCGAGGACAGGCAATGCAGGTCACGCGAGATCACACCCTGGCTAACGAGCAGTCGCGGCTCGGTGTCTTGCCTTCCTCGGAATTGGAGCGGGCCGAAATGCGTCATGTTCTGAGCCGCTCGCTCGGATCGGAACTTATTGTCAAGCCTGATCTAGCCGAGGAACAGTTGTCTGTAGGGGATGTGGTGCTTCTGTGTTCCGACGGTTTGCACGCTTCGGTGAAGGGTGCCGAATTGGCCTTGATTCTCACACCGGAAGCTGAGCTAAACGCAGCGGCACAGCAACTCGTAGACCTTGCGAACGAACGCGACGGTGGCGATAATATCAGCGCGCTCGTAATCCGCATCAAGAACGTGGAACGCGTCGGTATGTACCGCGGGCGGCCTTATCGCCTTCCTTGATGCCAGCCAGCGCAGGTCCCTGCCAAGCGCTCCGATGCGAGGAAGCTTATCAATCCCGGCGAACAACTAGACCACTACAAGATTGAAGGCGTAGCGGCGCGGAGCGGAATGGCATCTATCTTTCGTGCCACTGATATTCGAGATGGCCGCCAGGTCGCGATAAAGGTTCCTCATCCCGAAATGGAAATGGATCCTGTCCTTTTCGACCGGTTCCATCGCGAAGAGGCTATAGGAAAATCACTCGACCATCCCGGCGTAATGAAAGTTTACGACGACGAAAACCGCAGCCAACTCTACATGGTCATGGAGTGGGTTGATGGTCGCCTCCTTCGGCGCCTTCTCACGGAAAAAGGGAAGTTGCCCCCAGAGCGTGCTATTCGCCTCACGATCGCCGTCTGTGATGCGCTCTATTACATCCACACCCACGGCATCGTTCACCGCGACCTGAAGCCAGAAAACATCATGGTCGATGCCAACGATCACATTAAGCTGATCGATTTTGGGATTGCGGGACAAGAAGGAGCCCGTCGCCTCACCTTCGCTAAACTCTCCAATGTTATGGGCACACCGGACTACATCTCTCCCGAGCAGGTGAAAGGGAAACGTGGTGACGCACGTAGCGACATCTATGCGCTTGGCGTGATGTTTTACGAGATGCTTACCGGTAAAACGCCGTTCCAGGGCTCTAATGCCTTTGCAATCATGAACGATCGGCTTATCAACAATCCTATCCCTCCGCGTGAAATCGATCCTTCGATTTCGCCGCAGCTTCAAGAAATCATCTACCGCGCGCTCGAACGTGATCCCAAGAACCGCTATGCTACTGCTCGCGAATTCGCTCACGACCTTCAGCATCGAGACCAGGTTGGAGTCGCCGAGCGACCGGAGCTTCGCGAATGGACCAAGCGCCGCAGCCCATGGATTCGCAGGGTCCTGTTTTACATTCTGATGGCGCTCATCCCCATTGTTGTCTTCGGACTAATGCTTTTCGTTGCTCGCCACTAACGCTCCAACGGAAGAATTGCAAAATAGTTTGTTCGCTGTCTACGCAAACACCGCTCTAGCTCGGCGCAAAACTCATCCATATTTTCGCTACGTTCCATAAATAGAAGCGAGCGCATAAAGAATAAGTAAAGATCGGATTGGTGCTTTCAATCTATTGCATAGATTTTCTGAGTTTGACCGTTCTTCGCCTCGCCTGTAGTTTGTTCACACGCCGTCGCGGTTCGCCACAAAACGACAGTAAACGCGGTTGGGAGGAGAAAGGAAAAAATGAAATCTTTACTACGGAATGCTTCGGGAGTTGCCACGGGCATATTCGCCTTAGCCCTTGCTTTGTGCCTGGCGCCGTTAGCTGAAGCGCAGTCTGCGATGCAATTGCCGTCAGATTCTTCTGCTAACTCTGCGTCTACGGCGAAGTCCACGCAACAGCAATTGGACGATCTTCAAAAGGAGATGGACGCACTTCAGCGGCAGATTGCCGCGTTAAAAGCCGCACAGAACGCTCCGCCATCCGTGCAGAATGCCTCATACGTGCAGGTACCCGCCGTAGCGCCTGCAGCAGACGCGAGCAAAGTGTCTCTCGCCGGTCTGCTCGGTCCTACCACGTTTAGCGGTGTGATCGACACGTACTATGGCTATAACAACGACCATCCTTTTTCGAATGTCAGCGGTTTGCGCCCGTTCGATGGCTTTACGAATGGCTTCGGTCTCAACA
>Ga0209178_1000053_pt1 | contig 29129 bp, 27 predicted proteins | sample GAAS200_FD_187521 | JGI IMG/M metagenome (GOLD analysis project Ga0209178, IMG submission 187521) | Agricultural soil microbial communities from Georgia to study Nitrogen management - GA AS200 (SPAdes) (version 2) | ecosystem: Environmental > Terrestrial > Soil > Agricultural land | place: USA... | reverse complement strand
CGTGATGCAGGACACCGGCTCGGGCGGCAGCTGGCCGATCAGCACGGATCGCGTGGTGTGGTTCCTCGCCGCGCGGCACCTGCAGGACGATGCCGCGTTCGCCGACAAGATGCGCACTGCCCTGCGCGACACCCTGGCGCAGGACCGGCAATACGCGTTCGACGCCAATTTCGGCTTGTACCGCGGCGAGACCTCGTTCCTGGACTGGCGCGAACAGACCTACCCGGCGTGGACCGCCAACGAGGTGACCTTCATCGGGCAATCGTTCGCGCTGTCGACCAACGTGCTGCACTACGAGGCGTTGCAACTGGCCGCCGCGCAGGCCGGCGCCGATCACCAGGCTACCGCCAGGAACACCTACCGCACCCAGGCCGCGGCGCTGAAGCAGGCGATCAACCTGCACTTCTGGCGCGCCGACCGCGGCATGTACATGAGCTACATCGGTGGCGACGGCACGCCGGTGGACAGCTACGACCTGCTTGGCATCTCGCTGGCGATCGCCAGCGGAGTGGCCGATGGCGAGCGCGCGCGCCAGACCCTGGAGAACTATCCGAGCTGGCCGGCCGGCAGCCCGGTGATCTGGCCCGAACGCAGCGACCAGCCGATCTATCACAACCGCGCGATCTGGCCGTTCGTCAGCGCCTACGCGCTGCGCGCCGCACGCACGGTCAACGACCCGGCGCGCATCGCCCACGAGATCACCTCGGTGATGCGCGGCGCGGCGCTGGTCGGCTCCAACATGGAAAACTACGAGCTGCTGACCCAGGGCCAGCACGTGGACGAGGGCAAGCTCAGCGGCCCGGTGGTCAATTCGCCGCGCCAGCTGTGGTCGGTGGCGGCGTACCTGGACGTGGTGACCGAGGGCGTTTTCGGCGTGGAGGAAGACGGCCGCGTGCAACCGAAGCTGCCTGTCTCGCTGGTGCCGATGCTGTTCGGCGCGCGCAACGCCATCAGCCTGGACCTGCCCGGTCGCCGGATCACGCTGCAATTGCCGGCCAAGCGTGACGGCAACCTGCTGGTCGCCGATCGCATCCGCACGCAAGGCACGCATGCCACCGTGACGTTGAAGGCGATCCGGGCCGACGCACCGCCGCTGCGCATGGACGCCCCGCTGTACGCGCCGATCGCCCCGGCCGCGCCGACGCTGGCCGCCGACGGCGATCGCTGGATCGTCAACGGCGACGGGAAGCTGCAGCTCTACGTCAACGGGCGGCGCGCCGGTGCCATCGACGGCCACGGCACGCTCGCCCGCACCGAGGATCTCGCCTGCGTGCGCGCCACCCGCGTCGATGCGCATGGCCTGGAATCCCTGCCCAGCCCGGCGACCTGCGTCGGCCCGGTCGATCAGGCCGGCGGCGACTGGCCGCGCCACTGGACCGCGCCCGCCACCGGCAGCTATCGCGTGTGGGCGGATTACCGCAACGCCAACGGCCCGATCAACACCGGCGTCACCGCCGCGGTGAAATGGCTGCTCATCAACTGCGATGGCAGCGACACGCAGCGCGTGCCGCTGGTGATGCCGCACAGCGTGGCCACCCAGCCATCCACCCATGGCCGCTTCAGCGCCACCGGCAAGGCGCGCTGCACGTTCGCGCTGGAGGACGGTTTCAACATGAGCTACCTGCAGCACTTCGCGCACTACACGGGCGGTACCGGCGGCATCGACGGGCCGTTGAACCAGGCCGAGGTCGACGACCTGCACATTGCGCCGCTGGCGGACGGAACCCGTACCCCATGAGCAGGAAACCCGAACTGTCGTTCTGGCAGATCTGGAACATGTGTTTCGGCTTCCTGGGCATCCAGTTCGGCTTCGCATTGCAGAACGCCAACGTCAGCCGGATCTTCCAGACGCTCGGCGCCGAGGTGAACGACATCCCGATCCTGTGGGTGGCCGCACCGCTCACCGGGCTGATCGTGCAGCCGATCATCGGCCACTACTCCGACCGCACCTGGAACCGGCTCGGCCGTCGCCGGCCGTATTTCCTGGCCGGCGCGATCCTCGCCACGCTGGCCCTGCTGGCGATGCCGAACTCACCCACGCTGTGGGTGGCTGCAGGGCTGCTGTGGATCATGGACGCCTCGTTCAACGTGTCGATGGAGCCGTTCCGCGCCTTCGTCGGCGACCAGTTGCCGGAGCACCAGCGCCCGCGCGGCTTCTCCATGCAAAGCGTGTTCATCGGCGTGGGTGCGGTGGTGGCGTCGCTGATGCCGTGGCTGCTGACCAAGGTCGGCGTCAGCAACGTCGCCCCGGATGGCGCGATTCCGGACACGGTCAAATACGCCTTCTACGCCGGCGGCGCCCTGCTGATGGGCACGGTGCTGTGGACCGTGCTCTCCACGCGGGAGTACCCGCCCGAGCAGTTGCGCGAATTCGACGACGACGCCAGGCCCATGCCCGTGGACGCCTCGCGCGCGTGGCGGCCCGGCCTGCTGCTGATCGTCGGCGGCCTGCTGGTATGGCTGGCCATCCGGCACTTCTCGCTCGAAAAGGAACTCTACGTGCTGGCCGGCGGCCTGCTGGTGTTCGGCGCGCTGTTCGCCTGGCTTGCCTTCAGCCGCAGCCAGGGCATGCTGCGCGAGGTGATGGGCGATCTCTACAGCATGCCGGATGCGATGCGGCGGCTCGCCATCGTGCAGTTCTTCTCGTGGTTCGCGCTGTTCGCGATGTGGATCTTCACCACCCCGGCGGTAACCGCCGTGCAGTTCGGCAGCAGCGACCCGCATTCGGTGGCCTACAACACCGGCGCCAACTGGGTCGGCGTGCTGATGGGTGCGTACAACGGCTTCGCCGCGCTGGCGGCGATCGCGATCCCGCTGCTGGTGCGCCGCATCGGCCTGCGCTGGAGCCACCTGGTCAACCTGTGGCTGGGCGGCGCGGGGCTGCTCTCGTTCCTGTTCATTCGCGACCCGGACTGGCTGCTGCTGTCGATGGTCGGGGTGGGCGTGGCGTGGGCGTCGGTCCTGTCGCTGCCCTACGCGATGCTGTCGGACAACCTGCCCGCGCAGAAGATGGGCGTGTACATGGGCATCTTCAATTTCTTCATCGTGATCCCGCAGCTGATGGCGGCCAGCGTGCTCGGCCTGCTGCTGCGGTTGTGCTTCCACGACGAGCCGATCTACGCGCTGGCGCTGGGCGGTGCCAGCCTGTTCGTGGCCGGCCTGTTCACCCTGCGCGTGCGCGAGCCCGCCATCGATGACGGAAAGCCTTCGCCCGCCCCGTAGGAGCCCGCTCGCGGGCGATGCTCTCGAAGTCGGGATATGCAAGAGCAAGAGCTATCGCCCGCGAGCGGGCTCCTGCACGGAGAGTCGGAAGGGTCAGACGTACTCGACCACCTCAAGCCCGAAGCCGCCCAGTCCCACCAGTTTGCGCGGCGTACCCAGCACGCGCAGGCGGTGCACGCCGAGGTCGGCCAGCATCTGCGCGCCGAGGCCAAGCTGGCGCCACTCCTGCTGCTGCGCATCCTCCGGCGCCTGCGCCGCCGGCTTGCCCTGCAACCGCGCCAGCAGGGCCTCCGGCGTGTCCTCGCCGGAGAGCACCAGCAGCACGCCGCGACCCTCGTCGGCGATGCGGCGCAAGGCCGAAGTGACGGTGAGGCCGAGGTCGTCGCGCTTGAGATGCAGCACGTCGGACAAGGTATTGCGCACGTGCACGCGCGAGAGCACCGGCGCGCCGTCGTCCACGGTGCCGCGCACCAGCGCGTAGTGCAGGCCGCGACGGATCACGTCGCGGTACGCCACCAGCCGGAACGGGCCGAACTCGGTCTCCACCGATTCCTCGTGTACGCGCTGCACGGTCTTTTCGGTTTCCAGCCGGTAACGGATCAGGTCGGCGATCGAGCCGATCTTCAAGCCGTGCCTGGCCGCAAAGACTTCCAATTCGGGACGACGCGCCATCGAGCCGTCTTCATGCAGCACTTCGATCAGCACCGCCGACGGCTCCAACCCGGCCAGCGCGGCCAGGTCGCAGCCGGCCTCCGTGTGGCCGGCGCGGGTCAGCACGCCGCCCGGTTGCGCGGTGAGCGGAAAGACGTGGCCGGGCTGGGCCAGGTCCTGTGGCTTCGCATCGGACTTCACCGCCACCTGGATGGTGCGCGCGCGGTCGTGCGCCGAAATGCCGGTGGTGACGCCCTCGGCCGCCTCGATCGAGACGGTGAAATTGGTGTGGTAGACCGAGGTGTTGTCGCTCACCATCGGCCGCAGCCCGAGCTGGCGCGTGCGCTGCTCGGTGAGCGTGAGGCACAGCAGGCCGCGCGCCTCGCGCACCATGAAGTTCACGTCTTCCGGCCGCACCATCTGCGCGGCCATGATCAGGTCACCCTCGTTCTCGCGGTCCTCGTCGTCGAGGATCACGACCATGCGGCCGGCGCGGATGTCTTCGAGGATTTCGGGGATGGTGTTGAAGGGCATGGGGACGTCCTGGGGAATTTTGATTTGATCGCAGTGACAGGGAGTGAGTGGAGAGGAGTGAGAAGTGAGAGAAGGCATCTCGATGCTGCGGCTCTCTCTCACTTCTCACTCCTCCCCACTCACTTCTCGCCTTCAGGCAAAGCCGTGCTGTTTCAAGAACGCCTCGTCCAGCTTCGGCGCCTCGCCGCTGGCCAGCAGGCGCTCGACATAGCGTGCAATCACGTCCACCTCGATGTTCACCGCATCACCCGCGCGGCGCGCGTGGAACGCCGTGTGCTCGACCGTGTGCGGGATCAGGTTGACGCCGAAGCGATGGCCGGCGACTTCGTTGACGGTGAGGCTGGTGCCGTCGATGCAGATCGAGCCTTTCGCGGCGATGTAGCGCGACAGGGCGGCGGGCACTTCGAACGTCCAGCGCTGCGAGCGGCCATCGGGCGTGATCGAGACCACCCTGCCCAGCCCGTCGACATGGCCGGAGACCAGATGCCCACCGAGCCGGTCGGCCACGCGCAGTGCCTTTTCGAGATTCACCGGATCGCCGGGCTTCAACTGGCCCAGCGACGTCAGCGACAGCGTCTCGTTGGAAACATCGGCGCTGAAGCCGCGCGCATCCAGCGTGATCGCAGTGAGACACACGCCGGAGACGGCGATCGAGTCGCCGAGCTGCACGTCGGCGAGGTCGAGGTCGGCGGTATCGACGTGCAGGCGCACGTCACCGCCGCGCGGTTCGAGTCGCGCAAGCCGTCCCACGGTCTGGATGATGCCGGTGAACATCAGCACATCTCCCGGGGGGAGATGGCAGGCGAGACTGAAACGATGACAGGCATGAAACGTTCTCCGCGTCGGAAAGCCAGCGAGAACGCCCCAAGGCATGAGGCAGACGCGTGGCATCGCTGCCATCCGCCTGGCCGTCTTCTTTCATCCGGACTGTGGGCCGCACCGGCGAACCGGAACAACCTGGACCGTCGGCTCCGGCATCGGACCGGATCTGCTGACCTCCCGATGCTGCCGGGAGCGCTCGCGGGCTCGTTCCGAGGAACCTACCGCCGGTGGGGAATTTCGCCCCGCCCTGAAGACGTTTGCCGATGAACCGGCCGCCGGATTCTAACACGCCCGCCATGCGCCACTCGCGCGCCAGCCGTTTGCCCGCCCGCTGCGGCATCATGTCCGTCCCTGCCAAGGAGGTTTCCATGCGCAAGCATCGACGCGGCTGGTCGACGTGGCTCGCCATCCTGCCGACCATGTTCTGGCTGGCCCACGCGCGCGCCGGCGAGGCGCCGGCCGACGTCTACACCGGCACGCTGGGCCGGCAGGCCATCGTGCTGCAACTCACCCCCGGCGACGACGCCGCCACGGCCGGCCGCTACTTCTACGTGCGCCACCACCGCGACATCGCCTTGTCGGGCGCGCCGGCCAGCAACGGTCACCTGCAACTGCGCGAAGGCTGGGACGCCGACGCCAACGGCCCGCGCATCACGCTGGACCGGCAAGCCGACGGTGGCTGGCGCGGCCAATGGCAGGACGACAAGGGAACGACCCTGCCGGTCGCCCTGCACCCGGCCACGGTGGCGCCGCCCTCCGCCGATACGCCGCCCTGGCTGAAGCAGCTCCATGCGAGCGACCGCTACGACTACCTGCGCCTGGCCGGCCTCAAGCCACAGGCCGGCAAGCGCGAAACCTTCATGGGCCATGCCCTGCAGTGGTGGCGCGTGCCCGACGCCGGCATCGCGTTCTTCGAGATCCTGGACGGGTATCCGTCCGCCGAGCTTGCGCGCATCAACCAGGTGCTGATGGACCGGATGTGGCGGGAAACCGGCAGCTACTACGACTGCATGTTCAACCACTTCAACGAAGGCGATTACGAGCAGACGGTGACGCCGCGCCTGCTCACGGCGAACCTCGTCAGCGTCAGCGTGTTCACCAATTACTACTGCGGCGGCGCCCATCCGGACTTCGGCGATGCGGCGATCAACCTCGACGCGCACACCGCCTGGCCGCTGACCCTGGAAGACATCCTGTGGCTGGGCAAGGGCAAGCCGCTGCACTACGCCACGGGCGCCGACGGCAACCCCGCACCCGGCTCGGCCAGCTTCGAGGCGTGGTCGGATTACCGCGAGCAGCATCTGGCGCCCTGGCTGGCGCGGCAATGGCGGCAACTCTATCCGCAGGAGACGACGGCCACCGGCGGCGAAGACGATTGCGGCTACGACGACCCCGGCGTGTGGCAGTTCGTGAGCTGGCACATGACACCGAAGGGCTTGTTCATCGGCCCCTCCTACGCTCGCGCCGCGCGCGTGTGCGAAGCCAACGACGACTGGTCGGTGCTGCCGTGGGAGACGGTGCGCCGGCATCCGGGGCGGCTCCGGCTCACCCTGCCCTGACCCCGGGCGGCGCCAGCGCCGCGACCAGGTGATCGATCAATGCCCGCAACGCCGGCGTGCGATCCGCGCCGGGCAGCCACAGCAGGTGGATAGGGAACGAGGGCAGTCGCCAGTCGGGCAGCAGTTCGACCATGCGGCCTTCGGCGACCAGCGCGTCGGCCATGTAATCCCCCTGCAGGCCGACGCCCACGCCGGCCAGCACCGCGTCACGAATGGCCTGCGAATCGTTGCAGCTCAGCACCGGCTCGATGCGTACCGCGCGCCGCTGGCGCTGACGGGCGAACGTCCACAGTGTGCCGCGGCGGTAGCCGGTGAAGCTGATGCAACGATGCGCCTTGAGATCGGCCGGGTCGCGCAACGGCGGCGCCGAAGCCAGGTAGTCGGGCGAGGCGCAGGGGAATATGCGCATGGTGCCGACCCGCCGCGCCACCAGTTGCACGTCGGCCAGGCGCCCCAGCCGCACGGCCAGGTCCACCTTGGCGGTGACCATGTCGACGTAGGCGTCGTCGTAGATCGCGTCGATGCGCACGCCGGGATGCTTGCGCATGAAACCGGCCAGCAGCGGGGCCATGCGGTAACGACCGAAGCTGGCTGCCAGGTGCACGCACAGGTGGCCGGCCAGTTCGCCGCCGGGCGGGTGCAGGTCGGCGGCCAGCTGGGCCATCACCGCTTCCATGCGTTGCCATTGCGCCAGCAACAGCTCGCCGCGCGCGTTCAGCGCCATGCGCCGGGTGGTGCGCAGGAACAGCCGCGCGCCGACCGCCTCCTCCAGCGCCGCGATGCGCCGGCTCAGCACCGACGGCGTGCAGCCCACCTCCAGTGCCGCGCGCGAGAAATTGAGCCGCCGCGCGGCTGCCGCGAACGCGCGCAGTTCGCGCAGGCGGGCGGGCGTGAGGTCGAAAGATTGATTCATGTGACGAACAGAAGATTGACCATTCGTGTGGATTATCACCAAACGACGGTGGCGGGACCATGGCCTCATTTCCACCACGGAGCCATCCCATGCGTGCCATCCAGCTTTCCGCCTTCGGCCTGGACCATCTCGACCCGGTTGACCTGCCCACACCGCGCCCCGGCCCGCACGACGTGCTGGTGCGGATGGAAGCGGCCTCGCTCAATTTCCGCGACCACATGCTGGTCAATGGCGACCTCTACCGCGGCGTGCCGCTGCCGATCGTGCCGGTGTCCGACGGGGCCGGCACGGTGCAGGAAGTGGGCGGGGCGGTGACCCGCTTCAAGCCCGGCGACCGCGTCACCACGTTCTACAAGTCGCGCTGGATCGCCGGCGCCATGCGGCCGGAGTGGGAGGGCGCCGAGATCGGCGGCCCCCATCCCGGGGTGATGCGCGAGTTCGCCTGCTTCGACCAGTACTCGCTGGCACGTGCGCCGGCGCACCTCACCAGCGTGCAATCAGCCACGCTGCCGATCGCCGCACTCACTGCCTGGCAGGCGCTTGAGCTGGCTCACATCACCACCGGGCAGACCGTGCTGCTGCTGGGGACCGGCGGCGTGTCGCTGTTCGCGCTGCAGTTCGCCAAGTTGCGCGGCGCCAGGGCGATCATGCTGTCCTCCAGCGACGCCAAGCTCGAACGCGCCAAGGCGCTGGGCGCGGACGTCGGCATCAACTACGCGAAGCACCCGCAGTGGGGGGCGCTGGTACGCGAGGCCAGCGGCGGCGCCGGCGTTGAGCTGGTGGTGGAGACAATCGGCGCGGCCACGTTCGCGCAATCGCTGGAAGCGGTGCGCATGCACGGCATGATCGCCGTGCTGGGCTGGATCGGCGGCAGCGAGGCCACCTTGCCGCTGACCCCGGTGGTGCTCAAGCGCGTGCGCGTGCAGGGCATCTCGGTGGCGTCACTGGAAGCGCACGAGCAGATGGTCGCCGCCATCGAGGCCACCGGCCTGGAACCGGTGATCGACCACGTCTACGGCTTCGGCCAGCTGCGCGAGGCGTTCGAGCAACTCGTCGCCGGCCGGCATTTCGGCAAGCTCGCGATCGACTTCAGCGCCTGAAACGACGCCGGGCCGGGCACGGCGAGATCAGCGCGGGCGCAGGCGCAAGCGGATATCCGCGCCGAGCATGCGCTGGTCGACCACCTGCAACTGCCAGCGCGAGGCCATGTCGGCCAGCGGCGGCAACCGCAGCAGCGGCCGCGCGCTGTCGCCCAGCAGCAAGGGCGCGACATAGAGCAGCAGTTCGTCGACCAGGCCGGCGGCGAACAGCGCGCCGCACAGGGTCGGGCCGGCTTCGACGTGCACCTCGTTGCAGCCGCGGCCGGCCAGCAGGGCGAGCACGGCAGGCAGGTCGAGTCCGTGGTCTCGTGACGCCACCGCCACGCGCTCCACTCGGGCAAAGCGGTCGTCCGCGCAGGCTGCCGCAGCGCCATGCAGGACCAGCGTCGGCGCCGCGCCGTCCAGCACATGGCTGCCGGCGGGCGTGCGCAGTTGGCGATCCAGCAGCACGCGCAGCGGCGGCGTGAATTCCTCGTCCTGCGGCAACCGGACGGTGAATCGCGGATCGTCTGCCAGCACCGTGCCACTGCCGGTGAGGATTGCCGAGCTGCGCGCGCGCCAGCGCTGCACGTCCAGGCGCGCCGCATCGCCGGTGATCCACTTCGACTCGCCACTGGCCAGTGCGGTGCGCCCGTCCAGGCTCATCGCCAGCTTCACCCGCACGAACGGGCGGCCGCGTTCGAGACGGCCGAGGAAGCCGCAGTTCAACTCGCGCGCCGGCTCGCGCAGCAGGCCAGTTTCGACCGCGACGCCGGCGGCGCGCAACTTGTCGATGCCGCGACCGGCCACCTGCGGGAACGGATCTTCCGCGGCAATCACCACCCGCGCCACACCGGCGGCCACCAGCGCATCGGCGCATGGCGGCGTACGTCCATGGTGTGCGCACGGCTCCAGGGTCACGTAGGCGGTGGCGCCCCGCGCCCGCGCGCCCGCCTCGCGCAACGCATATACCTCCGCGTGCGGCTCGCCGGCGCGCTGATGAAAGCCGGTACCGATCACCTCGTCGCCATGCGCGATCACGCAGCCCACGCGCGGATTCGGCTGGGTGGTGTACAGGCCGCGCTCGGCCAGGCGCAGCGCGTGCGCCATGTGGAGGTGGTCAGTGCCTGAAAATGCCATGCGTCGATTGTACGGGCCCGCTGGCGGGCGATGCTCTTGGCCGGGAATCGGCCTTTCGACAAGCTCGGGACGGTGAATTGGGGAATCGGAGAAACGGGAGCATCGCCCGCCAGCGGGCTCCTACGGTTTGCGCGTACCGCCACCGAGCAGGGGAAGCTGCAGATCGGACAGGCCCGGCAGGTCGCGTTCCAGCTTCTCGATCTCCTCGCGGAACGCGTGCACGTCCTCGAACTTGCGGTAGACCGAGGCGAAACGCACGTAGGCGACCTGGTCGAGGTTCTTCAGCTCGCGCATCACCAGCTCGCCGACCTGGCGCGAAGGCACCTCGCGTTCGCCGCTGCGGCGCAGGTCGTTGACGATCGCCCGCACCGCCGCGTCCACCGCATCACTGGCCACCGGCCGCTTCTGCAACGCCCGCTCGAAACTCACCCGCAACTTGCGCTCGTCGAAGGTCTCGCGCCGCTCGCCGCTCTTCACGATCGCCGGCAACTTCAGCTCGGCCGTCTCGAACGTGTTGAAGCGCTCGCCGCACTGCGGACACTCGCGCCGCCGCCGCACGGTCGAACCGTCCTCGGTCAGGCGCGAGTCGATCACGCGCGTGTCTTCGTGCTGGCAGAAGGGGCAATGCATGGGTCAGGAATGAGGGTAGAGAAGTGAGTAACGAGAGAACAGCATCAACGCCGACTTTCTCTCACCTCTCACTCCTCTTCACCCACTTCTCGCTCAGCCGTAGACCGGGAATTTGCGGCACTGCGCCGTCACCGCGTCGCGCACGCGGGCGATCACGGCGGCGTCGTTCGGGGCGTCGAGCACGTCGCAGATCCAGCCGGCCAGGGCCACGCAGTCGGCTTCCTTGTAACCGCGGGTGGTGGCGGCGGGGGTGCCTACGCGCAGGCCGGAGGTGACGAAGGGCTTTTGCGGGTCGTTCGGCACGGCGTTCTTGTTGACCGTGATGTGCGCCTTGCCCAGCGCGGCCTCGGCGTCCTTGCCGGTGATCGGCTTGCCGATCATGTCGACCAGCATCAGGTGGTTCTCGGTGCCGCCGGAGACGATCTTGTAGCCGCGTTCGATGAAGGTCTTCGCCATTGCCTTGGCGTTCTTCACCACCTGCGTCTGGTACTCCTTGAACGCCGGTTCCAGCGCTTCCTTGAACGCCACCGCCTTGGCCGCGATCACGTGCATCAGCGGGCCGCCCTGGATGCCGGGGAACACGATCGACTGCAGCTTCTTCTCGATCTCCTCGCCCGCGCCCCTGCTCACGATGATGCCGCCGCGCGGGCCGCGCAGGGTCTTGTGGGTGGTCGAGGTGACCACGTGCGCGTGCGGCAGCGGGCTCGGATAGACGCCGGCGGCGACCAGGCCGGCGACGTGGGCCATGTCGACGAAGAACAGCGCGCCGACCGAATCGGCGATCCGGCGCATGCGCGCCCAGTCGACCACCTGCGAGTAGGCGCTGAAGCCGCCGACCAGCATCTTCGGCCGGTGTTCGGTGGCCAGGCGCTGCAACTCGTCGTAGTCGATCAGGCCGTTCTCGTCGACGCCATACTGCACCGCGTTGAACAGCTTGCCGGAGATGTTGACCTTGGCGCCGTGGGTGAGATGGCCGCCATGCGCGAGCGACATGCCCAGGATGGTGTCGCCCGGCTGCAGCAGCGCCAGGTACACCGCCTGGTTCGCCTGCGAACCGGAGTGCGGCTGCACGTTGGCGTAGTCGCAGTCGAAGAGCTGCTTGAGCCGCTCGATCGCCAGCTTCTCGGCCACGTCCACGTACTCGCAGCCGCCGTAGTAGCGCTTGCCGGGATAGCCCTCGGCATACTTGTTGGTGAGCTTGGAGCCCTGCGCTTCCATCACCCGCGGGCTGGCGTAGTTTTCCGAGGCGATCAGCTCGACGTGATCTTCCTGGCGCTGGCCCTCGTGGGCGATGGCCTGGGCCAGTTCGTCGTCGTAACCGGCAATCGTGCAGTCCTTGGGGAACATTCTGGCCTCGTGAAATGGCGGGTGGGCAAGTCGGAAATTGTAGCCCCGGCCGGCATTTCCGGCCACCGACACGCCGCCGACCCGGCGCAGGATGAATATTTGAATGACAGATATTGAAATCTGTCATTCAAATATCTACTATTCCCACTCCCCCGAACCGGCACACCCCATGAAACACCGCACCCTGGGCCGCAGCGGCCCGCAGGTTTCCGCCCCCGGCCTCGGCTGCATGGGCATGTCGGACTTCTACGGCGACACTGATCGCAGCGAAAGCATCGCCACCGTGCATGCCGCGCTGGACGCCGGCGTCACCCTGCTCGACACCGGCGATTTCTACGGCATGGGCCACAACGAGCTGCTGCTTGGCGAGGCGCTGGCCGGCCGCCCGCGCGACAGCTACCAGCTCAGCGTGAAGTTCGGCGCCCAGCGCGGGCCGGACGGCGCGTGGCTCGGCTACGACGCGCGCCCGGCGGCAGTGAAGACGGCGCTGGCGTATTCGCTCAGGCGCCTGCGCACTGACTGCATCGACGTCTATCGCCCCGCGCGGCTCGATCCGAACGTGCCGATCGAGGACACCGTGGGCGCCATCGCCGAGCTGGTGCAGGCCGGCTACGTGCGGCATCTCGGCCTGTCCGAAGTCGGCGTGGAAACCATTCGCCGTGCACATGCCGTACTGCCGGTGGCCGATCTGCAGATCGAGTACTCGTTGATCTCGCGCGGCATCGAGCAGGCGATCCTGCCGGCATGCCGCGAACTGGGCATTGCCGTCACCGCCTACGGCGTGTTGTCGCGCGGCCTGATCAGCGGACACTGGGCGAAGGATCGCGGCACCGACGCGCGCGACTTCCGCCAGCACAGCCCGCGCTTCCAGGGCGACAACCTCGAACACAACCTGCAGCTGGTCGACCTGCTGCGCGGCCTGGTCGAGGCACGCGGCTGCAGCGTGGCGCAACTGGCGATCGCCTGGGTGCTGGCGCGTGGCGACGACATCGTGCCGCTGGTCGGCTCGCGCACCCGCGAACGCCTGGCCGAGGCGCTGGGGGCGCTGACCGTCACGCTGGGCGCGGACGACCTCGCCGCGATCGAGCGCGCCGTGCCATCGGATGCCGCCGCGGGCGAGCGCTACGCCGCCACCCAGATGGCGATGCTCGACAGCGAACGCTGAACCACCTTTCCGCTCGACGAGGAGATCCGACATGTACGCCATCATGGACATCACCGGCCAGGTCGGCAGCGCGGCCGCGAAATACCTGCTGGAGCGCGGCCAGCGCGTGCGCGGCATCGTGCGCGGCAAGGACAAGGCCGCGGCCCGAGCCGTGCGCGGCGTCGACCTCGCGGTCGCCGAGGGAGCGGAGGCACTGGCCGCGGCATTTGCCGGAACCGAGGGCGTGTTCGTCGCGTTGCCGGCCAGTCTCGCGCCCGGTTCCGACTTCGCCGAATCGCGCGCCATGATCGCCGCACTGGCCAGCGCCCTGCGCAAAGCCACGCCAGCGAAAGTGGTGGCGCTGTCCTCCATCGGCGCACAGCACGCGCGCGACCTGGGCTTGCTCACTCCCCTGCACCTGCTGGAGCAAGCGCTGGACGCGCTGCCCCTGCCCCGCTCCCACGTGCGCGCCGCCTGGTTCATGGAGAACCTGAGCCGGCACGTGGTGCCTGCGCAACTCGAAGGCCGTCTGGAAAGTTTCCTGTCGCCGCTCGATCGGGCGATACCGATGGTCTCCACCGACGACGTCGGCCGCACCGTCGCCAGCACGCTGGAGGAAACCTGGTTCGGTCGCCGGTTGATCGAGGTCGAAGGGCCGCGGCGCTACAGCCCGCTCGACATGGCGCAGTCGTTCGCCGCGGTGCTGGAGCACGACATCGAGACGACCGCGATACCGCGCGACCAATGGGCAACGCGCTTCGCTGACGAAGGCATGCCGGCGGACCGCATCGCCGGGCACGTCGCCATGCTGGACGGCTTCAACAGCGGCTGGATCGCGTTCGAGAAGCGCGCGACGGAACACGTCTGCGGCCGCATCCCGCTGGGTTACGTGGCGGACGAACTCGTCTGTGCCACGCTCGATGTGCTTGAATCGGCGGCATGAACGACTCCGTACTCACGCCCGAACGCATCCTTGCCGCTGCCGAAGACGTGCTGCGACGCTATGGCCCCGGCAAGGCGACCGTGGTCGACGTGGCGCAGGCGCTCGGGGTCAGCCATGGCAGCGTGTACCGGCATTTCGCCAGCAAGGCGGCGCTGCGCGAGGCGGTCCTGCAGGGCTGGCTGGCACGGTCGATGGCGCCGCTGCAGGCGATCGCCGCCAGCCGCACGCCACCGCCGGCGCGCCTGCGCCAGTGGTTCACCGCGCTGCGCCAGACCAAGCGCGACAACGTGCTGGGCGACCCCGAGCTGTTCGCCACCTACAGCGCGCTGGCGGCGGAGGCGGGCGAGGCCATCGCCGAGCACAAGGCGCGCATGCAGCAGCAGATCGCCTCGATCCTTGCCGCCGGCGTGGCCAGCGGCGACTTCCGTCCGCTCGATCCACCCGCCGCCGCACGGGCACTGTTCGACGCCACCGCGCGCTTCCACTACCCGGGCCTCTCGCACCTTTGGGACCAGCCCGGCGAGGATGCCGCGTTCACGCAGCTGCTCGACCTGTTGCTGGCCGGCCTGGCCCCGGCGCCCGCTGCGCCACGGCGGCGCAAACCGGCGCGCTGAACGGCGTAACGCCGGCGCAAGCCGCTATAATGCGTGGTTTGTCGAATTCCCTCCCCGTGCCGGTGCTCCCGGCGGCGGGGCGCTCGCCTTCGGAGGTTGCATGAGCTCGCAGTACATCTACACCATGAACGGGGTCAGCAAGATCGTCCCGCCGAAGCGCCAGATCATCAAGGACATTTCGCTCAGCTTCTTCCCCGGCGCGAAGATCGGCCTGCTCGGCGTCAACGGCGCGGGCAAGTCCACCGTGCTGCGCATCATGGCCGGCGTGGACACCGACTTCCAGGGCGAGGCGCGCGCGCAGCCCGGCACCAAGGTCGGCTATCTGGCGCAGGAGCCGGATCTGAACCCGGACAAGACCGTGCGCGAAGTGGTCGAGGAAGGCGTGGCCGAAATCCTCGATGCGCAGAAACGGCTCGAAGAGGTCTACGCCGCCTATGCCGAAGACGGTGCCGATTTCGACGCGCTGGCCAAGGAGCAGGAGAAGCTGGAAAACCTGCTGGCCGCCAACGATGCCCACGCGCTGGAGCGCCAGCTCGAGGTGGCCGCCGACGCGCTGCGACTGCCGCCGTGGGATGCGAAGATCGGCCCGCTCTCCGGCGGCGAGAAGCGCCGCGTGGCGCTGTGCCGCCTGCTGCTGTCCAAGCCGGACATGCTGCTGCTGGACGAGCCGACCAACCACCTGGACGCCGAATCGGTGGACTGGCTGGAAAAATTCCTGCACGACTATCCCGGCACCGTGGTGGCAGTCACCCATGACCGCTACTTCCTCGACAACGCCGCCGAGTGGATCCTCGAACTCGACCGCGGCCGCGGCATTCCGTGGAAGGGCAACTACACCGAATGGCTGGAGCAGAAGGACGCCCGCCTGAAGCAGGAAGCGAACCAGGAGAAGTCGCGCCAGAAGGCGATCGCGAAGGAGCTGGAGTGGGTGCGTTCGGCCGCCAAGGGCCGCCAGTCCAAGGGCAAGGCCCGCCTGGCCCGCTTCGAGGAACTGAACTCGGTCGACTACCAGCGCCGCAACGAGACGAATGAAATCTTCATCCCGCCGGGCGAGCGCCTGGGCCAGGAGGTGATCGAGTTCAAGAACGTGACAAAGTCTTTCGGCGACCGCGTGCTGATCGAGGACCTGTCGTTCAAGGTGCCGCCGGGCGCGATCATCGGCGTGATCGGCCCGAACGGCGCCGGCAAGTCCACCATGATGAAGATGATCATGGGCAAGGAGACGCCGGACTCGGGCGAGGTGAAGCTGGGCCACACCACCAAGCTCGCCTACGTCGATCAGTCGCGCGACGCGCTCGATCCGAAGAACAACGTGTGGCAGGAAGTGTCCGGCGGCTCGGACATCCTCACCATCGGCAACTTCGAGATCCAGTCGCGCGCCTACATCGGCCGCTTCAACTTCAAGGGCACCGACCAGCAGAAGATCGTCGGCAGCCTGTCCGGCGGCGAGCGCGGTCGCCTGCACATGGCCAAGACCCTGCTGCAGGGCGGCAACGTGCTGCTGCTCGACGAGCCGTCCAACGACCTGGACGTGGAAACCCTGCGCGCGCTGGAAGATGCCCTGCTCGAATTCCCCGGCTCGGCGATCGTGATCTCGCATGACCGCTGGTTCCTCGACCGCATCGCCACCCACATCATCGCGTTCGAGGGCGACTCGCACGTGGAGTTCTTCCCCGGCAACTACAACGAGTACGAGGCCGACAAGAAGCGCCGCCTCGGCGAGGAAGGCGCGCGGCCGCACCGCGTGAAGTACAAGAAGCTGGCCTGAGAGCAGGAGTGAGTGGAGAGGAGTGAGGAAAGAGAGATAAAGCGTCGACGAACCCGCCTTCTCTCGTTTCTCACTCTTCTTCACCCGTTTCTCGAACGGAGATCCCGATGCACTTCATGCAGTCACTGCAGCAAGCCTGGACCCGCAACGACTCGCTGGTCTGCGTCGGCCTCGATCCGGAACCGGCGAAATTCCCCGCGCATCTGCGTGACACGCCCGACGCGGTGTTCGATTTCTGCCGTGCCATCGTCGACGCCACCGCCGACCTGATCTGCGCGTTCAAGCCGCAGATCGCGCATTTCGCCGCGCTGCGTGCGGAGGAAACGCTGGAACGGCTGATCGCGCACATTCATGCGCAGCATCCCGGCGTGCCGGTGATCCTCGACGCCAAGCGCGGCGACATCGGTTCCACCGCGCAGCACTACGCCACCGAAGCATTCGAGCGCTATCGCGCCGACGCGGTGACCTTGAACCCCTATCTGGGCCGCGATTCGATCCAGCCGTTCCTCGATCGTGCCGACAAGGGCGTGATCCTGCTCTGCCGCACCTCCAACCCCGGCGGTGCGGATTTCCAGGCACTGGATTGCGGCGGGCAACCGCTCTACCTGCGCGTAGCCGAAACCATCGCCCGCGACTGGAATGCGCACGGCAACTGCGCGCTGGTGACCGGTGCCACCTGGCCCGAGGAAATCCGCCAGGTACGTGCACTGATCGGCGACATGCCATTGCTGGTGCCGGGTATCGGCGCGCAGGGCGGCGACATCGAGGCGGTGATGCACGCGGGCCGCACCCGCGAGGGCCTCGGCCTGATGATCAACTCCTCGCGCGGCATCATCTACGCCGGCTCCGGCGAGGACTTCGCCGCCGCCGCGCGCGCCGCCGCCAGCGAGCTGCGCGGGGCGATCAACCGCTGCCGCTGAGCGGCGTCACTCTCGCATCGGGACGCGAAGCGACCGGCAACCAGCGAAGAAAAGCGCCGGGACGCCGGTCAGCCGGTCGCCATCTTCGCCGCCTGCAGCGCCTTCGCCTTCAGGTCGAGCGTATCGGCCGCATCCAGCAACGCCCGCGCAAAGCTGCGCACCTCGGCCGGACGCAGGGCGTACCAGCTGCCGCCCGTGCTGGCCTCGCCCACGTTGCGTCCCGCGCGCGACACACAATGCGGCCGGAAAATCACCATGCCGGTCAGCGGCTCCGAACTGATGTCCGCAGACACGATCTGCAGGTGTGTGTCGTCTTCTTTCTTCACCGAAGCTCTCCCGGACGGACAGCCGTCTTCCGGACACTTTACGCCGTCGGGCATTCAGGGATTGTTGGCCGCCCCGCCAGCGAACCGAACCGACGGGAACCGGCGTCGACAGGCGCTGCCATATCCGGCGCGGCGTGGGCGCGCGCCGGTCGGACCGGCGCATGTGCCATGGGCGCTCCCGCAACCGATTGCCGAGCTGGCCGCACTGGCGGCCATGAGCGAACGCAGCTTCATGCGCCACTTCAGGCAGGCCACCGGCACCAGTCCGGTGCATTGGCTGATCGGCGCGCGAGTGGATCGTGCGCGCGAATTGCTGGAAAGCTCGACGCTCTCCATCGACGCGATTGCCGGGCAGTGCGGCTTCGGCAGCGCGATCACGCTGCGCCATCATTTCCGGCGCAAGCTGGCGATCAGCCCGGCGGCTTGTCGGTCGCGCTTCGCGCAGACACGCCGCGGCTGAGCGGTCACGGGCACCGCCCCGCGCGGCTTCAGCGCACGTGGACCCAGTACACGCGGGTGCCGTTGGCACGATCCTCCGCACGGTGACCTTCGCGACCTTCCACCACGGTGCCCCAGTTTGAGCGCAGCGAACCCAGCACGATGCGGTCGATGCGCAGCTTCTCGCCGGCCTGGATGAGGAAGTTCGCCTCGATCACCATCACGCCCTCGCGCTCGAACACCAGGGTGGCGCCGCGCACCGCGCCCGCGCCCCAGCCGATGTGCAGCTCGCACGGTACCGGCGAGAACACACCGCGGTTGTCGAGGCTCCAGCCTTCGGTCTTGCCCAGCAGCGATTGCAGCTCCGGGTGGCTCCAATCGACGTTGTTGCCCGATGGGGGCTTGGCGTGATGGTTCATGAGCATGGCTCCTCGCACGCGTGGGCAGCCACCGGGAAGGCGAGGCTTCCCGGCCGGTCGGTTCCGCCATGCAGATGGCCAAAGCGTGGGCTCATGGCCTCGGTAACGGCAGGCCCGCCCGCCACTTGAGCGGCGCGTTCAGGCATCTGCTGGCGGCTGACCCGGAAACAGCACGTCGGTGTAGCCGAACTTGCTGAAATCGGTGATGCGCGAGGGGTAGAGGCGACCGATCAGGTGGTCGCATTCGTGCTGCACCACGCGCGCGTGGAAACCCTCGGCGGTGCGTTCGATGCGCTGGCCGCGCGGGTCGAGGCCCTGGTAGCGGATCAGCGAAAAACGGCTCACCGCGCCGTTCAGCCCGGGCACGGACAGGCAGCCCTCCCAGCCCACCTCCATGTCCTGCGACAGCGGGGTGATCACCGGATTGAGCAGGATCGTCTGCGGCACCTCGGGGGCGTCGGGATAGCGCTCGGAATGCTCGAAGCCGAAGATCACCAGCTGCAGGTCCACGCCGATCTGCGGCGCGGCCAGGCCCACGCCGTCGGCAGCGCGCATGGTCTCGAACATGTCCTTGATCAGCATGTCGAGCTCCGCGCTGCCGAGCATCGCCGGGGGCACCGGCGGCGCGATGCGCAGCAGCCGGGGGTCACCCATCTTGAGGATCTCGTGGATCATGCCTGCCTCGCTTTCGCCATGCCGACCATCCTGCCCGCGTCCACGTGAACGCGGCATGTGTTGCCGCGGTCGCGGCTGCCGTCAGCGGCCGAACACTTTCTTCAGCAGATCAGTGGTGCGCGCGCCGGGGTTGGTCCGGATGGATTGCTCCTGCGCGCCGATCTCGGTGAACAGGCCGTCGAGGGTCTTCGCGGTGACGTAATCGTCCAGGTCCAGCGCCGTGCCGCCGTGCGCCGACTTGTCATGGTCGAGCGCACCCAGCAGGCCGCCCAGCGCACCGCTGCTGCTGCCGGACATGAACGCCTTGTATTTCTGGGTGACGCCGACGCTGTCGGTGGCCTTGGCGACGATCGGATGGATGCGCGCCGTCAGCGCCTCGCCGGCGACGCGGCGGAAGTAGTCGGTGGCTGCGTGGTCGCCGCCAGTGAGGATGCCGCGCGCGTCGTCGAGCGTCATCTTGCGGATGGCGTCGCCGAAGATCTCGGCCACCTGCGGCACCGCCTTTTCCGCCGCGCGGTTCATGCTCAGCTCGAACGCGTCCACCTTGGCGCCCTGGCCGAGCTGGCGCGCCAGCTTGCCGGCCTGTTCCAGCTTGCCCGGGAGCGGGATACGCACCTTGGCGTTGTTCCAGAAACCGCCGTCGCGGCCGAGGTTGTTGATCGCGCTGGTGGTGCCCTTGGCCAGCGCCTCCTTGAGGCCGGCGGCGATGTCGCTGCTCGGCAGGTTGCTGCCCTTCGCCGGCGTGGCGTGGGTGGATTGCCTGGCCTTGTTCAACAGGTCCTTGAACTGGCTGGCGTTGGCTGCGGGGGTGCCCGTGGCGAGGAGGAATACGGCCAGGAAACTGCAATGTGCCAGGACGCGCATGACGAACTCCTCGCAATCGACAGGGCGGCCAGTGTAGCGCCGCCATGCCTCCCGCAACGAAGCCGGGCGCGCCTGCCATTCGACCAATGGCTAATGCCGGCGCGCGGCTTCCGGGATTGACCCCCGCCGCCGGCAGGACGATTCTTGCGGCATTGCCGAGGAGAACCGCCATGCAAGTCGCCGTGCGCAGATCCGGTGTCGCCAGCAAGCTGGTATGGGCCGCCGTCGCCATCATCGGTGCAACCTGCCTCGGCGTGGTGGCGCTCAGGCGCGGCGAACCGGTCAACGCGATCTGGCTGGTGGCCGCGGCCATCGCGGTGTTCTCGATCGGCTTTCGCTTCTACGGCAAGTTCGTCGAGCACTCGGTGCTGCGGCTGGACCCGACGCGCGCGCCACCCTCGGTACTGCGCAATGACGGGCTCGACTACGTGCCCACCGACAAGTGGGTGGTGTTCGGCCATCACTTCGCCGCGATCGCCGGCGCCGGCCCGCTGGTCGGCCCGGTGCTGGCCGCGCAGATGGGCTATCTGCCCGGCACCTTGTGGATCCTGTTCGGCGTGGTGTTCGCCGGCGCGGTGCAGGACTTCATGATCCTCGGCCTCTCGCTGCGCCGCGACGCCCGCTCGCTCGGCCACATGCTGCGCGAGGAACTCGGCCCGTTGCCCGGCCTGGTGGCGATGATCGGCGTGCTGGTGCTGATGATGATCGTGCTGGCGGTGCTGGCGCTGGTGGTGGTCAAGGCGCTCACGCACAGCCCGTGGGGCACCTTCACCGTGGCCTGCACCATCCCGATCGCCTTCCTGATGGGCGGCTACATGCGCTGGTTCCGGCCGGGACGCATTCTCGAAGTGTCGATCATCGGCCTGATCCTGCTGCTGCTCTCGATCTGGGCCGGCAAGTTCGTGGCGGACTCGGCCACGCTGGCGCCGCTGTTCGACATGGATGCCAAGGCGCTGGCCTGGTGGCTGATCGGCTACGGTTTCGTCGCCTCGGTGCTGCCGGTGTGGCTGCTGCTGGCACCGCGCGATTACCTTTCCACCTTCCTCAAGATCGGCACCATCGCGCTGCTGGCGCTGGCCATCCTGATCACCGCACCGGACCTGCAGATGCCTGCGGTGACGCGTTTCATCGACGGCACCGGCCCGGTGTTCGCCGGCGACCTGTTCCCGTTCCTGTTCATCACCATCGCCTGCGGTGCGGTGTCGGGCTGGCACTCGATCATCGCCTCGGGCACCACGCCCAAGCTGCTGGCCAACGAGGGCCAGGCGCGCATGGTCGGCTACGGCGGCATGCTGATGGAGGCGTTCGTGGCGATCATGGCGCTGATCGCCGCCACCTACCTGCACCCGGGCGTGTACTTCGCGATGAACTCGCCGAGCGCGATCATCGGCAGCACGGTGCAGGACGCGGCCACCACGATCAGCCAGTGGGGCTTCGTGGTGACGCCGGAGCAGTTGCTGCAGACCGCGAAAGACATCGGCGAAAACAGCATCCTCAGCCGCGCCGGCGGCGCCCCCACGCTGGCGGTGGGCATGGCGCAGCTGCTGCACAACATCATGCCCTCCGGCGGCCTGATGGCGTTCTGGTACCACTACGCGATCCTGTTCGAGGCGCTGTTCATCCTCACCACGGTGGACGCCGGCACGCGCGTGGGCCGCTTCATGATCCAGGAGATCGCCGGCCTGATCCACAAGCCGCTGCAGGAAACCGATTCATGGGCCGGCAACCTGCTGGCCACCGCGATCTGCGTGCTCATCTGGGGCTACTTCCTGTACCAGGGTGCGGTCGACCCGCTGGGCGGCATCAACACCTTGTGGCCGCTGTTCGGCATCGCCAACCAGATGCTCGCCGCGATCGCGCTGATGCTGGCCACCGTGGTGGTGGTGAAACTCAAGCGCGAGCGCTACGTGTGGGTGCCCGGCATCCCCGCGCTGTGGCTGATCGTCTGCACGCTCACCGCCGGCTACCAGAAACTGGTCGGCCCGATCAGCTTCACCGCGGCGGCCAACAAGTACGCCGACGCCATGCAGCAGGGCCAGTTGCTGGCGCCGGCCAAGACCACCGCCGCCATGCAGCAGATCGTCACCAACAACTACGTCGACATGGTGCTCACCGGCCTGTTCATGGCGCTGGTCGTGGTGATGGTGCTGTTCTCCCTGCGCTCGCTGGTCAAGGCCTGGCGTACCAACCACCCGACCGCGCACGAGGAACCCTACGTGGCGCTGAGCAGCGTGGCCGGCTGAGATGAACGCGACGTTCCGGTCCGTGCGCAAGTGGGCGGTGCAAACCGCCCGCCTGTGCTGCGGCATCCCCGACTACGACGGCTACGTCAAGCACCTGCGCGAACACCATCCCGAGCGCAAGGTGCCGAGCTACGGCGAGTTCTTCCGCGAGCGCCAGGAAGCGCGCTACAAGGGTGGCGGCGGGCGCTGTTGCTGAGCGTCCGCGCGGCACGGCGTGCCGGCTTCAGGGTTTGCGCGCCACGACGATCTGGCTGATCGGCATGAACTCGTCCAGCTGCTGCTTGAGCTGCGCGCCCTGCGGCATGTCCAGCAGCGCCTGCCAGGCCGCGGTCCAGTGATCGAGTACCGGATGCGCGGGGTCATGCAGCTCCACCCGGCAACCCCAGAACAGCGCCCACCAGATCGACCAGAAAAAGCCGTGCTGGGTGTGCTCCACCACTGCCAGGCCAGCCTCGCCGATCCATTGCGCGAACTCGTCGCGTCCGATCACCCGCAGTGCGCCACCGGGCAGCTCGCGGTACTCCGGCGGCAACACCTTTTCCTGCAGCGTCTCCTGCAGCGCGCCGGGCACGCTGAGCAGGTAGATGGCGCCCGATGCGCCGACACGGAACAGCTCGGCCAGCACCTGACGCGGGTCGTCGACGTGCTGCAGCACCTCGGTGCAGATCACCCGCGTGGCGATGCCGTCGTCCAGCGGCAGCGGGTTCGCGTCGCTGACCAGCGCGGTCTGCGTGCCGCGGCCCTCGACGCTCAGCCGGGCGCGCACCTCGCGGATCACCTGCGGCTCGCGGTCGACGGCGTAGACGCGGGCACCGTGGCGCGCGCAGAACACGCTGTTGACGCCGGCGCCGCAGCCAACGTCCACCACCACGTCACCGGCGCCGATCGGCACGCCGCGGAACAGCTCGCCGCTGTCCTCGCGATACCAGCCGCCGAGTTTCGCGTCGCGCAGGCCGACCGCCGACGGGCCATGCGGCGCGGGCTCGTCCACGGCGGTGGAATGCTCGACGGGATGGGGCATGGCTGGCCTCCGGAACGGGTAAACGAAGAGTGGGGCACGCGCGCATCCTCCACGAACGAACCCGGTGCGCCACCCGGTCCGCGCAGTGTGGCACTGCGAAGCGTGCGAGGCATGCCGCCGGCACGCGCCGGACCGGCGACAATTCCGGCCGCTCCCCCCCCGCTGCCACCCGATCTCCGCCTGGCCACGGCGAGTTCTTCTGCGAGCGCAAGGAAGCGCGCTGCAAGGGCGACGGCGGGCGCTGTTGCTGGAGGAAGAACCCAGTCGGGTCCCTTGTATCGGAAACCCCGGCAGACCCGGCACCTATTCCGACTCGCGTCAGCGGAACAGGACTCCGGGCGTATCGAACGATGCCGCCCTGCGCTGGATCAACTCCGTCTTGATGACCCGCTCCAGGTCATCCGCAAACCCGCGCATGGCACTCTCGCTGCCGAAGGAGGCGGTCATGGCGTTTCTACGGGTGCCGGGCCCGCCGGCCAGCGCTTTCGCCACCACGACGCTTCCGACATACGCGTTGAACTCCTGCTCAAGCCAGCGGCACACGATCGCCGTTTCCTTGGCCTGGATATAGTCATTGGCGACGTCAATACGCGCCGATGATCGCCCCGACCATTTCGGCGACGGCGGATACAGCCCCTCGACCGCGGCGCTCCCCGGGCGCGCCATGCTCCTCGCAGTTCGTTGGTCGCGCCCGGCTTGCCGGTTGACCCAGGCTGCGGGTGCAGTGTCGTTGGCCGTGTTGGTCTCCCCACTCCAGGCAGGGTCGCCCAGACGGGACGGATGGACGAACGCACGCTGGAAAGTGAAGTGCTTGCCATGTGCCGTTGGAGTCGGTGCCTGGTACTCCGTCCCCATCAGGTCGAGCATCATCAGTCCCATCATCCAGGCACGGGCATTGCGCATCGGCTCGGCTATGAACATGACGGCAGACAGCAGCGGCAAGGCCGAGATGGTGTCAGTTGCACCAGCCGTCTGCGGGGCCGAGGCCTTCTGCGGAGCCTTGCGTTTCGACTCGTCGGGGTTCATGTCGACTGTCCAGCGCGTACCCTTCGCCTGGAGTCCGCCGCCGGTTCTGGGGGCGGTTCCCTTGAGCACGCCGCGCAAGGACGCCGCGATACGCTGCGACCAGACGACGCCTTCCATGCCGGAGACCGTATTGCCTTCGTGCATGAACTTGCCGAACTCGCGATAGCTCGCACCATCGGCCCGATTCCAGATGGTGCCGGCGCGGGCGTCGGTGCCCGAATAGCCGACGTCACACATGTAACACCCATCGGCGAAGCCGCCACTGCGTCCGTCCTTGATCTTGTGGATCAGGCGACCGGCGATGGAAAAGTACAGGTCCTGCGACCGACGGCTTGCCGCGGCCTGCCAAGCACCGGCGTAACTGCCGTACCCGCCAAGGACGTAGGGATCAGCCTGGGAGCCGCTCCCCGGAGGCGCGCTGGCACCGGCCTGCACGGCACGGGCAGCGGCATCCACCCACTCCAGCAGCGTCGAGCCGGGAATGTACAGGCTGTGCTGTTGTCGGCGTCCGGTGCTCCAGTCGGCCAGGTAGTCCACGTCGATAGCGAGATGGTCGAACATCCGTTTGTCTCCCTTTTGTCGTTCCAACAGGTGCCGGCAAGCATGCTCCGGAACTCGCATGGACTGCTCGAGTCAGAGCGGCTCCGGTCCGGGGTTGCCGGGCGCTTGTCCGTTCGTGCCGGGCTGAGTCGGCGCCGCCATGCTTCCCCCGAAGCGGCAGCCAGCGACGACCGTAGCCAATCACGACCAGCACCGACATCCGCCCGCTCAATGCAACACATCCCAAGCTCGACCGGAAAAAAGACAGGCCGACCCGAGGCGCCACGTGACCTCGGCAAGCGACCGCCCCATCGGGGGTGAGCAAGTGCTACAGGGTTGGATGATCCTCGTCGGCTGTCAAGATCGCACACAGCTCCATTTCCGCGAACTCGTGCCATCACGCACAGGCGGCACCACGCCTGATCGGCGAGAATGTCTGCTGCCCATGTCTTCCCCGCCCATGCCCAACTCCGAATCCGTCGACGCAGCCACCCCCGCGGCGACCGCACGCGGCCAGCACCACGCCGGCCTGCGCGTCATCGCGATCTACGAGATCATCAAGACCGCGTGCCTGCTGCTGGTGGCGCTGGCGGCGTTCCACTTCTATCGGCAGCAGAACTTCGAGCAGCTGGTGCACTGGCTGGAGCACCTGTCGCTGGCCGACAGCAACGGCCTGCGCTGGAAACTGGTGGAACTGCTGCACCAGCTCGGCCCCGGCAAGTTCGAGGCGGTGGGGCTGGTGGCGCTGGGCTACGCCGTGCTGTTCGGCATCGAGGGCGTGGGCCTGTGGCTGGGCAAGCACTGGGCCGAGTGGTTCACCGTGATCGCCACCGGTTCGCTGATCCCGCTGGAACTGTACGAGACGCTGTACCACTTCGGCTGGATCAAGCTGGCCACCCTGGTCGGCAACGTGGCGATCATCGTCTACCTGGTACGCATCGCGCTGCAGCCGGGTGTCGCCCCGCCCGCAGGGGAACGCCCTCACACCTCGTGATGCACCGCCTCGGCCGGCGGCTCATCGCGCCGCGGCAGCAGCTCCACCAGGTACATCGCCGCCAGTACCAGGCCACCGCCGGCGAGCATGCGCCAGGTCAGCGCATCGACGCCGAGCAGTACGGCGAAGGCGGCGGCGAACACCGGCTCGGTGGTCATCACGATGGCGGCACGTGCCGCCGGCAGATGCGATTGCGCCCAGGTCTGCATCACCATCGCGCCGGCGCCGGCGATCAGCGCCATGTACAGCACGACGAACCAGGCGCCGGGGTCCGGCGGCAACATCGGACCGTGCGGCAAGGTGGCCAGCGAGCAGACCCCGGCGATCGCCACCATCTGCACGGCCGACAGGCCGAACGCCTCGCCGCGGCGGGACCACTGCCCAAGCAGCACGATGTGCAGCGCGTAGCACGCCGCCGACGCCAGGGTCAGCCACACGCCCAGGTTGATCTCGAAGCCGTCGAGCGTGAGCAAGGCCAGGCCCGCGGTGGCCACGGCGATGGCCAGCCACACGCTGGCCGCGACGCGCTGGCGCAGCACCAGCAGTGCAAGGATCGGGGTGAACACCACGTACATGCCGGTGGCGAAGCCGCTGACGCTGGGCGAGATCAGCGCCAGTCCCCAGGTCTGCACCAGCTGGCCGACACCGTAGATCACGCCGAGCAGCAGGCCGCGCCGGATCTGCAAAGCGCCGAGCCGCCACGCCTGCCGCCCGAACAGGAGCACCATCGCCAGCGCCGCCATGACGAAACGCACGGCCAGGAAATCGGCCACCGGCATGCGCCCGAGCACGTCCTTGATCAGCACGAAGGTCGAGCCCCACACCGCCGTCATCGCGATCAGGCCGAGAGTGGCGAGGATGGTCAGGGTGCGTGGGGTCATCGGCGAGGAGTGCGTGGAGAGGAGTGAGGAGTGAGAGAACGACAGCGGCGCGACGAGGCGATGTTGCCTCTGGCTTTCCTCACTTGCTTCTCGTTTTCAGCCGCCACCATTGGCCGGGGACCTGCAGCACGAAGTGCGTCCAGATGCCCAGCCACACCACCGCCGACACGAACGGGTTGCGCGCGGCCGGATCATGCTGGCGGAACCAGCGCCACATGCCGCGGTGCTTGTGCCGGCTGACGAACACCGGGCGATGGCGGCTGGAGCTGCCCTTGCCGTGGGCCACGCGCACGTCGCCGGCAAGCAGCACCCGGTAGCCGATGTCGCGCACGCGGCGGCACAGATCCAGATCTTCGCAATGCAGGAAGTATTTCTCGTCGAAGCCGCCGAGGCGCTCGAACATCTCGCGAGTCAGCAGCATCAGCGCGCCGGAAACCACCTCGCATTCGATCAGCTCGGCAGGAATCTCGCCGCCGACTTCCACCGTCTCGCCGGGCCGGCCGAGCAGCGTGTTGAGCGACCGGCGCAACAGCGGATCGCGCCGCCGCGAAGCCGGGTCGGGCCGACCCTCCGCGTCGCACACCACCGCGCCGATCAGGCCGGCCTTCGGATGCGCGGCCTGCACCGCCAGCAACCGCCTGAGGTCGTCCTCGCCGATCAGGCAATCGGGGTTGAGGATCAGCAGCGCGCGGCCGCCGGCCTGCTTCGCGCCCAGGTTCACCGCCGGGCCGAAGCCGATGTTGCGATGGCTGTAGATCAGCTTGAGCCGCTCGTCGTGCTCGTACGCCCGCGCGATCGCGGGCGGCACGCCATCGTGCGAAGCGTTGTCGACCAGGATCAGTTCCAGCGGCAGCCGGCAGGCAAGCACCTGGCGCACGCAATCGCGCAGATCCGGGCCGCTGTCGGCCGCCACCACGATCACGCTGAGCGCCGGCGAGGACGAGGACGGAGGAATGGCAGGCATGTTCACCGCGCGAAGTATGCGCGGAGACGCGCAGCACGTGAACCTCCGGTTCCCCGCGCGCAGGAGCCCGCTTGCGGGCGATGCCCTTGGGCCGGGAATGGGGAATGGGGAATCGCAGAAGCAAAAGGGAAAGCATCGCCCGCGAGCGGGCTCCTTATGTGTCGATTCTCCTCGGAGGTTGGGGGAGAATCGCCGACTGATCATCGGTGGGAACGGGGAGACGCCGTCGGGCTCCTCTGGCTTCGCGCCTGCGCCGTAGATTCGCGCCCCCGTTCCGTTTTATCTGCCGCAAGCTGCAACGGTATCTTAGGCCCGCCCCTGGCGTGAGCCTGCACGTGTAAGGATCGGCTTGGCGGATCTTCGATGGTCGGACACCTGAACCGAACGAGGATTGGCTGATGACAGAATCCATGGTTGGCATCGACGTGGCCAAGGCAACCTTTGACGTGGCCGCGCCGCTGGAACCGAAGGGCAAGTACCGCACCAAAGCGAAGTTGCCGAACACGCCCGCCGGCTTCACCTTGCTGAGCGACTGGCTGGATCGCCACGTGCCGGGAGCGGCGGTGTGCATGGAAGCGACGGGCGTGTATCACGAAGCATTGGCCACTTTCCTGGTCGAGCGCGGCGTGACCGTTTACGTGGCCAACCCGGCCCAGGTCGCCGCCTATGCCAAGAGCGAGTTGTCGAGGACCAAGACCGATCATGCCGATGCCAAGCTGATCGCCCGCTTTGCGATGGCGCAGTTGCAGGTGGGCACCACCTTGCGGCCGTGGGTGCCGCCCACGCCCGCCCAGCGCAAACTGCGCGCCCTGATCCACCGGCTGAACGATCTGGAGGGCATGCGCCAGATGGAACGCAACCGGCTGGACGTCAGCGATCAGGCGGTGCGCGGCTCCATCGCCGACGTGATGGAGACATTGGACGCCCAGATCGCAGAGCTGAAGAAGGAAATCGACAACCACATCGACTCGGATCCGGACTTACGCCGCGATGCCGGCCTGCTGACCTCCATTCCGGGGATTGGCGAGCTGACGGCGGCCTTCATGTTGGGCTGTGCGGGCGACCTGCGCCGGTTCGACGACCCGCGCAAGCTCGATGCCTTCGCCGGCATGAATCCCGCCATCCGCGAGTCGGGCAAGTGGGTCGGTCAAAGCCGCCTGTCCAAGCTCGGTCACGCCTTGTTGCGCGCCAAGCTCTACATGCCGGCGATGACGGCGATCCGCCACAACGTCGCCGTGCGCGCCTTGTTCGATCGACTGGTCGCTCGCGGCAAGCCACGCAAACTGGCGCTGGGTGCCGCCATGCGCAAGCTGCTCCACCTCGCTTGGGGGGTTATCCGTTCAGGTAAGAATTTCGACCCCAGCATCGCGCTTGCCTGACGGACGGCAAGACGGTATCTGCCGCGTACGCCCTTGCCGCACGCGCTTTCCCGACCTAGATTGGCTCAACCAA
>Ga0209178_1000051_pt1 | contig 29313 bp, 23 predicted proteins | sample GAAS200_FD_187521 | JGI IMG/M metagenome (GOLD analysis project Ga0209178, IMG submission 187521) | Agricultural soil microbial communities from Georgia to study Nitrogen management - GA AS200 (SPAdes) (version 2) | ecosystem: Environmental > Terrestrial > Soil > Agricultural land | place: USA... | reverse complement strand
GAGCGGATCGCGACCCCGCGCCTCACCATCGAGATCATCGAGCACGGGCAGTACTGGGACGGCGTGACCTTTCACGACGCGCTCGCGAGCATCCGCGACATGGGAGCCTGCATCGCCCTCGACGACGTGGGCCTGGGCTTCTCCAACCTGCGGATGATGCTCGAGTCCCGCCCCGATTACCTGAAGATCGACCGCTACTTCGTGAGCGGCGCCCACGCCGATCCCCGCCGCACCGCGGTGCTGCGGAGCGTGGCCGAGCTGGGCGACCAGCTCTCGGCGCGCGTCATCGCCGAGGGGATCGAGGAGGAAGCCGAGCTCGAGATCCTGAAGGGGCTCGGGATCGAGCTGATCCAGGGCTACCTGTTCACCAAGCCGATCGACGCCGACGGGCTGATCGCGGGACACTGGCTCGACGGCTCGGTCCGTCGCGCGCCCCGCGGCCGCTGCACCGCCGCCTGACTCCGACCTCCAAGGACCTTTCATGCCGAATAAACGCATTCTCCTGGCCGACGACTCCGTCACCGCGCTGACGATGCACCGCATGCTCCTGAACGGCGCGGGCTACGAGCTGCTCACCGCCCAGGACGGGCAGGAAGCGATCGACGTGGCCACGGCCCAGCACCCGGACCTGATCCTGATGGACGTGGTGATGCCGAAGAAGACGGGCTTCGAGGCGGTGCGCGCCCTCCGCAAGCAGGACGCGACGCGCGGCATCCCGGTCATCATGGTCACCACCCGCGCGGAGCCGAAGATCATCGAGATCTGCTTCCAGTGCGGCTGCAACGACTACATCAACAAGCCGGTGGACGGCGCGGTGCTGCTCGCGAAGGTGCGCAGCATCCTGGGGAACTGACGGTGCGGATCGAGAGCGCGGAAAACCGGATCGGGCGGCTGGAGGACCAGGTGGCCCTCTGGCGCGCGGCGCACGAGCGGCAGGAGGAGCAGCTCGCGGCGCTGAGGCTGCGCCTCTCCGAAGTCGAAACCGACTACCGCCGGCTCGCGGAGCAGCAGGCGGGAGCGGAGCAGCGCCTGGGCCGGGTGGCCCAGCTGCACGCCGCCCTGCGCCAGCTCCACGAGAGCCCGCTGCCCGGGGACGTGCTGACGACGATCAAGGAGATCGTCGCCAACCTCGTGGGCTCGGAGCAGATGGCGATCTTCGCCCGCCGCGCGGACGGCACGCTCAAGGTGCTGGACGGAATCGGCGAGCCGCCGGAATCGCTCAGCCCCCGCGCCGACGAGATCCTGGCGCAGGTGGCGCGCACCGGCGAGCTGTACCTCGCGACCCCGGCCGAGGAGGACGTCGCGCTGGCGGTGATTCCCCTGCGGATGGGCGAGCGCGTCGCCGGCGCCATCGCCGTCTACCGCCTGCTCCCGCAGAAGCCGGCCCTGGAAGAAGTGGACCGGGACCTCTTCGAGCTGCTCGCGACCCACGCCGGGCTCGCTTTCGAGCGGGCCGAGCTTCGGGCCAGCCTCGAGCTCGAGGAGCGCTGACCATGACCCGCCGCGAAGTGCAGTTCGGCCTCGGCGACCTCGGCACCAAGCTCGCCGCCCTCGTCGCCGAAGACTCCGGCTCCGACGCGGAAGCGCCGCCGGCGCGCGGTCCGGGCGCGATGGTCTACGTGCACGTGGGCCAGCTGTTCGTGGCGCCCGAGTCCCGGGTGGTTTCCACCATCCTCGGCTCCTGCGTCGCGGTGTGCGTGTGGGACGTGGCGAGCGGCGTGGGCGGGCTCAATCACTTCCTGCTCCCCCAGTGCGTGGAGAACGGCATCTCGTCCCCGCGATTCGGGAACGTCGCGATCCATCAGCTGCTGGACGGGATCAAGCGGCTCGGCAGCCAGGTGTCGCGGCTCCAGGCCAAGATTTTCGGCGGCGCCAGCGTGATCGACGCCTTCGCCGCGTCCCGCTCTTCCCTCGGGATGCAGAACGTGGACCTGGCGCGCCGCACACTGGGCCAGCTCGGGATTCCGATCGTGGCCGAGGACGTGGGCGGCAGTCAGGGCCGGAAGCTGGTGTTCCGCACCGACGACGGCTCCGCCTGGGTGAGGAAGATCTAGGATGCATCTCTCCGATCAGGACCGGGAGCTCCTGCTCCGGACCTTCGTCACCGAGGCCACGGAAGCCTTGAAGGAGATGGAGCTCGCGCTCATCGCCCTCGAGGCGAGCCCGGATGACGCCGAGCTCCTGAACGACGTGTTCCGCCGCGCCCACAGCCTGAAGGGGGACGCGGCGATGGTCGGGTTCCCGGCCATCGGACAGTTCGCGCACTCGGTGGAAGACATCCTGTCGCGCCTGCGGGACCGCGAGCTGGCGGTGACGCCGGAGCTGGTCACGGCCCTGCTCCGGGCCGTGGATGTGCTGCGCCGGATGACGGGCGCGGTGTCGGACGGCGAGGGCGCGCTTCCCGAAGACGGCGGGGCGGTGCTCGCGATGCTCACGGAGCTCGCGGCGGTGACCCCCGCTCCGGCGCTTGCCACCATCGCGACGGCCGCCGAGCACGTGGACGCGGGTGAAGCGCGCACCCTGCGAGTGGACGTGGCGAAGCTCGACCGGATGCTCAACCTGACCGGTGAGATCGCGATCGCGCGGGGCCGCGTGGCGCAGATGCTGGCGGGGCTCCCCGGCCTCGAGGCCCGCGAAGTTCTGGAGGCGCACCGCGAGGCGGAGCGGCTGCAGATGGACCTCCAGGAACAGGTGATGAAGGCGCGGATGGTCCCGCTGGGCGGGGTTTTCCGCCAGTACGGGCGCATCGTCCGCGACGTCGCCCGCGCGCACGGCAAGAGCGTCGCGCTGGTGATCGAAGGCGGCGACGTCGAGGTGGATACCCGCGTCGCCGAGCGGCTCCGCGATCCCCTGACCCACATGATCCGGAACACGCTCGATCACGGCATCGAATCCCCCGACTTGCGCGCCGCCCTGGGCAAGCCGGCCGAGGGGCGGCTCACACTCTCCGCCGCGCACGACGGGGGCCAGATCGTGATCGAGGTGCGGGACGACGGCGCCGGCTTCAACCGGAGCCGCATCGCGGAGCGGGCGCGGGCGATGGGGCTCGCGGCCCAGCCCGAAACGCTTCCCGACGCGGAGCTGCTGGCCTTCGTGTTCGAGCCCGGATTCTCCACCGCGCTCGAAGTGACCGACTTGTCCGGCCGCGGCGTGGGGATGGACGTGGTGCGGCGCAACATCGAGTCGCTCCGCGGAAGCATCGCCATCACGAGCGTGGAGGGAGAAGGGTCCACGGTGACCATCCGCCTGCCGCTCACCCTCGCCATCATCGACGGTTTCTCGGTGGGCGTGGCGGACGAGACGTACATCCTCCCGCTCGACCAGGTGCTGGAGTGCCTGGCGCTGCCGCGCGACGCCCGTTCGGACGCCGGCGGGCGCGGGGTGATCAACCTGCGGGGCGAGCCGCTGCCGTATCTGCGGTTGCGCGACCGCTTCGGCGTGCCGGGTGCCGCCCCGGCTCGCGAGCACGTGGTTGTGGTCCGGCTCGCGGGGCACAGCGCCGGCATCGCGGTGGATTCGCTGTACGGTGAAAGCCAGGCGGTGATCAAGTCGCTCGGCAGCGCTCTGGACGGGGTGCCCGGCGTTTCGGGCTCGACCATCCTGGGCGATGGCCGCGTTTCTCTCATTCTCGACGTTCCGGCGCTGCTCCGCCAAACGGGCGGCGGCGCTTCCCAAACACTGGAAGGGGTTGGCACATGTTGAAGAATCTGTCCATCGGCAAGCGCCTGGGCCTCGGCTTCGGGCTGCTCCTCGTCCTCATGATGCTGGTCGCGGGCGCCGGGTACGTCGGCACGCGGGTGGCGTCGGGCCTCGCGATGCGGGTGCTCAAGACCGATTCCCCGCTGGTGGAGCATTCCCAGCGCGCCAAGGGCAACACCCTCGGCATGCGCCGCTTCGAGAAGGACGTCTTCCTGAACGTCGATTCCGCGAGCAAGGTGACCGACTACACCGCCAAGTGGAACGGCGAGCGCGCCCAGCTCGACAGCGAGCTGACCACCCTCGCCGAACTCGAGACCGACTCCGCCGGCAAGGCCGCGATCGCCTCGATGCGGGCCGACTTCACGGCCTACGTCACCGCGTTCACGGACGCGCTGGACCTGATCCAGCGCGGCAAGATCCGCACGCCGCAGGCGGGCAACGAAGCCATGGCTCCCCACAAGGAAGTCGTCCACCGTCTGGAGCAGACCGCGGAGGACTACGCCAACGCCCATTCGGATCAGATGGCCAAGCAGGGGCCGATCGTGAGCGGCCAGGTGTCCCGCGCCGTGATGACCGCGATGGTGTTCCTGGTCATCGCCATCCTGGTCGGCGTCGGGCTCAGCGTCATCATCGCCCGGACCATCACCGCGCCGCTTTTCGTGGCGGTCCGCGCCGCGGAGCAGGTGGCGCAGGGCGACGTGAACGTCGCCATCCACTCCGACAGCGAAGACGAAGCGGGCCAGCTCCTGGCCGCCATGGGGCGGATGATCGCCTCCACCAAGGAAAAGGTGGACGCGGCCACCCGGATCGCGGGCGGCGACCTCACCATCACCGTGACGCCGTCCTCCGAGCGCGACGCGCTCGGCGGCGCGCTGCAGGGCATGGTGGCGAAGCTGTCCCAGGTGATCGGTGACGTCCGCGCCGGCGCCAACGCCCTCTCTTCCGCGTCGGCCCAAGTCTCCTCCACTGCCCAGGGGCTGTCCCAGGGCACGAGCGAGCAGGCCGCGTCGGTCGAGGAGACCACGTCGTCGCTGGAGCAGATGAGCGCCTCCATCGCGAAGAACGCCGAGAACAGCCGCCAGCTCGAGCAGTCCGCCGTGAAGGCGGCCCGGGACGGCGACGAGAGCGGCAAGGCGGTGGTGGACACCGTCGGCGCGATGAAGGCCATCGCGGAGAAAATCTCGATCGTCGAAGAGATCGCCTATCAGACCAACCTGCTGGCGCTGAACGCCGCCATCGAAGCGGCGCGCGCGGGCGAGCACGGCAAGGGCTTCGCCGTGGTGGCGACCGAGGTGCGCAAGCTGGCGGAGCGCAGCCAGGGCGCGGCCAAGGAAATCGGCGGCCTCGCGTCGTCCTCGGTGAAGATCGCCGAGCGCTCGGGCACGCTGCTGGCGGAGCTCGTCCCCTCGATCCGGCAGTCGGCGGACACGGTGCAGGAAGTGGCCGCGGCGACCGCGGAGCAGGCGGCGGGCGTGTCCCAGATCAACCGCGCCCTGACCGGCGTGGACCAGGTCACCCAGCGCAACGCGTCGGCGGCCGAAGAGCTGGCCTCGACGGCGGAAGAGATGGCGAGCCAGGCCGAGAGCCTGCAGTCGCTGATGGCCTTCTTCCGGGTCACGGGAATGACGGAAGCGCCCCGCAAGGCGCCCCAGCACCCGGCCCCGGCGGCGGTTCGCGCTCCCCAGGCACCCGCGAAGGCGGGCAACAACGGCCACGACCGGACGCCCGCGATGAGCGGCGCGCACGACGACCGCGGCTTCACGCGGTTTTAAGGAGCCATCGCCATGAGCGGTCAATACCTGACGTTTCAGCTCGCCGGAGACGAGTACGCCTTCGGCATCCTGAAGGTGAAGGAGATTCTCGAGTATGACACCATCACCCGGGTGCCCAACGCGCCGCCCGCGATCCGGGGCGTGATCAATCTCCGGGGCACGGTGGTGCCGGTGGTGGACCTCGCGGTCCGCTTCGGCCTCCCGGCGACCCCGGTCACCCGCCGCACCTGCATCGTGATCGTCGAAGTGCGGGCGGATGGGGTGGACCTGGTGATGGGCGTGCTCGCCGACGCGGTGAGCCAGGTGATGGACCTGGCCGACGCGGACATCGAGCCGCCGCCGCCGTTCGGCGCCAGGGTGCGGGTCGACTACCTGCTGGGCATGGGGAAGATCGACAAGCGCTTCATCCTGATTCTCGACATCGACCGGCTGCTCCGGGGACTCGACATCCCCGAGGCGGCCCTCGAAGGAGCGTCGTCCGATGCATAGCGTCCTGATGGTCGTCCTGTCCCTCGTCGCCGGGTTCGGCGCGCGCGAGCGCGCCCCCGCACCGGGCTTCAAGGTCATCGTCAACGCCGACAACCCGGTGGGCATGCTGTCGCCCGACGCGGTGGCGAAGCTGTTCCTGCGCAAGCAGGTGGTGTGGGAGTGGAACGCCGCCAAACCGGTGCTGCCCGCCGAGCTGGCGGAGGGCTCGCCGGTCCGCGAGGCCTTCCTGCGCGAGATCCTGCGCAAGGACGCAGCGTCGCTCAAGAGCTACTGGCAGCAGATGATCTTCGAGGGCAAGGCGGTGCCGCCCCCGGCGTTCGATTCCGACCAGGGCGTGATCGACTACGTCCGCAAGTATCCGTCGGCGATCGGCTACGTCTCGGCCTCCGCCGCGCTGCCGGCGGACCTGAAACCGGTCACCATCACCAACTAGCCGGAACCGATCGCGATGCTCGCCAACCTGACCTTCGCCCGGAAGATCTGGCTCCTGCCGGGACTCGCCGCCCTGGCACTGCTCCTCGTCCTCGCGACGACGGCGGTGCTGGGCCGGAGCAACACCCGCGCGCTCACCAACATCCAGCGGGGCTACTACCCCGCGGTCGAGATGCGGCAGACCCTGCAGGCGAGCCTCGAGCACCTCCAGCGGCAGCTGCAGGACGCCGTCGCGGCGAGCGATGAGGATGGCCTGCGCGCGGCCGATTCGATCGCGGAATCGTTCCGGGCTACGCTGTCGGCCGGCGGGGCCAATCCGGTAATTCCGGCGACCGAGCTTCGGGCGGTGGGTGGCGCCTTCGACGACTACTACACCCTGGCGCGGGCGACCACCGCGGGGATGATCTCGCGGGACACCGCGAGCGCGCTCCTCGGCAACATGGAGCGGATGCGCGCGGGGTACGCGGGCCTGCGGGTCAAGCTGGACCAGGCCGTGGTCCGCGACCGGGGGGCGATCGACGTCGCCTTCGCGGGCGCGGAGGCGCGGTTCACGCAGTCAGTGCTGTGGACGGCCGGCATCGCGGGGCTCGCGCTCGTCGCGCTGGTGCTGCTGTCCGTCCTCATCGCGCGGGGGATGACCAAACCGCTGTCGCACGCGGTGGCGGTCGCCAACCGTCTCGCCGAGGGCGATACCTCGCTCAAGGTGCAGGCGCGGAACTCGGACGAGATCGGCGCTCTGCTTTCGGCGATGGCGAGCGTGATCCGATCCACCGAAGGGATGGCCGACGCGGCGGCGCGGGTGGCGGCCGGCGACCTGACGGTCACGGTGCGGCCGCGTTCCCAGCGCGACACCCTGGGCAACGCGCTGTCCCAGATGGTGGCGCGGCTCTCCCAGGTGATCGGCGACGTGAAAGCGGGCGCGGGCTCGCTCTCCTCGGCGTCGGTCCAGGTGTCCTCGACGTCGCAGGCCCTCTCCCAGGGCACGAGCGAGCAAGCCGCGGCGGTCGAGGAAACCACGTCGTCCCTCGAGGAGATGAGCGCTTCCATCGCGAGGAACGCCGAGAACAGCCGCGAGACCGAGCAGACCGCGGTCCGCGGCGCGTCGGACGCCGCGGCGAGCGGCGCCGCGGTGACGGATACCCTCGCCGCGATGCGTGCCATCGCCGACAAGATCTCGATCGTGGAGGACATCGCCTACCAGACCAACCTCCTCGCGCTGAACGCGGCCATCGAAGCCGCGCGCGCCGGGGACCACGGCAAGGGATTCGCGGTGGTCGCGACCGAGGTACGGAAGCTGGCCGAGCGCAGTCAGGGCGCCGCCAAGGAGATCGGGGGACTGGCCCGGACGTCGGTGAGCGTGGCGGAGAAGTCGGGCGGCCTGCTCTCCACGCTGGTGCCCGCGATCCGGCGCACCGCGGAGCTGGTGCAGGAAGTGGCCGCCGCGTCCGCCGAGCAGGCGAGCGGCGTCAATCAGATCAACCGCGCGCTCGCGAGCGTGGACCAGGTCACCCAGCGGAACGCCTCGGCCGCCGAACAGCTCGCCTCCACGGCCCAGCAGATGTCGGGTCAGGCGGCGGCGCTGGCACAGGTGATCGGCTTTTTCCGGACCGGGAGCGACGCGCAGCGAGTGCGGGGCCACGCGCCGGTTACGGTCGGAGTCTAGAGGTGGACCAGGGGGCGATCCGGACGAGCCCGACGGCTTCCCCGGCGAACGTGCCGGCGGTTCCGGGCATTCGCCCCCTGTCCCCTCAGGAATTCAAGCTCTTTCAGACCCTGATTCACGAGGAGGCGGGAATTTTCCTGTCCGACGTGAAGCAGGCCCTGCTGGTCGGGCGGCTGGCGCGGCGGGTGCGGGAGCTGGGGCTCGACTCCTTCGGCGCCTACTACCGGCACGTGATGGAGCCGCGGCACCGGGCCGAACGGGTGGAGATGATCAACAACATCTGCACCCACGAGACCCACTTTTTCCGCGAGCCGCGGCAGTTCGAGCATCTGGAGGAAGCGATCGCGCCGGCGTGGCGGGCGGAGGCCGAGGCCGGCGCCCGCGCCAAGCGGGTGCGCGCCTGGAGCGCGGGGTGCTCCTCGGGAGAGGAGCCCTACTCCCTCGCGATGAGCCTGCTCGCGCACTTCCCCGCGGGCGCGGGCTGGAGCGTGGAGGTGGTCGCGACCGATCTGTCGACGCGGGTGCTGGAGCGGGCGCGCGCGGGAATCTGGCCCATCGAAAAAGCCGACGAGATCCGGCCCGAGTACCTGCGCCGGTTCATGCTGCGCGGCAAAGGCGAAAACCACGGACAAATGAAGGCCGGACCCGAGATTCGGGCCGCCGTCACCTTTCAGCAGCTCAATCTCAACGGCGATGCCTACGCGGTGGGGGACGGCTACGACCTGATCTTCTGCCGCAACGTGATGATCTACTTCAACGCCGCCACCAAGGAGGCCGTGGTTCGGCGCCTCTTCGCGCGTCTCGCGCCGGGCGGCTTTCTCTTCCTGGGGCACGCCGAAAGCCTGGCGGGCCTGAAGGACCAGCCGCGGGCCGTGATTCCCACGGTGTACGCCAGGGCCCCGCGCTGATGCCCGTGGCGCTCTCCGTCCTCGTCGTGGACGACTCGGCGGTGGTGCGCCAGGCCGCGACCGCGATTCTCTCGCAGGACCCCGGGATCGTGGTGACGGTGGCGGCCGATCCCTACATCGCGCTCGACAAGATGGGGCGCTCGCGCCCCGACGTGATTCTGCTCGACCTCGAGATGCCCCGCATGGACGGCCTCACCTTCCTGCGGAAGATCATGGCCGAGGATCCGATTCCGGTGGTGGTGTGCTCCGGGCTCGCCGCGCGCGGGACCGATGCCGCGATCCGCGCGCTGGAAGAAGGGGCCGTCGAGGTCCTGGCGAAGCCGCAGCTCGGCATCCGGGATTTCCTGCACGACTCGGCGACGGTGCTCATCGACACCCTGCGGGGCGCGGCGGCGGCCAAAGTGCGCCGTCGCGCGCCGGCTCCCGCGCCCGCGCCGCGCCATTCGGCGGACATCGTTCTCCCCGCGCTGCCCGCGCGGCGGATGCGTCCGACCCCTTCCGGCGACGCGCCGGTGGTGGCGGTCGGGGCGTCGACCGGCGGCACCGAGGCACTCGGTGTATTGCTCACCGCGATGCCGGCCGACGCGCCGGGCATCGTGGTGGTGCAGCACATGCCGGAACCCTTCACGGGCGCGTTTGCCCGCCGGCTCCATCAGATGTGCCGCATCGAGGTGAAGGAAGCGGCGGCCGGGGACGCGGTGGTGCCGGGGCGCGCGCTAATTGCCCCGGGCAACCATCACGTGTTGTTGCGCCGCCAGGGAGTGCGCTACGTGGTCGAGCTGTCCGACGCGCCGCCGGTTTCGCGCCACCGGCCCAGCGTGGACGTGCTCTTCCGTTCGACGGCGCACGCCGCTGGCGCGAACGCGGTGGGCGTGATTCTCACCGGAATGGGTGACGATGGGGCCGCGGGCCTCCTCGAAATGAAGCAGGCCGGCGCCGCGACCATCGCCCAGGACGAGCGCACCTCCGTCGTCTTCGGGATGCCGAAGGAAGCCATCGCGAAGGGCGGCGTGGATCAGGTCCTGCCGCTCCCGCGGATCGCGGGCGCGGTGCTCAAGGCGGCGGGAGCGCGGATCGCCGCGTAGCCCCCCGCGCCCCGCCCGCTCCTAGTTCGGCGTGCAGCACCCGGTCGGGCACTTGAACCAGCCACCCTCGTCGTTGTACAGCCAGCGCCAGCGGGCGGCGCCCGGAATCGTGATCTTCAGCTGCTTCGGGTGGGTGCCGATGTACTGCTGCAGCTGTGCGGCGTGGTTGTGCCGGGTTTCGCACAGGTAGAACACCGTGCCGCTCGGTTCAACCACCTTGGTCCACCAGGGCTCGCCCACGTCCGGATCCGCCGGGCAGGAGGTGACCGGGATGGGCGTGGCGGAGCCGATGGTCCGCGCCTGCTTCACCTCCATGGCGCACCCGGTCACGGCGGCGCCGTGGCACGAATAGACGCGGTTGGTGCCTCGCTCCAGCCACTTGTACGCGCCGTCCACGATCGCGTCGGCGACGTGAACCCAGCGATGGGCGTAGGCGGTGATCGGCAGCCGGTCGATGGCGGGATGCGGCACCATGGTCCCGCGGACCGACCCGGGCCGGAGCGTCCCTCCGCCGACATCGGCGAGTACCTGCGTGTCGTACCAGCCGCGCACCCTGGTCACGCGGGGCTTGGGAGCCGGAGGCAATCCGTCAAAAGGCGGGTCCGCGCCGAGCCACCCGAAGGACACCGCGGTGCCCGCCGGCGCGACGGCGCACCAGGCCGCCTCACACTTGATTCCGATGTAATACTGGCCGCTCGCGTCGTCCCGGTCCCAGCGCGCGACCGGCGGGTAGTCGGCATCGGAGAGACCTGCGTCGAGCGGGCTCTGGCTGACCGTCAAGAGGGTCCCGCGCGAGAGTGGATCGAACCGCTGGTCGCCGCAATCGGGGTCGGTCGAGCCGGCCCACGGCACCATCTTCGCGCTCCAGGCACCGCCGACCCGGTAGAGGAAGAGGCAATTGAACCCGGGCTCGATCCCGAGCGATGGGTAGTGGCCGCCGAAGCTGTAGATGGTAGCGACGGGTACCGTGCCGTACGCCGCTCCGCCCATCTTGGCCAGGGAGTCGGCGACGTGAAGTTTGGCCGTCAGGCTCTCCAGTCGAAACGCCGCGAAGATCGCGTACAGCGAGTCGTAGCGGTCGCCGGCGATGAACCGCTGGCAATCGTTGAACTCGGGGATGTCGGTGATGGGTTCGGAAAGGGGCACCTGGCCCAGGACGTTGACCACCCTTCCCTGGGAATCGACCATGGTGAGCGCCGAGGTGTCGGGGCATTCCGGCCGTGCCGCGAACGCCCGCATCGGCGGGGCTTGTCTTCCACACGAGAGCAGGCCGCAGGCGGCCACGATGGCGAGGGCCGGAATCCGCCGGTACGCGGCGCGGAGCCCATTACTCTGATCGCCCAGCATGCAAACCTCCTCGGGAGGAAGAAGACGACGGGTTCAACGTTGAGAAACCGAGCTGTCGCTCATCGCCCGCATCCGGGCGACGAGCGGCTGAAGAAACGGGTCGGCGTCGGACCACAGCAGCCCCACGGCACCCGCCCAGCGGGCGGCCGTTGCGCCATCGCCCAGGCGGCGCGCAAGATCCGCCCGCAGACCCATGGCCCGCACCAGAGCCCCGGCGTTCGCGGGTCCGCGAATCGCGCGCAAATCACTCTCAGGCAGCGCACTCAGGATCTGGTCCAGCCAACGCGCCGCACCGCGAGCGTCGCCCAGGGCCGCCAGAAGGGAAGCCTCCGCGAAGATCGCGTCCGGCGTCAGCGATCCCGGCGGAGCGGATCGTCGCATGGCGCGGAGATCGTCGAACACCCGGCGGACCGCCGCGGTGTCGCCGGCGAGGTATCGCGCGTCCGCATCCACCTGATAATCTCCGCGCCCGGCTAACCGCACGAGCGTCGCGAACCGGTAATCCGGAAACGCGAGCGTCGCCGCGCGGGCCAGCCACATCATCCGCGCGTCGCTCCTCGCGGCGGAGTCGAGCTCTTGCTCGATGACGGAATTCACCTGCCCTTCCAGCGCGCGCAAACTGTCCGCGGGGCCGCCCAGCGAGGCGAACACGAGCAACGGACCCGCCGAGGCGAGGAGGGGCGCCGGAACGCCCCACTCGACGGCGAGCACAGGCGCCCGCGCGTACCGGGCCGCGGTGGCGGCCCGCCCCGTCACGGCCGCGAGGCCGGAAACGAGCTCCGGGTCGACCCCCGGTGTGTCCGACCGCCGCAGCAGCGAGTCGGCGAGTCGCCGCGCGATGGCGACGCCCTGCGGATCGTTCGGAAGCGAGAACTTGAGGCGCATCCAGACCTCGTTGGCGGCGAGGCGAAAACGATCGGCGGACGCCGCGGCGCGCCCCCGCGCCCGGCGGAGGGTATCGAGCGCGGCCGGATCGCCCAGGAGGTCGAGCGAGATCGCGAGGGCTTCCAGCGCGTCCGGGCTGTCCGGAAACGCCGCCGCCCACGACGTGGCGACCGAGTGAAACAGCTCACGCTCGTGGCGCAGCGCGACCGTCATCGTGGCCGGCACGACGAGGTTCCGCAGGGGGTAGGGGGCGAACGCGAGGGTGTCGCCGCCCCAGGCGGGGTACGCGGCGAACCGGACGGTGTCGGGAGCCAAGGCGCGCCCCGGTCTGATGGAGCTGCCGCTCGTCATCAGGAGCTGGCGGACCGATTCGTACGACTGCGGACTCAGCGACCGGTGGATGGACGGCAGCAGCTGAAAGGCCCGGATGTACGCCAGCGTCGCCTCGTGGTAGGAGCTCCGGAACCGCCAGCCCGAGGGACTCTTCGCGTCCCGGAGCACCACGTCGTCGCGGCGCCGGCAGTTCCCCAGCCCGTACCAGGGCACGAAGTCGTCGCCGTCGGCCGCCGCGAGGCGCTCCCAAGCTCGGCAGGACCCTTCGACGTCGCCGCGACCCGCCGCGATGAGGGCGTCCGACACCACCTGGTCGCGGGCCGACAGCCGCGATCGTCCCACCGCGGCGCGCTCCGCCGCCGACTGCCAGAGGGGCTCCGCTTCCCCGCTCCAGGAGCGCACTTCCGCGAGCCACAGCGATGCCTGCGCGTAATCAGGGTCGAAGCGCACCGCCGCCGCGAAACTCGAGTCGGCGCTCGAGAGATCCCACCGGTAAATGGCGTCCAGACCACCGACGAACGCCTGGCGCGCCGGACGAGAGCTCGTTCCCACCCGCGATTCCAGCCGCGCCCCCGGCCCCGCGCCGCCGAAGAGCAGGCTGTCCGCGAGCCGGGCGAAGACCGACTCCGCCGGGGCGTTCCCCGCGATGCGGACCGTCGCGCTCCGGAGCACCGTGTCGCCGTGGGAGATGTCGTGGAGGCCGGCGTACACGCGGAGCGAATCCCCGACGCGCGACACTTCGGCCCGGACGTACCGCGCCGCGCCCACGTCTCCCACGACCCGGCGGGCCGCGGCGTCGGTGAGGGGCACCGATCCGTCCCGGGCCAGCGCGTCCCGCACCTGGAAGGGATCGGCGACGGTGATCCCCGCCCACCGCGACAACCCGTCCTGGAGGAGCTGCTCGTCGTTGGCGGGCGCGACCCCCGGACCCTGATCGAAGGGCAGGACCGCGTACCGTGTGGTATCGGCCACGGTGCCGCTCCCGTGGCTCCACGCGCCGGCCACACGGAACGCTCCCCAGGCGACCACCGCGAGGACGCCAATCGTCGCGAGGGCGAGAGCGACGGGCCGGCGCGCGCCGGCAACCCGTCCGCCCGCCCGCCCCACCACCGAATCCTTCGCCAGTGCCGCCGCGAAATCGGCCACCGTGGCGTACCGGGTCGCGGCGTCCACGCCCAGCGCCCGCTCCAGCGCCCGCACCACCCCCACCGGGACGTCGCGGCGCGCGGCGCGGATCGCGCGGCTCACCATCCCCGAGCCACCCACGCCCCGCGGCGGGCAGTCCCCCACCAGCATCTCGTAGAGCACGCAGGCCAGCGAGTATTCGTCCGCGCGCCCGTCGACCTGGCTCGCGCGCACCGCCTGCTCCGGCGCCATGTACTCGGGCGTGCCGGGAACGAGACCGGAATCGGTGAGCTGCTGGCTGGTCGCCGCCTGGCGGATCACCCGTGCGATCCCGAAGTCCGCGATCTGCGCGTGACCGCCGGACAGCAGGATGTTCCCCGGCTTGATGTCCCGGTGCACGATGCCCTGCCCGTGCGCGTACGCGAGCCCGGCCGCCACCTGCTGGGTGATGTCGAGCGCCTCCGCGAGCGGAAGCCGCCCCTCGCCTTCCAGGCGGTCCTTCAGCGTCCCGCCCGGCACGTAGGGCATCACGTAGTAGAGGAACCCCACGGCCTGGTCCGAATCGAAGAGCGCGAGGATGTTGGGGTGGGTGAGGCGCGCCGCGAACTGGATCTCTTGCCTGAAGCGGTCGGGTCCGAAGAGGACCGCGATTTCCTGACGCAGGACCTTGAGGGCGACCTGGCGGGCGTGCTTCAGGTCACGGGCGAGATAAACGGTGGCCATGCCGCCCCGGCCGAGCTCGCGCTCGATCCGGTAGCGGTCGGCGACGGCGGTACGCAGGGCGGCATGCGGATCCTGCGCCACGACCTGCCTCGGAGTAAGGCGACCCTAGAATGTCCGCTCTCCGCGGCTCGTCGCAAGCCGGAACGCCGGGAAGGCCCGTCCGGCGGGCCTCGACGCGCCTAGAACAGGTTCGCCGCGCGCACCCGGAAGTCCACGTTGTCGGCCACCCACTTCCAGAGGTCGTGCTGGGCCTCGAGGGGCACGCCCGGCTTCACCTGCTGATGCCAGCCGGCCATCACCTGCGCCTCCTCGGTCCAGAGCCGCACCCGCTTGCGCTTGATCAGCCTCTTCCAGTCGTCGCCCACCGTGGGACTCGCGTAGAGGAGCCGCACCGTCACGCTGCGCGACAGGTACTCGAGCGGCGAGAGATCAATCCGCTGGTACGGATTCTCGTTGGCGGCGAGGCGGGTGCCGGGCGGCACGTCGGGCACGCCGTCGGAGAGCACCACTACGTTCAACGGCGCGAGAATCAGTCCCCGCTCCTTCACCAGCTGGGAGACCCGCTGGAAGAAGGCGTTGAAGTCGGTGTACTCGTCGGTGGGCGGGAACCAGGTGCGCAGGTCCTGCGCGATCTGGTCCACGGTGCGTCCCTGAAAGTCGTTGATGGGATGGAAGCTCTTGGGCTCCCCGGGGCGCGCCCCGCCCACCGAGCCCACGAAGAGCGCGGTGGGCGTCTTCAAGCCGTCGAGGCCCGCGAGGTGGGCGTAGATGTAGTTCGACGCGAAGTCCACCGCGTCGTCGTAGAGCCTCGAGTCCCGGAACGAGCCGGAGACGTCGATCCCGATAACGAGCGTGGACGCCGCGGGCTTCCCGCCTTCCCCTCCGCCCCCGCAGCCGAGGAGCACCGCGAGGAGCGCCGCGCCCGCCGCGCGCCGCGCCCTCACGCCGCCCCGCCGGTGAGAGACGGCTGCTTGGGCGGCGCCTGCAGGATCGGGGTGGACGCCAGCACCTGATCCAGGCTGGTGAACGGGAGCGTGAAGATCGGCCGGCCCCGGATCACCACCACCGCGAAGTTCACACCCGCGGCGAGAACCTGGAGCACCGGCAGGGACAACAGCTCGAACACGCCCCGCGCTTCCTTCTTGAACCACTCGGCCTCGGCCTTGAGCGCCGCGATGGGGCCCTTCCAGAAGTCCGCGTCCAGCGGCTCGGCCGCCGGCGCGCCGCTCGCGTTCTGCATGTTCTGGCGCGCCAGAATGCCGAGGAGCGCGGGAGTGCCGAAGCGCCCGAACAGGAACCAGGTCATGGCCCGCACCCCGATCCACCCGAAGGACGCCAGCGCCAGGGTCGAGAAGAAGCCGAGCTGGAACCCGGTCTGCTGGGCGATCCACGGGGTGATGGCGTCGATCAGCTCCCGGTAGAGGAACATCACCTCGAAGAACATCACGAAGGCCTCGACCAGCGCCATGGAGACGATCTGGCCCGTGTTCTTGGTCCGGATGGCGTCGGTGAGGGCCTGGATGGCGGCGAAGCTTCCCGAAATCAGGATGAAGAGGAAGGGCCACAGGATCAGGCTCACCGCGACGCCGGAGAGCTCGCTGCCGGTGAGGTCGGCGAGCACTTCGGTGACCGTGGGCCGGAGGGTGAAGGTAAAGATGGTGGACTCGAGCGCCGACCAGATCAGAATGAACAGGAACGCGATCCAGGGCACGCCGGGCGTGAAGTACTGGCGCGTGGCCCAGTCGAGCAGGGCGAAGGGCCGGGTGAAGATGAACTTGACGAGACGGACGAGGAGCGAGCCCGCGAGCTTCAGGAGTCCCCAGATCCATCCCAGCAGCACCACCGCGAAGCGCAGGATCCCGGCCCAGTAGAACCAGATCACGCGCCCCGCGTCCCACCACGACAGGAGCAGGGCGGTGAGGAAGCCGCCGCGCCCGGAGCGGAAGGGCAGCGTGTAGAGCGACGCCATGGTGCACCAGATGGACGCGATGAGCAGGGCGGCGGGGAGCAGGATGAACACTGCCTTGGCCGCGATCTCGCCCACCGAATTCCCGGTGAGCGCGAAGTTCAGGACCGTGGCCTGCCAGTCCAGAATCCAGGTGAATCCGGACGCGACGAACTGAAAGGTGTCCCGCCACTGCTCCGGCAAACCTTGCTGCAGGGACGCGAGCATGCGCTCACCTCCTAGAGGGATTTCAATCGCCGGCCGGGGAGAGGGCGCTGCTCGGGGCGAAGGCGCGGAATCGCGCCGCGGGGGGCCGCGGCTCGCGCGCATACTAACCACCGGTCGCACGCCGCTGTCAACGGGAGCGCGCGTGACGCGCGTCACCGGATCGCTGTGGATGACGCGCGACACCGCGCTTTGCTGGGGCGGCGCCGTCACTTGCGACGCTGTCCACACCCGGCGTGGAGAACCGCGGACGCGTCGAGTTGGAACGCCCGCCTCAGAAGAGCGTGATGTTCAACCCGCCGAGAAGATGGAACACCGAGCGGGTGTGCTCCTGAACCCGCCCCTCGAGGTAGGGGTGGACGTACCCCCGCCGCGATTCGAAGCCCACGAAGAGGTCCCACCCGGTGTCGGTGGCGCCGGGGCCGCCGCCCTGGGGATGGGCGGACAGGAAGTTCACCCCGCCGCCCACGTAGGTCTGCAGCGGCGCGCCCGGCCTGAGGCGCAGCTTCAGGTCGCCGTTCAGGCCCAGCAGCGAGCCCGAACTCACGAAGTACACGTCCGCCGACGGATACAGCTCGACGAAACGCGAGAGCGGCAGCGAGAGCTGGCCTCCCGCGAGCGCCACGTCGCGGTCGAAGTCGTATCCCGCGTGCACGCCGACGTGCGAGCGCTGCGCCGCCGCGGGACCGGACACCGCGAGCAGGACGGCGAGCGCCAGGAAAGTCTTGCGCATCTGATCCTCCGAACGAGGGTCAGCGGCGCATACCCGGTGGCCGGGGCGGAGGTCCGCCGTGCCGGGACCGTGTCCCGCAGTGAGACGGTTCAGTGCGAGAGCTGGGTCTCCATCCTGGCGTAGATGTAGCGCCCGTTGTACCCGAACGGCGACGCGGCCGCCCAGGGGAAGGTGCCGAAGTTGTTGTTGAAGTCCTTGGCGCAGGTGCCGCCCGTCGTCAGGCAGTTGCCGCCGGTGTCCACATCGGTGAGGGACGAGGGGTGATCGGGGTAGATGTCGAACAGATTGCGGACGCCGATCGAAAGATTGACCCGGTCGAACTGGTAGCCCGCTTCGACGTCGAACAGCGTCTTGGCGCCGTAAAAGTCGCGGCACAGATCGCAGAACCCGGGCTGGGCGGAGGAGAACTTGCCGTAGTAGGAGCCGCGCGCCAGCGCGTGCAGCCGCCCGGACATCCACTGGGTGGTGAGGGTGGCGCGCCAGTCGGGCCGCTCGTCGGTGGTCGCGATATAGGTGACGGAGTCGATGATCCCGGTGACGCTCGAGTTCTTGAGCGTGTCGGGCACCGGGCCGACGTGGGTGATCGCGTTCTTGGTGTAGTTGACCGCGCCCGTGAACTCGAGGACGCCGTTGGCCGCCGGCACCCGCCAGTCACCGGTGAGATCGAGCCCCCGGGTGCGGGTGTTCATGCCGTTGGTGTAGTACTGCACCGCCTGCACCGTCGAGAACCCGTTGCTCGCGAGAATGGCCTGGGTGACGCTGTCGCCGAAGGTGGCGCCCAAGAGGATGCGGTCGGTGATGGTGATCTGGAACACGTCGGCCGTCACCGTCAGGTTGTCCCGCGGGGTGACCGCGATGCCGCCGCTCAGGTTCACCGATTTTTCGGGCTTGAGGGGCCGGGCCCCCAGCACCTTCGCGACCGGGCTCCCCACCGGGAATACGCCCACCTCCACGAACTGCCCGGAGATCACGTTGGTGACGACCTTGCTGAAGTGAATCTGGCCCAGACCCGGGGCCCGGAAGCCGTTGCTGGCGGCGGCGCGCAGCGTCACCCGCGACGACGGCTGGTAGCGCAGGGCCGCCTTGCCGGTGACGATCGACCCGAAGTCGCTGTAGTGCTCGAACCGGCCCGCGACGTTGGCGAGGAACTTCGGCGTGAGGTTGGTCTCGAGGTCCGCGTAGGCGCCGACGTTGGAGCGCGTGGAGTTGGACTCATCGCCCGGGGTGAAGCCCGAGAACACCTGGGAGCCGGGAGGCGCGGGGGTGCTGTCGTCGTCCGCGGTGCCCCAGATGCCGTCGGCGCCGGCCGAGTCGTTGGCCAGGTGGCCGCCGTCGATGTAGGAGGCGAGCTCGCCCCGCTTGGTCTGCCAGCGCTCCCGCCGCACCACGGCTCCCACCGCCACGTTCACCGGCGCCGGCAGACCGAGGTCGAGCGGCTTGACCGCGTTCACCTGGCCCACCAGCTCGTCGCGGATCAGCTGGCCCGCGAAGAACGAGGTCTGGTTGAAGAGGTGCGGATCGTCCGGGGTTCCGAAGGTCCGGTCGGGCCCGGGGGACGAATCCGCGCACACGGCGAGGCAGGGCCCGAGGGACGCGTTGAGCGTGTTCTTCAGGTCGTACTTGAAGTCGTTGTGGCCGAAGGAGACGCCGGCGTCGACCGACCACCCCGCCGTACTGGCGCGGTAGCCGCCCGCCGCCTGGTAGTCGGTCACGTCGGGGGCGAACTGGGGGAGAAAGCCCAGCGGGTAGATCTGGGTCCAGTTCCGGGTGTCGGTGCCGTAGCGCCGGTAACCCTCGCCGTTGCCGCGGCGGAAGCTGTAGCCGCCGAAGGCGTAGACTTCGCTCGTGCCCTCCTCGTTCAGGGGCAGGCGGAAGTTCCCCATGGTGAGGATGTCTTTCTCCAGCCCGTCACCCCAGTGGTAGTTGGGCTGCGGCACCGCATTCCGCTTCACCACCACCTGCCCCTGGCTGTTCACCGAATCGGTGAGACCGTTGCCGCTGTTGTCGAACGGATCGGCCCAGGCGCGGTTGGTCGGCTGGCGGTCCTGAAATTCCCCGAACAGGGTGAGGAAGCCCCGGCCCACGCCGAGACCGATGCCGCTGTTCATGTCCACCGAGGTGCCGTCGTCCGGATAGTTCCGCGGGATGTAGCGGCCCGAGGTGACGTTCAGGAAGGGGTCGAACTTGCCTTCCTTGAGCACCACGTTCACCACGCCCGCGATGGCGTCGGAGCCGTACTGCGCCGACGCGCCGTCGCGCAGGACCTCGATGCGGTCGATGGCGCTCGCGGGGAGGGTGTTCATGTCCGCGCCCGAGGAGCCGGCCGGCATCCCGTAGGCGAAGGTGTTGACCACCGCCATCTGGTGCTGCCGCATCCCGTTGACGAGGACCAGCGTTTCGTCCGGGCTCAGACCGCGCAGGGTGAACGGCCGCACCACGTCGGTCGCGTCGGTCACGCTCTGGTGCGGGAAGTTCACCGAGGGCGCCACCGCTTCCAGGATCTGGCTGGTCTCGGTCGTCCCCTGCTGGGCGAGCACTTCCGACGGAAAGACGTCCACCGGAACCGCGAGCTGCTCGGCCGCGGTGTGCCGGGCGCGGGAACCGACCGTCACGTCGGCGGGCGCGAGGGCGATCGCCTGCGGGGCGAGGGTGAAGTCCTGGGTCGCGGTTCCGCCCGCGGTGACCGTCACCTTCGCCGTCTGGGGCACGTACCCGAGGAGCCGCACCCGGACGGTGTTGACGCCGGTCGGGACCCCGCGGAGATCGTAGTCGCCCTGATCGTTGGTGGTGACCCGGAGCGCCGTGCCGTCCACGGTCACGTTCGCCGCGGTGAGCGCGGCGCCGGAGGCGTCCTTGATGCGCCCGTGAATGGTGCCGGTCTGGCCGAGGGCCAGGGAGGGGGCGGCGAGGAGCAGGGCTGGAAACGCGAACCGCAGCAGCGGAGTGGACCTGAGCACGGTTATCTCCCTCCGTTCGAACGGTAAGGGTGCCGTCAGGGATCTGCGTTCTTCCATCAACGTGAAGCGGCAACGGCGGGGCGGCAAGCGCCCGGCGCTCACCCCGCGAGCACCCCGTCGATCTCCCGGTTCTCTTCGGCCGAAATCGCGAGCCGGGCCAGCGCCGCCACCGCCTCTTCGATCTGGGACACCCGGCTCGCGCCGATCAAGGCCGAGGTGACTTCGGGGCGGCGGAGCACCCAGGCGAGCGCGAGCTGGGCGAGACTCTGGCCCCGGCGCTTCGCGATCTCCTGGAGCCGGCGCGCCTTCGCCACCCGCGCGTCGGTCACCTCCTCCCGCTGCAGGAAGCCGGTCGGCTTGGCGGCGCAGGAGTCCCTGGGAATGCCGTTCAGGTAGCGGTCGGTGAGGAGTCCCTGCGCCAGCGGCGAAAACGGAATGCACCCGATCCCCTCGGCCCCCAGGACTTCGAGCAGCCCCTGCTCCGGTCCGCGCACCAGCATGCTGTACTTGGGCTGATGGATCAGGCACGGCGTGCCCAGGCGCCGCAGGATCGCGGCCGCTTCCCGGGTGCGCTCCGGCGAGTAGTTGGAGATTCCGGCGTAAAGCGCCTTCCCGCTCCGCACCGCCTGGTCCAGCGCCCCCATCGTCTCCTCGAGCGGCGTGTCGGGGTCGGGACGGTGGCTGTAGAAGATGTCCACGTAGTCGAGCCCCATCCGCGCCAGGCTCTGGTCGAGACTCGCGAGGAGGTACTTCCGGGAACCCCACTCGCCGTAGGGGCCGTCCCACATCAGGTAACCGGCCTTGGTGGAAATGATCAGCTCGTCGCGGTAAGGCGCGAGGTCCTTCTTCAAGACCTTGCCGAAGGTGCGCTCGGCCGATCCCGGCGGCGGGCCGTAGTTGTTGGCGAGATCGAAGTGCGTGATGCCGAGATCGAAGGCGCGCAGCAGCATCGCGCGCGCGTTGGCGAACCCGTCCCCGCCGCCGAAGTTGTGCCAGAGGCCGAGGGAGATCGCGGGGAGCCGGACGCCGCTCGTGCCGCAGCGGCGGTAGGTCATGGACTGGTAGCGGTCCTTCCGGGCGCGGTACGCCACGGCCCTAGCGGCCGGCACCGAGGTCGACCCGTCCGAGGCGCTGAGTTCCCGAAAGGGCGAGCCAAAGCCGTCCCCGGGTCGAATCCACCGCCAGGTTCCGGACCGTGGCGCCCGGCGTGGGGATCGGCACCGTCGTCATCGCCTGCGTCGCGGGATCGAAGGTGACGATCTCGTTCTTCCCGCTCTCGTCGTACCAGATGCGGCCGTCGGGCGTGATGGCGATTCCGTAGGGCCCGCTTCCTTCGCCGCCGGGTGACGCGAAGAACCGGACCGCGCCGGTTTTCGGATCCAGGCGTCCCAGCCGGCCGCGGGCGTAGTCGGTGAACCAGATCACGCCTCCCGAATCCACCACCAGGCGGCGGGGGCGCGCGGCCGCGTCGGGCAGGCGGAAACGCCGGAGCGCGCCGCTCGCGGGATCGATGCGCCCGATGGCGTTGGTGCCGAAGAGCGCCATCCAGAGTCCCCCGTCCCGTCCGGCCACGAGGCCGTAGGGAAGCGCCTTCGGCACCGGCACGGGATAGAGCGTCGCCTGGCCCGTGGCGGGATCGAGGACGCCGTAGAGGTCGGCGCCCTGCGCGGTGAACCAGATCCTGCCGGCGTGGACGAGGGGGGTGTGCGGGTCGGTGGCGGCCGGCGGGAGCGGGTACTCGCGAATCGTGCCGGTCGAGGGATCGAGCCGGCCGATTTTCCCGCGCGCGTTCTCCGTGAACCAGACCACGCCGTCCGGCGCGACCACGATGCCGTGCGGGCCCGCCTGGGAGGTGGGCGTCGCGTAATCGGTGAACTTGCCGGTCTCGGGATCGAAGCGGCCGATGTGGCTCGTGGCCTGGTCGGTGTACCAGACGATGCCGTCGGCGCCCACGGCGGGATCGTGCGGGAAGGCGCCCGGGCGCGGGATCAGGTACTCGGTGACCGACGGGGACGACGGCTCCGCGGCCGCGAGCCCGGCGAGAGCCGCCGCGACGAGCGCGGCGAAGCGAATGGGTGAGGACATGGCGAGACTCGATGTGGGTGTGCTACGGCGAATCTCGCGCCCTTTGACGGCGGCCGGCAAGCGGCCGGAATCAGCTCGAGCGGGCCTCGGTCCCCTGCGACACCACCGCCAGGAACGCCTCGAACACCCGGTCCGACCACCAGCCGCGGCGGCGGATCATCTCCTCGAGCGCCTGGTCCGGCGAAAACGCCGGCTGGTAGGAACGGGCGCTGGTGAGCGCGTCGTAGACGTCCCAGATCCCCACGATCTGCGCCGCCATCGGGATCTCCTCGCCCCGCAGGCGATCGGGATACCCCGAGCCGTCGAACTTCTCGTGATGGGAGCGGATGATCTCCTTGATCTCCCACGGGAAGTCCACGTTGGCCAGCAGCTCGATCCCCCACAGGGGATGCATCCGCACGATTTCCAGCTCCTCGTGGGTCAGCGGCCCCGGCTTCTTCAGGATCTCGTGCGGAATCCGCACTTTCCCGAGGTCGTGCAGGTAGGCGCCGAGGAGAATCGTCGTCTCCTGCTGCTCGTCCAGCTCCAGCACCCGCGCCATCGCCACCGCGTTCCGCGCCACGCGCTCGCAGTGGCCGAAGGTGTAGCTGTCGTTCGACTCGATGGAGCGGCCCCAGTTCCGCACCAGGTTCAGGTAGGTGCCCTCGAGCTCGGCCACCTTCCCGCCCACGTGGATCAGGTCCACCCGCGCGTCGAGCCGCCGGAAGAGCCGGTACGCGGTGTTGAGGAGCCGGAGCGCTTCCTGGTTCCGGCCCATGCTCTGATACAGCAGCGCCAGCTCCCGGCAGGCCTCGGCCTCCGAGAGCACGGAGCCGCCCGCCGTCGCCAGTTCGATGGCGGAGCGCAGGCGCGACTCGGCGAGCGAGGGGCGGTCGGTCTCGCGGTAGACCATCCCGATCACCCGGTAGGCGTCGGCCTTGGCGCCGCGGGCGCCGAGCTGGTCGAAGAGCGCGAGCGCGGCCTCCGCGTTCTGCCGCGCGTTCTCGAAGCGCTGCCGCGCCACGTCCACCTCCGCGTGGTTGACGAGGCAGAGTCCCTGCAAGTAGACGTCGCCCGCGCGCTCGGCGATGGCGCGGCTCTCGGTGAAGTAGCGCTCCGCCTCGTCGAACAGCTCCCGGTCGGCGCTCACCATCCCGAGGTTGTGGTAGGCGAGGGCGCAGCCGTGCTGATCGCCGGAGCTGCGGTAGGCGTCGAGGGAGCGGCCGTAGCGGCTGAGGGCTTCGTCCTGATCACCCTGGATGTTGGCCACGATGCCCAGGTTCTGCTCCACCCGGGCCCGGAGCTCGCGGCTCGACCCGCCGAGCTCGAGGGCGCGCAGGAAGGTCGCGCGGGCATCCTCGAGGCGGCCTCCGGTCAGGTCGAGTCCGCCGAGCGTGTTCAGCGCCTCCGCGGCGAGGAGGTCGTTGCCGATGGCACGGGCCACGTCGAAGCTCCGCTGGCAGAGCCCCCGCGCCCCGGTGCCGTCATCCCGGTGGTGGCGGATCACCGCCAGGCGCCGCAGCGCCTCGGCCAGCACGGTCCGGTCGCCGCCCCGCTCCGCCTCCACGATGGCGGCGTCGTAGCGCTCCATCGCCTCGGGAATGCAGCCGGCCCGCTCCCGCGCCCGCGCCTCGTGCAGGACGTCCGCGGCGCGGTGATTCCCCGCCGCGGCCTTCCCCGGCGCCGGATCCGGCCGGGGGCCGGTCAGAAACAGCTCACCAGGCGACGGCATACTCGGAGAAGTGCTGGACGTGCCCGGTGATGGTCTGCTGGAACGCGTTCCCCGAGGACGGCAGGTAGTCGAGGATCTGCAGCGAATCGTTGACGTAGGCGACGTGCTTGGGCAGGAGCCCGAACAGCAGGTTGCAGTTGGCGTAGCTCAGCGTGAGCAACGCCGGGTTCTGGAACTGGAGGCCCTGGGGCTGGAAGCGCACCGCGTTGATCGAGTCCGCGTCCATCACCGCGGTGATGGCGACGTTGGAGTCGAGGGAGCCGGGCGGGACCGTGAAGGTGTGCGGTCCCACCTGGATGGTGCCGCCCGCGGGCCCGATGGTGTCGGTGACGGAGTCGTAGGGAAGCGGCGTACAGGTGAGCAGCCCCACGATCTGGTTGATCGAGCCCAGCCCCAGGAGATCGCTCTGGGCCGTGGGCGGCCGTTGATCGCCACAGCTCAGGGCGGCGAACGTCGCGCCGCCGAGGAGCGCGGCCAGGGTGAGCAGACGAATCGCCTTCATGGGCTGGTTCTCCTGGATTCGAGGACGAGCCCGGCGGGAGTGACGCGGGGATGCGCCTCCGGTTCCGCCGGCGGAGTGGTCACGAGCTCATACCCCCGCAGCCAGGGAAATTCGGGCTCCGGTTTTCCACCACGCACCGCGGCGCCGGCACGGGCCAGCAGGGCTACCGGGTCAACGGGCGAGTATTTGAAGTTGGCCACCGCGGCGTACCCCGCGTGCAGGGTCTCGCCCCGCTTCAAGGGCATTCCCGCAGATTCATCGCACAGGAGGTCGGCGACCCGGTGCGCGACGCGGATCGCGCCGGCGCGGTCGGTGCCGGGGGCGATCAGCGCGAACTCGCCGGGAGCGAGCACGCCCACCGCGTCCGATACCCGGCCCGCCTGGGCCATCAGTCCGCCGGCGCGCGCGTCGGTGGGATCGATGTCCAGCGCGAAGGCCACGCAGGCGAAGGCGCCGTGCTTGCGCGCCATCAGCGCGCCCAGCTCCCGGGCCCGCCGGGCCAGACCGGTGCGGCTGTGCAGGCCGGTGGCGGGATCGAGGGGACCGTCGGCCAGGGCGGCGTCGATGTTCCGCTTTGCCTGAACGTAGGTCTCGAGCTTCAGGGCCAGCTCGTCCGGTTCTCCGGGGAAGCGGAGGAAGTCCCAGGCGCCGGCGCGCAACGCGGTCACCCGCTGCTCGGGACTCGGCTTCTCGGGGGAGAGCAGGAGGATGGGCACGTTGCGGCCCACGTGGGGATCGCTGCGGAAGAGCCAGCAGGCGTCGCTCCCCGTCATGTCGGGAAGCTCGGCGTCGAGGATGACCACGTCGGGCCGGATGTCCCGCGCCCACTCGAGCGCGAGGGTGCCGCTGGGCGGCTGCACCACCGAGTAACCGTGATCGTTCAGGACCCCGGCGAGAGCGTGATCTGCCGAGACCGCGAGCAGCACCGCGGACTGCGTGATGGTCGGCATGCCATCAGGGGTTTGCAACTAGCGGGCCGACTGAAACGGCGGGGGGAGCGGGGAGGCGGGAGGAGGAAACGACGGCGAGACGCCGGGTTGCGGGGCGGGAAAAGCGCTTCAGACCAGAACGCCGGCACCGCTCTGCGGCGAGCTGTGGCCGTCGCGCCACAACTGCGGCGGGAACCCCGCGGACTCCGCTGGCGGGCCGGGAGACCCGGTCAGGCGGAAGGCGTCACTGATCGACCCAGGTGGAGCGCAGGTCGTAAGTCACGGTGCGGACCAGGTGATTGAGGAGGGTGCCGTAAGCGTCGTTGGGATCGCGGGCGGAGAAGGTCGGCTCGCCGCCGAAGATCGAGACCTCGCCGACTTTCTCGCGGGCGGTGGCGCTGGACCGCCAGAGCACGCCGCCGGTCTTGGTCGAGACCAGCTCCACCGACAGCTCGGCGGAGACGGTCGCGTCGACGTGCACGCCGCTCAATCCGAGGAGGCCGCCCGAGGGCTTGACGTCGGAGATCTTCAGGTGGCCGAGGAAGACGGCGGGCACGCCGCGCGCCCCGCCGAGGGCCGCGGCGGAGTCGGCGGGCTGAAACTCCTGCACCTCGACGCCGGGCTGGGCGGCGAGGAGGTATTCCTCGAAGCGCTGGGTGGCGAGGTCCTGGAGCGACCCTTTGGCGTTTTCCACCGAGAAGGTGACGAGGCCGACGCTTCCGTAGGGGCGCACGTCGAGGGTCGGCGGGAGCAGCACCCGGTGGCCGGCGCAGGCCGCGAACGCGACCAGGGTGAGGAGGAGGACGGGACGGAGCGACATCGCTGCTTCAAGTGTCGGCGCCGCGGCGCGGTTGCGCAATGGCGGGGCGCCGCCCGCGAGGGAGGGGGCAGTGGCCAGGGGCAGAATCGAACTGCCGACACGCGGATTTTCAGTCCGCTGCTCTACCAACTGAGCTACCTGGCCGGGTAAAACGCGAAAAGCAAGTTAGCGGGCCCCCGTGGCCCGTGGGAGTGGGGACGCAAATCCCAGCGTGATCCCCTCCACCTCCACCCCGTACCCGCCGGGCGTGACGGTGACGCCCTCCTCCCGCCTGAGGGAGAGCTCGATCCGCTCCACCCGCGCCATCCGCACCCGGTCCCCCGCGCCCCCCCGCCCCGCCGCGGGGCCGACCCAGTAGTTCCACTCCCCGGGAAATCCTTCGGGAAGGAGTACCCCCCGGGCCGCCGCGAACGCCGCGAGCGGAAGCGACACCGTGGTCCACGCGCTATCCACCGGAACCGCCGCGCTCCAGCTCGTCCCGTCGTCCTCCATCAGGGTGAGGTGGAGCACCTGGTGCGCGCCGATGCCGCGGAGCCGCACCCGCACCGTGTCCGCCGCCGCGATTTCCTCCCCCCGCGCGCGAATCCGGTCCTCTATCACGAGCGACGCGGTGTAATCGGCGGGCCCGCCGCCGCCCGCCGCCACCGGCAGCTCGAAGTGAAAGACGGGACGTCCGCTCGCGCCCGAGAACGCAAGCCGAAAGAGGCCGCGCCGCCCCGCGTCGCCGATGCGGCTGAAGGCGAGCCGCGGCGCGTCCTCCCCGGGCCGGAATAGCTCGAGCGGGGTCCCGGGCGAGACCACGTCGAAGCGCCACGCGCCGGTCCCGTCATAGTCCCAATCGAAGGGCCGGCCCGGCAACGCCGAGGGATAGGTCACCGCGCCGCCCTTGCCGAAGAGCGTCACCACGAACTGATGCGGCCCGTCGGTCAGGTCCCGCCCCGGGATCGTCGCGCGGTACCGGTAGCCGCCGGCGGGCGTGAGCGGGAACGCGCGATAGAACCCCCCCGCCGCGGGCCGCACCCACACCGCCGCCGAATCGGGCTCCGGGTCCGCGACGATCCGGACCGCGAGGTCCGCGTCGTGGAGGGCGGGATACTCCGGCGCCGCGAGCGGGATCACCGCCGGGGGAGCGGAATCGGCCGGCGGCGCGTGAAACTCGGCGAGCCCCACCCGGTTCACGTGCGCCGGAAGGCTCGCGACGTCCACCGGCGCCGGGCTCAACAGGTATACCCCGGGGGTCACCGTGAACCGGCCCTGGGTCGCCCGGGTGGTGGTCGAGTCACCGCCGGCGAGCGCGCGCACCGTGAACGCGGGCCCGAGGTCGGGAAGGGTGACCGTCATCGGCCAGGCCCGGCGGATGGCGCGGGTGACGATCTTGTCCGGATTGGGCGGCTCGAAGGGATCGCGCACCGGCACCGCGTCGGGGTACACCTCGAGCCGCCAGACCCCGGGGCGGATCTTGTCCAGGAAATAGATCCCCTCGCCGTCGTAGCGCACCACCGGTGACGACCCGTAGCCCGCGATCCGGGTGAGCGCGCGCGGGTCGGGCGGGACCGACCCGGTCGAGCCCGCGTAGAGAAACGCGTCCCGCGCCACCAGCTCTCCCAGGTCGCTGTCCGCCGAGACGTGAAAATCCCCGAAAGTGGTGTTGCCGGGATAGGGGCCGTACGACTTGAAGCGCGGCAGCCGCCGCATCGCCTCCGCCGCGATCACTGCGCTCATCGCCTTGCGCGGGGTGTAGACCAGGTTCAGGTAATGCGTCTGCCAGCCCAGATTGCGCGACGCCGTTTCCAGCATGTCGTAGGCGAACATCGCGGCGAACTGCGCCCCCACCGCGCGGAACGTCCGCGCCATCGCGGGATACATGGTACCGGTGCGGAGGTCCGGGGAGTCGAACTCGTAGACGATCCGCGGCAGCTTCGCGAGCTCCGGGCGCAGCATGTCGGGGAAGGTGTCCACCCCGCGGAGGTAATTCCCCACCAGCTCGTGACCCGAGTTCAGTCCGGTGGGATACCAGGCGAAGGTGACGCCGTCGGCCCGGCTCTTCCGGATCGCGTCCGCGATGCGGAAGTCCTGGCTCACGTTGTGAAAGACCAGCTTCCGGCAGCCGGTGGAGCGCACCGCGTCGGTGAGCGCGTTGATGTAGTTGATCGAGCCCTGGAGATCCTCGGGGTGATGCCAGGGTTCGTTCACCAGCTCGATGAAGAGAATGGCCGGCTCGTCTTTCAGCGCGACGTGGGTGTACGGATTCACGTGATCGAGGATCTGCTTCAGGTAATTCACCTGAGCCGCGATCGCCCGCGGATCGGTCCCCATCCTGGCCTTGCCGAAGTGCCGCCCGAATCCGGGGTCGCTGGTATCGGAGAGCGCGTCGGGCCAGTTGGCGCCGTAGAGCTGGATGGGACTGAAGAGCATGTAGATCCCGCGCTCCCGCGCGCGGGCGATGAGATAGTCGAGGAGATCGAGGTGGTCGTTGGCGATCAGGTTCCCGGCCGAGTCCGACGCCTCCCAGTCGCCCCAGAAGGTGAGCCGCAAGCCGTCCCAGCCCATCCGCGCGAACTGCGCCATGTCCTCGTCGATCATTTTCTTGCGGTCGGCGTGGACGTACCCCGCGGCGCGATAATCGGAGGCGGTGGGGAGCACGTAGTTGGCCCCGAAGAGCGCCACTTCCTGCCTCGTGTCCTGCCAGCGGACCACCCCCTGGCGGTCGAGATAGACCGCGCGGTCGGCGACCTGGGCGTGAGCCGCGGCCGCGGCAGAGACCCAGAGCGCGAGGAGCGAGGAATTGATGCGGACCATGGTGACCGCTAGGGACGCGCGGACGGGATGACGAGGCGCGCGGGTCCCGCGATCACCCGCAGGCTCACGCTCGCCGCCTTCAAACCCGGGGCTTGGGCGGTCACGGTGAGCGCCCCCGGCCGATCGCCGCGCACGATGGCGAGTCC
>Ga0209178_1000050_pt1 | contig 29353 bp, 23 predicted proteins | sample GAAS200_FD_187521 | JGI IMG/M metagenome (GOLD analysis project Ga0209178, IMG submission 187521) | Agricultural soil microbial communities from Georgia to study Nitrogen management - GA AS200 (SPAdes) (version 2) | ecosystem: Environmental > Terrestrial > Soil > Agricultural land | place: USA... | reverse complement strand
TCCGAGCTCATATTCCTTGTGATATGCCTGAAGCGTCAGCTCCGCCATCAGTTTGGCCCAGCCATACATATTGTCGGCGTCATGCGGCGGCTTGACGTCTTGTTCCTTTAGATAGATTTCTTTGGCGGTATCGGTCTGCATGGAATTGGGGTAGACGCATCCGGAAGAAGCATAAACGACTTTCTCAACCCCAGCTTTAATAGCTTCCCAAAATACCAAGCCATCGAGAAACAAATTCGATGCAGGGCCCGCTTGATGCAAATCCACGTATCCGCGGCCACCATGATCGGCGGCGAGATGAAATACCACTTGTATATCTTTCATCGCAGAGCGAGCGACGCCGGGTTCCCTTAAATCAGCTTCAATGAAACTGACACGGCCGGAATTGACATGGGCTTGGATGTTTTCGAGGCGTCCGCTCGACAAATCGTCTACAACGCGCACATGCGCGCCGCGCGCGATGAGTGCGTCCACCAGATTTGAGCCAATGAAGGACGCGCCACCGGTGACTAATACCCTTTTATGCTGCCAGATTTCTGCCTCCCGGCGGGTGAGATCGCGCCGCTTCTTCGATGACCTCTGTGAATTTTTCAAGCTCCGTTACTCTAGCATATTTTTTAGCGGCTTCACCGGCACGTTCACCCATGATCTTGAGGCGACTTGGGTCACTTCTGAGCACTCGAATGGCTGCGGCAACGTCGGCGGGACTATCCGGGTCGGCGACAAGGCCACATTCATTCTCGCGAACAATACGAGCCACATCGCATTGCTCTGGCGCGACAGCTAAGATGGGCCGGCCCGCGGCGAGCGTCGAATAGAGCTTGCTGGGAACGACTATGCCACTGAGTCCACGCCTGATTGTCACTACGTGGACATCACCGGCGGCCATGACGCAGGGAACTTCGTTCCCTGGCCGAAATGGAAGGAAGCGAATGCAAGAATAGCCGCGACTCAATACCTCGAGGCGCGCACGGTTGGCACCGTCACCGACAAATACCAATTGCCCTCCGTCGCCATCGAATGATTTTGCAGCTTCAATAATTGTGCTCCAGGCGCCATAGAAGCCCAGATTGCCCGCATGCAATACGACAAACTTTGCAGAGCCGCGAATTTCGCAAGTTGCCGGGTGATCCGCAGGAGCGGGTGAGACCGGAAGCATGGTCCCATCTCGAATGACGACTACCTGATCAGCGGATACCCCCTTCGACAGGATGAGTTCGCGCATGTCCTCACCGAGGACGATAATGCGAGATGCTTGACACAAGGCTTTGCGATGCAAACGCTCCCATCCACTGACCCATGATCGCGGGCGCACGATTTCGCCGCCGATGGCCATATCCGGATAAAGATCGCGGATGTTGTAGACAAAAGGAAGTCGTTTTGTTCGTGCAATAGCGGCACCCACAATGCCGGCGAATGGAGGATCCGTCATCGCAAGAACGATATCCACTTTGAGCGCTAAAGCTCGGGGCACGACTAGTGAAACATAGGTGAGATAATTTGCGACGCGACGTCGCATGCGATGACGTGAAAAAGCCGTCGAACCCACACGTTCTACGACGAATCCGTTGCGCGCATCGCGGCGAAGAAACGAGTACGGATAGCGTTCGCTGGGATCATAAGAGGGGCGCCCGGCGAGGATCGTGACGCGGTGGCGTTTTGAAAGAGTTTCCGCGACACTTGCGGCCATATTCGCCGTGGCCGAAGTGTCAGGCGGGAAATATTGATTCAGCAATAAAATATGCACTGCGTTTTCCCAAGTGTCCTAGTGCGAATGTCAGCGGAAGGCGCCGGATTCGCACCAGATGACCCCTATCCGCGTGAGATCACCCAGCTTTACTGCCGGCCAGCGCCTGAGGATTTTGCGCCGGCGGAGCTACCGACTGTTTCTCCAAAATTACATTTCCAATCACCAGCACATCCATTTTCGTTCGTTCAAAACAATTCAACGCCTCTTCCGGGCGGCAAACAATCGGCTCATTGTCATTGAATGATGTGTTCAAGAGGACAGGCACTCCCGTGTTGTCGCCGAAGGCGCGAAGAAGGCGCCAAAAGAGCGGATGCGAAGTGCGGCTTACCGTTTGAAGCCGTGCCGTGCCATCCGCATGAGTGACTCCAGGAATGACCGCCCGTTTTGATTGGCGGACTGGCAATGCGAATGTCATGAACGGCGAGGGATGAGTACGTTCGAAAAATTCTCCGGCGGATTCTTCAAGAATGGACGGTGCAAAGGGCCGGAAAGATTCGCGATGCTTGATGCGGTCGTTCAGGATTTCCTTCATCTGCGAACGACGAGGATCAGCGAGGATGCTCCGGTTGCCAAGTGCGCGAGGGCCCCATTCAGTTCGGCCTTGAAACCAGCCGACAACTTTGCCGAGGGCGAGGTGCTCAGCAATCGCTTGAACTAATGCTGGCTCCTCAAGTTCTCGAATCTGGAACTGACAGGAGGACTGACGTTTCGAGATGGCTTCCTTCACTTCCTGCGGCTTGAAACCGGGCCCCCAAGAGGCGTGTTCCATTGTGAAGCAGCGTGGTTGTCGCAATATCTGATGATGTACAAAATACGCAGCGCCGAGGGATAGTCCGGCATCTCCGGCAGCGGGCTGGACGAATACGCGCTCGAAGGGCGTGCGCTCGGGTATTTTCCCGTTTGCCAGGCAATTGAAAGCCACACCACCGGCAAGACAGAGAGTCTTTGCTCCAGTGCGCTTTTGCAAGACGGTTAGGTTTGCAACAAGGATTTTCTCCAGCGAAGCCTGCATCGTTGCGGCGATGTTTCGATGGTGATCCTCCAGCGGCTGTGAAGATGCGCGTGCAGTCCCAAGCCGGTTTTCGAGAAATGGCGAAAATAAGCGGCCGAGGACGGGAGTCTCCGTGGATTTTCGCCAGGTCATTTCGGGGCCGTTCCTGTGATGTGTGAAATAGCTGAGGTCGAGACGAAATCCGATTGGATCCTTCTGACGGACTATATTACGAAATTCATCGAGATATGCAGGGGTTCCATAAGCGGCGAGACCCATCACTTTGTATTCATCGCCAAATTTCCAAAAACCAAGGTACTGCGTCAATGCGGTGTAAAACATCCCGAGGGAATGCGGAAAAGTCACGGTTCCGGAAATTCGCATCCGAGGGCCTTCCCCAATGCCCCACATCGTGCTGGCAAAATCGCCGAGGCCGTCCGCTGAAAGAAGTGCAGCGCGATCGTAAGGAGAAACGAAATAGGCGCTCGCCAAATGCGCGCGATGATGCTCGACGCGATGAACTTTTGCCCGGATGCTTTTCGGATCAACGTGAAGCGCTGTTGCAATGTCTTCCTTGATTCCCGCGAACTGTCGGGCGACGCGAAGGCGTTCGAACGCGAAGCGCGGCATGAGGCAGGCAAATTTCAATTTTGTACCGAGCCGAGCCCATGGATTGCGCGGAACGGCGATGTGGTCGACTTCAGAAATCCTTGCACCCACGGTTTGCAGACAATACTGAATCGCGAGGACCGGCATGCCCGCCGCATACTTCACACGATTCAGGCGCTCTTCCTCGACAGCAGCCACAAGGCGCCCATCCACGAGGATCGCAGCGGACGCATTTGCATGATACGCGTTAACGCCCAGTATGATCATCTGGCGAGAATTGCCTTCGTTCCTCCGGAATTCGTTCCGCGAACATTTTATTCAAGCAGTTGCATTAGCCACACGAACGTCATCTTGAGCCGGGCATTGCTTAACAAGATCGAGGTTTCTTTTCACCCATTCATTGAGAACGAATAGGCTCCAAGGCCGCGACCAGGAGGTCCGCCCGAGAAGAAAATCCTGCCAGATATTTTTCACTTGACCCTCATTGAGAACAAAGCTCAATGACGGACTCAGCTCTGAAACACTTGCTTCTATCCGTTCGCGCAAGGGGTCGCGGAGCCAGTTCTCCCAGGGCAAGGTAAAGGTACGCTTGCGCTGCATGATGATCTCCGGCGGTAGCAAATCACCGATTGCTTCGACTAGAAGCGCCTTACGCGCGCCGCCCTTCTTCGCAGACGCCGGCAAGCTCAGCGTCCATTCAACTAGAGGATGGTCGAGGAATGGAACGCGCACCTCAAGTGAGTGGCACATGCTCATGGTATCGGTGTCGCGCAAGAGCGTATTCACCAGGTAGGAGCGAGTTTCCAACCATGAAACGGAGGAAAATGTGTCTAGAGAAGCAGCTTCCTTCGCGATTTGAAGGAGCCATTGATACCACTGCGATTTTGTTGTCGTGGATTCATCTGAGCGAAACATATCGGCAGCAATTTGCGGAGGAAAGAGCGTACGGGTGTAGAAATAAGGATGCGGAAGATCGCTGGAAGTCGATAGGGCGGCGGCGAGCTTACGCGAGGCATCGGGCCGCAATTTGCGATCTGCAAACAACTTTATGAGTGCGGATGCGGCTTTTCTCAGGGTAGCGGGAAATATGCGCGAGAAAGCAACGAGCCTGGATAGTTGCGGTACAAAGCCGAATGTATCGTAGCCTCCGAAAAGCTCGTCGCTGCCCAAGCCAGAGAGAGCAACTTTCAGTCCCGCCTGACGGGCTGCCCATGAGACAAAAAACGTATTTATGCCGTCCATGCTGGGTTGGTCGAACGCGTCGATGGCCTCATCAAGGCGCACGCGCATATCATCTCCGCTGAGCAACAGCTCGAAATGCTCCGTTCCCAAACGGCGGGCTGCGCTTCTTGCGACTTCGGCTTCACTGAATTCCCTCTCTGAAAAATTAACGGTAAAGGTGCGGATGCCGGAGCGCTGCCGGCTGGCGATGGCGGCGAGCGCAGTGGAGTCAATCCCGCTGCTCAGAAAAATTCCGAGCGGCACGTCTGCCTCCAGGTGATAGTGAACCGACTCTTCGAGTTTTTCACGTAGCCGCGCTTCTGGTGCGGCTTCATGCGCAAGGCTGTACTTCATGCCGAACGCATCTCGGTAACTCCAATAAGCTGTGGGAGCAAATGAACCGCCCGGTGTTTCCCCGGAAACGAAGCCGCAATGCCCGGGCGGCAGCGAGCAGATGCCATCCACTAGTGTTTCCGGTTCACCTACCGAGCCAAACAGTAGGAAGTTCGTGAGCGCCGAACGCGACAAAAGTCGAGGTAGGCATTCGCTCGAGAGAAGTGCACGCACTTCAGATGCAAAGAAGAATTTCCCCCCATGTTCCGCATAGTAGAGCGGCTTAATTCCCAAGCGATCTCGTGCAAGAAATACGCGACGCAAACGTCCTGCCCTGCCATCGGGCATTTCCAGAATCGCCAATGAAAACATTCCTCGCAGATGGCGAACACAGTCTTGGCCCCAGGTTTCATAAGCATGAACGATGACCTCCGTGTCCGATTGCGTTTGAAAAACATGCCCCAAGGCTTCGAGAGACTTGCGGAGTTCGCGGAAATTGTAAATTTCGCCGTTGAAGATGAGTGCTAGCGTGCCTGGTTCGTTCCAGATGGGCTGATTCCCGCCGGGGAGATCAATGATGCTGAGGCGCCTCATGCCAAACGCCGCACCGGAAACAGCAAAGAGGCCCTCGCCATCGGGGCCGCGATGAATCATCGAACGCATCATGCGACTGACCGCGAGCGCACCTTGCTGCTGCGAGTCAAAGCCGATTACACCGCAGATTCCACACATACTTCTAGGTTGTTTGCCCCTGAAATTCTATTTCACTCCGACGGCTGCCAGCTGTAGCTTCGCGATACAAAATTTCCATCTGCGCAAGCGGCGCTTCCCAGGTCAAACCAGCGGCTGTTTCCGCGCAGTTGGCACGGATTTGCGCCGCCAGATCAGCATTTCCAAGCAAGAGCTTTAGTGCATTCGCAAGCGAGGTAGAATCATGTTTGACTACCAATCCTGCTTTTTCTGCGATGATGGGTGCGATGCCGCACTGATCCGTTACGATCACGGGAGTCCCACATGCGATAGCTTCTGCTGCGGAATTTCCAAAATTCTCGTTCTGAGATGGAAGAGCGAACACATCCGCATCACGATAGGCGGCCCATTTCGCTTCGTCATAAAGTGGTCCGGCGAAAATGACGTCAGCAGCAATTCCGGCAGCATAGGCCTGCGATCGCAAGCGTGCACCGTAGTCGCCATTCTCTTCCGGACCAGCAAGGACCAGAACGGAGCAAGCGCCATTGTGCGATTCGCGGCGCCAGCGCGCAAATGCATCAATCAATATATTTGGGCTCTTTTTGGAGACGAGGCGGCCAAGAAAGAGGATCATCTTAGCGTCCGGCCCGATTCCCCACCGCTTACGGAACAAGCCTGGCGCGGGCAGAGAAGTGGGAGCACTGATCCCGTTGCGGCGAATTGTTATGCGTTCACCACTCACGCCTCCATCCAACAATTCTTGCTTTTCAAGTTCGGAAGTAGCCACCAACTGATGGGCAGCGTTCAACAAACGATTGCCAAGCGCGCGATGATACATTCTTTTCATGCGCAGGTTGCGGACGATTGGTCGGTACATTCCCATCGGCTCAACGAAGTATGGGATTCCATATCTAAGGCAAAAAAATGCGACAATCGGGCCGAGAAGATCATAAAGCCCATAGATGTGCGCCAGATCAAATTGCGTGATTGACCCCGCTGCAAAGCCTATCACACTCGGATTAAACGTAATGGAGCGATAACGGACGAAACTTCTGAGATAAATCGCGGTGACACCATTTTCCCGCGCACGCCAGCCCCATTTTCCTCTTTCGACAGCGAAACCAGAAGGAAGGCTAGTTGAAAAACCGTGGTCCGCCGTCAAAACAGTGACGGATTGCCCTTTCGCGGCGAGGCCTTGGGCTATCGCCCTCACTTTGACGACAGGTCCGCCTTTATCTTGAAAAGGATAATATGCCTGCACAACTTTTAGGACGCGCATCCGGCCCTGCTTCCATGGATCGGCTGGGAACCGTTGATATCCCTCAGCGCAACCTGAGAGAGAAGCCGAAGAGATTCTACACCTAGCTTAGTGCGGTTTCTCACCATCTAGAATTAGGCGCAATTCGCTTCGAAAATTCTCGAATCGGAAACGTGCGTGAACATTTTCGCAGCCTCGTTGACCCATTTTCTCGCGTAGTTCAGGCGAAGTTATCAACTCGCGCAAGGCATTCGTGAGTGATGCCGAATTTTCCGGATCGATCAAAAATCCAGTCTCATGATCTATGACGATATCGGGGATGCCTCCCACGGCCGCGCCGATAACCGGCTTTTTCATCGCCATTGCTTCGAGAAAGACGAAGCCGAATCCTTCGCCTGTGCTTGGAAGCGCAAAAATATCGGCATGAGCGTAACAAGCCGCGAGAGCTTCGCGAGAGAGATCTGCCAAGAAGTAGATTCGTTCCGCGCAGCCGGATTCTTGCGACCGCTCTTTGAGGCGAGGGATATCGTCTCCAGAGCCAACGAGGACCAATTGTAGATCCTTGAATTGACGGGCGAGCTTCGATATTGCCTCGATGAGCAAGTCGGCGCCCTTGTAGCGCTCTGTAGTAGCCCACCGGCCTACCGACAAGACGACAATTCCGCGTGGGAAGGCCTTGGGCAAATGGAGATCATTAGGAGTTGAAGCGTTGGAGTGAAAATCGGGATCGAGAGCCCACGACAGTTTGCGAACTCTTATCTCGGCGACGCGCTGAACTTCAACCAGTTTGCGCGTCGTGTCTGTGCTGGGCGTGAGCACGAGATCGGCTCGACGAATCGCCTTCTGCCTTATGAACGGCAGCGGCTTCCACACCTCTATCCCGTGGGCACAAACAACGACTCGGGACGTTCGTGTAAGAAATTTCATGGCCAGTGCGATAGGGGCAAGGTTTGGGTGAGCTACGAGAATTATTTGTGGGCGCAGCAGGGAAAGCTTTATAGCGGCAAGAATAAATCGGGACTTTGCTCTTTCGAATCCTTGAAAATGAAAGCTTAAGGTACCGACATTGGATTCATGTTTCCCCTTCGCGTCATTGAGGCTCAATGCTTGAAACGTCGAATCCATTTCCGCCGCGATTGAACTCAAAGCAACTGCAAGATGCCTTCCCGCCAGCTGTACACCACCAAATCCCAGAAGTTCTGGGAATAGTGCGACGATCATGAAGCGAGTTTGCCTGTTGCCTGCGATGGCTTGAGCTCAGTTCTGTTCATTCAGGCTTCCTGGCGCAGGGCCGATGCATGACGGGACTTTTTCGCTTCCAATGCTTGCAGAAGAAGGTTCGTCATTTCACGGCCGCTCTTTTCCCAGGTGAAGTGAAGCATTTTCTCGGCCGCTTTGGCACCCATTTCTTCGCGCAAGCGCGGATTCTCGTACAATTTCCGGATCAATGATGCAAGTTCCTTCGAATCGGTAGGATTACGAAGCAGGAGTCCATCAACTCCATCCTCAATAATTTCTGAAGTACCGTTCGTGACGGAGGTGATCACAGGGAGGCCGCAAGCCATTGCTTCTGCTGGAGGGAGCGCAAAAGAATCCTCCAGCGACGGGCCGATGTAGACGTCAGCTGCAGCATACAGGAGTTCTACATTCTTCCGAAGCGCAAGGAATATTATGCGTCCGGCAACTCGATGTCGGTCCGCGAGTTTTCGGTAAAAAAGAGGATCATCGCTTCCCACAACTAAGAGTAAGACTGGCAGATCTCTTAATCCGTCAAGCGCTTCAAGAAGGATGGGCAATCCTTTGTTTCGCCAATCATTCCCAATAAGCAAGAGAACGAATTGTTCTTCTCGGATTCCAAGCTCCCCGCGAGCGCTCCCTCGTGCGCCACGGCTTCGTTGAAGGCTAAATTTGAATTGATCGATACCGTCATAAACTACGGAATAATCATCTTTCCGACCATAAAATTCGTTTAGCGCCACGGCAGATTTCCGTGCAACAAGAATAAGTTGAGTTCGGGGATCGGAATAGATAAGCCGTTCCAGAAATACAATCAATCGGTAATAGAGCCTGCGGTGGAGCAACCACGGCCAAGTAGCCAACGGATGCTTATGAAAACGTAGCGCAGACCTGTTTCTGCGAAGGTATTCGGCGAAAACAATATGAACGGAGACTGCGTCGGCGTCGAAACAATTAATTCCCGGAGAGGTCACTAGATCAAATTGAAGGCCGCGAACCCTGCGATCCCACATACGCCAAAGGTAATTCGAGGCAAACCACCAAAGATAATTCAAAATGTGAGGGCCGGGCAGTCGTGGGATCTTGTGCCAGACAACTTGAGAGAGATCAATATCCTCGACGCGCTGGCTATAGAGATGAACTTCAAACGCCTCTTCCAGTTGCACAAGCCATTCTGCAACACGGCGCTCGGTACCGTGACGTTTATCGATGAAGGGTGAGACGAACGCAAGACGTGGCAGGTGTTGCATCAAAGAAATTCCTTACTCCATATCAAAAGGACATGGCATTCTGCCATGTGGAAAACTCAATCTCCTTGGAAGGCTAGACAAAGCAATTCGTCTCCTTCCGTCTGCGTTGAATTACGATGCGAATTCTCCAAAGCCAGAGCCAGTTGATGATCGAACGGACTTGATCCAAAGCAAAAATTGTAGAAGCCAAATTGTGGCAATGCGTTACTGAAAAATTCCACCGTGGGAGCGAGAGGGTGTTCTTCGCCGATCCACTTCAACCACTCCCCAGTGCGGGCCAGCCTGCCGGTGAAATTTGGAAGGACATGAAACATCAAACCGTCTTTAGCCAATAGGTGAGACATCATCTCGAAAACCGACCGGATATCCTGCAGATGTTCGATAACGTGGTGCGAGAAAATGACATCAAATGAACCCTGAGGCGAAGACTTAAGATCTTCAAGATTTGCGATGATATTCAGGTTGAGATTCTCTCGGCCGTATGCAGCACGCCGCCGTGAAATCTCGAAGCCGACCGCATCAAATCCTTCTCGGACCAACTGTTGCGTTCCGTAACCCCAGGAACAGCCGTAATCAAGCACCCGGCAATGAGGTCTGATCGCTTTTAACAGAGTTATCTTTGGCCCCAGGTCCAATGGAGTCCCGGCAAAATTTCTGTCAATCAATTCCTTGAGTTGAGAAGCAGACGGCAGTTTAACTTGGGGATGGCTCTCCGAATAAACATGTTCGTAGTAAACGCGCGACTCCTCTTCCGAATCGTTAGGCCAGCGAAAAATAAGCTTGCAAGATTCGCATCGAATTATGTCAAGCACAAATGCCTTCCTTTTTATCAGCGTCAGAGTTTTTGATGATTGGCAGAATGGGCATAAACGTGGTTGGGAGGCGATTCGGTGCTTGATAATCCTCAGTAAGAAGTGCGGCTTATTCGGCAATATTGCTGCGTCCTTTCATTATCACATTGCGCCGGACCGCTTGTGACTCACACGGCAAAGCAGATGTAGACTTATCCAGCCAGGCGAGGTCAACATGTTTTAGGCAGTGCCAATTTGCGGTTTAGTCCGCCGACAAAGGGCTGGATGGTCGCAATTTCAGGCAGTCGGAAGAGAATACCGATTAAAACCCAGAGGAATGCATTGTTGACAAAGTTTTGAAAGATGTCGAGGCCGAGGTATGTCAGGGGGTACAAAAGAACGAATGCATACCACAGAATCGCGATAGCCAGCGGGAAGATTCTCGTTTGACGCAGCGGGCGAATGGCTTTCCACGCTGTCCACAAAAGAGTTGCTGTCCACAATATCCAAAGAATCGGCCCTAAAATTCCCAGTTCCGCGATCAATTGACCGTACCCTTCCTCGACCCAGACTTGTGGCGCCGGCTTCTTGAGAAAACTGCTGACGTATTGAATGCCCAAAGACGCGGTCCCTGTACCGTTTCCGACGACCCAGTGCGGACTCGAAAATGCGTCGGCGAGATTCTGCATCGGATAGCTCCATGCTCGATCAGATAGTTGGAAGACTGAACTGCCCGGCGAAAGCGTTTGGGAATAAAAAGCCCAGCGAGAGCTGGCGGCGGATGGATACAAAAAGATGAATAGAGCGAGCCCGAGCACGACGAAAACGCAAGTGCGTCGCAGCGCTTTGGTCAGCCGATGAGCCTGCCCCCACCGCCAGGGAGCGCCCCAGAGGAACAGTATTGTCAATGCAATCAGGCTGAACAAGGAGTAGAGCAGCGCCGTGCGTGACCCACTGAGAAGAACCGCTACAGCCATGATTGCGATGCTCGCGAAGACAACAATCCGGCCCTTCAGGCCAGAAAGAACAAAATAGCCGGCGGTCCCAAGCCCAAGGATCGAGCACAGCACCAGAAAGAAAGCAAATCGTCCGGTACTTACAAACACCGAGGAAGGGAGCAAGAATATCTGGTCGGTAAGAGGAGCCACTTTGCTCAGATTTCCCAATTCCCGGAGATCAGGTGCCAGGCTTGCCGGACTCCAAATCTGGCTGCCAGCGGTTGCCTGAACAATTCCAAGCGCTGAGATGATAGTGGCCAGAAGTACGCAAGTGATGAGGAATCGACGCAAATCGGCTTCGTTTTGAATTAGCGCATAGCCAACAAAGATGAGAGGGACATAATAGAAATCAATTTTCATTCCCAATACGCCGTAAGAAACGCTCGGCGAATAAGGGTTGAAAACCTGGAGAGCCGCAAGCCAGAAAAAAAGACTCATGATCAGCACAAATGGCGGCCGAAAGCTTTTCGCTCGTCCTTCACGAATTGCGAGATAGAGGGCAACGTAGGTAAGGCCCGCCAAGGCGTCCTTGGCAAAATAAATCAGCATGTTGTTGCCGAAATATTTCCGGACGAGGTCTTCAAAAAGTAGCCAGACGAGAAAGAGATAAAATCCAGAGCGCCAATTTCGAGCGATAGCGAAAGCGATCGCGAATAATGCAAGCCCGACGGCGGAATAGGCCAGGTCCTGGTAATTACCGTCGGAAATCCAATGTCCCAGTTTCCATGCAGTGTAAATTCCGAACACAAAAACCGTGATTGAAATTAAGGGCTGGTTGCGCAACGCTGAAGCTCTAGCCCTGATCATCGAGACCGTCCCAGTTCGGCAGAACCTCCGACTCTATTACGCATGGGGGGCTTCCTGCGTTTGGTGATTCCCTCTTGCGGGATGCGATTCCGCATGAAAAGATATTCTCTCTGTTCCCTCTGCCCTCGGCGCTTCCGAAAGGATGAAGACTGGATTCGGTAAGCGAGGTGTTCTCAGTACAACAGCAAACCTGCGGGCAATTTCGTCCCAGGCGAAATACTTCTTGTAAGCGCTTAAGTTACGCAAGTGAAGAGAATTCCAGAAGAATTCGTCGGTCAGAACTCTCTCAAGCGCCTGTGCAAGTGCACTTCGGTCTCCAGGGGGCGCAAGCACTGCACCCGCCTCGCTTAACGGAAAACTCTTAGTCGCATCTCCATACGCAACGATTGGCAGGCCGCACGCAAGAGCCGCGAGAGGGCTCCCGCGCCTGGGATTGAGCACATCACGGACATACAAAAGCACATCTGCGTCGCTCAAGATTCGATTGACCTCTTCCTCGGGAAGAACGCCAATTATCGAAATCTCGGTGCCACTACCAGCGAGCGCATTCTCGAGCAGATGACGAGCCTCTATTGCTCCCCGGCCGAACACGGTTAACTGAATATGTGGAACTGACTTCACTACATGGCGGATGGCAGTCGCGATTTCCTCAACCTCCCACACTGTCCGATCTCGATTTGTCACGCAGAAGACAGCAACCTTACTTGGGCCACGAATTGAGGATGTACGCTGTCGCAGAGCGGTATTCTCTGGAATGTTTGATCCGATGGGAATAAAAAAGGCCTTCGGATCGTCCGACCGCAGCCACAAAATCGAAGCAGTCGGCACCGTGAATATGGAAGCGTCCGCGAGTGAATAGAGCCAGCGAATCACTCGTTGTTGGCAAACGAACCGAAATCGAGCCCATACGCCTCTTGCTAGGAATCCGCGAGATTCATGGAATACGACGCCCACTCGCGCCCCACTTCTCTTGGCCGCAATAGCAGCAGCGACGGCCCCAAACGGAAACCCCCTCCGTGACCATCCCATTGCGGTATATTGCAGCAAGACCCAATCTTTACGAGCTGTCGCGAGGCTGCGACGGAGTGTGGCGAGGGTCGCGAGCCACCCTCTTTTGTTCCAATTTACCGCGTATGTCTCCATATCGATGTCGTGCGGACGAAGAGCACTAGCAAGGCGGCTACAATAATCCCAGACACCATCGCTAATGGGATCGCGAAGGCCTGTAAGGGCCAAGATTTTGAGTTCTTCAGTCTTAGTCTTCACAAGTGCGATTAAATTGAAAACAGGAACGGCCAAACGGGCGAGAGGTTGCCGTTCCGACCCCACCGAAGGATACTCCCGTATTCGTGAGCGACAAAAAGATTTTGGATGGGCAATGGCGCTTGCATGGCTTCCGGCCACATTTGCCTCAATCGCGATTCACTGCAAGGCAAGTAAATGGTCTGCGTCTATGGATTGCATCTCGTAGCCGAGGCCGCGGCAGAGGCTTTTAACTTCAACTCCATTCGCTGCTGAATGGATTTCGAAAACAATTAATGGCTTAAATGATGAAAAAACGCTCCTGGCCCCTCGTATCACCTCGACTTCCATTCCCTCCACGTCGCATTTTATGGCATGAGGATGTGCGCGCTCCCGTGCAAAATCATCAAGCGCATAGCACTGGATAGCCTCGCCGGGACTGATTTCACCCATGGCAGCAAATTTGCCGACACCTCGATCAGGCGATGAAGAATTGGCCGGTAAAAATCTGAACTTGCCTGTCGACGATGCGACACCGGCTTCAATCACAACAACATTTTGAATTTGATTTTTCTCGATATTGCGCCGAAGCCTTCCTGCCGTTACAGGATCAGGTTCGAAGCTGAAAATTTTCCCTGCCTCTCCAACGAGTCGCGATGCCAGTAATGAAAAGAATCCTATATTTGCCCCAAGATCATAGAAGACCATTCCAGGTTTCAAATTCTTGGCAATTGCAATCTGCACTGACTCCTCCGCACGCCCCGATGCATAGTCATGGCCCGTTCTTGGATTAAGCTCAAGCCACATTCCCTTTGCAGGCCCTCTCCTCACGCGAGTCCAAATTAATTCATCCGATGGAAGGAGCCGGTGGCCCAGATTGTGAATCCAGTCGCCAACGACAGGCATGGTTTGAAGTGAACGGAAGCGAACCGGCGTGCGCAGGATCAAGCCTGCCAGCAGATTACGGGAGGCGCCCATTTACTTTTCCACGATAAAATCGCCAATGACCAGAGCGTCCATGCCGGAGCTAAAAAACGTTCGTAGTGCATCGGTCGGATTGCAGACGATCGGCTCGCCGCGGAGATTGAATGAAGTGTTCATCAGGACAGGAACACCCGTGCGATCTCCAAATTTGCGAATTAACTGCCAGTAGAGAGGATTGACATCCTTTTGGACAGTCTGTGGCCGACAGCTCCCGTCCACATGGGTCACTGCAGGAATCTCGTTGCGCTTTTCGAGCCTCACCTGCGACGTCAGAATCATGAATGGCGATTCCGTCGCAGTTTCCAGGTACTCACCTGCGGATTCGGCGAGCAATGAAGGAGCGAATGGCCGCCACCACTCGCGGAATTTCACCGCGTTGTTGACGCGCGTCGTCATCTCCGGATCGCGAGGATCAGCGAGGATTGAGCGATTGCCGAGTGCACGCGGCCCGAATTCCATTCTCCCCTGAAACCAGCCGAGAATTTTCCCTGCTGCAAGCAGCTCGGCCGCGCAAGACGCTACATCGTGCGAGTGCGTATAACGCAGCTTGTAGGTTCGAAGGATTCCCTCGACGTCTTCAGATGAAAATGCGGGGCCGAGATACGCGCTGCGCATCTTTCGGAGCGTGAGCTTTCCGTCGTTGTCGAGGCAAGGTGCCAGCGCAGCCCCCAGGCATGCTCCATCATCTCCCGCAGCCGGCTGAATGAATAATCGATTAACTTTCCCGGACCTGAAAATCTTTCCATTCGCTTTTGAGTTGAGTGCCACACCCCCGGCCAGGCAAAGGTCGCGCATGCCCGTCTTCTCCACTGCTTTTTGGGCAAGCATCAGCATCGCCTGTTCACAGGTATCCTGCACGGCAAAAGCGATATTCTTGTGACGATCTGTGATTTCGTTCTCGGGTTCACGTCTTGGGCCCAATTTCTGCTCGATCCCATCAACGGGCGAAGAATCGCGCACCATCAAGCGGCGAATATTCACATGATATGAATCGTCATTGATAGTCACAAAATCCTGTAGATTCATTCCATGTTCTCCGTAAGGCGCGAGGCCCATCACCTTCCACTCGTCGCTCCACGGTTCAAAGCCCAAATATTTGGTGAACTGCGCGTAGAACATTCCCAGAGAATTTGGCCAAGGGATCGTTTGAATGTGCTCAAGCCGGCCGTCTTTTCCACGCCAGATCGATGTCGCTTCCCACGCTCCGCGGCCGTCAATCACCAGTACGGCTGCTTCATCGAATCCCGAGTATGCGTAGGCGCTGATCGCATGAGCAAGATGATGGTCCACGAATCGAAATCGGGCTCTCGTGCCGGGAAAATGCCGATGAAAAGGATTCTGCCCTCCACGCTGGTGCCACATGGTCAGGAATGATCGAGTCGTGTTCAGACAATTCAGGTAAGTCAGAGGTTCCTTCCCGAGCGCGAAGCATCCCAGATCGTGAAAATAAGCAGCTCGTGGCGCGGACCATCCGAAACAAATCTCCTCTAATTCCCGTTCATGTACGTTCGCAATATTCAAGCAAGCTTGAATAGCGCGCGCTGGAAAGCTTGCGTCGTGTTTCACTCGGCTCAACCTTTCCTCGGCGACCGCGAATAGAAGCTCGCCGTCGCGAACAACGCATGCTGAAGAATCGTGCATGCGGTTATAGTTGATCCCCAGCGAAATCATCGCACTTCCTTCGGGCCATGGCCATTCTGGATTGCCGATGCGAATACATGCTCAAGCCTTTCTGCCGAATGCTTCCACGTATACCCGCGCATGGATTGCTGCGCTGCGAGTCCCAACTGCTCACGCAGATTGACCGAATTGCAGAGACGCATAACGGCATCTTCAATCGATTGCGCATCGGCCGGAGGAATCAGCAGGCCATTAATTCCGTCGGCGACCACATCTGTCATCCCGCATGTCTCGGTAGTGATGACGGGCATTCCCGAGGCCATGGCTTCGAGCAGGACACATGGCAATCCTTCCATTAGCGAGGGGAAAACGAATATGTCGTGTTCCGCATAGAGTTCAGGCATTTCGTCCGCCGGAATACTCGGCCGAACCACAATCCTTTCATGCAAATCTCGCTCGAAGAAGTCCTTTACCCTCCCCTCGCGGGCTCCATTGCCGGCAATTGTGAAAGTCCAACCGGGAAGTCGCCTGGCCAGATTCGTCAGCGCATCTCGCAGGTAGAAAATACCTCGCTGGTCGAGCCAGCTTCCGGCGTACAAAAGCCGCAGGACGTCTTTCTGTGGATACTCGCGCTTAATGAAGAAGCGCTCCTCGACGCCTATGGGAATGTGGACTGACTTCTCAAAGTCGAGGTCGTACTTCAACTGCAGAAGCGTCCATACATCGCGGCTGAAGCAATGTGCGCGGTCTGCTGTCTTGATGGATAAGAAAAATCTGGGCCTGTGGTAGACGCGATGCCAGAGCCGATTCTTCAGTGAAAAATGATACGCCCGGCCTTTTTGAGCCTCGCGCTTCATCGCGTAGACACGCCGCTCTTCCAGTCCGTGCAGCGTCATCACATATGGCGGCAATCCATTCGAAAGCGACATGCTGCGCATGAGGCCATAAACGCATCCAGCGGGCGCATGCAGGTTCACTGTGTCAAATCGGCCCTTGTTTTGTCGAATATGCTTCGCAAGCTTGATGGCAAAGCGAAGATCGCGAAAGCGCCCAGCAGTCTCAGCCGGAGAGAGTAAATCTTCGTAGAAAATGTAAGTTACACTGTGCCCGATCAGTTCCAATTCCTTGCCGAGGTTATAAATCGAGGCCGCCACGCCGCCTTCTCGACGCATCGGAACTCCTGCGGCCATAAGGATGTTCATGACTGCGCACTCTTGCTGCAAACGGCCAAATAGTGTTGGGCTGCAAATCCGAGCAAGCGACGGGTACTTGCGTTGCGTTCGAGGAATCGAAGGCGGACTGGCGACCGTCCTGGGAATGGCACTTGGTGTACAGTGCCATCTGTCCGGAGCACATTCAATCCCGCGCCCCGCAGAATTTTGCGAATCGCACTAAAAGTCCAGTAATTGTCATGCGGCTGAGTCTCTTCGTTCACCCGCTCGCGCTTCAACAATTTGTCATAAACGCGATAGAGACCCATGAAATTGAAATAGTTCGGCGTGGTTAGATAGAGGAAACCAGACGGCCTGCACACTCGCGCCATTTCTCGAACGGCAGCGGCAGGTTCAGCCAGATGCTCAATCGTTTCACAGGAAATCACGGCGTCGAAAGAATTGTCGGCGAAGGGTAGCTGCTGCGCATCCGCTTGAGATAATGCCGCTGAATTGTCGGCGGTTCCATTCGCTTGCTTTCCTGCCGCAATCTGCAACGCGACCTGCGAAAAGTCTGCCCCCACGACTTTCGCGCCTTGCGACGCGAGTAATCTTACAAATCCACCGCGGCCGCAAGCGACTTCAAGGATTCTCTTGCCTCTAACTGGTCCTAGATACTCTTGCACAAGTTCATACCACGGGCTGCTCTCGTCGTGGTGCTCCGGAGCCGAATCGAAAACGTGCGCGTGCCATCGATCGTATTCGGCAGCCAGGCTCATGCTTTCGAGCTCCACGCGGCTTCCACATGGCGCTGCGTCGCTTTTGGCAAGTACTTATCACGCTTATTGCGATACCACGAATTTCGTGCAACCCGGTTTCTCCAAGCATAGTACGTGCCGGGAGGAAGCACGGCCGCAGGGGCCAGGGTCACTGCTTTCCACAATCGCTGCCCGAGCGGCACGCCAGCGCTGATGACGCTATACAATTTCCATTCCGTCCTCACGGTCTCCCATGGGTGCCCGTCACCCATCATCAACCGGACCTGATCCGCCTCCGCTTGAATGATTTCGACAATCGTCTTGCACACTTCTTTTCCAACACCGCGCGAAGATAGTTCTTTCAGCAGCTCCATTACTAAGAACTCAAGCATGGCATGCTTTCGCCTCATCCCTTCGGCATGATGCCGGTCCACCATGAACATATTTGCGCCGTGCAGGCGATAGTAGAGCAACGGATCCGGCAGCACTTCTACCTGGCAAAGGACAGCCGCGAGCGTGAAAAGATACTCGTCCGCTTGAAATCTCAATTCCTCTGGAACTTTTCCAATCTTCTGAATAACTTCTCTCCGAATGACCATTCGGCATGTTCCCAGGAAACTCTTTCGCACGCGAAATAGTCGTGCTCCTTCGATGGTATTCGCCTGAAAACGGAAGTCCTCTCGCAGCGATTCCCGCAAGTGCCGGCCGTCCGGATAAACAAGGATGTTTCCGTGTCCCACGAACCCAATCTCTGGATGCTCATGCAACACGCCCACTGCCCGGCTGAGCTTATTCTTCGCCCACCAGTCGTCTCCGTCGAGGAAAGCGACGATTTCGCCCCTGGCTTCCGGAATCCCTGCATTGAATGCGGAGGCTTGACCGCCGTTCGCCTTTCGCAGATGGCGAACACGAGGCTGGAATTTCTGGATGATGTCCGGCGTCCGGTCTGTCGATCCGTCGTCGACTACTATAACTTCCACTTCTTCGGACGGATAATCCTGCTCCAGCACGCTCACGATCGCTTCTTCGATGTAGCGCTCGTGATTGTACGTGTCAATCAAAACCGTGATGGTTGGCTGTGTCATATGTTCTAATTGGATCGATGCAAGTCCTCATTCAGGGCACTCGACCAAACCTGTTTTCGCAATCTCAATCGTTTCCTCAAAGGAAACGTCCTCCGTATCAGGATTTCCCACGCTAGTTGCTTTGCGCGGAAGATCGGCACTCGAAATCGCAGCTTCCTCAAGCGGTATTCTTTCGTAAGTTCGTGCGATGCGCTCAGCAGCGTGAAGCTTTCAGGACCGGATCCGTAGTATCCAAGGTTCCGCCGGCCTTCCTCGCTGGTGAAAATCTCCTCACGGCCGCCTCGGATATGAGCATAATCGTGGTTCTGGTGTACGACAGGGGCGGGAATCGAAACATCGATCACCGGAACCTCAGCTAATCTCGCCGTCTTGATGAACCAGTGATCGAACCACATTCTGCCGATCGCAAATGGAGGAGCGTTACGGTACATCTCACCGCCAAATGCGAAAACGTCAATCGCCGTATGCGGTCCAGGTGAGCCTTCTTTCTCGAGTTTCTCCTTGATAGACTCTTCCCACCCAGTTTGGAATTCCATTCTCTCCACAACGTCCAAATCAATTCGTTTAGAAACAATTAGAAATTTCTTATGCATCGCGGAGATCGCTTCGACCGCTGCCAAGAAACTGTTCATCAGAAGAATGTCAGCATTTACGTAAGTTAGAGTGTCATGCCCTGCCTGTATGTATGCTTTGTCAAGTACGTCGTTCAAGAGCGGCGTGCCATATTCATTGCAGGCGATGTCGGGCACGTGCTGCAGGTTGCACTCCCGTGCTACATCCCCAATGCCTTCTTCATTGCCGAACAAAATGACGCGGGGGCGCGGACGAAGCAGCGTCCAGCTGCGAATCGCGTTGCGCTGAATCGTGCCGATATGTCCGCGAAAGGGTTTGGGAATCGTGAACAGTGTCACCATGGCAGTGTCTGATTTGCCTTGTTAGTTTCCGTCGCTAGCTGGCCGCTTGTGCGAATTCCATGTCTCCAGATTTCCCCAGGCGTTTGTAGTGCACTCCCTTGGCATTCTCCAGATGTCCGAGCACCCCCCAGCAATCAATGACGACCCGAGGAAATGACGGCCGCATCCATTTGTGAGCATCGATTTTCGTGAATTCTGGCCACGGTGTCGCCAAAACAACAACGCTCGCCTGCTCGATACATTCCACAGCCGTGGGGGCAACGCGCGCCTTTTGTCCGAGCGTGGATTGTATGCTGCCGTTCGCAGACGGGTCGAACACGGCCACTGACAATCCACGGCGCGATAGCTCTCGCGCCAACAACAGGCCTGCAGCTTCTTCGACCACATCAGTGTCAGGCTTGTAAGTTAGCCCGAGGATCCCGACAGTGGCACCTGAGGACGAATGATGTTCCACTAAATCGGCAAGCCACAGAATTTGCCAGCGATTGAATTGATCCGTGGCTTGTGCAATGTCTGCGCGCGCGCCAATCTGCCGCGCGAAAGCTGCGAGCGCAAGATTGTCTCGCGGAAAGCACGGGCCACCGTAGCTGATTGCTCCCTTCAGGTACTTTGGCCCAATGCGCGTATCCAAGCCGAGAGCAGCCGTGATATCGTCGACATTTGCTTCAGGCAATCTTTCGCACATTCGGGCCAGCATGTTTGCGAAGCTGATTTTCGTCGTCACATAAGTATTCACGGATAGCTTCGTTAGTTCCGCATTCACGAAGTTCATACGCGCTGCCCGCGGTGCGTTTTCGCACACTTCCCGGTAAGCCTCCTCCAAAATCGTGCCAGAATGCGAGTCCGACTCTCCGATCAAGACGAAATCAGGGTTCAGGAAATTTCGAATAACACTTCCGAGCGCGATGAATTCGGGGCTATAGCACAATCCAAAATCAGTTCCGCAGCGTTTGCCACTCGCCTGTTCAAGCGACGTGCGAACCGCCCCGCCCGTCGAACCGGGCATCACTGTGCTGGTCAAGACGACAAGGTGATAATCGTTCTTCTCGCGGAGCGCCCTGCCAATGCCTTCACATACGGGGAGCACGTAACGCAAGGAAAAGCCGCCCCCGGGTTCGCTCGGAGTCGAAACAACAATGAAAGTCATCATCGTCTCGCGCACGGCCATTTCGAGGTCCGACGTCGCCTTTAGTCGCGATTTCCCTTTGGCGGTCCACTCGCTCAGTTCAGGCTCCTGGACCGGAGCTAGTCCTTCGTTGATTGCATAGACTTTGGTCTTGTCCAGATCAACCCCCGTGACTGTGAAGCCCCGCGCGGCGAAACATGCAGCCATTGGCGCTCCCAGTTTCCCAAGTCCTACAACGGAGACAGATTTCGGCATGCCTCTCCCTTCAATCTCCGCGTGAGATGCCTAGTTCAAAAACTGCGAACCCAATGACACTGTTATGCTGCTACTTCTGCCCGCGTCGCCGTCACGCAGAGGTGCCAGCCGAAGCGTTTTTCCAGGTTTTTGAGCATTTGAGCCGGCATCCATCGAAAGGGCAGAGCCTTGACGTATCGGAATTGAGTGTAATTCGCGACTCGATACGAGAAGATGTGGTCCACCCACATTTCACTGACGTGAAAGCCGTTTCGCTCGATCAGTTCTTTCGCACTACACCTCGTGTAGGTAAATGTGACCGGACATCCCGTTTGCGCCTCAGAATGCTTCGCGACAATTTCCGATGCCTTCCAGAATTGACCTTTGCCGTAACTCATGAGAATGCTGAACACTTTCCACGCGCAACGATGGTAGAGCATGATTTTCAGCGTAGTATTCGGTCCGGCGTAGTATTGCAGTTCTTCCATTACGCGCTCCGGGTGTGGCGTATGGTGAATCACTCCGAAGGAATAAATCAGTTCATATTCATCGATGGGAAGAAACTGGCGCAATTCTTCAGCGCTCCCTTGATAGAAGCTCACGTTTTGCTCCAGTTCGTAAACAGCGACCCGCCGACGCGCAACTTCGAGTGACTGTCCGGACAAATCTACTGCGGTCACCATCGCTCCGTTGCGGGCAAAATTTACGGTATCGGTTCCAATCCCACAGCCGATTTCTAGGACTTTTCTGCCGCGCCATCTTTCGAATTGGGCGAATCGTGGGATATGCGGTTCGACGAAGTATTTCCTCGCCTCTACTTCGTCAAAGTATTCGCGCGTGCCCACCGGTTTGGGCGAATGCCGGATGTTGCACGGCCGCCGGTCCCAATACTCCTGCACTTGCTCAATCGATGTGGACTCGAACTTCATTCGACTCCCCTGCCTTCAAGGAACTGACTCGCCCCGATGACTCCATATCCTTCAATTGCGGCTGAAGCTGCCTCACACTTAATTCGCATGGAATGTTTAAGATTCCCGCCCATTCATCTCTTGGATGAGTAACCGGGCGCGTGGACACGATGAGACTTGGCAGGCATTCCCATGCGTCAATGAGCACAGACGAATCATACAGACTGACCCGCCAGTTATAGCACCCGGGGCGCAGTGGCAGAGAAGGCAAAGAATAGACGAAAGCATAGGTGGCTTCCCCAAGTGAGATATTGTCCGTCGCTGTCCCCCAAACCAGCTGGCCCTCCTGGCTATACAAGCCAATGCCGTGATGACCAAATTCAATGCGCCGATTCACTTGTAGAACAAACTGAATCTTCAAATTTCCAAAGGAGTCGTAGAGATTTGGCTCATCTCGGTTCGGCTCAAGAACTTCCCAGCTCAAAAACCGGGCCCGCACAAGCGGAGTATCCCCTTGCCGTTCGTTTTCGTGAACTCCTGCAATCAACGCAGTCTCGTAAGCCGCTAATACTTCTGGCACTGCACCCGACTGGCGTATTTCGCCAGCATCCAGCCACATAACCCTTTCGCACAGCCTGCGAATCTGATTCATTTGGTGGCTGACAAAAACAATAGTTCTCCCGCTCTGCGAGACTTCCTGCATCTTGCCGAGGCACTTCTTTTGAAACGCCAGATCGCCCACGGCCAGCACTTCATCCACGAGCAGTATTTCCGGTTCCAGATGCGCGGCTACTGCGAAGGCCAGCCGCATTTGCATTCCGCTGCTGTAATGTTTAAGCGGCGTATCGATGAAGCGTTCGACTTCAGCGAACGCGACAATCTCGTCGAATTTGCGGTAAATTTCGGCTCTGCTCATTCCGAGAATGGCGCCGCTCAGAAAAATGTTTTCGCGTCCGGTAAGCTCAGGATGAAAGCCAGTACCCACCTCGAGCAAGCTGCCAACGCGGCCATGGATTTCCGCATTACCCTCCGTTGGCCGTGTGATTCGCGCGAGCAGCTTGAGCAGCGTCGTCTTCCCTGCGCCATTTCTTCCGATGAGCCCGACGACTTCACCTCGCCTCACCTCAAACGACACATCCCGAATTGCCCAGACGAAATCCTTGGGCCGCCTTTTTTCACCCCTGCGGAATTTGATCGCATTTGCCAGTACATCGCGCAATGCGACGTACCGCTCGCGCTCACCCACTCGATACCGTTTGCCGATCGACTCTACTCGTATGACAGTCTCGCTCATTTGCTACACCACATCCGCCACCGTGGTCTCCATCTTCTGAAAATAAATCAGCCCGCTTGCTACAAGAAACAAGACAATCACTGCGGACACTAAGACCATTCTTCCCGGCGGCGTCCCCTGCCCGGAAAGCGACCAGCGAAATCCTTCAATCACGCCTGCCATTGGATTGAGTCCATAAAGCCACCGCCACTTTTCCGGGACAAGCGAGCTTGAGTAAGCCACCGGCGACGCGAAGAGCCAGAACTGCACTAAAAACGGCACGACATAGCGGACGTCGCGATAGATTGCATTCATAGCCGATAGCCACAGACCGACGCCGAGCGCCGTCAGTACCGCGAGAAACAGGAAAAATGGAAACAAAAGCAACGGAATTCCGGGGCGAATTCCGTAATAAATCATCATAAAGAGAAACAAAACAAAACCGACGACGAAATCCACCAGTCCGGAGAGCACAGAAGAAATGGGCAGCGCCAATCGGGAAAAGTAAACCTTTGTAATTACACGCTGGTTCTCCACGATTGTATTCGTCGCTGCCTGCACGCTGGCAGCAAAGTAAAGCCACGGCAATAACGCACTGTAATAAAAAACGGGATACGGGATTCCGCCGGAAGGAATGTGCGCCAGTTTTCCAAAAAACAATGTGAATACTACCATGGCGAGAAATGGCTGCAGCACGGCCCAAGCCGCTCCGATGGCCGTCTGCTTATACCGGATCTTTATGTCGCGCCACACGAAGAAATAGACCAGCTCCCGTGATTGCCACAGCTCCCCCAAATGGAGGTCCCACCAGCCTTTTGGAGGCGCAATCCGCAGAGTCAGGGAGTCTGAAGTCAATGCCGCAGCGTCGGGGGCGCTCATGAACCTCCCTTTTCCTGCCGCGCAGCCTGTTGTTGTAGCTGGCGCAAGTCTTGCTTCTCGATGCCCTGCATCATCTGGCCACGATTCGTGAAATACTGCTCCACCGTGCTCGTCATCTGCCCGGGCACCACGTAAAACTGGTTGTACACCATCTCATGCCAGGGAAAATTTCCGCGGTCCGGAATCAAGTGCATGCCCCACTGAAAAATCAGGCCGGCGTTCCAGGCCGTAAGCAGCGCCGTAACCGCGCACGCCTGCACCACAGCGCTGCGGCTTCCGTGCCAAATTCTTTCGCCCTCGGCAAACAATGCGGCTAAGCCCAGCACAAAAATAGGAGTCAGCGAAATAAAGAATCGGCTTCCGTACGAAGATATGCCGTGCCAGTTTTCATAGCAGCCTATGATGTAGAGAAATGCTGCGAGAATTGCCAGCAGGCATACGCCCAACTCGCGATCATATTTTCGAAGCAGCAACAGGCCCGCAGCCCCCAAGAAAAGAATCGGCGTCCAGCTGAACAGCCCGTGGTCTGAAGAAAAACACACCTTCAATATAGCAGGGCTCTTCCAATACCAATGTTCTGTGTACCCGAATTGAAAAAAACTTCCATAGATTACTTTCTTGACGACCAACGTTGGGAAGAATGCGGCGAGCAGCGCGGCAGCGAATGCCGTATTCCTGCCGAACAAAACGCTCACTGCCTTACGGGAGCCCTCGCGAAGCGCCTTGGTGTAGCCTTTAACGGACTCGAACAGCGGCAGCAATGCCACAATCGCGTTTACATGGTAGACATTCATCATGAAGCCGCCCAAGGCTCCAAGAATCGCCCACTGACTCCAGTTCCGCGTCCCCCGAGTCCAGTCCCAATACCAGATGAAAAGTGCCACCGCAAATGCCGAATGCGCATGTGACCATGAAGGATTGAAATACATGTACACCGGCAATGAACTCGCCAGCCATATTCCCAGTGTCGCCAGAAACGCCCATCGTCCGGAGAAATATTTTCGTGCGATCAGAAACGAAAAATATAAACCCAGAAAGCCCGCGAAAGCCGTCACCAGCGCCATCGTATATAGGTACGGCCGCGAGAATCCGTCCGCCGGAATCTTTCCGCCGAAGTGGTCAATCGCGAGGACCGCGGCGTTCGTTACAAAAAGAAACGGCATCCAGTCCAGTGCCGGGCCAATGCTGAAATGATTATTCAGATGCCCGGTGGCCGTGTACTGCTCTGGAAGAATTTGTCCTCGATCATCTACTCGATTGGCGGAAAAACTGCTGTTTGCATGCAGCCAATCCGGTTCAAATCGCAAATTACCGTTGACCACCAACGCACGCGCGTACGCGTAGTAACCCACCCCATCGCCGCGCACCCAGGGGTTGGCAAATGGTAGCGACAACAAAAAGAGGGCCAGCAAAGCTCGTTGGTAACCCGTCAGGCGGCGTATGAAGTGGAGTCCTTCCATAGATCCCAGCATCTGCTCCAGCGACGGCAACAATCTCCGCGCTTGGCCGCAGCCCCTGTTCGGCGGCAGCTCCTATCGCGCGGCTCGCCCCGGCGCTACCATTCGCGCCGCCACCGCTCCTGGTTCGCTCTCGTCACTTCCCTGCGCCCCGCGCTTCTTCTGGAAGAATTCGATCACTCGATCAATGATAGTTTCCAGTGGCGTCGATGGCGCGAATCCGCACAGGCGTTCCAATTTTTCAAGCGAGGGAATGCGGCGGTTCATATCTTCAAATCCGGGCTCGTAAGCCTGGTCATAAGGCACATGCTGGATCGGCGAAGCGCTTCCCGCCCGCTCTTTCACCATCTGCGCCAGCTTTTCAATCGTCACTTCCCGGTTGCTGCCGATGTTCGTCACTTCGCCGACGGCTTTCTCGTTCGCCACCAGCCGCAACACGGCTTCTACGGCGTCGCGCACGTCGCAAAAGCAGCGTGACTGCTGCCCGCTGCCGAAAATGGTAATCGGCGAACCGCTCAAGCTCTGCGAAACAAAATTCGGCAGCACCATGCCGTAGCGCCCGGTCTGCCTTGGACCAACGGTGTTGAAAAACCTCGCGACAATCACGGGCACGTGCTTTTCTTTCCAGTACGATAACGCAAGGAATTCGTCTAGCGCCTTCGACGCCGCGTAACTCCATCGCCCCTTCGTTGTCGGCCCCAGAACGAGATCGGCGTCTTCGCGAAACGGAATTTTCTCGCTCTTCCCGTACACTTCGGATGTCGATGCCGTGAACACGAGCTTCTTTTTCTTGCTTGCTGCCTCGAGCACCAGCTGCGTCCCGTTCACGTTCGTCTCGATCGTCCGCACCGGGCTCTCAACGATCAGTCGCACTCCGACGGCGGCGGCAAGGTGAAAGACAACATCGGATTCATCGACTAGCTCTGCGAGTACGTGGCGGTTTTGTATCGAGTCGAATACGCAGTGCATCCGCTGGTTTGATTTCAGATGGCGAATATTCTCTACGCTGCCGGTTGACAAATCGTCGATGATGAATACTTCATCGCCGCGCGCAAGAAGCGTTTCCCCCAGATGAGAACCGATGAATCCTGCGCCTCCCGTAATCAGCGCGCGCATATTTGTCCTTTCAATCAGTCGCCTGCGAGTGTATTCGGCCCGGCTTTCATCTTCGACTTAACCTCTTCTTCTTCGCCGTAACCGTAGGAATACGGATAGTATCTGTACGAATAATAATAATCGGGGGCTCCGGAATCGACGGCATTCAATATCACGCCCAGCAGTCGTCCTTTCACCGCCGAGAGTAGGTCGCGGGAGCGTGTGAACGCTTCCTTCGGCGTCTCTCCGCTCCACACGACGAGCAAAACACCGTCGGTCAGCGCGGATAAAATCACGGCATCCGTGGCCGCCATAATTGGCGGCGAATCGATCACGATGAATTTATATTGCTTGCGCAACTCTTCCACCGCCTCGCCCATGCGCCGCGACGAAAGCAAGTCGGCAGGGTTCGGCGGAATCGGGCCGGTAGGTATGGCGTCCAGGTTTTCGATGGACTCGTGCGGGACGATTACCTCGTGCAGCGGTGAAACGCCGGCGAGATACGAGCTGAGTCCCAGTTCGCGTCCTGTAGGCAAGTTCAGCGCCCTGCGAATTCCCGGCTTTCTCAAGTCGGCGTCAAGAAGCAGTGTGCGATCGCCCAGTTGCGCGAGTGTAATGGCAAGATTCGATGCCGCTGTCGTCTTCCCCTCTTGCGGAAGCGCGCTGGTCATCAGAATCACCTGCGGCGGGCGATCGGCTTGCGATAGCAGCAAGGCGGTTCGCAGCGCGCGAAACGCCTCGGACACCACCGACTTCGGATGTTGCATCGAAATCACTTCCACGCGTGATTCGTCTCGTTTGCCTCCGATTCCGATGTGCCTCGAAACTCTCGCAAGTTGATGGTGCCCATTTCCGTTCGCGAACGCTGGCACCACGGTCAGCGAAGGCAGGCCCGTCAGCACCTGGATGTCGTCCGGCGACTTCACCGTGTTGTCGAGATATTCGCGGAAGAACGCCAGTCCTATGCCACCGACGAGTCCCACGAGAAACGCCAGGGTGATGTTCCGCGTCTTCTGGGGACGCGTGGGAACGGAAGGCACCAGCGCCGGATCGACAATTCGGATATTGCTCGTGCGCAGCCCGGCGGATATGCCCGCCTCCTTCAATTTTTGGAGCAGCCCGTCGTAAAGTTCCTTGTTCGACTCCGCATCGTGTTTCAGGATGTTGTATTGCACCAGCTTCTGAGCCAGGTTATTCGCCAGCGCTTCCTGATGATTCAAATCGCGCTCGAGCAAGGCCGTGCGTGTCTGGCTCTCGTGAAAATCCGAGTCAACTTGCTCGATCACGGCCTTTTTGCGCTCCTCGATCTGCGCATCGATGTCCTTGATTTGCGCCGCCAGGTCTTGCACCGCGGGATAATTCGGCCCTGTTTGATTCAACATTTCCGTGTATTTCTGTTCCAAATCGGATTTTTTCTTGAGAAGGTCTTGTATCTCTGTGTTTCCCTGTATCGCATCCAGGGAATCGGCGTTAGGCGAATGAGCAAGCTCGAAAGTCGCCTCCCTCTTCGAAAGCTCCGTTTGCGCGTCAGTCAGCGATTTGCTCAGGTCTTCGAGTTTCTGCGTCGTTGTATTCTGGTTCGCGTCCACCATCCAGATTTGATTTTGCCGCTCGTACGCCACCTGCGTGTCTTCGGATTTCTCCATCTTGATCCGCAGCTCTTCGAGCTCTGAAGAAAGAAAATTGGAAGCTTGCGTCGTCGCATCGTAACGGCTTTTGAAATTCTCCTCCACGTAGTTTTGGAGGTGCGCGTTCACCACCTGCGCCGCAAGCTCCGGATTTTCCCCCTCGAACTGCACTTCCAGCAGCCGGCTGTTCGGCACCCGCTTGACTATCAGCCGTCCAAGAAATGCTCCCAGAATCGGCGGTTCCTTCTGATTCGCGCCGGCATCGATAATTTCATTCGGATTTCCGCCGAATTCCGGATACCTGGCCAGGTCCATCGAGCGAATTGTTTTCATGGCCAGCGTTTCGCTCCGCAGGATCTCTATCTGCGTCTCGATGTAATTCTCCAGGTCCATGTACATATCGATGGAGTTGCTGTCCTGAAAGGGAAGTGCGTTTGGATTCTCACGGTCCACTTCCACGCGCGCCGAGGCCACATACACCGGCTTCATCTTGAACGACGCGATGGTCACGACAGTTACCACGGTCAGTAGAAACGTCAGAATCATCCACTGATGCTTTCGCAGGACCATCACATAGTCGAGCAGGTGCGGCTCGCGTGGCATTTGGTCCCATCCGAAAGCAGGCGAGGCGGAGATCACCGCCAGCGAATCTCTCCGTCGCTCAACTTGTCCGAATTTTGGAGTTTCTTCCATTTCGTGCTCTAAGCCTTATGACTTCGGTCGGCTACTGGCTCCCTTTGATAATCGCCAGGCCCGTTGTAATGGACAGCGCAGCAGTCGCGGCATGGCCCAGGATGCGTTTGGTGGTGCTGTCCGGAACGAAAAGGATGTCGTTCGCATACAACTGGACGTCAGGTGCCTTTCGGTCCATGATTTTTTTCAGCTTGACGTCAATTTCCTTCGTTTTGCCCGTCGCCGGATCCTTTCGCAGTATCACTGCGTTATTCGCTTTCGCCGTGGAACCGAGGCCATGCGCCAGCGCGATGGCCTTCATCGTGTTGATCACTTCCCCCGGGTCGTGCAGCGGATATCCGCCTGGCTGCATCACGGCTCCCGCGATGTACA
>Ga0209178_1000047_pt1 | contig 30856 bp, 25 predicted proteins | sample GAAS200_FD_187521 | JGI IMG/M metagenome (GOLD analysis project Ga0209178, IMG submission 187521) | Agricultural soil microbial communities from Georgia to study Nitrogen management - GA AS200 (SPAdes) (version 2) | ecosystem: Environmental > Terrestrial > Soil > Agricultural land | place: USA... | reverse complement strand
GGTGCTCGGGTGTGCGGGCAGGTGCTCGCCACTGGCGAAGCCCACGACGAGCAGGGCGAGGCTGGCGCACAGCATCTGCGCGGCGGTGTTCATCGGGCCGGGCGGCATCGTCTGGCGTCGGCTCCATACCGAGCCGAACGCCCATGCCGCCGCGGCCAGCAGCAGGGCGGCCGCGCCCAGCGACGAGCCGGCCAGGCTGCTGCCCAGGTTGAGCACGATCACGCCGGCGAAGCCGATCGCCAGGCCGATCGACTCGCGCCGGTGCGGCCACTCGCCGTACATGCCGGAAAACAGCGCCGCGAACAGCGGCATGCTGGCCACCGCCACCGCGGCGATGCCCGAGCTCACCCGTTCTTCGGCGAAGCACACCAGTCCGTTGCCCATGCCGAGCAGCAGCAGGCCGGTGATTGCCGCGTTGCGCCACTGCAGCGGTGTCGGCGGCGCCATCCCGCGCCAGCGCAGGAAGCCGTACAGCGCGATGCCGGCGCCGAGAAAGCGCACGCCGGCGAGCAGGAACGGCGGGTAGCTTTCCAGCGCGAAACGGATGCCCAGATAGGTCGAACCCCAGATCACGTACAGCGCGAACAACCCCAGCGGGATCAGGACGCGGGGATCGGTCAGGCGGCGCGGCGCGTCGGCCGCGAGGGAGGCGGGGATCTCGGACATGGGGAAGGATCGGGTGGGGGAGCCGCATTATCCCCGTGCCGCGGGTAAGCGCGCACGTGCGCCTCAATGCGTGACGGGACGCCCCTGGCGGATCACCCGGAACTCGCCTTCCAGCACCGCCGGCTGGGGTTTCGCCGGGCCCTGGGTCGGCACGCCGGCGGGTGCCTGCGCCTGCTTCCACTGGCGAATCGCCAGCACGATCACGCCGCCGATCAGCAGCACGCCGGCCACCACCAGGCCGAACACCAGCAGCACGCCGATCACGGCCAGACCCAGCAGCAGCGACAGGAAGCGCGCCAGCGGATGGCGTGGGCGACGCATGGAATGCAGGTAGAGGCGCATGTGTTAAAAACTCGTGTGGTAAAATCAACGACTTACGCTACCACGATGGGGCCTCGCGAACCGCGAGGCAAGTGCCGATGGATACAGTGAACGAGACCGGATCGTCGCAGGCGCATGCCGTATGCGCACTGGAGCAGGTACCCGATGGCGGCGCCACCGCGGTGGACGCGATGCTGGCCGATGGCGAGGAGAGCCTGATCCTGCTGCGCCGGGGCGAGCAGGTCAACGGCTATCTCAACATCTGCCCGCATGCCGGCAACCGGCTCGACTACGCGCCGGGCAAGTTCCTGCTGAAGAACGCCAGCCTGATCTGCGCGGTGCACGGCGCCGTCTTCAACCAGGCCGACGGCCTGTGCACCGGCGGTCCCTGCCGCGGCCAGTCACTGCGCGCCGTGCCGCTGCGGGTGGTCGACGGCTTCATCTGCCTCGATCCCGCCGCGCTGCCCTGAAGTTCGCCGACTCCCGAATCCCGGCTGCTCAGCGGAACATCAGGTTCACCATCAGCAGCGTCGCCACCAGCATCAGAACCGTCAGCGGCGCGCCGACGCGCAGGAAATCCTTGCCCTTGTAGCCACCGGGGCCGGTGACCATCATCAGCGCGGGGTGGCCGGCGCTGATCAGGAAGGTGTTGGAGGAGGACACCGCCACGATCAGCGCATAGGCCGCCGGATTGGCGCCGGTGGCCACCGCCACGCTGATCGCCACCGGCACCATCATCACGGTGGCGCCCACGTTGGACATCACCTGGGCAAAGAGCAGGGTGAGCAACGCCACGCACAGTTGCAGCACCCACGGCGCGACGCCGCCAAGATGCGTCAACACCAGCTGCGCAAGCCAGGCGGCGGTGCCGGTGGCGTCCATCGACCAGCCCAGCGGGATCAGGCAGGCGACCACGAAGATCGTCTTCCAGTTGATCGCCTTGTACGCCTCGTCCATGTTCAGCACGCCGGTCAGCAGCATCGCGATCGCACCGGCCATCATCGACAGCGACAGGTCGAGCGGAGTGAACAGCGCCAACCCCTGCGCCATCAGGAAGAAACCCACCGCCTGCCAGATCTTGCCGGGGCGCTGCTCCTCCTTGGGGATGTCGGTGACCACGACCAGGTCCTTGTCCTCGGCGGCCAGCGCCAGGTCGCGCCAGTTGCTGTGCAGCACCACCGTGTCGCCGGCGCGCAGGCTGACCCCGCGCACGTCGTCGCGGAACACCTGGTCGCCGCGGGTAATCGCCAGCACCGAGATGCCGAAGCGCTTGCGCAGGCGCAGGTCGGCCACGGTCTGCTTGATGAAGCGCGACACCGGCGGAATCACCACTTCGGAAATGCCCGCGCGGGTGGGGTTGAACAATTCGCCCAACTGACGCATGCGGGTGGACAGCCGGCACAGCTGGTTGTTGGCGAACCGGTTCAACTGCTCGCGCGGGCCGAGCACGCCGAGTACCGAGCCGACCCAGATCACGTGATCGGCCGGCGGCGCCATGCGTGACTCGTTGCCGCTCTTGATCGCCAGGATCAATGGCGCCTGGTGCAGCGCTTCGGCTTCGCCGATGCTCATGCCCACCAGCGGGCTTTCCGCGGTGACGGTGAGCTCGGCGGTCTCGCCGCCGATGCCGTAGGTCTCGGCGAAGTAGCTTTCGGTGCGCCCGGGGGTCACCTTCAGGCGTTCGTCCTCGTGCCCGGGCAACAGCTTGTGTCCGAAGAAATAGAAATAGGCCACGCCCACCGCGGCCAGCACCAGGCCTATCGGCGTGACACTGAACAGGCCGAACTTGGGGATCGTGTGCGCGCCCGGCGGCAGGTTGAGGTTGGCGCTGGCGATCAGGTCGTTGAGGATGATCAGCGGCGAGTTCGCGATCAGCGTGGTGTTGGTGGCGGTGAAGATGCAGAACGCCATCGGCAGCAGCAGCCGCGAGATGGGTACGCCGGTGCGCGCGGCGAGTCGGCTGCTGATCGGGATCATCAGGGCCGCCAGCGCCTGGCTGGGGATCACCGCGCTGAACAGGCTGGCCACCACGTTGATGACCAGGCTCAGGCGCGATTCCACGCCGTTGGCCATGCGCATCATGACGCGCGCGGTATAGGTGAGCACGCCGGCGCGATCCAGGCCTTCGCCCATGATCATGATGGCGATGATCGAGATCACCGCGTTGCCGGCGAAGCCGTCGAACACCTTGTCCGCGGGAATCAGCCCGATCAGGCCGATGGCCACCACCACCAGCAGCGCCACCATGTCGGCGCGGATCCAGTCCAGCACCAGCATCAGCATGGTGAAGCCCGCCAGGCCCAGCACCAGGATCATTTCCGGGGTGAGCGACAGCCCCATCAGCGCAGGTCTCGCGGGGGCGACGCGCGCAAGTGGTCAGGCGATGGCAGTGGAAGCTTCACGCTGCGACGATTCGTCCCTGGATGGATCGCTTGAGTATAAGCGGGCCCGCGCGCGAGCTGGTGAATCGGAGGGCAAGAGCGGCACAGGGAAGATGCGGCGCGGCGGCATGGGCGTACCGATTCTGGCTCCTCCCCCTGCTGGCAGAGGGAGGCTGGGAGTACCGACGCCGGGTGCCGCCTTGGGTACTTCCTGCGCCGCCGCCACCTGGCCGGCCACGAGTTCCGCTGACAATAAATGTCCGCTGGCCGGCCACAGCGCGGATCTCGTCTGCATCCCGGCGCGCCTGTTGCACTTCCTCCCTCGCGAAGCAGGGGAGGGTTGGGGTGGGGTCAAGCCTTTCGGTACAGCAGATCCCGCACCCCGTGCCCCAGCTTCAAGCCACGCCGTTCGAAGTGTGTCTCGATGCGCCACTCGGGTTTGTCGGCGTATGCGCCGGGGGCGATGGCGTTGCGCCAGCCGGGCGCGGCTTCCATCACCTCCAGCATGTGCTCGGCATAGGGCTGCCAGTCGGTGGCCAGGTGCAGCAGGCCATCGGAGGCCATGCGCGAGGCGAGCAGGGCGACGAATCCGGGTTGGATCAGGCGGCGCTTGTGATGGCGCTTCTTGTGCCAGGGGTCGGGGAACCAGATGCGCGCCTCGGCCAGCGTCGCGGGGGCGATTTCGTGCTCCAGCACCTCGACCGCGTCGTGCTTGTAGATGCGCACGTTGTCGGCGTCGCGCGCGGCCAGTGCGTTCATCAGGCGGCCGACGCCGGGCCCGTGCACTTCCACGCCGAGATAGTCGCGCGCCGGGTCGTGCTCGCTGGCCCAGGCCAGCGCCTCGCCGTTGCCGAAGCCGATTTCCAGCACGCGTGGCGCATGGCGGCCGAAGCTGGAGTCCAGGTCCCGCGGGGTGCCGGCGTAGTCCAGGCCATAGCGCGACCACAAGGTGTCGAAGGCGCGCTGCTGCGCCGGGGTCATGCGCCCCTCGCGCAGCACGAAGCTGCGGATGCGGCGCAGGTGCGCCGGCAGGTTGTCGGTGTCGCCAGCGGTCATGCGAGGGTCCAGGGGCCAGCAGGTGGCCGGCGCCACGAGGTCGCCGGCAGGAGCGGGCGAAGGCGCGCGCCCGCCGCGGGCGGCAGACTTTAGCAGGTCGGCGCGGGCGGGCTTTCCATCGCCCGTCGTGGCCGTCATCGGGTCAGCTCAGCGCTGGTGATCCTTGCGGGGGTCGGCTTGCCGCAAGCGTTGCGCGTCGGCGCGCGCCGGCGGCGGCGCCTCGCGCCGCGGCGGCGGCGTATAGCGCGGTGTCGGCGCGGGCGGCGGCGCCTGTCGCTGCATCGGCTGCGGCCGTGGTTGCTCGCGCGTGAACGTGGGGCGGGCGATCTCGCGCGGTTGCTCGCGATTGAAGGTCGGGCGGGCAATCTCGCGCGGTTGTTCGCGATTGAAGGTCGGGCGGGCGACTTCGCGCGGTTGCTCGCGTTCGAAGTTGGGGCGGCTCATCTGCGCACGCTCGATGCGCGATTCGGGACGCGCGCGCGGCGGGTTGTCCACCGACTCCGGCATGCGGGCGCGGCGTTCCGGCATGGCCTGCCCGTCGGCATCGGCGCGGCGGATCGGCGCCACCCGCGGCAGCGAGGGTTCGCTGCGCGCGGCCGGGCTGATGTAGCTGACCCCGGGTCGCGGCATCGCCGCCGATTCATCGCGCCGACGCTCCTGCGGGTGGGCGTAGCGTGCCGAGCGCAGTTCCTCGCGCGGCATCGGCGTGGCGCGGTTCACGCGCTCGGGTACCGGCAGCGTGGCGGCGTCGTCTGCGCGGCGCGCCGGCAGCCGGGGCCGATCGGCAACCGCCGTCGCGGACATCTCGGCGCGGCGGGGATTCAGCACGCGCACATTCGATACCGGTCGCGGCTGCACTCGCCCGTCGCCTGGCCGGTGGGCGAGCTCGGCGGCCACCATGGGCGGCGCGCGGCGGGCGACCACCTCGCGCTGGAAGCCGCCGGTGGGCAGCTGGCGCACGTGCCCGCTGCGCTGGTCGATCGCGTTGCGCGGCAGCGGACGGATCATGTCGACGCCACGCGGTGCCACCCGGGTCGACGCCAGCCGGACCGGATCGAGCTTGACCTGGTGGCGCTGCACGCCGGCACCGGCGGCAAACTCGCGTGCCGACATCGCGGTAATGCCTCGCGGCGCGTAGCGGTTGGCGTAGTGCTCGTCGAATGGCCGGTTGTTGCGGTAGCGGTCGTAATGGCTGGCGACGCGATCGTCGACGATCACGCGGGTGATGTGCCGGGTCACGCGGATGTTGTTGACGTTGACCCGGCGGTAGTAGTCGCGATCGCAGCGGTACCACGGGTTGTAGACCTCGCCCGGACCGAGCGGGAACCAGCCGACCGGACCACTGCCGATGCCCACCGAGAAACCGCCGCCGCCGATGAAAGCGACCAGTGCCGGTGCGTAGATCGGCCGCGCGTAACGCGGCCCGGGGATCCAGCCCCAGCCGCGATGGGTGTGCGCCCAGCGGCCGTAATGGTACGGCGCGTAGCCCCAGGGCATGGCGTCGATCCAGGTCCAGCCCCACGGCGCGATGTAGGCCCAGTGGCCGTCACGGTAAGGCGCCCAGCCCACGGCGACGTTGCTCGGATACCACACGGCGCCGTAGTCGCTGTCGTCCTGCCATTCGCCGTACTGGTCCAGGTCCTGGTAGCCGACCACCTCGGGCGAGACGTACTGGCCGCTGCGCGACTGCGCATAGCGCTGGTCGCGCTGGTCCACCCAGGCGTCGAAATCGTCGCCGCCGTCGATGTCGCTGATCGCGATGGCGGCCAGGTCGGAGTCGACGAAGCGGTAGCTGCGCCCGGCGAACACGTCGCGCTGCGTGTTGTTCTCGCCGTACACGGTGGCCTTGCCGTCGAACACGGTGACGCGGGTGGCGCCGCGGTCGATATCCACGCGTACGCGGCCGGGCTGGTCGATCACCAGCGCCACCGTCGGCGTGTCGATCTCGTAGCTCTGGCCCTGCTCGAGCTGGCGCACACTGAGGCTCAGCGTGCCTTGGGTCAGTTCGATCTGCGCCAGTTGCTCGTCCAGGTCGAGCAGGCCCATGTCGGTGCGCTGGTCGAGCCGCAGCGTGGCGCCGCCCAGTTCCAGCTCGGCGCGCGCGTCGTCGCCGCTGGAGAGCTTGTCGCCGGTGGTCAGCGGGCGGTTGACGCTGGCGTCGCTCCAGTCGCGGGCACCGGCCGGCAGCAGGCCGAGGTCGCCGCTGGACCATGACAGCCGCGCCACCCGGCTCGGCGGCGCGTAGCCGTCGTCGCCAGCGGCCGTCTGCGCATGGGCGGCGCCGATGCCGGCGAGCAGCAGGCCGAGCGCGAGCAACACGGCATGTCGCGAAGGTGAAGCAAACAGTCTGGCCAAGATCCGCATGACGGTCTCCCCTGTGAACGGTGGGCGCCGGTGCCCGATGCGGGGGCGCATCGGCGGTCGCGTGTGGATTATGTGCATGGACAACGTTAGGCCAACCTTAGGCGCAGACGCGGCGACCGCCGCCGGTTCAGCCGCCGGCCATTCGCGGTTAAGCCGCCATTGGGCCGCGCCGGCAGTTCCAAAGCACGCGGCGCACGGGTTACCATGCGCCGACCCACCGGCGGGTGTAGCTCAATGGTAGAGCTGTAGCTTCCCAAGCTACTGACGAGGGTTCGATTCCCTTCACCCGCTCCACTCCCCGATCCCGCGATTTGCGAACTGTCTCGAACCATGGCGGATCCGATCGCTGCACGGCTGGTGATCCTGGGTTGGCGCGAGCGACTCGCCCTGCCGGCGTTGGGTATCGCGCGGCTCAAGGCCAAGCTCGATACCGGGGCGCGCAGCAGCTCGTTGCATGTCGACACGCTGGAACCGTTCCGGCGCGACGGCGAGGTGTGGCTGCGCTTCTCGCTGCATCCCGGGCGACGCACGCCGGTGGTGCACGCTGAGGCCCGCGCCGTGGACCGGCGCATGGTCACCGACACCGGCGGGCGCCGCTCCGAGCGCTGGTTCATCCGCAGTGAGGTGGAGCTGGCGGGGACGCGCTTCAGCGTTGACATCAACCTCACCGATCGCCGCCATATGCTGTTTCCGCTGCTGCTCGGGCGCACCGCGCTGGCCGGGCGTTTCGTCGTCGACCCCTCGCTTTCCTATACCCAACCCTCGCCGTGGCCGACACCCGCCACGGACGTCGCGAGCCCCGCATGAAGATCGCCATCCTGTCGCGCAACACCCGGCTGTATTCGACCAAGCGCCTGGTCGAGGCGGCCCGCGAGCGCGGCCACGTGGTGCGCGTGCTCGATCCGCTGCGCTGCTACGTGCGCATCGCGCCCGGCGCGGTGGCGATCCGCTACAACGGCAAGCCGCTGCGCGACATTGACGCGGTGATTCCGCGCATCGGCACCTCCACCACGTTCTACGGCACCGCGGTGCTGCGCCAGCTGGAGATGATGGGCGTGTACACGCCCAACCCGTCCGATGCGGTGCTGCGCGCGCGCGACAAGCTGCGCTGCCTGCAGATCCTCGCCGCGCAGGGTATCGACATGCCGGTCACCGTGTTCGGCGACAACCCGGACGACACCGCCGACGTGCTGGCCCTGCTCGGCGAGCCGCCGCACGTGATCAAGCTCAACGAAGGCAGCCAGGGCACCGGCGTGGTGCTGGCGGAGAAGCGCAGCGGCTCGCAGAGCGTGATCGAGGCGTTCCGTGGCCTGTACGCGAATTTCCTGGTGCAGGAGTTCATCGCCGAGGCGAACGGGAGCGACATCCGCTGCTTCGTGGTCGGCAGGAAAGTGGTTGCAGCGATGCAGCGCGAGGCCAGCCCGGGCGATTTCCGCGCCAACCTGCACCGCGGCGGCAGCGCCGTGGCGGCGAACCTGAGCGCGGAGGAGAAGCGCCTCGCGGTCAAGGCCGCCGCCGCGCTGGGCCTGGGCATCGCCGGCGTCGACCTGCTGCGCTCCCGGCGCGGCCCGCTGCTGCTGGAGGTCAACGCCTCGCCCGGCTTGGAAGGGATCGAGGCCGCTACCGGCGTGGATGTGGCGGGATTGATCGTGGAACTGCTTCAGTCACGCGTCCGTCACCTGGCGGGAGTAGCGCCGCCCGGCTAAGACAGCCGCAAAGGACGTTAGTACGAAACTTTTCGTTGACAGTTCCGAATGGGCCTTTCTATGATCCCGGACAGGGCGATCTCGCGACGGGCAACCCACCATGGGATGCGGCTTGATTGGGGAGAGAAAGACATGAAGCTGAACGGTTGGATGATCGGCATCATCGTTGCTGTTGCGCTCATGCAGGTTGGTATCGTGCAAGCCTCCAAGACAAAGGTGATCGTGAAGGCGGAAACCAGGGATGACTTCGTGGCGGTGGTTGCCGCGGTACATCAACAGATGCAGCCAGGCGGTCAATATGAGCATGTCAGCGCGAGTGAGCGTGCCAGCATCGATCAGCACTTCAACGATATGCAGGGGATATTCGACAAATACGGCACGGTCGCCCAGATGGACGAGAAGGCGAAGATCCGGCTGTTCAACGATCAGGAGTTCGTGAATGCAACGCTTACGAAGCGCGACAACAAGCGCTTGGTGTGCGAGCACGTTGCGCCGGTGGGATCAAACATTCCCCGGACCAGCTGCCGCACTTACGGCGACATCATGCGGTCGCAACGGGACACGAACCGAATGTTGAACGATATGAGGCGAGTTCAGGAAACGAGGGGCGGCGGCGGCTGAGGCATCCGTCAACGGCCGGTGCCCGAGGCCAGTTTCGAAGGAGATGTCAGCTGGCCTCCCACGCGGATCAGCGGCTGCCTGTCTCACCACGACCCCGTGTGGAGCATGCATTCAGATGAAAAAAATTGCCGAGGACATGCGGAAGCCGACCAAGGCCGAGATGGAAATCCTGAACGTCTTGTGGGCGCGCGATGCCTGCACGGTTCGTGAGGTTCATGACGTATTGCGCCTGGGCGATCGTACCGGTTACACGACGGTGCTGAAGCTGCTTCAGCTCATGCACGCCAAGGGGCTGGTGGAGCGGGACGACTCGCAGCGCGCCCACATATACCGTGCAGCGGCCAGCAAGAAGCGCACACAGAAATACCTCTTGATGGATCTTGTGCAACGGGTATTCGACGGCTCGTCCTCGCAGTTGGTATTGCAGGCCCTGGGCAGCCAGCCAACCAGCCGCGAGGAACTGGATGCGATCCGCAAGCTGCTGAACCAGCTCGACAGGGAATCGCCGTGATGGCCACGCACATGATCTGGTTCACGCTGATCCGGGTGATTGGATGGACTCTGGTGCATTTCCTGTGGCAAGGCACCTTGCTTGGCCTGGTGTATTTTTCCGTGAGATCGATCCTTCCGCGTGGCACGGCACGCTATCGCTTCGGGATGGGGATTCTGTTCGCGCTGGCCGCGTGTCCATTGGTCACGATGTGGCAATTGCTGGACACCGTGTCCTTGACGTCCGCGGCGGGTCAAGCGCCCGCCATGTCGTTGGTCGTCGGTGAACCGGTCGCTGGCGGCGCCGGGCATGCGGTTTCGGGATTCGATGTCTTGCTGCCGTGGCTGGTGCTGGCCTGGTCGATCGGGGTGCTGCTGCATTCGGTCCGCGCCTGCATGCAGTGGCGTGCGTTGAAGATGCTGGTGCGCAAGGCCGAGCAGTTGCCGCAATGGCAGCAACGGATTGCCGACATGGCCGGGCGTTTCGCCCTGCATCGGCGCATCACGGTACTGGGCAGCCGCATCATCAGTTCGCCGGTGCTGATCGGCTGGATTCGCCCGGTGATCCTCCTGCCCATGGCCGTCGTGTGCGGCTTTCCCGCGTCCCAGGTCGAGTTGATCCTGGCTCACGAACTGGCCCATTTGCGCCGTTGGGATCCGCTGGCCAACCTGTTCCAGGTCGTGCTGGAAACTGTGCATTTCTATCATCCTGTGGTGCGGTGGATATCGCGGGACGTCAACAACGAGCGCGAAATCTGTTGCGACCGGTTGGCTCTGGCCCTGGGCGGCGGCAGTCGTCGGGAGTTTGTTGCGGTGCTGGCCGAACTCGGTGACCTGCGTATGCGGCAGAAGAGCCTGGTGCTGGCGGCCAATGGGGGCGTGTTGCTGGATCGCGTGCAACTGATGGTGTTGCCGCAGCAGCAGGTTGGCCGCTTGCGCAAGGGCGGATATACGGTGGCGCTGGTGCTCTGTGCGGCGATGGCCATGCTGACCGTGCGCTTGCAATGGATCCAGGCTCAAATGAACGACGGCATGAATGTCGCGATCAGGCAGTTGCACGAACTGGTGATGCCTGCCGCCCTGCCTCTGATGAGTCCCCCTTCGACGTGGCAGGTGCCCAATCTTCTGCAGATCCCGTCAGGGGCGATCCGGCTGGTCGAGGCAAAGGTCACCGCTGATGCTCCCGGTGCCATGGCGTTCGCTCGGCCTGTCGATTTGGGCCGGCCGGCAGCGGTTTCGCTGGTCAATCTCAGGTCGGACGCGTTTGACGTGCTGGCGATGAGGCCGATGGAGGCCATCGCCGACCCAGCGGTCACCGTGGTTACGCCGACCCCGGTGCGGGTCCGTCAGCCGGTCTATCCCCGGCGCGCGCTCAGCGATGGCATCGAGGGCCGGGTCGTGGTGGAGTTCGCCTTGGGCAGGGACGGCGGCGTGCGCGATTTGCGCCTGGTCAGCTCGGTCCCGGTTGGGGTATTCGACCAGGCTGCCCTGGACGCCATGCGCTCCTGGAAATATGCCGTGCCGGCGGGGGTGGCGTCGACCCGCTATCGACAGATTCTCTCGTTTACGCTCAAGAGCGCGAGTGCCGGCCGCCAAGACGGGCAGGCGGCTGCCACGGAGAATATCCAGGCCAAGTCGGTGTGCCAGATTCCCACGGGCACGCATATTTGCCGTTGGCCGGACAATGAAACCACGCCCGACAAAGTCGCTCCCGGCGCCGTCTCCCGATAGCCTGGTCGGTCCCCGTCATGTGGCGCCCGCGTGCCCCGAAGGATTTCGCCCGCCTTTCCGGTCTGCCACGAGGGAAGCGCGGCGGCGCCCCCTGTTCTCGTCATCGGCAGAGCGCAGAAACCGGGTAACGGAGTGACGCGTGGCCTGCCGGCCAGGTGGTTAACCGGCATCTAACCTGAGTCTCGCTATAAGTTCCGCGTTGTCTGTCGGCGGGTGAGCCCGTGATGGATGGCAGGTGATGGTAGCGGGGCAGTTGTTTGGGTCCAGGTGGGCGACGGCGAGTCGTGCATCTGGGCCTTTTTCTTGGAGACCCCGGGAAGAAGGCCACTTCCCGTGGCTTTCTTCTGTCGCAAGCCCGGTACGAGCCCGGACTTGCTCACGCGAACCAGGCACCGGTGTGCCCGATCCGCGTGCGGCCATCGGGCCACTGCTCCGGCATTGCCTCAACTCGGGCATCGGGCAATTGCTCCATGCATTGCCTAAACTCGGGTATCCATGCCCTCGCCATGCCCTCGCCATGCTCTGGCCGTGTCCTCGCCATGGCCGGGAGATTGAAAGTCGCCATCTTTCAGCGCCGCGTTCACGCAAGCTTGTTAAGCTGGCAATCCCACCGGCCCGGCGCCGGTTGTGCAGGAGTGGCACATGCGCGTATTGGTGATAGAAGACAACAGCGACATCGCCACCAACATCGGCGATTACCTGGAGGACCGCGGCAACGTGGTCGATTTCGCCGGCGACGGCGTGACCGGGCTGCACCTGGCGGTGGTGCACGATTTCGACGTGATCGTGCTGGATCTGACCCTGCCCGGCATGGATGGCCTGGAGGTGGCGCGCAAGCTGCGCCACGAGGCGCACAAGCAGACCCCGATCCTGATGCTCACCGCGCGCGATGCGCTGGAACAGAAGCTCACCGGCTTCGAGTCCGGCGCCGACGATTACATGACCAAGCCGTTCGCGCTGCAGGAGCTGGCTGCGCGGCTGGAGGTGCTGGCGCGCCGCGGCAAGGGCCCGCAGAGCCGCGTGCTGAAGGTGGCCGACCTTACCTTCAACCTCGACACGCTCACCGTGAATCGCGAGGGCAAGTCGATCCAGTTGAACCCGATCGGCCTGAAGCTGTTGCAGGCGCTGATGGAAGCGAGCCCGTCGGTGGTCACCCGGCAGGACCTGGAACAGCGCGTGTGGGGCGAGGAGTTGCCCGATTCCGACTCCCTGCGCGTGCACATCCACGGCCTGCGCGCGGCGATCGACAAGCCGTTCGGCAAGCCGCTGATCCACACGCGGCACGGCATTGGCTACCGCATGGTCGAGCCGGATGCAGTCCAGGCGTAAGCTTCGTTACCGCTTGATCGTCTCCTTCGCGCTGTTCGGCTTCGGCCTCAGCGCGTTGTTTGCCGTGGCCTCGCTGTACGTGCGCGCCAAGGTGGAGGATCAACTGGTGGTGTCGGCGCTGCAGCACGACGTGGACCAGGCGGTCGACAAGGTGATCGCGCACCCCGACCAGCAGGCCAGCTCCGAACTGATCGACGCCTGGTTGTGGAGTGACCGCACCATCTACAAGGCACCGCTGGATTGGCAGGGGCTTTCCACCGGTGTCTACGACATGAACGACGTGGACGAACAGGGTCGCCCCCGGCACTACAAGCTGGCGGTGCGGCGCAAGGACGGCATCATAGGTTTCGTGCGCTACGACGTGAGTCGCGAGGAACTGGGCAAGCGTCAACTCATCACCGCGCTGGTGCTCGTGGTGTTCCTGTTCAGCGTGCTCTCGCTGGCGATCGGCGTGTGGCTGTCGCGCAAGGTGCTCAAGCCGGTCAGCGAACTGGCCAACCGCCTGCGCGATTTCCGCAGGGCCGGCAAGGCCGAGCCGCTGGCGCCGCATTTCGCCGACGACGAGGTGGGCGAGCTGGCGCATGCGCTGGACGAGTATTCGGCGCGGCTCACCGCGATGGTCGAGCGCGACCGCGAGTTCAACTCCGACGTCAGCCATGAACTGCGCACGCCACTGGCGGTGATCGCCAGCACCACCGAGCTGCTGCAGGGTTCGCCCGACCTCACGCCCAAGCTGGCCGAACGGCTCAAGCGGATCGAGCGCGCCTCGCGCCAGGCCACCGAGCTGATCGAGGCGCTGCTGCTGCTGTCGCGCGCCGAGCGGCGCGGCCCCACCCGCGGCGAGACCACCGACGTCGGCAAGGTCGCCGCCGACGTGATCGAGAGCCAGCGCCCGCAGATGCGCGGCAAGCCGCTGACGATCGAGTTGGACGTGCGCGGCGCGGTCAGCGTCAACGCGCCGGCCTCGGTGCTGGCGGTGGCGCTGACCAACCTGATCGGCAACGCGATCAAGTACACGCTGGAGGGCAGCGTGCAGGTGGTGGTCGGCGATGGCGGCGTCGAGGTGATCGACACCGGCCCGGGGATCAAGCCGGAGGAAGCCGAGCGCTTGTTCCAGCGCGGCGTGCGCGGCGAGGGCGCCGGCGGCAGCGGCGCCGGCCTGGGCCTGGCGATCGTGCGCCGCCTGTGCGAACTGTATGGCTGGGATGTCGCGATGCGCCCGCGCACCGACGCCAACGGCGCGATCGCCAGCATCGCGTTCTCCTAGGCGCAACCCCCGCGATCCCGTTAGCCGCTCCCGCGTGCGGGTCAGGACGTGGCGGTGTCGAACAGGTCCGTCTGTGCCTGGTAGCTGTCGCGGTCGACGAAACCGGCGAGCCCCACGCCGACCAGTCGATAGCGCGTGGTCGTCGGGCGTTCCACGCGCTCGCGCAACGTGCAGGCGATCTCGCCCAGCTCGCGTGCCGAACGTGGCCGCTGCGGCGGTGTGAGGCTGCGGGTCAGGGTGTGGAAGTCGGCCGTTTTCAGTTTCAGCACGACGGTGCGGGCGACCCGTTCGCGTTCGCGCTGATAGCCGCTCCACGCCTTGTCGGCCAGGCGGCGAATGTGCGGCTCCAGCTCGTCCAGCGGCAAGTCGTGCTCGAAGGTGTCCTCGGCGGAGATCTGCAGCGTGGGTCGCTCCGGCTGCACGGGATGCTCGTCGATGCCGTGGGCCAACTCGTGCAGGCGCCGGCCCCAACGCCCGAAACGCAACTCGAGCGTGGCGACGGCGAGCGCGCGCAACTCCCCCACGGTGGCGATGCCCAGCGCGGCGAGCTTGCCCTCCATCACCTTGCCCACGCCGGGCAGGCGACCCACCGGCAGCGGCGTGAGGAAGTCCAGCACCTGGCGCGGGCGGATCACGCACAGGCCGTCGGGCTTGTTCCAGTCCGAGGCGATCTTGGCCAGGAACTTGTTCGGCGCCACGCCGGCGGAGGCGGTCAGTGCGGTCTCTGCGCGGATCGCCGTGCGGATCGCCTCGGCGGTGGCGGTGGCCGAGGGCAGCGCGGTTTTCGTGGTGGTGACGTCGAGGTAGGCCTCGTCCAGCGACAGCGGCTCGATCAGGTCGGTGTGGCGGGCGAAGATCTCGCGGATCTGTCGCGACACCGCCTTGTAGCGCACGAAGTCCGGCGGCACGAACACCAGCTGCGGACACAGGCGTTCGGCGCTGATCGCCGGCATCGCCGAGCGCACACCGAACACGCGCGCCTCGTAGCTGGCCGCGCACACCACCGAGCGCGCGCCGCGCCAGGCCACCGCCACCGGCTTGCCGCGCAACGCGGGATCATCGCGCTGCTCCACCGAGGCGTAGAACGCATCCATGTCGATGTGCAGGATTTTCCGCGGGGCGGACATCTGGGGAGCGCGGCCTGGCGTGCTGGGGGCCTTGGCATTGTACGCAGCCTCGCCCGGGCGTTCAGCGCCAGAACGGGATCACGTACTCGTCGATCGGGTCGCGTTCCGGCTTGCGGCCGGGCGCGGGTGGCGCGTTGGCCACCCGCAGTTCGTGGCGGCCGGGCGCGAGCGGGCGCACGTCGATCATCGCCACCAGCGCCGGCCGTCGTGCCCGCGCGTCGCTGCCGGTTTCGTAGCGCAGGCCGGCCACGGGCTTGCCGTCCAGGGTCACCGCGTGCAGCTTGCCCAGGCAGTCGAGCGTGTGTTCGGCGCGGGCCTGCGCTTCTGTCATGTCGAGCCCCGCCGCGCACTGCCGCCGCAGGGCCGCAGCGTCGCGGCCGGGCTGGTAGGGCACGACCAGCCGGAGATACGGCGAGTCGATGACGGCGCTCTGGATGTAGGGCACGGCGGGGTCGCGGATCAGGTCGCGCTGGTCGTCGTAGTAGGCGGCATTGATCGCATGGCTGCCGTTGGCAAGGTACGGGAAGGCCGCGTACTCGCCCAATCGGTAGGGAGAGCCCGAAGGCAGCAGGGTCAGCGCCCCGAAGATCGCCGTGGGCGCGACGATCAGCCAGACGAGCAGCACGAAGCGGACTTCGCCGATGCGGCTGGAGACCAGCAACCAGACGTACTGGGTGCGGCCGACGCCGATTCGCGCGTAGAACCGCAAGGTCGCCCCCAGAACGCGCCGCAGCCAGCCTGTCGGCGCCAGCCGGCTGCCGAACCGGCGATCGATCAGGTGCGCCACCAGGAACGGAAGCATCACCGCGGCAAAGACGGGGAGCACGAAGTCGAACAGGTCGACGCGGAGGTCGAACGCCCGCTGCAGCGTTCCGGTGACGCCGAACACGACGCTGGCGACGAGACAGATCACCAGCAGCAGGATGCCAAGCATCACGCCCAGCGCGAATACCACCGTGGCGCGATTGTCCGCGCGCTCGATGCCGATGCCGGCCGGCGCCAGGCGCTGCTGTTCCAGGGCGCGTCGCACCGGGCCCATGCGCAGGCGTTCCCAATGCACGCCTTCGGGGAACACCGAGTGCAGGCCGACCAGGGCGATCCACTGCGCGCGCAGGATCAGGTGCAGGGTGAAGGTGATCGCCAGGATCAGCGCCGCCGATTTCAGGTAGACGAACACGGTGATGAGCGCCGCCACCGTGGCCTCGTTGAAGCGCGGAACCAGCGCATACATGCGATCGTCCAGCCAGCCCGGCAGCTGCAGCATGGCGAATACCGCCACGCCGGAGATCAGCAGTTCGACCTCCCAGGTCGGCGTGGTGTGGCGAGGCAGCGCATCGGCTTCCTGCACGGACTCGGTGGACGGATCGTTGACGGTCATGCAGCAAGGTTTCCGGTGGTTGGCCTCAATGGCTGGGCGAAGATAGCGCGGCACGCCGAAGCGCAGGATGGTTGGCCAGCAGGTGCGCGAAGCGCTCGGCCGCCTGCGGTTGCCCGGCGAGGAACAGCGACGGTTCGATCAGCTCCAGTTCCATCAGCACGAAACGCCCGCCGCTGACCACGCCATCCACCCGTGCATACGCCGGCATGTCGTGGCCTGCCACGGCGAGCGTAGCCAGGGCGCGTCCGGCAGCGGCGCGCGCGGCGGCATCGGGCACTGCCGGTTCGCTGCGACCGCCGTGTTCGTCCTGCACGCGGTAGTCGCCCGCGGCGGGGCGCTTGATGACGGCGTGGCTGTACTCGCCGCCGAAATACAGCAACGACCACTCGCCGGCGCCGGCGATTTCGGAAAGGTACGGCTGCACCAGGTAATCCAGCGCCGTCGGCAACTGCGCCACGGACGCGGCGAACGCATCGTCGCCGACCTCGCCACGCAGGGTCTGCCACGCGCCGCCGCTGATCGTCGGCTTGACCACCACCGACGCGCCGGGCATCGACGCCAGCACGCGCGCCAGTTCGCTGCCGTGCGCCAGCCGGGTCGGGATGGTCGCCACGCCCAGGCGCGCGAGTTCGAACAGGTAGCGCTTGTCGCTGTTCCAGCGCAGCAGGCGGCTGTCGTTCAACGTGGCGACGCCGAGCCGGTCGAGGCGATCCAGCCATTGCCCGAACGCCGCGGGGTGCTTGTGGTAGTCCCAGATCGTGCGGATCAGCACCAGGTCGAATGCCGACCAGTCGACCTGCGCGTCGTTCCACACGCACACCGTCGGCGGTACGCCGAGTTGCGCCAGCGTGGCGGCGAGGTGCGCGTCGTCCGGGTCGATCCAGGGGCGCGCGGTACAGGTGGCGAGGGCGAGTCGGGCGGGGTGATCGGGCAACGGCATCGGCGCAATCTAGCAGCGCTGGCCGGCGTTGCGCGCGGTCCCGTGCCAGACGGGACTGGTGAAAGCGTCCCCGACAATGGCAAGGTAGCCGGCGTGCTGACCGAACCCGCCAATGCCTACGCCCGCCGCCTGAACACCTGGGACGCCGCGATGATCGTCATCGGCGGCGTCATCGGTGCGGGCATTTTCCTCACCCCGTCGACGGTGGCGCGGCATACGTCATCGGGCGTCGAACTGCTGATCCTGTGGGCGATCGGCGGCGGACTGACCCTGGCCGGCGTGCTGTGCTACGCCGAACTGGGCGCGCGGCGGCCGCAGGCGGGCGGCATCTACGTCTACCTGCGCGAGGCGTTCGGCCTGATGCCGGCGTTCCTGTTCGGCTGGACGATGGCGCTGATCAACTATCCCGGCAGCGTGGCGGCAGTGGCGACGATGTTCGCCGAATACCTGTGCAGCGCGCTGGGGCTTGGCGGGCAGGGTTACGTGAAGCCGGTGGCGGTGGGCGCGATCGTGTTCATCGTGGGCATCAACCTGTTCGGCATTCGCGCCGGCGCCTGGCTGCAGAACGTGTTCACCGTGCTCAAGCTGCTGGCGATCGCGCTGCTGGTGATCACCGGCCTGGTGCTGGCGCACGAACACCTGGGCGTGGCGCTGATCGGCCAGCCGGCCACGCCAGCCTCGCCGTGGGCGTTCGCCGGTGCGCTGCTGCCGGTGCTGTTTTCCTATGGCGGATTCCACTACCTCAACGACCTGGCCGGGGAGGTGCGCAATCCGCAGCGCACCCTGCCGCGCGCGTTGGGCATGGGCATGACCGGCGTGGTGATCTGCTACCTGCTGGCCAACTGCGCCTATCTCTCCGGCCTGGGGCATGCCGGCCTCGCCGCCAGCGACGCGCCGGCGGCGGACCTGCTGCGCCGCCTGTTCGGCGAGCGCGGCGCCACCGTGATCGCGGTCGGCATCGCCTGCTCCACCTTCGGTTATTGCGCGATCGCGGTTGCCGGTGGTGCGCGCGTGCTGCAGACGATGGGTGCCGACGGGGTGTTCTTCCGCGCCGCGGGGCGGGTCGACCCGCGCACCCGTGCACCGCAGGTGGCGCTGGCCGTGCTCGGGGCGTGGGCGGTGGTGCTGGCGCTGTCCGGCACCTTCGGCCAGCTGCTCAACTACACCACGGTCGGCGAGTGGCTGGGCCACGTGTTCGGCATCGGCACGCTGTTCTGGTACCGCAAGCATTTCATCGACGAGCCGGCGCCGTACCGGGTGCCGTTCTACCCGTTGCTGCCGCTGATCTTCGTCGTCACCGTGTTCGGCGTGATCGTCGCCAGCGCGATCCACGCGCCGCGCGATGCCGGCATGAGCCTGGTCATCATCGCGCTGGGCGTGCCGGTGTACTACGGCTGGCAGCGCTGGGTGCGCCGGCATCCGCTGGCGTAGGCTGGCGGCGGGTTGCTGCCGGCGGGGACGCCGATGAACGTGCGTGTGTGGATGGCTTGCTTCGGCCTGGCCCTGCTGGGCGCCGGCCATGCCGCGGGCATGGATGCGGCGCGCCGCGAGGTCGTCGGCACCCTCCAGCTGGAGCAGGTGCGACGGGTAGGCGGTGTCGAGCACGCCGCCGACGGCGTGGCCCAGCGCCGCTACACCTTCGCACCGGCGGCGCAGCCGTCGATCGTGCTCGTGCCGCGCAGCGGGACGTGGGACTGGTCGGACCAGGGCGAGCTGCACCTGCGCGTGCAGAACGCGATGCCGTGGGCGGTCACGCTCGATGTGGAGATCGACAGCGCCGGCCAGCGCCTGCAGGCGCGCGTGGGCTTGCCGCCGGGACCGGCGCAGACGCTGGTGGTGCCGCTGCGCGCCAGCTCGCCGCGCGCGCAGGGCATGCAGGTCGGCCCGCCGATGCCGTTCGATGATGGTGGTCACAAGGTGTTGCTGGCGACCACCGTGCGTGGCGCGCTGGACCGGCGCCGCGTGCAAGCCATCCGCCTCGGCATCCCCTCGCCGCAAGCGGAACAGACACTGCTGCTCGGCGGCATCGGCACGCGGCCGGGTGAGCCGACCGTGCACGCGGCCTACGCCGGCATCGTCGATCGTTACGGGCAATCCACCCGCGCGCAGTGGCCGGAGAAGATCGGCTCCGATGCCGCCTTGCGCGCGGCGGTGCACGCGGATGCGGGCAGCGCGGCCCCGGCCGCCGATGCCTACGGTGGACAGCCAGGCCAGACGCTGGATCGCACGGGCTGGTTCCACGTGCAAAAGCGGGGCGGTCGCTGGTGGCTGGTGACGCCCGACGGCCACGCGTTCTTCTCGCTGGGCGTCAATGCGGTCAACGCCGGCGGCGGGCGCAGCTACGTGGAGAGTCGCGAGTTCATGTTCGACGACCTGCCGCCCGATCGCGGCGAATGGGCGGCCTTTTACGGACGCGGCGACAGCCGGCGCCCGGGCGAGGGCGCCAGCCAGGGCATCGCGTACAACCACGGCCGCTGGTTCGATTTCTACGCAGCCAATCTCCACCGGATCGACGGCAGCGACTGGCTGGCCGCCTGGCGCAAGCGCACGCTGGATCGGTTGCAGGCCTGGGGCTTCAACACCCTCGGCAACTGGAGCGATGCCGCGCTGGGTGCCGCGCATCGCCTGCCGTATACGCGTTCGATCAACATCGCCGGCGACTATGCCGACGTCGCCAGCGGCTACGACTACTGGGGCCGCATGCCCGATCCGTTCGACCCGCGCTTTGCCGTCGCCACCGAGGCGGCGGTGACGAAGGCCAGCGCGGGGGTGACCGACGATCCGTGGCTGCTCGGCTACTTCGCCGACAACGAGCTGGCGTGGGCCGGCGAAGGGCCGCAAGGGCGTTGGGGATTGGCGCGGGGCACGCTCGCCGGCGACGCGCGAAGCCCGGCCAAGCAGGCTTTCGTCGCGATGCTGCGCCAGCAGTACGCCACGCCGCAGGCGCTGGGTGAAGCCTGGGGCATCGAGCTGCGTTCATGGGATGCGCTGCAGGCCACCGGCTATGCGGCGCCGGCGCCGAACGAGGCGCATCCGGCACTCGCCCGCGACTATGGCCACTGGCTGCGCCGCTACGCCGACGCCTATTTCCGCATCGTGGCCGCGGCGCTCCGCCGCCACGATCCGCATCACCTGTTTCTGGGCGGACGCTTCGCGGTGTACACGCCCGAGGCCGTCGCCGCCTGCGCGCGGTATTGCGACGTGGTCAGCTTCAACGCCTATGCCGACCTGCCGCAGCATCACGTCGACATGGCGTTGATGCGGACGCTGGATCGGCCGGTGCTGCTCGGCGAATTCCATTTCGGATCGAACGACCGCGGCCCGTTCGGTGCGGGCGTGGTGCCGGTGGCCGACGAGGCCGCACGCGGCGCGGCCTACGCGCGCTATCTCGCCGCCGCCACGACGAACCCGCTGGTGGTCGGCGCGCACTGGTTCGAGTACGCCGATCAGCCGCTCGCCGGTCGTCTGCTCGACGGCGAGAACAGCCACATCGGCCTGGTCGGCATCACCGACATTCCGTTCGGCGGCTTCGTGCGGGCAGTGCGTGCAGCCAACCGGAGCGTGGCGGCGCCGCCGCGGGGCGCCCCGAACGGGCGCTGAATCGCGACGCGCGCGCGATCGGCTATGCTGGGGAACCACGCAGCCGGCATGTGGTCGGCTGAACTCGTGACCTCAATTCATCCGGAACCGCCACCATGAACCTGCCTCGTCTCACGCTCGCTGCCGCGCTCGCCCTCGCCACCGGTTTGTCCGTCGTTCCCGTCCAGGGGGCGCACGCCCAGAGCGCGCAAGCCGCCGACGAGCTCGGTGGCAACGCGGTGGCCGGCGTGTGCATGCTCTCGCGCGAGGCCGTGTTCGCGCAGTCCAAGGTCGGCAAGGCCGCCAGCGAGCGGCTGGGCCAGTTGGCCGAGCAGGCGAACAGCCAGTTGTCGAACCAGCGCAAGCCGCTGGATGCGGACATCCAGGCCTTCCAGCAAAAGGCCGCCTCGCTCACCGAGGACCAGCGCAAGCAGCAGGGCGCGGCGCTGCAGCAGCGCATGCAGACCTTCCAGTCGCAGGCCGGCGAGCAGAACGAGCGCATCCAGCTCACCCGCGCCAAGGTGATGCAGCGGATCGGCCAGGAAGCGCAGCCGGTGGTTGCCGCCAGCTACAAGAAGCACCAGTGCGGCCTGTTGCTCAACCGCGACGCGGTGCTCGGCGGCAACACCAGCAACGACCTGACCAGCGACGTCGTGCAGGGTCTGGACGCCAAGCTCACCACGATCAGCTTCAACCTCGAACCGCTGCCGGCCAAGGGTGCCGCGAACGGCGGCGCGAAGTAAGCGTCCCCAGGTCATCGGGACCGGCGGCGCGGCCGCCGGCTTCCCGTCGCCCACGCACGGAACCACGATGAACCAGTCCAGCTTCTATCCTGTCGGCACGGCGCTCCAGCCCTGGGGCGAGGCCGAACGCGAGGCATGGCGCTCGCGCCAGCGCGTGCAGCGCAGCTACGCGGATGACGTGTTGCGCCGGATCGACGCGCTGCGCGCGCACTGGGCGGTGGCACCGTACGGTGAGCTGGCCTATCCCGACGCACGCCATCCGCTGTACGCCCTGCGCAGTGCATTCTGGCGCGACGAGCTGCCGGTGATGCTGGTCACCGGCGGCGTCCACGGCTACGAAACCAGTGGCGTGCACGGTGCGCTGCAATTCGCCGAGCAGCATGCGGCAGACCTCGCCGGCCGGGCCAACCTGCTGGTGGTGCCGTGCGTGAGCCCGTGGGGCTACGAACGCATCCAGCGCTGGAATGCTGCTGCGCTCGATCCCAACCGCTCGTTCCATGCGCACAGCCCGGCACAGGAATCGGCCGCGCTGATGGCGCTGGTGGCGCCGCTGCGCGAGCGCGTGCTGATGCACATCGATCTGCACGAAACTACCGACAGCGACGAGGCCGAGTTCCGCCCGGCCTTGGCGGCCCGCGACGGCAAGCCGTTCGAACCCGGCACGATTCCCGATGGCTTCTACCTGTGCGCCGACAGCGCGCAGCCGCAGCCCGCGTTCCAGCAGGCGATCATTGCCGCGGTGGCCAAGGTCACCCATATCGCGCCGGCCGACCCCGACGGCACCATCATCGGCTCGCCGGTGGTGGCGCATGGCGTGATCGAATACGACTACGGCCGGCTCGGCCTGTGCGCCGGCATCACCGCCGCGCCGTTCAAGACCACCACCGAGGTCTACCCCGACAGCCCGCGCGCCACGCCCGCGCAATGCAACGACGCCCAGGTGGCGGCGGTGGTGGCAGCGATCGACTTTGCGCTGGCGCATCCGGCCGGCTGACGCCGGCCGCCCGGCGTGGTCACGCGCCGGGGCTGTGCTAGCATCGACCGCTGAAGGGGAGTAGCTCCCGATCGCTGTCGCCGTCATGACGGGCCTTGCGCCCCGGTGCAGCAGCAAATGGCACAGCCATTTGCGAGCAAGACCTTCGCCGTCCCACGGCGAAGGTGCGTCCTGCAAAGATGCCTTTCCGCCGTGGCCCCAAAGCCTCACCGGAGCATCAACCCGCCCTTTGGCGTCCAGAACCCATCGTGAAGCGCGCTTGCGCGCCTTCGCCGTTTCCGCGGGCCAGGATGCTTTCCGGCCGGCGCCCCTTCGATAGAGACCACCCATGGAACAACTGGCCAACCCCGAAATCTGGATCGCCCTCGCCACGCTGACCGCGCTCGAGCTGGTGCTGGGCATCGACAACATCATTTTCATCTCGATCCTGGCCGGCAAGCTGCCGCCGGAACGACGCGACAAGGCGCGGCGCCTGGGCATCATGCTGGCGGCCGTGTCGCGGCTGGGCCTGTTGCTGGCGATTGCCTGGATCGTCGGACTCACCGCGCCGCTGTTCGAGCTGTTCGGCCACGCGTTCTCTTGGCGCGACCTGATCCTGATCGGTGGCGGCCTGTTCCTGATCGGCAAGGCGACCCACGAGATCCACCAGAAGCTGGAGGGCGCCATCGAGCACGTCAGCACCGGCGGCGCGGCCGCGGCGACGGCCACCTTCGGCGGCGTGATCGTGCAGATCATGCTGCTGGACATCGTGTTCTCGCTGGACTCGATCATCACCGCGGTGGGCATGGTCGATCAGCGCTGGGTGATGGTCACCGCGATCCTGGCCTCGATCGTGTTCATGCTGATGTTCGCCAGGCCGCTGGGCGAGTTCGTCGAGCGCCACCCCACGGTCAAGGTGCTGGCGTTGAGCTTCCTGATCATGATCGGCCTGGTGCTGATGGCGGACGGCTTCGGCCAGCACATTCCGAAGGGCTACGTGTACGCGGCGATGGCGTTCTCGGTGTTCGTGGAGCTGATCAACCTGGCGATCCGCCGGCGCACGCAGCGCCCGGTGGCGCCGGTGGCGCTGCACGAAAAGTACGCACCGGGCGAGTAGCGGCACAGGCACGAAAAAAAACCCGCAGAGGGGAGTCTGCGGGTTGGGGGTCCATCTGTGTCGGGTGCGGAGGAGGAGGGGGAGCCTCGCCGCACGGTGGGAAGCGTGTCTCACGACATGGGGATAATGTACTAAGCGGTATGTTAATGGAGTGTGACTGGCCGGTGCGCCCGTGTGCAACCTCGCGGACGCAGCGGGCTGAACCGTTGTCCGGCCGCACGGGCGACGCTGTCCGCGGACAGCCGCCCGCAGCGGCGATCGACATCAAACATAAAGTAAATCAAAAGCTTGCAACAAATTTTCGGATTGGCACGGCGATTGCTCCATGGACAGCACAGGGACTTTCTGTTCAATCGGAGAACGCGTCATGAAATTCGAATCCATCTTTCTGACCATGCTGTTCGTTGCCTGCTCCAGCGTCTGCGTGCTGGTGATGGGGGCAATGCTGGCCGCCAGCCCGTCGTCGTCGCAGCAGGCCAGCGCGCGCCGTGCCGCACCCGCGGTCGCCGTGCAGGCCGATTGCGCCAAGCCGGTTGCGATGGATGTGTGCGGCGCGGACGAGGTCTGAGGCGCTGCGCCCAGGGATGACATCGACCAGGCCGGCGCCTAGGCTGCAAGGCAGGTATTCACGGGCCGCCACGATGTTCGATCCGACTGCATCACCCGCGCCGCGGAAGGCGCGCCTGCTCGCCAGCGTCCTCGCCGGGGTGATCGGCCTCGCCGCCTTCGCGGCTCACGCCGCTGCCCCGCTGCCTCCGCCTCGCGTGTCACTGGCCGATGGCAGGATCGAAGGCAAGCTTGCGACGGCGAACGGCATGGCGCTGGAAGAGTTCCAGGGTATTCCGTACGCGGCGCCGCCGACCGGTCCGCTGCGCTGGAAACCGCCGCAACCCGCTCCGGCCTGGAGCGGCGTGCGCCAGGCGACGCGCTTCGGCCCGCGCTGCATGCAGCTGCCGCTGTTCGGCGACATGCGGTTCCGCTCCGCCGGGATGGGCGAGGACTGTCTCTACCTCAACGTGTGGAAGCCTGCAGGCGCAACCGCCAGGCTGCCTGTGTTGGTGTATTTCTTCGGCGGCGGGTTCGTTGCCGGCGACGGCTCGGAGCCGCGCTACGACGGCGCCAGCCTGGCCAGCCGCGGCATCGTCACGGTGACGGTGAACTATCGCCTGGGCGTATTCGGCTTCTTCGCCACTCCGGCCCTCGCCGCCGAATCGCCGCAGCACGCGGCGGGCAACTACGGCTTGCTCGACCAGGTCGCCGCGCTGCGCTGGGTGCGCGACAACATCGCCGCTTTCGGCGGCGACCCGGCGCAGGTGACGATCGCCGGCGAGTCGGCCGGTTCGATCGCGGTGAGCGCGCTGATGACCTCGCCGCTGTCGCGCGGGCTGTTTGCCCGCGCGATCGGCGAAAGCGGCGCCCTGATCGCGCCGATCGCGCCGGTGCCGCTGGCGACGATGGAGCGCCGCGGCGAGGCGTTCGCGCAGCGTCTCGGCGCCGACTCGCTGACCGCGCTGCGTGCGCTGCCGGCCGACCGCCTGCTGCAGGCCACGCGCGAGCAGCACGGCGACGCCGACGCGAATCTCGACGGCTGGTTCCTGCGCGAGCCGCCCGCGGCCACCATGGCCCGCGGCGGGCAGGCGCCGGTGCCGCTGCTGCTGGGGAGCAATTCGCAGGAGGACCATTACACCGCGATCCTGAAAGATCAGCCGCCGACGCCGGCCAATTACCGCGCAGCGCTGAGGCGGCTGTTCGGCACGCAGGCGGCGCACGCACTGGCGCTGTACCCCGGCGACGACGCGACGCAGGTGAAATCCTCCGCCACCGCGCTGGCCGGCGACATGTTCATCGCGCACACCACCTGGCGCTGGATGGACCTGCAGCTCCGCCACGGCGGCGCGCCGGTGTATTTCTATTATTTCGACCAGCCGCGCCCGGCCAAGCTGGCGCCGGCGCCGGGTGAAACGCCCGATCCCGGCGCCGTGCACAGCGGCGAGATCGAGTACGCGCTGGGCAACCTGGCGGGCAATCCGGTCTACGCGTGGACGGCTGCCGACCGCGCTGCGTCCGCCACGATGGAAGGCTACTTTGCACAGTTCATCAAGACCGGCGATCCCAACGGCGCGGACCTGCCGCCCTGGCCCGCGGTGCGCGAATCCGCTGGCGGACTGCTGCGCCAGGTGATTGCGGCGCATTGCCGTACCGAGGTCGACCACGGGGCGGCGCGGCAAGCGTTCCTGCAGGCTTTCTTCGCCACGCATGCGGACCCGTTGTAGCGGATCTCGCGGTGTTCACCCATGGCTTTAGTCATGGGTGCGTGGCGCAGGCTTTGGGTAGGATCGGGGTTCCCCCACGTCGAGCGAACCTTGATGAAGCCCACCCTTTCCCTGGCGATGACGATCGCGCTGACCAGCTCCATGGCGGCCTATGCCGACACCGCGGCGGACAAGCAGCACGCCGGCGCACACGCCTCCCACGCGGCGGCTGCCGACGTCCGCGCCAATCCGTTCTTCGCCGAAAGCACGCTGCCGCTGCACTACCCCGCGTTCGACAGGATCAAGGACAGCGACTACGCGCCCGCGTTCGACCGCGGCATGGCCGAGCAGCTGCGTGAAGTGGCGGCGATCAGCGCCAACCCCGCTGCGCCGACCTTCGACAACACCATCATCGCGCTGGAGAAATCCGGCGACGTGCTGCAGCGCACCTCGACCGTGTTCTTCAGCCTGTCCGGGGTCGAGAACAACGATGCGCTGAAGAAGCTGCAGGCCGAGTACGCGCCGAAGCTGGCCGCGCACCGCGACGCGATCACGCTGGACCCGGCGCTCTTCGCGCGCATCCAGAAGCTGTACGACGCGCGCGCCAGCCTGGGCCTGGACGCGCAGGGCGTGCGGCTGATCGAGCGCTACCACACCGATTTCGTGCGGGCCGGCGCCAGGCTGTCCGACGCCGACAAGGCGCACCTGAAGCAGATCAACGGCGAGCTGGCCAGGCTCGGCACCAAGTTCACCCAGAACGTGCTGGCCGAGGTCAACGACTCGGCGCTGGTGGTGGACAGCCGCGCCGAACTGGCCGGCCTCACCGACGCCCAGATCGACGCCGCGGCCGCCGCCGCCAAGGCGAAGGGGCTCGATGGCAAGTACGTGATCGCCCTGCTCAACACCACCGGCCAGCCGCCGCTGGCGCAGTTGGAGAACCGCGCGCTGCGCGAGCGCCTGTACAAGGCCTCGATTACCCGCGGCAGCCGCGGCAACGCGTACGACAACACCGCGATCGTGTCGCAGGTGATGAAGCTGCGTGCGGAGAAGGCGGGCATGCTCGGCTACCCGACCTGGGCTGCCTACGTGCTGGCCGATCAGACCGCGAAAACGCCGGAAGCGGTCAACGCCATGCTCGGCAAGCTGGCGCCGGCGGCAGTCGCCAACGCCAGGCGCGAAGGCGTCGCGTTGCAGGCGATGATCGACAAGGAACAGGCGGCGAAGGGCCAGCCCACGTTCGCGCTGCAGCCGTGGGATTGGGCCTACTACACGGAGAAGGTCCGCGCCGACAAATACAATTTCGACGAGAGCCAGCTCAAGCCCTACTTCGAGATGAAGAACGTGCTGGAGAACGGCGTGTTCTACGCCGCCGGCCAGCTCTACGGACTCAAGTTCAAGCAGCGCACCGACCTGCCGGTCTACAACCCCGACGTGCTGGTGTACGACGTCTACAATGAAGACGGCAGCCAGCTGGCGATCTTCCTGGCCGACATGTACGCGCGCCCGTCCAAGCGCGGCGGTGCCTGGATGAACTCCTACGTGGACCAGTCCGGGCTCACCGGCAACCTGCCGGTGGTAGCCAACCACCTCAACATCACCAAGCCGACCAGCGGCCCGACCCTGCTGACCTGGGACGAGGTGACCACGGCGTTCCACGAGTTCGGCCACGCATTGCACGGCATGTTCTCCAACGTGAAGTACCCGCGCTTCAGCGGTACCAGCGTGCCGCGCGACTTCGTCGAGTTCCCCTCGCAGGTGAACGAGATGTGGGCCGACTGGCCCAGCGTGCTGGCCAACTACGCCAGGCACTACCAGACCGGCGCGCCGATGCCCAAGGCGCTGCTGGACAAGGTGCTGGCCACCTCGAAGTTCAACCAGGGCTTTGCCACCACCGAGTATCTGGGCGCGGCGATGCTCGACCAGAGCTGGCACCAGCTCGGCGCGGACAAGATCCCCGACGCCGGCGGCGTGATGGCGTTCGAGGCGGCCGCGCTGAAGGCCAACGGCACCGATTACGCGCCGGTGCCGCCGCGCTACCGCACGCCGTACTTCAGCCACATCATGGGCGGCTACGCGGCCGGCTACTACGCCTACATCTGGTCCGAGGTGCTGGATGCGAACACGGTCGAGTGGATCAAGAGCCACGGCGGCCTGACCCGGGCCAACGGCGACCGCTTCCGCGCGACCCTGCTGTCGCAGGGCGGCAGCAAGGATGCACTGCAGCTGTTCCGCGATTTCGCCGGCCACGAGCCGCGGATCGAACCGCTGCTGGAGCGTCGCGGACTGGACGGCAGCGCCGAGTGACCCGCGTCGCCTGAGGGCGGCATGACGAAGCCGCCCGGAGCGATCCGGGCGGCTTTTTCGTGGCGGCAGCGGCCGAAACTGCGGTCGCGTGCGTGGCCGATTCAGATGCGGACTGCTACGGTGGCCACACGATGTGCCGACCCGCGAGCCGATTGCCGCCCCGTATGTCCGCTGCCTCCCACCACGCCGACGAAACGCTGCGCCTGGCGACGCTGCGCGCCATGGGTGCGCTGGATACTCGCGCCGAGCCGCTGTTCGATGCACTCGTGCGCAGCGCCGCGGCGGCGAGCGGGCGGGCGCTGGCGCTGATCGTGCTGGTCGATGCCGACGGCCGCGGGCTCGCCGTGCATGGGCCGGCGGCGGATATCGACGAGCCGAGCGTGCTGCGGGTGCTGGCCAAGGCGAGTTCCGGCGTGCTGGCGATTCCCGACGCACGGCTCGATCCGCGCTGCGCCGACGATCCTCTGGTTGCCGGCGCGGCGGGCATCCGTTGCTTCGTCGCCGTGCCGATCAGACGGGGCGAGAGCGCGAAGGCGGGCGCGTTGTGCGTGCTCGATCGCGTGCCGGGTACGCTCGACGAGCGGCAACACGAGACGCTGCGGCAACTGGCCCGCGCGGTGGCACAGGTGCTGGAAAAGCGGCCGGTCGCGCACCGGAACAAGCCCGCGCCGGTCGGCACGGCACCGTCGCTGCGGCAGCCGCCGGAGTCGGCCCGCGAGACGGAACCGAAGCGGCGCACCCACGCAGCGCTGCTCGAACGCACCGGATGCCTGCTCGGCGCCGGCGGCTGGGAGCTGGACCTGGCCACCAAGGCAATCACCTGGTCGGACCAGACCTGCCGCCTGCACGACGTGCCGCCGGGTTTCCACCCGAGCCTGGAAGAAGCGGTGAGCTTCTACGATGCGGGGGCGCGGCCGGTGATCGACGCGGCCGTGCGCAAGAGCATCGACACCGGCGAGGGATGGGATCTGCAACTGCCACTGACCACCGCCACTGGCCGGAGGATCTGGGTGCGCGCGGTCGGCATCGTGGAACGCGCCGAGGATGGCACCCCGCTGCGGCTGGCCGGCGCTTTCCAGGACATCACCCTGCAGCGGCGCGCGATCGCGGCGTTGGAGGCCAGCGACCGCCGCTACCGCAAGCTGTTCCAGTACAGCCCCGGCCTGATCTGCACGCACGACCACGAGGGCGTGCTGCTGTCGGTGAACCCGGCGGCGGCCAAGTCGCTGGGCTATTCGGTGGGCGAGATGATCGGCCGCCCGCTGACCGATTTCATGCGCGCCGAACAGCGCCCGCGGTTCGCCGAATATCTGCTGCGCATCATGCGCAAGGACAGCGACACGGGCATGCTGCAGGTGATCGCCAAGGATGGCAGCGAACACGTGTGGCAATACCACAACGTGCTCGACGACGATGTCGAGGGCGACGATCCCTACGTGCTGGGCCATGCGCTGGACGTCACCGAGCGCTTCCGCCAGGAGAGCCAGTTGCGCGAGTGGTCGATCCACGACGCACTGACCGGCTGCTTCAATCGCCGCTATCTGGCCGAGCTGACGGCCGGGCCGGCCGCGGGTTGGGGCTGCATCGTGTTCGACCTGGACCATTTCAAGCAGGTCAACGACACCCATGGCCACGCGCGCGGCGATGAGGTGCTGGTGGCCATGGCGACGTTCCTGCGCAACCATGTGCGGCCGCAGGATGCAGTGATCCGCCTCGGCGGCGACGAGTTCCTGGTGTTGCTGCGCGGAGCCGGCGAGGAGCTGACGCAAGGCGTGGTCGACCGGCTCGATGCCGATCGCGCCGCTGCGCCGATCGGCTTCACCATGGGCGCGACCACGGTGGTGCCGGGCGCCTCGCTGGAAGCCGCGCTGGGCGAAGCCGACCGGCGTCTGTACAAGGCGCGCGAAGGCCGGCCGAAGCGCGCAACGTGAAGTCGTCCGATCGCGGGCAGCCGGCGGAACAGGGCGGTGGACACGACCCGCACCCCGCGCATCCCCGCCACACCGGTCTGGTGCGCTGGCTGCTGTTCATCGCCGGCGGCGTGGCGTTGTTGCTGGGGCTGATCGGCCTGATGCTGCCGGTGATGCCGACCGTGCCGTTCCTGCTGCTGACGGCCGCGTGCTGGTCGCGCGCCTCGCCGCGCTGGCATCGCTGGCTGCTCTCGCTGCCCCGGTTGGGCCCGGCAATCGCGCGGTGGGAGCGCGAACGCAGCATTTCGCGGCGCGCGCGCTGGATGGCGCTGGGCCTGGTCACGCTGTCGATGGCCGGCACGATCTGGTGGTTCCGCGGACACGCCTGGTTGCCGTGGCTGCTGGCCGCGCTGGTGGTGCTGCTGTGGCTGCTGATCCTGCGCCTGCCGGTGACGTCGGACGAGGGCGGCGCGAGCCTGCAGCAGACTCGCGAGTGAGGGGCTGCCGGCCGCGCGGTCCGCGGCGAGGGCAACCGTGCGGGGTGGATCAAGGCGCGCCGAGCGCTGGCGTCATCGCCAGTCCACCGCTGCACTTGAGGTAGG
>Ga0209178_1000045_pt1 | contig 31186 bp, 24 predicted proteins | sample GAAS200_FD_187521 | JGI IMG/M metagenome (GOLD analysis project Ga0209178, IMG submission 187521) | Agricultural soil microbial communities from Georgia to study Nitrogen management - GA AS200 (SPAdes) (version 2) | ecosystem: Environmental > Terrestrial > Soil > Agricultural land | place: USA... | reverse complement strand
CGAGGCGGGGATGTACCTTGCCAAGGGCATCGGCCTCGGCCATCGCCGTTTATCCATCATCGACCTCAGTCATGGCCAGCAACCCATGGTGGACGGGGCCGCGGGGCTCGCGCTCGTCTACAACGGCGAGTTGTATAACTTCGAGCAGATCAGGGCCGAACTCGAAACCGCGGGTGTTGGGTTCACCAGCCACAGCGATACCGAAGTATTGTTGAGGGCCTGGCAGCAATGGGGCGAGGCTTGTCTTGGGCGGCTGCGCGGGATGTTCGCGTTCGCGGTGTGGGACATGCGTGCATCGCGCATCTTCCTTGTTCGCGATCACGTCGGTATCAAGCCGCTGCATTACGCCTTCACGCGTACCGGCGACCTCGTGTTCGCGTCCGAACTCAAGGGTCTGCTGGCGCACCCGGATGTGGAACGCACGCTGGATCCGCAAGCGCTTGAGGATTATCTCGCCTTGGGCTACGTGCCCGATCCGAAGTGCATCTACCGCGGCGTCTACAAGCTGCCGCCGGGCCATTGGCTGAGCTGGCGCGTTGGCGAAACCCGCCCCACGGCACGCCGATACTGGGACGTGCCGTTTGCGACCGCCCGGATCGATGAGAGCGCCGCGGTGCTGCAGCTTCGTACGCTGCTGAACGAATCGGTCGCCAGCCAAATGGTGGCGGACGTTCCGCTGGGCGCATTCCTGTCCGGCGGCGTCGATTCCAGTGCGGTGGTCGCGAGCATGTGCCGTGCGGGACGCGGAGCGGTCAATACCTGCGCGATCGGGTTTGATCACGCGGGTTTCGATGAAACCGCGTACGCGCGCCAAGTGGCGCAGCATCTTGGCACGACTCACTTCGAGGAACGCGTCGATTCTGACGATCACGACCTGCTAGACACGCTGGCCGGAATTTACGACGAGCCTTTTGCCGACAGTTCCGCCTTGCCGACCTACCGCGTGTGCGAATTGGCGCGCCGGCATGTCACGGTGGCGCTCTCGGGCGATGGCGGCGACGAGAATTTCGCTGGTTATCGGCGCTATCGGTTGCACGCATGGGAAAGCGGCCTGCGTGCCGGGCTTCCGATGGCCGTCAGGGCGCCGGTATTCGGCTTGCTGGGCAGCCTTTACCCCAAGGCCGACTGGGCACCGCGACCCTTGCGCGCGAAAACCACTTTCCAGGCCTTGGCCCGTGACGACGTCGCCGCGTATTACCACAGCGTCAGCACGACACCCGCGCCGCTGCGCGCGGAGCTCTATAGCCCGGCATTCAAACGCGAACTGCAGGGTTACTCCGCCTTGTCCGTCTTTCGCGACCACGCCACCGCGGCGCCGACGGAGCATCCCCTGCTGTTGGCGCAATACCTTGATTTCAAGACGTGGTTGCCGGGCGACATCCTCACCAAGGTGGATCGCGCCAGCATGGCGCACAGCCTCGAGGTGCGGGTGCCGGTGCTCGACCACGAATTAGTGGAATGGGCATCGAGCCTGCCGCCCGATCTCAAGCTGTGCCACGGCGAAGGCAAGTACGTCTTCAAGAAGGCGCTGGAGCCGGATCTTCCGCCCGAGGTGCTGTACCGGACCAAGATGGGATTCCGGGTGCCGCTCGCAACGTGGTTCCGCGGTCCGTTGCGCGGACGCTTGCAGGGGGCACTGTGTACCGGTGCGCTGGCCGAATCGGGCTGGTTCGCACCGGACGTGCTCGATCGCCTGGTGCGCCAGCACGTCTCCGGTCGCTCCGATCACAGCGCCACCTTGTGGAAGTTGATGATGCTGGATGCGTTCCTGCGGCGCACGCATGGAAGCGTCTCAATCGGCAAGCAATCAGTGAGCAGTGCGACCGTCATGCCGGGAGTGGTGGCATGAAAAGCGGCAACGCGTCGGTTCTTCGAGATGCGGGTATTCCCGAGATCGTCTCATCAGGGCCTCTGACGGGCGCGACCACCGAATTTTCGGAGAGCGGCCATCAAACGGGCGGCGGCACTCACCCCATTCGGATACTGGTCTTCACCAGCCTGTATCCCAATGCCGTCATGCCGCGCCATGGCGTGTTCGTCGAGGAACGCTTGCGCCACCTGGTGGATTCCGGCCGCGTATCAGCCACCGTCGTGGCGCCCGTGCCCTGGTTTCCGTTCGGGCATTCGGGTTTCGGGACTTATGCGGCGTTCGCGAAAGTGCCCAAGCGCGAGCAACGCTGCGGCATCGATATCCTGCATCCGCGTTATCCCGTCATTCCGAAAATCGGAATGAACATCGCACCATCACTGATGTATCGCTGGTTGTTCCCCGTGTTGCAAAAGCAGATCGGGTTGGAAAACTTCGACCTGATCGACGCGCACTATTTCTACCCCGATGGCGTGGCTGCCGCGAAGCTCGGCGCGGCGCTCGGCAAGCCTGTCGTGGTCACGGCCCGCGGCAGCGATTTGAATGTCATACCGCAACATCGCTTACCGCGGCGGCGGATCAAGGCAGCTGCCGCACGCGTCGACGCCGTGGTCGCCGTCTCGGAGTCGCTGAAACGGAAGGCCGAAACTTTGGGCATCGAGAGCGGCAGGATCAGCGTGCTGCGCAACGGCGTCGATCTCGAAAGGTTTCGGCCACTCGATCGCTCGACGATTCGTGCGCGCCTGGGTTTGGCAGGTCCAGCGTGGCTGGCCGTCGGCAACCTCGTCGAACTGAAAGGTGTGCACGTCACGCTGGGCGCGCTCGCAAAAGCTTCCGATGCCGTCCTGCTGGTTGCCGGCGATGGGCCCGAAGCGTCGCGCCTCCGGCAGCTTGCAACCGAATCGGGGGTCGACACGCGCGTGCGCTTCCTAGGCAATGTTCCGCACGTTCGACTGCTCGAGTACTACAACGCGGCAGATGCATTGTTCCTGGCGTCCAGCCGCGAAGGCATGCCGAACGTGGTATTGGAATCGCTTGCCTGCGGCACGCCGGTGGTGGCGGCGCCGTTTGCCGGCGCCGCGGAGCTGATCAATGCACCAGAGGCGGGGAAAATTGCCGAATCGCGCACCGCCGAGGGCATGCTGGCCGCCTGGCATGAATTGTGGAACAGGAAACCGGATCGAGCCGCCACGCGGCGCTTTGCGGAAAGCTTGGGCTGGAGCCCTGTGGTGGAGGCGCAATGCGCGCTGTATGCGAAGGTGCTTGCCGCTCATCGGTCATCGCAGCCCCCGGGGAAGCAACATGAGTGACACGATGGCCGCCGTTGCGCGGGAAAGTGACGCGCGGCCCGATGGGGCTGCCGCGAAGCCGCTACGCATCCTGCATGTGCTGGACCATTCCCTTCCACTGCACAGCGGCTATACCTTCCGCACGCTTTCGATCCTCACGCATCAGCGCCGGTTGGGATGGGAAACCTTCCAGTTGACCAGCCCCAAGCAGGGGAGCGGCAACGAACGCGAACAACAGATTGGCGAGTGGTTGTTTTATCGCACTCCACCGGCCGAAGGTTTGGCGGCGAAATTGCCGCTGATCCAGCATCGCGCACTGATGGACGTGGTGCAGACGCGGCTCGACGAAGTTGTGGACGCGGTGCGACCGGACATTCTGCACGCCCACTCGCCGGTGTTGAATGCATTGCCCGCACTGGAAATCGGTCGGGCACGCGGCGTACCGGTGGTATACGAGGTGCGTGCGTTCTGGGAAGACGCCGCAGCCGACCTGGGCACGGCGCGCGAATGGGGGCCGCGCTACCGGTTAACACGCGCCATGGAAACGCGCGCGTTGCGACGGGCGGACGCGGTGACCACGATCTGCGAGGGCCTGCGCGGCGACATGCTGAAGCGAGGCATTCCCGCCGACAAGATCACCGTCATTCCCAATGCCGTGGACGTGACCAAATTCCATTTCAAGGTGCCCGCCGATGCCGAGCTTGTCGAAAAATACCGGCTTGCGCCCCGCGCGACGCTGGGATTTGCGGGCTCGCTCTACGCCTATGAAGGTTTGGACATCCTGCTGAAGGCCATGCCGCAGGTGTTGCGCGCGGCGCCGCAGGCGCGCCTGCTTTTGCTGGGCGGCGGGCCGCAGGAAGACGCGTTGAAGGCCTTGTCCGTGCGCCTCGGCATCGAAGGCAGTGTGCATTTCGTGGGCCGGGTGCCGCATGAGGATGTGGGCCGCTATTACAGCGCCATGGACGTCATGGTCTACCCGCGCATTTCGCGCCGGCTCACGGAGCTGGTCACGCCGCTGAAGCCGCTCGAAGCGATGGCGATGGGGAAGCTGGTTGCGGCTTCCGACGTGGGCGGGCATCGTGAGTTGATCCGCGATGGCTACAACGGGCATCTGTTCTCAGCCGGTTCGCCGGTTGCGCTCGCCGAGCGTTTGATCGAGCTGTTGCAGCACCCGGCGGACTGGGGTGCGGTGATCGCCAACGGGCGGAAATTCGTGGAACGCGAACGTACATGGCGCGCAAGCGTCGATCGTTATCGTGCCGTCTACGATGGCATACTCGCGCGCTCGCGACGCATCGGGGGAGCAAGCCGTGGCGTTTGACACACCTGCGGTGGTCCTGGGATCCGGCATCAACGGATTGGGCGTTGCGCGCAGCCTCGCGCGAGCCGGCGTTCCCGCGTGGCTGGTTGATGTCGACGCGCGGCGGTTCGAGATGCACACCCGGGCGGCCCGTCCGCTGGCCATCGCCAGCATGCATGGATCCGCAGTGGTCGACGAACTGGTTCGCCTGGGCACGACCCGATTTGCCGACCTTCGCCCGGTGCTGCTGTTGACGCAGGAGGAAAGCGTCAAATTGGTATCACAGGAGCGCGAAAGACTGGCGCCGCTCTATCGCTTCGACCTGCCGCCCAAGGAGTTGCTGGAAGCGCTGTTGCACAAACACGGTTTCCAGCGCCTCGCGGAGCAGTTCGGCTGTCCCATCCCTTCACTTGTCCGCATCGGCTCGGTGGCGGAATTGCCGGCGCTGGAACGCTTGCGCTATCCGGTGGTGGTCAAACCGGGTGAGCGCCACGATGGCTACGGGCGGCAGTTCAAGAAGGCGTATCGTGTAGAAACGGCAACGGACGCAATGGAACTTGTCGGCCGCATCCTGCCGGTGATGCCCGATGTGGTGGTCCAGGAATGGACCGAGGGACCAGATTCCAGCATCTACTTCTGCCTGCAATACATCGATGCGCGGGGTGACGTCACCGCATCGTTCACGGGCCACAAAGTTCGTTCATGGCCGCCGCAGGTCGGCGGCACCGCCAGTTGCGCTCCGGCGCCCGATGCGCATGCCGAGTTGTCCGCGCTGACCACGAAGTTTTTCCGCGATGCGGGGGTGACAGGCATGGCGGCGATGGAATACAAGCGCGATGCGCGCACCGGCGCGTTCCGCATGGTCGAGCCCACCGTGGGCCGCACGGATTATCAGGCGGAAATTGCGACGTTGAACGGGGTCAATCTGCCGCACGCGGCTTATTGCGGCGCGCTGGGCTTGAGCTTTCCCGCGCCGCGCCCTGCATCCAAAGCCATTGCATGGCGGGTGCGTTCGGAAGATACACAATCGGCGCGCGCGCAACGCCAGCGGCCGAAGGACGGGTTTGAGGCGATGAATGGGATTGCGGATGCCATCTGGCGCTGGTCCGATCCCATGCCCGGCTTGGTCAATCTTTCTCATCGCGCAAAGCAAGCCTTGCACACTCGGGCAGCAAGAATGTCGCCGTCAACCGAACCCTTGGGAAGCAAACCATGAACGTGTTGGCCAAACTACTGCCCAAGCGCCGACCCGCTGCCAATCTCGATCCAGAATTGGCGCTGCGCGCAGCGGCCGAGTGGCTGTCGCGCGCGCAGGACGCCACCGGCTCCGGTGGCGTCAGCGCCCATTACGACGCCGCGAAGCGCAAGTGGGTAGGGGCTTACCCGGAGACCACCGGTTACATCATCCCGACATTCTGTCGTTATGCGGAATTCTGTGGCGAGACTGCCTATCGCGAACGCGCCATCCGCATGGCCGAATGGGAATCCGACATCCAGTTGTCCGACGGCGGCGTGCGTGCAGGCACCATGGATGCCGTGCAGGCGGTGCCCACCATCTTCAATACCGGGCAGGTTCTTTTCGGTTGGACGGCCGCATGGCAACAGACCCGGAATGAGCGTTTTCGCAATTCGCTGATTCGCGCGGCCGAGTGGCTGGTGGCAGCGCAGGATGAGGACGGCGCATGGCGGCGCTTCGCTTCGCCATTCGCGGCGCATGCGTTGAATACCTACAACACGCGCGTAGCATTCGGGCTCGCTCAAGCAGGCAAGGCTTTGGGTGAACAGAAGTACATCGACGCAGCCATGCGCAATGTCGAGTGGGCGCTTACGCAAATGCACCCGAACGGCTGGCTCGAAAACAACGACCTCGAGGACAACAGCCGTCCACTGACGCATACCATCGCCTACGCCACTCGTGGCATTTTGGAAGTAGGCTTGATCGAGTCCAACGGCATGTTTCTCGATGCGGCTGCGCGTATTGCGCGCGCTGTCGCGCAGGCGCAGCGTGATGACGGCGCGTTGCCGGGTCGCCTTGATGCCAATTGGAAACCCGCGGCGCGTTGGACGTGCGTCACCGGCAATGCCCAGATGGCCATCGTGTGGCAGCGAATCGCCCACGACGCTGGCGACCGTTCATTGTTGCCTGCAGCGGAAAAAGCCAACCGCTTCAACATGTCGGTGCAGGACCTTTCCACGCCTGATCCCGGCATCCGCGGCGGAGTACCGGGTTCGCATCCACGCGGCGGCGGTTACATGACGAACCGTTATCCCAATTGGGCCGCCAAGTTCTTCATGGATGCACTGATGTTGCAGTTGCAGGCGGCCTGAAGCCATGCGCGACATCGCCCTCGCCCTTTTCATCTTCGGGACCATTCCCTTCATCCTGTCGCGTCCGTACATCGGGCTGCTGGTGTGGTCGTGGCTGGGTTACATGAATCCGCACCGCCTGTGTTACGGATTTGCGTACAGTTTCCCGTGGGTGATGATGGTTGCGGTACTCACATTAGTGAGCTTCGCAGTCAGCAAGGAACGAAAAAAAATCCCGCTGTCCGCAGTCAGCGTGCTTCTGTTCGTGTTTCTGGCATGGACGGGTATTACGACTTTGTTCGCAGCAGAGCCAGCGTCTGCAGCGGAAAAGTTTCAGGAGTTCGCAAAAATTATGGTCATGGTGTTCGTGACCTTGATGATGGTGAACACGCGCGAACGTATGCATTGGCTTGTATGGATGATCGTGGTTTCGCTGGGGTTTTACGGCGTAAAAGGTGGGGTATTCACGGTGACGGGGGGAGGCGTCAATCATGTTCTCGGTCCTCCCGGGAGTTTCATTTCCGACAACAATGCCTTGGCGCTGGCTCTCTGCATGACGTTGCCGTTCATGCGCTATTTGCAGTTGCAGGCATCTCGAAAACTGGTGCGCATCGGCCTCGGTCTGGGCATGCTGTTCACTTATGCCGGCGTATTCGGTACATATTCGCGCGGCGGGCTGATTGGATTGGCGATTGTGTCCGGGGCCCTGTTTTTGAAGAGTCGCCGTAGATTGGCAGTCATCGTGACGGTGGTTGTGGTCGGCTTTGCCGCCTACCACTTCATGCCGCCGCAGTGGCTGGCGCGCATGAATACGTTGCAAGATGCCACCCAAGTCAATACGGCCGAAACCCGAATACAATCTTGGAAGTTTGCGGCGAATCTTGCCATTCATCGGCCGCTTGTCGGGGGGGGATTTGACGATTACAAGAGTTCGACAATGTGGGAGGCATACGCGCCGGAAGGCGCCAAGCAACGCGCCATTCACAGCATCTATTTTCGCGCTTTGAGCGAACAGGGCTTCCCAGGATTGATTCTGTTCCTGATGCTTTTGTTGATGAGCTGGCGCAACTGCAGCCGCGTTCGAACGATGACGCGTGACGTGCCGGAACACAAATGGGCCTACGATCTCGCTTCCATGCTGCAGGTCTCCCTTGTGGCATTCATAGTGGCGGGCGCATTCTTGCCCATGACTTATTTCGACCTCGTCTACCAGTTGATTGCGCTTTCGGCGCTGCTGGAGATCCATGTCCGTGAACCCTTGAATCTTCTAGAACCCGTTCACGCGTCATCTCGGGCACTTCCAGGGTCGCCTGCGGCTCATAAAGTGTTGCCGGGGTGACGGCGTGAAGCAGGTATTGATGATTGCTTTTCACTTCCCTCCCGCTTCGATGGGAAGCGGTCATCTGCGAACCCTTGGATTCGCAAGGTACCTGCCGGAAGAGGGTTGGGAGCCTACCGTCTTGTCAGCCCATTCCGCGGCCTTCCCCCGCGTTGACGTAAATAGCGTCGAGGCTATTCCGGCGGGTTGCCGAGTGCATAGAGCAATGGGGCTGGACGTGCGAAGGCAGCTTTCCATCCGCGGCAAATACCCGGGGTTCCTCGCGCAGCCTGACCGTTGGTCGACTTGGTGGGTAGCGGCGGTGTGGAAAGGATTGCGATTGATCCGCCGGCATCAAATAAATGCCATCTGGTCTACCTACCCCATCATGACTGCGCATTGCATTGGCCATACTTTGAGCAGGGTGACCGGGCTTCCATGGATTGCAGACTTCCGCGATCCGGTTTCCGGTTCAGTCGAAGCCGGCAACCCTTTCTCGGTGTCTTCGCAGACGCGTTGGGAGCAAAAGGTGCTGGATCGCGCCACGCGTGTGGTGTTCACCACGCCCGGCGCCATGCGTCGGTACGCGGAAAATTACCCTCAAACGTTTCGTGGAGGTCGCATGGCCGTCATCCCCAACGGCTATGACGCGGCGGCCTTTTCCTCCCTTCCCGAGCCACGGGCTCGCCTGCCGCGCGGACCGTTGCGGTTTGTCCATAGCGGAATCCTCTATCCGGATGGGCGCGATCCTTTGCCGTTCTTTTCCGCGTTGGCAAATCTCAAGGCAGCGGGTGTCTTGGGCGCCGACGATATTTCAATCGTGTTGCGCGCTAGTGGGTCCGAGGCGCGGTATCAGGAAGAGATCAGGCGTCTCGGCCTTGAACAACTGGTGACTTTAGCGCCGCTGGTTTCCAATCGTGAGGCGCTTCTCGAACAAGTTGATGCAGATGCCTTGTTGCTGTTCCAGGGAAGCAAGTTCGATCATCAGATTCCCGCCAAGGCCTACGAGTATCTGCGAATCGGTCGACCCATTTTCGGCTTGGTTGGAAAAGGGGGTGACACCGAATCCTTGCTGCGCGAATCGGGGGGCGCGAAGCTGGTTTCGTTGGACGACGTTCCGGAGATCGAAAAGAGCCTGCTGGAATTCGTTCGCGCCTTGCGCGAGCAGAGAGCGCCGGCGGCGAGCAAAAATGTTGTCAGATCCTATTCGAGACGCCAAGGAACCACGATGCTCGCCGACCTTCTGGACGGAGTGACCGCTCGGTGACCAAACCACGAAATAAGGACAGTCGATGAACGCGGAGAGTTCTTCACCGACAGAGAGGTCTCCTATTTTCTTGACCGGCTTTGCTCGTTCCGGAACCACTTGGGTGAACCGGCTGATGCGAGACTACTTTGACGCGGGCTTCGTAAACGAGGGCCAATTTATCATTGCTTTCGGCTTGCGCCTTTCGCGTTACGGTGATTTGTGCCAGCAAGAGAACTTCGGACGTTTGTTGCTCGATCTTCGCCGGGATGAATTCTTTTCCATCCTGAAACGCAATTACTCTGTCACCATTGACTGGCGTCATCTGGAGGAAGGGCCCGCAAGCTTCACTGCGGCAACGCTTGACATATTGCACCAAATCGCCGAGCAGATGGGCAAAAGCCGAATCGGTTCTAAATATCCCGTTTTTGGCCGCCATCTGGATTTGCTCAACAGATTTTTCCCCGATTGCCGGATTATCCACGTCATCCGTGATGGTCGCGATTGCGCAATGTCGCATCGACATGTGACATGGGGTCACCAGAATACTTGCGCCGCCGCAGTCCATTGGCGCAAATACATCAGCGTGACGCGGAATGCTGCGCAGGCCATGCCCGGACGATATCTGGAAATTCGCTACGAAGATCTGATTTCCGATCCGAAGACCAGCATGGCGGAGCTGGAGCAATTCGTAACGGGAGCGCCAGCCGGTCCGGTGACCGCGCATTTTATGTCCGACGCGAAACAGTTGAAGCCCGAAAAAATCGGCCGTTGGCGTGAAGCCATGTTGCTGCGCGACCAGGCAATTTTCGATGGTGTGGCAGCCGACATGTTGGAAAGTTGCGGCTATCCGCTCAGCGGGATCGGTCACCCGCCCTCGGCGTTTCGGCGCGCTTGGTACGCGACGCACGACCGCTTGAGCCGCGAAGCGTGGCATCTGGCGCGCAAGTTGATTTCAACGATCCCGGAAACCAAATGAAGGCAAGGAAACGGTCAGATATCCGAGCATTTTCGCCGCGGCTGGGCGCGTGTGGGCACCAGCCCGTGGGTGCCATTGGTGTGCGTAGAAGTGTCGCAACCCGGCAGGGCGAGCTGAAGCCGTGACGACGCGATTCATTTTCAGCATCGATGTGGAAACCAGGAGCCGGGGCAACCCGGCTGTAGACATCTTCGGACACATCCCGGGTCATCCCGAGACTTTAGGCATCGAGTTGATCATGGATGTTCTCGAAGAGCATCAGGCAAAGGGAACCTTTTTTTTTAACGCTTATGAAGCCGGCAAACATGACGAGGCAGAGATCGCCCGTGCCGCAAGGATTATCCATTCGCGTGGACACGATCTGGAATTGCACACTCATCCGCGTCCGATGTTTCCCTTTTACGGGATCAGCCAAGCTTCACGGGACGATCAAACGAACATTCTCGAAAAAGGGATATCGCTGATCGAGGAATGGACGGGCAAGAAAGTCGTGGCTCACCGTGCGGGGGCCTTTTCAGCCAACCTGGACACCTTGCAAGCCGTCGCCTCCGTGGGTTTGCTCGCCGACAGCTCGTTGTCACCGGGCAGCCGCGTTGATGTGCCCCTGGTAAGCCAGATGGGCGTTTCGAATGGGCTGAGCTGCATGAACGGAATTTGGGAGATTCCACTCACAAGCTTTGAGCAGGTCCGTGTGGGGCGGTGGTACTCACGGCGTGCGCTCGATATCGAGGGTTGCTCACTGCCGGAGATCAAGCATGTCACCCGTTGGGCAGCGAGGCGTGGACTGCCAACACTTTGCATTCTCATGCACAGTTTCAGTCTGTGCCGGTATGGCCGCCCCAATCGCCGGGTCCTTCGTCGTTTCAATGCGCTGCTGGCGTGGCTTCGTACCCAACACGATATCGAGATCTGCACCGTGGAAGACTTTTGTCGACATGCCCCGGCAGCGCCATTGTCCAGACTTTCTGGCAGCCTGCCCGTGACAGGACTCTGGCTTACTTGGGGCAGGGCCATGCAGGCGTGGAATGACGGCTGGAAGAATCTGCTTGTCGCCGCGTTGGGCGCGGCCTGTTTGGTGCTTGGGATGATCGCCCTTGGTTCGATCTTGTATCTTCTGGTGGCACGCTAGCGAATCCCTTCCGGCTGGCGGGCGGGGCCGGCATGATCATGCCAATGATCCATGACAGACTGGAGAAGGACGTGCCCATCCTAGCGAGAAATCCTCACGCAAACCGCCTCGAGGCAGCGATGGCGCACGCCGTGGCGGTATCCCGGACCTCCGCCTTCGACGATTTCGTGGAAGTGGTCCGACAAGAGTCGCCTTGGCGGTTCCACGGCGCCAATGAACTCGAACGCTTTCTGCACAACGTAGAGCACCACCTGCGCACCACCATGCCCAGGCTGTTGGTATCCGTAGATCGCATTCCCCGTGTCATTTTTGACTTCGGGTGTGGATCGGGTAGTGGTTCTATCGCCTTGGCGCTGCTGTTTCCCGAAATCCAATGCTATGGCGTGGACATAAGCGCGGCGGACGTAACCATCGCCCGAGCGCGGGCGCGACTGCATGGGGTGGGTGATCGTTGCGAATTCAGTGTCATTGAAGAAGGGCAGACATTGCCCGCTCCGGATGGCAGCTCTGATCTCTGTATCTGCTGTTCCGTACTTGAATACATTACCCGGCCCGATGTGAGGAGGTTTTGCGCGCAGGAAATGGCACGGGTGCTCGTCGAAGGCGGTTTGCTTTTCATCAGCGTACCCAATCGGCTTTATCCCGTCGAGTTACACAGCCATAAACTTGGCTGGAATTATTTTCCGAAGTTGCTTAATGCGCGCATTATCGGGTCCACCGTATGGGAGATTCGTCGGTTGGCTCGGCCGCATGTGCTGAGCATGCACCGCCTACAGCTGCTTCGACTGCTTACCCCATGGACCAATTTTTGCCTAAAAAAGCAGGCGTGATCAGGCATGTCAGTAAGTCGAAGGGTTGTCTTGAGTAGTAATTCGGTACTCGACGAGCAATGTCGTGCCAAGTACAACATGCGACGCTGCGCCACCGGTCGAGGGCGGCATGAATTGAAGGATCCGATGACATGCTGAACGCTCTATTCGTAATGCGCGAAGGTGGCAGTGAGGACAGTCGAGAGCACGCATCGGACAATATGGAGCGCCAAGGATTCACCCATGCGCTGAGATTCGCTTGGGACGGCGGCGTACTGGATGCGTGGTCCCATCCCTCCCAGCGCGACGTAGCGAACTTTCACGTACAAACGCCGCAAGGCGCCGCGGTTTGCGTCGGCCCCGTCTGGTATCGAGGTCGCTTCGGCAACGCCGCGCTGGGTTTGCTGCTCAGCGATCTCAATACTGCACAGCCCATTGAAGAGAAGGCGTTGCGCGGTAATTTTGCACTTTTCCTGTACACCCCGAGCCGCTGCCTTTTGATGAACGACGCGCTGGGCTTCGTGCGAATTTACGCCAGCCCTGACGGATGCTTCTACAGCACCAGTTGGCTGGCGACTTGTGCTTACGCAGGCGGAGTAGAGGTGGATGAATTTGCCGCCACGGAATACGTGCTGCTGGGTGCTTCCCATTCGGACCGAACGGTTGCGCACGGCATCAAGTCGCTGCCGCGGGCGCACGCGGTTGACGTGGCATCGGGGTGCCTCCACGTGCGCCCGATCGCTGATATTTGGGATGAGGCAACGGTACACGGCACCTTCGATTCCGCAGTGGATGACATTCATGGACACCTCGAGACCGTCAGCCGAGAGGTGGGCACGGCTTTCCCCGGCCGCACACGCGCCGCGCTATCGGGTGGATTCGATTCGCGTTTGATCGTCGCGGGTCAATTGGCGTGTGGAAATCGGCCCGAACTGTTCGTGTACGGAAACCCCTCGTGCAATGACATTCCCATTGCGCGCGCGGTGGCCGATCGTGCAGGTCTCCCTCTTCATGTCATAGACAAAGCTGCGCGATCGCCACGCGCCCCCTTGCCCGACTTGGAGCTGTTGGTGCGCAACGCGCTGTTTTTTGACGGTCTGCCCAATGACGGCATTTACGATTCAGGCGTGGATCGACAAACCCGCCTTGCTCAGACACAGGGGGGGTACATGGTTTTGAATGGTGGCGGTGGCGAAATTTTCCGCAACTTTTTCCACCTTCCGGACCGGCCATTGTGTGCATCGGATATAGTCCGCACCTTTTATCGCGGCTTCAATCCGGGGGTCTTTCGACGCGCGAATGGATTGTCGGGCTATCGGGACGCGCTGGCGGCGTCCATTTGTCGGGTGCTGGGGCTGCGGGGCCATGCTTCCGGCCAAATGCTTACTCGACAGCAGGTCGAGTTGGTTTACCCCCTCTTCCGTTGCCATTACTGGATGAGCGCCAACAACAGCGTTGCAACGCGGCACGGCTGCTACGCCACGCCCTTGGTGGACCTGACGACAGTAGGAGCCTCTTGGCGGCTGCCATTGGCATGGAAAAATGCTGGCCGGCTGGAAAGTCGCCTGATCGCCAGGTTTCACATGCCGATTGCGAGCGAGCCTTCGACTTACGGATTCCGGTTCAGCGATGGCCCCGGCTGGCGGGCACGATGTTCGGAACGAGCCATGTGTGCTCGGCCAGTCTTCCTGCGCCCCCTCATCAATGGCGTGCGTCGTCGCTTACACAAACAGGCAGTTGCGTCCGATATGATCGCGCATTCCCGGGCTTTGTTGCCGGGGGAGTGGCGGCTGGATCCGTTTCTGGACCTTGACCGGCTACCCGACAACGCTGCATTTGGACGTGCGCTTGCAATCGAAGTGGTGGCCCGGGGGTTGCTTGCGTAAAAATCATCAGGCGGCTCTCGCTGGCGCTGCCGCCTATCAGCAATTCATGGCCAGTGTTGATCGTTGCGAGTAAATGACATGAACTGGAATGCCAATGAACACTACAAAAACCACCGCGTTGCGACGAGCTATGATGCCGTCCGCTTCTCGAGTCCTGCCGGGCGAGTTTTCAACCGTTGGGAGAAGCACGTCATCGGCAAGTGCTTTGCGCGTGTGCCCAGCGACGAGACGTTGGTGGATATTCCGTGCGGCACGGGCAGGCTGGCCGATGCATTGCTGTCGCGCGGATATCGGGTTCATGGAATGGACATTTCCGGCGAAATGCTGCAGGTTGCCAGACAGCGGCTTGAGCGCTTTGGCGAGCGGTTCACGAGCGAAGTAGCCGACGCCAAGAACTTGCCAGAAGGCACGAATACGTACGCCGGCGCACTATGCGCCAGGGTCCTGATGCATTTTCCGCTGGAGCAGCAAATAGAATTTCTGGCGGGTGTGGCCAAGTTGAGTCGCGGCACCGTGGTCATCAATCACAGCCTTGATTCGCCTTATCAGCGCTTCCGGCGGAGAATCAAACGGTTGCTTGGACATCAAGCGTCAGCTCGCTTTCCTATCAGCAATGTTGACATCAAACGGCTTTTGCAGGGCGCAGGCTTGCGTGAGGTTGAGCGCCATCGGTTGATGCCATTGATCAGCGAAGCCATATACATCGTCGCCGCGAAAACCTGATCTAGCTCCGGTGCGACTGGATCCATGGAGGGTTTGGTTGGCATGACAGCAGTCGACATCGCAATATCACTTAATCAGGGTTTTCCTTGTCCGAATTGCAAGGCGCATGCAAGCTGGCGCGCCACCGGCCGCTCTGCCGTGCGCGCAAATTCAACGCTGTATTGGTTCCGGTGCGAAAGCTGCGAAGAGCGCGTCGTCGTGAAGCTGGTACCGCTCGACGCGCGCGATGCAGATGGGCGGCACGAGCTAGAAAAGGAATTCCAGACGCTGCGCCAGTTGCAGGAAATATTCCCGCCGAATAGCTACCGCGGCGCATTGACCGCGGAGGATTACCTGGAACTCGATGGGCATGCCGCGATGGTGACGCGGTTGTTTCCTGGCAAAGATCTGGTCCGCTACGCGCGCTCGGCCGACCGGGAGGAGCTCGGTCGAATGTTTCATTCCGCAGGGGCGCTGCTGCGTTCACTGCACGACGGGTGCCCCGACGGTTATCAGGTGCGCGAGCTCGACGTCGGACCGAAGCTCGAATATCTCGAAGAAACGTACGGACGCATTTTGCTGCGGAACAGCCGGACCCGAAGGGCGTTCTCCCGTCTTCGCTCGTCCGCGGATGCGGTCGGCCTTTTGCCATTGCGCGTGAGCTGGGCACATGGCGACTACAAACCAGAAAACGTGCTTTACGATGGTCGCAGGACAATTCTGTTGGACACGAAGCTGGATACTTGGGGTGCGGTTGTGTACGACTTGGCGTCATTCCTGAATCACGTATATATCGCTGCTTACAGCTTTCGCAGCGGCGCGCTTCGCAACAACAATCAGTTTGTAGAGGCAGCGTTCCTGTCAGGGTACGGAGACCTGAATGCTGCGGAAATTACTGCGCTACGTTGGGCACAACTTTATTTCATGCTTTGCTATTTCGGTGCACACCACAAGCGCGGGTTCCCTTCGAGCATTTATGCATACTGGCGGCTGGAGCCACTTATCGAAGCGCTGGTGAAGCAGGTGGCATGAACCTACTGAGCTTGACTCGCCACTCGCAGCTCGCTCACTTCAGGAATCCTTGGGCAGCTAGGTTTGCGCGATGCCCGAGCATCGCTTCCAGCCGCCCCTCGTGGAGCCACTGCCATGTCTTCCAATGGAACAGCAGCTTCCATACTAAGTAATTGTCGGTACCCGGGGTCTTCAGTTTCTCGCGCGCCCCAGGATCGATCCAGCTGTCTACGTCTTCGAACAGATATTCCCCGAGGAACGTTGAGCGCTTGGCTGGAGGGATTTTCGAGTGTCCCGTCAGTCGCGGATACCGCGAGCGAAGATTCTGCGCATCCGCACTCAAGCGTTCGCGCCAGTAAGAGGGGCTGAATCGCTTGCCCGAAAGCAATTCTCCCCCACTGACGAACGGTACCGACAACGCGCGCTTGTCCAGCTTGGCGAACAAATCTCGGTAAAAACATCCGTGCAGCTTTTCCTGAAACGGGATGGTGGCTGCGTGTGCCATGAAGTCCTTCGATAAACCGGGGACGAAAGCATGCGCCCGATTCGGATACACCTTCAGCGGATTCATGGCGGGACGGTTGCGGCTGCGGTTTTCGATGACGAAACGCGCCAGCCCGTGCATGTCGCGGGGCAGGCGGGCCAGCTCGTTATCGAGATCTTTTGCAAACCCTTCCCGCATTGCGGCCACGACTTCGGATTTGAACAAGATTTCCGCTGCACGCCAGATGGCACTGCCCGGGCCGCGAATCTCCTGTCGCAGATAAGCATCGAACCCGCCTTCGGGTTGATGCAGCGGCATGAACACGAAGCCTGGCACGAGTCCATCCCAGACAACGTCGGCATCGATCTGCGAGGCGACCTTGGCGATGAACAGGTCGAGGCTCGGAAAACCCGCGTCGCTTGCGATCAAATAATCGAGATACGCTTGCGATGAGAAGAAGTCGCGCGGTGGACTCGCCCTTCGCAGCGGGATACCAACCTTCTTCGCGACAGCTTGGGCCAGTCGTCCGTCGGCATCGCCATGTTCGTCCTCGTGCGCGATGGACAAGGCATCGGCCGGAATGCCTGCCCGTTTGAGCAGGAACAAAAGCAGTCGTGAATCAAATCCACCGCTCAGCAGCACGGTGCCGGCATTACCCAAAGACGCGTACGCGCGAACGTCTCGGTCCAGTGATGCCAAAAAGTCATAATGGCGCCAGGTATCGGACGCTTTCGGCCAATGCCAATACCGCCGGACTTCGAGACGCTGCCGTTTGCAATCGTAGGTAATAATGCTGGCGGGCGGCACGCGCCGCAGCCCATCCACCAGACTGCGCTCGCCGATGGGATGCCCGATCGAGATGAATGCGCCCCACGCAGCAAGGTCCGGCTCGCCAGCCAAAGCTTTCGTATCGGAGACGAAGGTGAGCGCGCCCGGTTCATCGCGCGCGTACAACGGCTGCATGCCCAGGCAATCGGTCGCGATGACCAGTATCTTCCGATCTGCATCCCAGAACACACCGGCGAATGCGCCGTCATATTGGGGGAATAGCCGGATTGCCGCATCAGCATCAACAAAGTCTTCGACACTCGGCCCGTTGATCGGTATGCCCGTGAAGAAGCAGAGGTTGCCATGCGCTGGCAGCGCCTCGCCAAGGCACCCGATTGTCCCTCCGGGAAAGTCGCGCTGGCTCGTGGGCAGCCCATCGGGATTTTGACGCACAAGCATCTGGGCGACGCGAGCAGACGCATCAACGCCGATGTGAATCGCGAGCTTTCGTGCTTGGGGCAGCGCGGGCATGGCACTCATCTGCATGGAATGTCGTGCTCGAAGTCCATTCGTCTGGGCCACGACGTCGCGGTTTCGGTGAACTACGCGTCCTTCCTGAAGACGAACACCGTGTTATAGCCCAGGGTGTGAATCCGCGCCAGAAACCGCCTGTTGGCATTTTCAACCGCGGCCGCTACGGACCAAGGCAAAAGGAAGGCGCGGAAATCCGTCTGCGGCCACACACCAAGAGAATATCGCCGCACGCAGGAGAAGCCTCGCCGGAGGAACAGTTTCACAATGTCCGCGTTGGGCGTGCCATAACTGCCATCGCTGTTTCCTGCGGCTCGCATCGCCAAGTAGGACAGCGACCAGAAACTTCGGTGATTGTTCAGGACTACATGACCACCCGATTTCGTGAGTCCCGCGATTTGGTCGGCAACGTCGTCTCGCAAGGCGGGATCAGCATTGGGGAAAAAACGGAACGCAGAAACCACGTCGAACGCATCCTTGCCGAAATGGGCTAAGGCTTGTCGCCCATCCATTTGGTGAAATGCGACCTTTCTGCACTTTGCACGCGCCTGCTCCAGCATGTCGGCGGAAATGTCGACGGCGTGCAACTCGCAATTTGGCAAAGTCGCCTCGAGTTCGGCCGCAATCCGACCCGTACCCGTTGCGAAGTCGAGCATTCGATGCGGCGCGAGGCTTACGAAGATGTCGCGGATCAGCGGTTGTTCCAGTGCCCACATCGCGGCGCGGCCGGGTCGCTCATGGAAGCGTGACTGGTAAGCGGTTCCGGCATGCAAATGGCTGCTCGAGTATTCGGCAAACTGTTGCAAGGGCGTGCGCCGAAAGATCTCTTTCATGGATATATCGCAGCGCGGTCCGAGGGATCGACTCTTCGCCGTGCCTCCAGCAGCGGTGTCACGAAGTCAGTGAAGATGGCATCTTCCGGGCGCATGGAGCCGTCCAGCCACTTCAAATCGCCTGTCTCGTGGTTGCCGTACAGCGTCCAATGCCCTGGGCAGTCGCGAACAGCCCAACTCGCGTACGACAAAGTCAGTTCGACGATGACCGGTTCAGTGCCTCGGCGCAGAATGTCTACCGCAACAGTTTGCGCATCCAGCTTGCGTGCCGCGCCAAACGCGAAACGGACGAGGTCTTCGCCGACCTGCTGGGGGTCCCAGTCGATACGGCCGCTGCCGCTTGCGCGGAAATCGTCGGGTCGGTTCAGACGGCGAAACACGAAAGCGCGATCGCCAATGATCGTGATGCGAACATCGAAATCATTGCCCGGCAGGAATTCCTGGGCAAAGAAATAACCGTGTTGAAGCTCTGTTTGCTCCGTCGGTGCGTGAGGGTGGCGGCCCTTCGCGACCGTCGCGACTGTACGAAGACGCCGCAGCAACCGGCGCGGACGCGAGGCCGGCCGATAGCCCAGACCCGTGATGCCGTGAGTGAATAGCTGGTCGACGTAAAACCGTGCTTCCTCCCGATTGCGCACGAGCCGCACATTGGAAGCCTGATATCCGGCCGAGAGCTTCAATACGAATGGATATTCGGCAGCCTCACAATATCGCGCTGCCTGTTCACGTTTCCAGAAGATGCGTGTGGTTGGCGTCGGAATGCCTGCGGCGGACAGAAAATAGTACTGGCCGATCTTGTCCTCGAAATGCCAGGAGCTCTTGAGGTTGGGGAATACGGGCAGCCCCAAGCCCTCTTCAATGGCATACAGCAGCCGCTTGGCATACAAACGGGGAAGGGCCGAGGGATCGCAACGCCACATGAAGGCGTCACACGAGGCGATTTGCGCGATGACATTCTTCGAAAAAACGTCCACGGCGACTGCGTCGACTCCCCATTCTTTCGCAAGCTGAAACCAGCGGTCGGAGAACGACTGTTTCTCGCCATTGTGGTGAATCACCTCATCCGACTGGATCGCGATCTTGAAGGCCATGGTCAGGTTATCCCGGCATCAATTCTTTTTGTTGCGCGATGGTAGCGCGCAGCTCCCGCAGCAGTCATTTCGTCCAGAAAGTCCTCGAAGATGGCGTCCGCAGCGCGTGTACAACCCTCGGTCCATTCCATCGGGCCAGACCTGGGGTCGCCCTGCAGCACCCAATGTCCCGGGCACTCGCGAACCACCCAACTCGCGTAATTAGCGGTCAGTTCCATGACGACGGGCTCGCGGTCGCGATGGAGAATGTCCAGGGCGACGGTCTGCGCGCCCAGCTTTCGGGCCGTATGGAAGGCAAGGCGAATCACATCCTCGCCGATCTGTTCGGGGCTCCAATCCATCCGCCCGGAACTGCCGCGCGTGCGGAAGTCACCGGGTTCAATGAACCGCCGGACCCCGAAGGCGCGGTTGCCCACGATGATGACCGAAACCTCGAACTCGTTGCCGGGCAGGAATTCCTGCGCATAGAAGTAGCCGTAATGCAGTTCTGCATCGGCACCCGGAACATAGGGATTCCGTCCTTCGAGTGTCTGGGCCGCAGCCCGCAACCGACGCAGCAACAAACGCAGCCGCGAGGCAGGCCGGTAACCCAGTGACGCGACACCGTGGCCGAACAATTCCTCGACATAGAATTCCGCCTCGCGGCGATCCCGCACCAGCCGAACATTCGCGGACTGGTGGCCGCCGGCCAGCTTCAGGACAAAGGGGTAGGTGGCGCGCTCACAGAATTGTTCTGCGGCTTCCCGGGTCCAGAAAATATACGTTCGCGCGCACGGGATGTCCGCCGCACTGAAGAAATAGCATTGGGCGAGCTTGTCCTCGAAATACCACGAGCTTTTCAGCGAGGGAAATACGGGTATGCCCGAACCCGCCTCGAGCGCATACAGGAAGCGCTTGGCATAGGCGCGAATATGGGACGAGGATGGACAGCGCCACATGAATGCATCGCAGCCGGATATACACGCCATGGCGTCCTCGGAAAACACATCGACGGGAACCACATCGATGTTCTTCGCCTGCGCCAGCTCCGCCCAACGCGTGGAAAACGATTGCCGTTTTCCATTGGGGTGGACCACATAGTCCGGCTGGATCGCAATCCTCAGGCTCATCGCTGGCTGCCCTGCCGTGCCGATCCTCAGCGAGGCAACGCTGCGCGTCCAGGAGTCCCCTGTCGCCACGGCTGCCCCTCCGTCCGGGCGCATGACGGACGCGCACCGGGCAGTGATTATCCGGCGAGACCGAGTGACGACGACGTGAAGGGTGCGACGGGCAAAGCTACCAAAGCGCGACCAAGACAACTACGCCCGCAGCCCAGACAAGAGCAAAGGCGGCCAGGATTTTGCGGAAGGGCGCGGGGGTCAGGCGCCAGACGATATCGCCTGCCAGCAGGCACAGGACGGAATACACCAGTACGCCGAAAAAGGCCCAGCCGAGGTGCCCGTTCGACCAGAAAAAGGACGTCATGTTGTTGCGCCAGTTGTAACCAGCGTTTCCCCGGCCCATACGCGTTGACCCCTCTCCACGCAAATCGGGAAGCGCTCCGGTATTTCGAGTACGACCGTGCTCCCGAGCAGGATACGGCCAAGCCGCTGACCGCGCGCGAGCGTGGCGCCTTCGCCCGGCCAGACCTCTATTCGTCGCGCCGCCACGCTCGTGATCAGGCGCACCGCAAGGCGTCCGTGTGATGCAGTGTCGATCACGACGCGTGTTTGTACCGGGCAATGCTTTTCGCGCAGAAACGAAAAATTGCGGCCTTCGCCGTCCATGTATTCATCCCCACTCGGTTCGATCGCGACCACTCGTCCTTCGGCCGGGCTACGTTGCACGTGCATGTCCCAGAAGCTCAAGGCAATCACGAGATAGCGGATACCGTCGCGCGCTTCCGCGCTGGTCACCAGCCCGTCCGCGGGTGCCACCAGGCCGGGATCGGAAGGCGGTTGGCGCTCGGGATCGCGATTGAAGAACGCGAGGAACCCGCGATGAAAGCGTCCGTTCCCCAGCCAGGCGCGGATTTCACGCTCCGGCCAACGCTTTCGCGCAGGAAGAAACGGGCGTAGCCAGAACGTCGGGTAGGGAAACCGCAGTGCCCAGATGCCGACAAGTACGGCAAGTGAAACAAGCACCAGCACCTGAACCAAAAGCGTTGTCATGCGTCATGTTCCCGGATTCGCATCGTGCAGCAGGCTACGCTCAAACCGACGGGTGGGCGCGCGCATCCATGATGGATTCGAGCTGATCGAGATAAATGATAAAGGGCGAAATCCACGGCCGGATGTGTCCCCTGGACAGGATCCCGGCCAGCATCTTCGCCCGTGGGGTCAGATTCTTCATGAGGCGCGAGGGTTTTTTTGGAAGAAACCGGCGTGCGCTTTCGGCCAGAAAGCGCCTCCGCTCAGCTGTGTCGTCAGGCGCGGGCGCTGCAGGGTCGACATACGGGATATGCGCGAAGCCGGTGTAGGCGCGCGCGATCGTGTCGTCATGAAACCGATGGTCCATGATCATGCTCGACGGCAAAGTGCTCAGGAAATCGAACAGCTCGTGGTCCAGGAATGGTGCATAGACGGCGGGTACATCCGCGAGCATGGCGTAGGGCGCCAGTGCAATTTCGCGTCGTGTTCGATTCCAGAAGATGAAAGAGCCGACCGGGTTCGGCGCATCCAGGTGCCTGGTGAGTTCGCGCGCCAGTCGAGCCTTGGCGACATCAGGGTCAAGACATGCTTTCAATCGACCGCTCAGCAATGCTCGCACGCCCGGTAAGCCGGCCGCTTGCCGCGACATCAGCGCGCTGCAGATGGTGTCGATATTCCCCGACCGGAACGCGGCGTCGAGCTCAACGCTGAGGAACTTGCTTTGCGAAAGCACGTCGCCGGCGATGCCATCGTAGGTGCACGGCGTGCGGTGGTTCAAAAAATCCGCCAGCGCGAGATACCAGCCATGTGCCGACGCGCAGAAATGCGTCTCCACGTTCTTTCGACGCTGGGCAGCGAATGTCGACAACTGCTGGTCAACGATGACATGCCTGAACCCAAGCGCCTCGCAAAGTATCGCTGCAATGCGCGGGTCTTCGTTGGGATCTGGCGGATTGTCCATAGCGGTGACGCATGCGCGCGGGTTGAATCCCATTCGATGCAACTCGAGCAGGATATGCCGTGAATCGCGTCCGCCGCTTACCGGAATGGCAAAATCGTTCGACGCGGGCGCGCGTTTGGCCATCGCCTTGGCGAACAGGTCGATGTAACGGTCGATGGCTTCATCGCGCGAAACATCCGATGGCTTGGCCGGTGCCGGATACCTGCCGCGACATTCCAGCTTTTCACTTTGCCATTGAAACACCGCGTCAGGAGGCACGGCCTTGATGGCCTTGAAGGGCGTGTCGTCACCGACGAAAAATCCCAGCCGGAAAAACACCGATAAGGCTTCAACGTCCAGTTCGGTCGACACTCCTTGCTCGATCAGCGTCACGAGCGAGGGCGAAATACATATGCCACCGCCGCGCGTGCGCGACCAGAACACCGGAAAGAACCCGTAGCGGTCATTGTGGACGGCAAGTTGCGCGCCGTCCCAGTGCCATTGCGCGAAAACACCATCCGGTTGCGCATGAGCAATGGACGGCAGTTGATGACCGAACTTCGCTTCGAGACGACCGCGAATTTCGAGCGCTCCAGCGATGAATTGCACATAGAGGTATGCGCGCCCCCCCCCGGGGTCCCTGCCGGCCAGGTTCGCATGTATGGCTGTCTCGCAATTAGCCATTGGCTTGGCGGGCCCTGCGGCAAAGCATCTCAATGTCTTCTCGTCAGAGCGATCATCTCGCGACAGCGTCTGCGGCAAAGCAGCCACATGAAGCCCAGGTAGGCGGTAGCACCAAGGCCGGCCAGCAGCAGCAGACCTGTTCGTGGCCCCAGCCACGGACGTACCACTGCTTCGCGAATGAGGATCACGGTGACATACATGAACGCGCCGCCCGCCGCAGGGCCCGCCATGGATGCCAGATAGTTGCGTGAGCTGAGTTCAAGAGGGGCAAGCGAAAAGTGCAGGCGAATCAGTACCGCAATCGGGTACATGATGACCCATGCCAGCGACACGCCCGTCAAACCGTAGTAGTACGCGCCAATGATGAATGCTGGCGGCATGAGCAGCAACGTTATCAGATGATTCAACGTGGCAATCTGCGGTTTTCCTATGGCGGACAAGGGCGAGCCGCTATGCGAAACCATCCGGAAGGGCATTACCAGGCTGAGCAACTGTAATGGAATGATTGCTGGCGCCCAGCGATGCCCGAGTACCACGTTCACCAATTCAGGGGACACACTGGAGATACCCCAGAAGATGGGGAATGCAACGAAACTAAGGACACGCACCACTTTCATATAGTGCGAACGGATGGCGGCCATGTCGTGCTGGATCGTTGAATAAGCCGCCAGCCCCACCTGATTGAGAACTTCGCCCACTTTTTGTATGGGCAAGGAAGCCAGTTGCATCGCGATGGAATAGAAGCCGAGGATCTCCTTGCCAAGAATTTTTCCGATGACGAAAACATCGGATCGCGAATACACGTACCACAGAAAGCCGCTGAGTGTGACAAAGCTGCCGAAATGCAGCATTTCCGCCATACCTTCGCGGGAAAACCTCGGGCGACACCAATGATGGGCAGCCACGCTGAGCGCAACGGGCCGTATCAATGATCCCGCAAGATTGCCGAAAACGAGCGCCCACACGCCCGCACCGGCAAGTGCGAATCCCAAGGTGGTAAAGCCGTTGCCCAGCACAATGACCACGTTTGCGATGGACTTGCGTTTGAAGCGCATGCTCCGGCTGAGCATCGCGTCCTGGACCACACCCACGGATGCCAAGGGAAACTGGATGCCCAGTACACGGACGATGGTGGTGAGCCTCGGGTCGCCGAAGAACTGCGCCAGGAAAGGCGCCAACGCAAATACCAGCAGATAAATGCCCATATTGGCGATGATGAGCAAGCCGAAAGCCTGCTCGATCTGACGTTGGGTCAGATCGCGTTTTTGGACCATCGCCGAGTACAACCCGAGCTCCTGGAAGAGAGCTGCGAAACCGATCATTACTTCCGCGATGGCCATCAAGCCATAGTCCGAAGGCTTGAGGATGCGGATGACGATGATGGTGATCGCCCACGCGACGAGTTGGCCCGCCAAGCGCGCACCGGCCAGCCACTTCAGCGAATGAAGGACATCATTGCGTAGGCTCATTCAGGAGAAGTTCCAAAGAATACGTAGCGCACACGCGGGCACCGCCCCGTGGAGGAATGGCCTTGCAATTGGCGTGCCGAGATTGTGAGCCGTCGGCGTTGCAGTTAAGGCATGACCGACCGGGGCAGTACTGCGAAATTGGGGTAATCGTCGTATGCGTGCGGGACTTTCGGCTTTACGCTGCGTGATTGGAAGAGGTTCCAGGCCTCGTGGGCCTTCGGCACGTTGCTGTCCGCGGCCGCGGCGACCCCGATCTGGAAATTGGCGGGGAATCCTGTGGCGGAATAGGGATAGCCGGCCATTTCCCCAGCCTGCGTGCGCTTCTTTCTCAGTTTTCCGAGTTCCTTGATCATCTCCGGAGAGTTGCACGTGAGCCCCACGAGATCGGGCCAGTTTGCTGCATAAACGGCAGTGTAGGACGGCAGCCAGCTCCCCGAGACGTCCTTCACCTGGATGCTGTAGGCCGACGCTTCCAGCCAGCAGTAGCCGTGCCCAGGATCATCCTGCCAATCAGTCATCAGGCCGATCTCGAATTTAGCGAGCCAATTGCGGAAGGGCACCGCTTCGGGGAAACCCAATTCCGCCACGTGTCCAAGCGACCAAGTGAGGAAATTGTGTTGCCATGGCGCAACACCGTTGTATTTTCCGCCGTGCAAGCTGTAGACGGTGCTGCCTTTGGTCACATGCAGCGGGTTGGCCTCTGGATTATTGGTGTACTTCTGGTTCCAGTCGTCCAGTGAGTTGTGAACCACCGAATTGAATTCGGATTTGAGTGGATACGTGTCGGGCAACAGGAACGCGGCCTCGGCCAAATTGCGAAGCGTCCAAGCTTTGCCTCGCATCGAGCCATGGGACGGGTCGATCAAGCCCTTCGAGAAACCTCGATATGACTCGTTCGACCAGAGGTTGTTGTACGAGGCGCTGAAGGCAAGCTCGGACATGTAGTAGTAATCACCGGTCACCATATACGCCACGTAGGACCACGCTGGCTGATGTGCGTTGTCCCACGAAAAGGGATTTCTGGTGCCATACCACGCTTGGGTGCAGTTCTTCACCACTGCGTTGTCGATGCAGTTTGGCAACAAATCGGCCTTGTACGACGCGCCCTTTGCGTTGGCCTGTCGTGCGACGCGGTTCGCGTACGCCCAATCCGCAACGGTGACGTAAGGATGCTTTTCAATGCTGACTGGCCATCCGGTCACCGAATCGCGGTAATGGATGTCGTAGGCGCCGAGCGCGTCGGTGTTGGCTAGCATCCAGTGGTAAGCCCGTATGTCGGGATCGACGATGTAAACACTAGTCCAACGCGGAAGGGGACCGATCCCAGGCTGCGCGCCGACGTTCGACATTGATTTGGTTTGATCGCAATGGTCCAGTGGTGCGCACGACTGGCGCAAGCTGGCCAGAAACTTGTCGTCGGGTTTCAATTTCATGTAGCGTGAAATAGCCTTGCTTGCCTGGATATAGCGGGTGTCTTGTTGCAGGTAAACCTGCGGCTGATCGTTGTTCCACCACAGCACTTTGTGCCAGCGCGTGGCGGTGTACTGCGTCAGGGCGGGGCTGGTGTAGCTTGCGCTGCCCGAAGCGAGCGTGGCCGTGTATTGCGGTTGCGCCTGGGGTGCGAAAGCGTCGGAATTCTCGACGATGATGTCGGTGCGAATCGGGCCAACTGTGCCCCCCTCAGAGCCGGCATATGCGCGGACCGCGAAGTAGACCCTGAGATTGGCGCCGTCGGCGGTAGCCACGGGTCCGTTCACCACCCACTCGGCGGCGAGAGGCCCGGACAGCCACACATTGCAAGTTTTGCCCCACGGCTGGCACGCACGCGCAGCGCTGGCTGTTTGCAGCAGCTTGCGTGCGCTCAATGAGTAGTGCTTGCCGTTTGAAGTCAGCGATACTTCGGCGTCGTAGCCGGTGGCCAGGAGTTGAGTCAACGTGATGGGAGCAGCTCCAGTGGTCGTGGAGGCCTGCGAAGACAGGACTAGTGGCAGCGTTGCTCGGCCTTCCAGCGATGGCACCATCGCTGTCAGCACCGCATGCCGTAAGCTGCCGTCTGGATTGCTAGCTTTGGGGTCGACCTGCAGGGTTATGGGATGCCCGTCGATCGTCGCGCTAAGCGTGGCACCAAGTGGCACGTCGCCGTCGCGGAAGACTTGTCCGAACGAGACGGGCACGTTGGCCTGCTTGCTCGAGGATTGGCTGATCACATAATCGGTGACCACGGCAGCTCGAACCGGTGAAGAGCCAAGCCACAGGATGAGGCAAACGCACAACATGCCGCACCCGGCGTATTGGCGCTCGTCGCGAAGAAAGAACTGGTGTCGAAAAGTGCCCATGCCGGTTTCGGACCTCCCGCTGCTGGCCAGTGGACCAAGGGGAGTCGCTGACACGAGCCGTGGTGCGTGGCAGCCCACTCGGTTCCTTGTGTCTCATAAAGAACCGATAATACGCGAACCGTGGGTGAGTCGTGCGGAGGGTGTCCTCCGGTGCGGCTGATTTCGATGCAGGTCAACGCGAGAGGCGACGAGCCCGCGTTGGGCGCTTCGGCACGCGAGTTCGGTTCTCAGCGACGCATGAGGTATCCCGCGGGGCGCTCCGCAGGCGCGTGGGCCGCGGAAACCTGGGGTGTCAGCGCGGGCGCTACCGGTGAAGCGCTGGTCGGTGACGGCACTCGAACCGCCGCGCCGGCGGCAGGCGAGATATGCGTAGCTGATGGCGCAGGTACATACATCGCCCGCGGGAGGAAACGCCTGCACCACGACTCGAACCGGACGCAGACCACGCGCGCCACGAGACGCACCGTAGTGGTCGGCGATTGCATTCTACTCGTAGGGGCTACGGCTACCTTGCTACTCGCGGTTGTCGTCGATGCCCCGCCGGAGATGTTCGGACGCGTCGCGGGCACCGGGCTGACACTGTGAACCGGACGGGCGCCGCTCACGTTTGGTTGAACCACAGCGCCGCATTTCGAACTAATGCACTTCCGTGCAGGCAGTTCCTTGGGTACTGGCGGCGGGGTAATGGTCACCAATGGCGGGGTCGAGGTCGGTGGCGGGTACAACGTCGGTGGCATCGTGGGCGGCGGTTGTGCGCCAGCCTGTACCGAGCGCGGAATAACCGCAAAGTTTGGATAATTGTTATACGCGTCGGGTCCATTGGGCTTCACGCTGCGTGAATCGAAAATGCTCCATGCGGTTTGTGCATCGGGTAACCCGCTGTCGGCGGCTGACGCGATGCCGATCTGGAAATTGGCCGGGAACCCGGTGTTGGAATACGGATATCCGGCCATTTCACCAGCCTGCGTGGCTTTTCCCCGTAACAGTGCGAGTTCGGTCAACATAGCCGGCGAATTGCAATCCAGCCCGACCAAGGTGGGCCAGTTCGCAGCATAAACCGCGGTGTAGGACGGCAACCAATTGCCCGCAGCGTCTTCGACCTGAATGCTGTACGCTGAGGCCTCCAGCCAGCAATAACCGTGCGCAGCATCGCGTTGCCAGTCGGTCATCAGGCCGACCTCGAACTCGGCCAGCCAGTTGCGGAACGCAGGTGCGCCGCTGAATCCCAATTCGGCGACGTGCCCTGCCGACCAAGTTAGAAAATTATGCTGCCACGGCGCGACACCATTTTTATTGCCACCGTTCACGCTGTAAACGTCGCTGCCTTTTGTGACATGCAACGAGTTGGCAGAGGGATTGTTGCTGTATTTTTCGTTCCAATCGGCAAGTGAGTCGTTCACGGCCGCGTTGAATTCGGCTTTCAGGGGGTAGCCGTCCGGAAGCAGGTAGGCAGCCTCGGCCATGTTGCGCAGCGTCCATGCCTTGGCACGGACCGAGCTATACGTATTCTCGATCAGCAACTGCGAGAATCCTCGGTAGGTTTCATTGGGAAACAGCTCGTTCAATGACGCGCTGAATGCAAGCTCCGACATATAGAAGTAATCGCCGGTCACCATATAAGGCACATAAGACTGCGCCGGCTGATGCTCAACATCCCACTTGTTCGGGTTGCCCGTGCCGTACCATGCGGTTGAGCAGCCCGTGACTACGGCATTGTTGACGCAGCCCGGCAATAGGTCAGCTTTGTACAGGGCGCCCTTTGCGCTGGTCTGCTTTGCCACGCTATTTGCGTAGGCCCAATCCTGTACAGTTACATAAGGGTGCCGTTGGATGCTCACCGGCCAGCCGGTCGCTGCGTCGCGATAATGGATACTATAAGCCCCAAGTGCGTCGGTATTAGCCAACATCCAGTTGTAGGCCCGCACGTCGGGATCGACGATGTAAACGCTAGTCCACCGCGGCAGCGGACCGATAGCCGCCTGTGCACCTGTGTTGGACATCGTTCTGGTTTGATCGCAGTTCTGCAGCGGCGCACACGATTGGCGCAGCCCCGCGAGGAAACTTTCGTCCGGCGTCAACGGCATGTAGCGCGACACCGCCTTGCTGTCCTGGATGTATTGGGTGTCCTGCTGCAGGTAAACCTGCGGCTCGTCGTTGTTCCACCACAGCACCTTGTGCCAACGGGTGGCGGTGTATTGGGTCAACGCCGGGCTGGTGTAGCTGGCGGTGCCTGAGGTCAGGGTTGCGGTGTATTGCGGTTGCGTCTGGGGCGCGAAGGCGTCAGAGTTTTCGACGATGATGTCGGTGCGGACGCGCCCGATCGTGCCGGGGGTGCCGTTGGAATAGGCACGCACCGCGAAATACACGCGCAGGTTCGGGCTGGTGCCGTTGGATGCGGTGACCGGCCCGTTCACCACCCATTCGCTGGCGAGCGGACCTGAAAGCCACACGTTGCACTGGGGATCCCAGGCGGCGCAAGCGCCCGAAAGGTTGGCGGCCTGCAACAGCGCGCGCGCGCTGGCTGTATACAACGTGCCGCCGATGTTCAGCGAAACCTTGGCGTCATAGCCGGTGGCGAGCAATTGCGACAATCCGATGGTCGGCCCGGTCAGTGCCGTGCCGGTATAAAGGGTCAATGGCAGTTTGGCCCCGGCCGGCAAGGACGGCACCATCGCCGTCAGCACGGCATGGCGCAGGCTGCCGTCGGGGTTGGTGGCCTTCGGATTCACCTGCAGCGTGATCGGCTGGCCATCGAGCGTGGCTGCCAGTGTGGCGCCGCGCGGAACGTCTCCATCCTTGAAAACCTGACCGAAGGTAACGGCCACGTCGTGCTGGCCCTGGGTGGATTGGCTGAACACCGAGTCGGTCACGACGGTGCCGGCCACGGCTTGGGCAGTGCCCAGCAGTAGCGCGCCCGCGACGCACCCGTACAGTGCAATCCGGAATTTTTGGCGAAAACCGCTTTTTGGCGCCGAAGCGCCAGAAATATCTTTGATGATGCCCATGCAAATACCCGAGATGCGCGTGGGCTTCCTTGCCAGAGAAAAAAACGCCCGCCTTGGGGCGGGTCGCAATGCCGTTGCGTGCAATAGACGTGAGGTGCGGGGGCGGGTCAACGAGCAAATCGCAGGACTGTGGACTGGTGCACCTCGGAAGTTAAAAACTGTGAACTAGTGGGGAATCAGGTGCGTGCCGACGTCTGCTCGACAGCGGCTCACGGCGGATTCGGTGGACAGCCCGAGTCCCAATGTCACTACGCCGGAGGCACCCGGACGTGCGGGCTCACTGTTCGGCTTCTACGGCGGTTCCGATCTGCTCCGGGGACCACTGACGGAGCAATCGGGGCGGTGCGGCCGACGCGTGCTGGAACCCGGTGCCGTGGCCATGTTCGGTATCGGCGTGGTGTTTGCTGGGCCCGCTCACGGGCTGCGCCGATGGTTCGATTGAGGCGCAGTCAATTCCAGGCAACCCGCCAATGGGAATGCCTGTTTTCGATCAGACTGCGGGGAATACAACGCGGCCTCCGCCTCGTTCTTTTCGCAGCCTTATTTCGCGGCAGGCGCGATGCTTTCCTTGTGCTCCCGCAGCGGGGTGATCGGTGTCGAAGCGTATTCACGGAGTGTCGACAAAGCTTACAGCCTGTCGACTTTTTTGGCATTCGTGGATAGACAAAGATGTTTGTAATCAGTGGCTTGTAATTTTGGCACGAGACGTGCTTTATGTCGGCACCTGACCAGAAGCGCTGCAATCAAAAAAGGACCACGTATGAACGCAATGAAGTATCTGGGCTTGGCTGGACTGGCCGCCGCCGGCCTGTTCGCGACCCAAGCTTTCGCAACCACCTGCCCGGTCGGCACGCAGGGCTCGCCCGTGTGTGTGGCGACGCAGGGCGGCGGCAGCGAACCCAGCCTGGAGGAGCTGCTGGACGGTATCACCAAGACCGGCACCACGAACAATATCGATGTGTACAACGGTCAGGCCAACCCCAGCGCGTATTGGTCGATCGGCGCCACGGGCAGCAGTGAAAACACCAAGATGTTCCAGATCACTGCCAACGCGGGCAACATCAACTTCGGCA
>Ga0209178_1000044_pt1 | contig 31590 bp, 27 predicted proteins | sample GAAS200_FD_187521 | JGI IMG/M metagenome (GOLD analysis project Ga0209178, IMG submission 187521) | Agricultural soil microbial communities from Georgia to study Nitrogen management - GA AS200 (SPAdes) (version 2) | ecosystem: Environmental > Terrestrial > Soil > Agricultural land | place: USA... | reverse complement strand
CGCGATCCCGACGTCGGAGTGGAGCCGATCACGCTGGACGCCGAGCTGGCGCGGACGCTCGAACGCCAGATCATTCTTTGTTATACCGGCACCTCGCGGGTCTCCGGAGCCACGATCGCGCGGGTGCAGGAGGCGTACGAGCGGGGGGAGCGCGGGGTGGTGGGGGCGCTCACCGCGATGAAAGACGTCGCGGAGCGGATGGCGGAGGCGCTGCGCGCTGGCGACCTCGCGCGGGTGGGATCGCTCTTGACCGAGAACTGGGGACATCAACAGGTGCTGGACGGCGGCATGCGGACCACCGAAATGGCCGCGCTCGAGAGCGCGATGCGGAGCGCCCGGACGCTGGGCGGGAAGGCCGCGGGGGCGGGCGCGGGAGGGTGCATGTTCTTCCTCGCGCCGGACCCGGAACGCGCCGCGGGCGCCCGCCGCGCGGCGGAAGCCCTCGGCGTGCGAGTGCTTCCGGTGACGATCGCGACCGAAGGCGCGCGCGCGTGGTGAACCCGGAGCGCCTCGCGGCGCGCAAGGCCGAGATCGCGGGCGCGGAGGACCTCGTGGCCCTGCGCGATCATCTGGTGCGCGGTGCCCAGCCGCTCATCGAGCGGCTCCCCGAAATCCCGTCGCGGAAGGCGCTGCTGTCGCGCGACGGCGGGGTTTGCCCCCAGGACGGCGCCGTCCTGGTCTTCGATCCCTGGAGTCCGCGCGCGCACCGCTGTCCCCGCTGCGGCGCGAGCATCGCAGGAGAACGGCACGATCGCGCGTGGGCCAAGTTCCAGCATCTCTGGCTCGCGGAACGGGCGGCCCACCTCGCCGCGGTGGCGGCGTTTGCCGACGATGAGCGGGCCGCGGGCCGGGCCCGCGAGATTCTCGCCGCCTACGGCGATCGCTACCTGAGCTACCCCAACCGCGACAACGTGCTCGGCCCGGCGCGGCTTTTTTTCTCGACCTATCTCGAATCCATCTGGATCCTGAACTATCTCGCCGCCGCGGCGCTGCTCCGGGCGGCGGGGCGGCTCGACGACGCGACGACGCGGGCCGTGGCCCACGTGGCCGACGAGGCCGCCACCCTGATCGGCGAGTTCGACGAGCAGTTCTCCAATCGCCAGACCTGGAACAACGCGGCCCTCACCGCCATCGCGGTGTGGTTCGAGGACGAAGAGCTGGCGCGGCGCGCGATCGAGGGCGAGACCGGGCTCATCGCCCATCTGCGCGGTTTCCGGCGCGACGGACTGTGGTACGAGGGCGAGAACTATCACCTCTTCGCGCTCCGCGGATTCCTCACCGGGGCGGAGTGGGCGCTCGAGGCCGGCGTGGACGTGTTCGCCGACCCCGAGATCACGCCCCGGGTCGTGAACGCCCTGCTCGCGCCCGCGCGCACCGCGCTCCCCGACTTCACGTTCCCCGCGCGCAAGGACTCGCGGTTCGGCGTCTCGCTGGCCCAGCCGATGTACCTCGAGCTGTGGGAGATCGGCGCGGCGGGATTGGGGAGGTGGGAGGAGGAGGGCGCGAGGAGCGAGCTCCGGAGCTGGCTGCAGGCGGTCTCGGCGCGCCCCTCGCCGCCCGCGGAGCAGTTCGAGTCCTACCTGCACCACGCCGGCGCGCCGGCGCTTCCCGCGAACCGCGCCCCGCGGACGGCCCTGTCGTGGTGGTCCCTCCTGGACATGATGCCAGCGCTGCCGGCGGCCGCGCCGTGGGCGCCGGAGAGCGTGCTCCTCGAATCGCAGGGGCTCGCGATCCTGCGCCGCGGCGACCGGTACCTGAGTCTCGAGTGCGGGCCGCAGGGCGGGGGACACGGCCACCCCGATCGGCTCCACCTCACGCTGCACGCGGACGGCGTCCACTGGCTCCCCGATTTCGGCACCGGGAGTTACGTGAGCCGCGATCTCTTCTGGTATCGCAGCACCCTCGCCCACAACGCGCCGCGGCTGGACGGCGTTTCCCAGCCGCCGGTCGCCGCGGTGTGCGAGTTCTTCGAGATCCAGGGCGACTGGTCGTGGGTGCGCGGGCGCTTCGGCCCCGTCACCCGCAGCGTGGTCGCCGGCCCGCGGTACGTCATCGACGTGGTGGAACTGGCCGGCCACGACGACCGGCAGATCGACGTGCCCTGGCACCTTTCGGGCGAGGTGGCGCCGGGCGGCGGGGCCTGGTCGCCCGCCGGAATCAGCGAGGATTTCATCACCGACGCCGAGTCCTTCGCGCCGGGCGGGAGTCCGCGCGTCACCCTCTCGGCGTCGGCGCCGCCCGCGCGACTGACGGTGCATTACGCGGGGAGCGGTTCGTTGTGGCGCGCGACGGGACCGGGACGTCCGGGCGGCGCGGCGCGGGAGACCTTCTACGTCGTTCGGGCGAGAGGACGGAACCTCCAGCTCGTCACCCTGCTCGAGCCCGGCCCCACGCCCGCGGTGCGCGCGGTCCGCGTGAACGGGGACGTGATCGAAGTGGAGACGGCCGAGCACACCGAGCGGCACCGGATGGAGAGCGGCGCGTGGGAGGTGGACACGCCCGCGGGGCGGCTGCGGCTCCGGGGTCCCCGGGAAATCGACCCGCCCTTCGCGCCGATCGTGGACCTGGAGCCGCCGGCGAAGCCGGTGGCGGCGGCGCTCCGGGTGGCCGATGCCCCGGCGCTCGACGGCACCCTCGCCGGCTTCGACACCGCCGAACCGCTGGCGCTCGGGGCGGAAGACCAGTACCGCCGCAGCGAAGAGCCGTACTCCGCGCCCGAAGACCTCGCGGCCGTCGCCTACGCCAACTGGGACGAGGCCGCGCTCTATCTCGCCGTCGAGGTGACCAAGCCCGATCTTTGCCTTCGCGACGCGCAAGCCGCCCCCGCCCGGCTCGACAACGAGCCGGAGGACATCAACTCGGACGGGGTGCAGATCTACGTGCGGAACGGCGACGACGCTCCGGTGCGCGGGTACCTGGTGGTGCCCGACGCCCGAGGCCAGGGTCTGAGGGTCGCGGGAGCGGCGGGCACCGTCGGCCGCCCGGACGAGGTCCGGGGCGGATGGGCCCGCACCGATGGGGGGTATCGGGTGACGCTGGCGCTGAAATTCGTGGACGGCGCGGTGCCGCACGTGGGCGGCAAAGTCGGCTTCGATCTGCTCGTGAACGAAATGGTCCCGGGCCGGGAGCGCCGCGCGGGTCAGCTGGTCTGGAGCGGCGGGAACGGCTGGGTCTGGCTGCGGGGAGACCGGCAGGACCCGGAGCGGTTCGGGGAGCTGGAGCTGGTGGGATGATCGTCCTCGTGCTCGACCAGCCCCAGGATCTGGTGAACGTCGCCCACGCGGTGAGGGGGATGAAGAACTTCGGATTCCGCGATCTCCGTCTGGTCGCGCCGCGGGAGTACGACGCGTACCGGGTGGAAGGCATCGCGCACCAAACCCACGACGTGCTGGAGCGGGTGCGGCGCTTCGAAACCCTCGAGGAAGCGATCGGCGACTGCGTGCACGTGGTGGGGTTCACCGCGCGGGGGCGGACCGCGAAGCGGAATCTCCAGCGCCCGCGCGAGGCCGCCGCGGAAATTCTGGCGCGCGCCGAGGAGGGACCCACGGCGCTTCTCTTCGGACGCGAGGATCGGGGGCTCTCCAACGAAGCGCTGGACCGCTGTCACCGCGTCGTCACCATCCCGACGAGCCCCGACTATTCTTCGCTCAACCTCGCGCACGCGGTGGTGCTGATGCTCTACGAGCTGGCGCTGGCCCGCGGCGACGAGGCCCGGCCCTTCAAGAAGCCGCGGCGCGAGGCCGGCCCCGCCACGGTCGAAGAGCTGGAGCGGCTCTTCGTGGACGTGGAGCGGGTGCTGCGTACCATTGATTTTTTCAAGACCCGGGACGCCGAAGCGGTGATGCGCACCCTGCGCGAGATCGGCCACCGGGCTCCCCTGGACGAGCGCGAGGCCAAGCTGCTCCGCGCCCTCGCGATCGAAGTGGTGAAATACGGTGAGCGAGTCTCGAGTTCCCGGCTTCACGTCGACCGGTAGCAAGCGCCCCGAGGCGCTCTTCGGCGGCGAGGGCGAAGGCCTGCCCGCGCGGATGACGCGCGCGTCGGGGTGCCGGGTCTCGGACGAGAACGGGCGCGAGTATCAGGACTACATCATGGCGCTGGGCGCGGTCGCGCTGGGCTACGGGCACGAAGCGGTGACCCGCGCGGCCCAGGCCGCGATCGCGGACGGGGTGGTCGGTCCCCTGCCGCCGGTGCTCGAGGAGGACCTCGCCGGGGCGCTGGCGCGGCGGATGCCGTGGCTCGAGGCGATGCGGTTTCTCAAGACCGGCGCGGAGGCGGTGGCGGCGGGGGTCCGCCTCGCGCGGGTGGCGACGGGCCGGGAGCGGGTGCTGGGCTGCGGGTATCACGGGTGGCTCGACTGGTGTCAGGGCGGGGCGGCGGCCGGCGTTCCCGCGTCCACGCGCCAGCTCTTCGCCGAGCTGCCGTTCAACGACGCGGGGCGCGCGCGGGAAATGATTCGCGACGCGGGAGACCGCCTGGCCGCGGTGGTGGTGGAGCCGCTGGTCGTGGCCGAGCCGTCCCGTGAATGGCTCGAGACCCTGCGCCGGGAGACGGAGCGGGCGGGGGCGGTGCTGATCTTCGACGAGATCAAGACCGCCTTCCGGCTCGCGGTGGGCGGCGCGGCGGAGCGCTACGGCGTCCGGCCCGACCTCGCGGTACTGGGCAAGGCGATGGCCAACGGGTTTCCGCTTTCGGTGGTGGGGGGGCGCAAGGACCTGATGGCGCGGGTGCGGGAGACCTGGATCTCGTCCACGCTCGCGACGGAGCAGGTGTCGCTCGCGGCGGCGCGCGCCACCCTGCGGGTGTTCGAGGAGCGGGACGTCTGCGGGCACCTCCATCGCGTGGGCACCCGGCTCCTGCACGGCCTGCACGATCTCGCGCGGCGGAACCCGGACGTGGTGACCGGCGTGGCGGGGGTCGCGGAGATGTGCTTCTTCCATTACGCGACGGAAGACCTCTCCCACCAGGTGGCGGCGGCGTGCGCGAGACGGGGCCTGTTGTTCAAGCGGACCGCGTACAACTTCGTGTCGCTCGCCCACGGCGACGGGGAGGTCGACGCGGCGCTCGCGATTCTGGGAGAGGTGCTGCGTGAGATCCGACCCTAGAGCGCGGCGCCGCCGGCCGGGCGTAGCGTGCTCCCGCGCCGAGCCGTAAACTCCCCCATGCTCGTCGACGTCCACGCTCACTTCTATCACGCGCTCTCGCCCCGCGCCGACTGGCGCGAGCGGAACGGGAGCCGCTTGAAGGCGGGCGACAAGATCGGGGTCACCGTGCACGTGGCCTCCATCCTGGGCAGCTGGGGACGGCGCTCGCCGGTGTACTTCCCGTCGCCCGCGGACTGCACCCAGGGCAACGACGCGCTGCTCGATCTCGAGCGCGAGCATCCCGACCGGATTCGCGGGTACGCCTGCGTCAATCCCAACGACACCACGCACGCGCTCACCGAAATCGCGCGCTGTCTCGACGCCGGGATGATCGGCGTCAAGCTCGCCGCGAGCCGGCGCGCCAACGACCGCCTGCTCGACCCCATCGCTCAGCTCGCGCACGCGCGCCACGCGCCGATCCTGCACCACATCTGGCAGCACCGGCGTCACGAGTGGCCGGGCCAGGAGGCGTCGGACGCGGCCGAGCTGTGCGCCCAGGCCGCGCGTCACCCCGAGACCACGTTCATCCTGGCCCACATCGGTGGCGGCGGGGACTGGCGCCACTCCCTCGCCATCCTGCCCGATCACCCCAACGTGTACCTGGACCTCTCGGGGAGCGGCGTGGACGGCGGGATGCTCGAGGCCTGCGTCCACGCGGTGGGCCCGAAGCGGCTGCTCTGGGGCTCCGACATCACCATGGACACCGGGTGGGCCAAGCTCCGGTATCTCGAGCGTCTCCTGCCGGCGAAAGAGCTCGATCTCGTCAAGTGGAAGAACGCGGCGCGCATCTTCCCGCGCGGCGCGTTTCCCGGCGCCTGATGCGAATCGACGTCAACGCCTTCCTCGGCGCCTACCCGCACCGCCGCGTTCCCGGCACCTCGCCCGAGGCGTTGCTGGCCGCGATGGACCGGGTCGAGATCAGCGAGAGCTGGGTGACCCACCTTCCCGGGCTCTTCTGGCGGGACCCGCACGAAGGGAACGCCTGGCTCTACGAAACGGTCGCCCATCAGCCGCGCTTCAAAGCCGTCCCGGCGATCCATCCCGGACTCCCCCGCTGGGAGATCGAGCTCGGTCTCGCCGCGACCCGGGGCGCGCCGGCAGTGCGCTGCGATCCCGGATTCCTGGGTCTCGATCCCGCGGGGCAGGAGCTGCGCGTGCTGGCCGGCGCCTGCGGGGTCACGCAGATCCCCCTCATGATGGCGGTGCGGCTCGAGGACGTGCGCCAGCGCCACCCCAACGACCGGTCCGCCGACCTGACCGCGGCGGGCCTCCGGGCGCTGGTCCGCGCGGACCCGGACTTCCGGCTGATCGTCACCCACGCCGATCGCGCGCTGATCGAGGAAGTGCACTGGGGATCGACGCCCGCGGAGCGGGAGCGGATCTGGTGGGACATCTCCTGCGTGTGGGGCCCGCCCGAGGATCACCTGGCCACCCTGCTCGAGACCATCGGCGTGGAGCGGTTCGTCTTCGGGACCGGACAGCCGCTGCGGCTTCCGGAGGCGAGCGTGGCGAAGCTCGACCTCCTCGACATCCCGCGCTCGCGGCGGACGGCGATCGAGTCCGGGAACGCCCCCCGCGCACGCGCGCGATGACGGACCTGGCCGCCCTCCGATCGCGGCTGGAGTGGGGCCTCGTTCCCGCCGTCCCCGTTCCTTATAAGGAAGGGCAGCTGGCCGCGGAGGCGCAGCAGGCCTACGCCCGCTGGATGGCGGGCCAGCCCGTGGCCGGCGTCGCGGTGTGGGCCCACACCGGGCGGGGCCCGCACCTCTCCGCCACCGACCGCCGCCGGGTGCTGGCCGCCTGGCGGGCGGCGCTCCCCGACAAGCTGGTGGTCGCGGGCGCGAACTCGATCGAGATGGCGCGTGAGGCCAGGGCCGGCGGCGCCGACCTGGCGCTCGCCTTTCCGCGGCGCGACGACCCCGCGGGTTATCACCGCGAGCTCTCGCGCGAGCTGCCGGTGATCGCCTTCTATCTCTACGAGGCGGCGGGCGGCGTGGCCTACGACGACGTCACGCTGCACGCCATTCTCTCGCTCGACCGGGTGATCGGGATCAAAGTCGCCACCCTGGACTCGGTGGTGACCTACCAGCGCGTGGCCCGGGTGATGCGCGACCATCCCGGCAAGCTGCTGATCACCGGAGAAGACCGGTTCCTCGGCTACTCCTTCATGACCGGGGCGCGGGCGGCGCTGATCGGGATGGGCGCCGCGGTCACGGACCTGCAGGCGGAGCTGGTCCGCGCCTTCGCCGCCCAGCGGCTCGGCGACTTCCTCCGGCTCACCTCGGTGACCGACGCGCTGGGCGCCGCGATCTTCGCTGCGCCGGTGGACGGGTACGTGCGTCGCCTGCTCTGGGCGCTCGCCGAGGAGGGCGTGATCCCGGGCGATGCGTGCGACGATCCCTGGGGTCCGGCGCTCGACTCCGCCGAGCGGGAGCTGGTCCGCCGGGCGGTGCGGGATGCGCGCGCGACTCGCCGCTGACTTCGAGCGCTTCGCGGACGGACTCCCGCGGGACTTCGCCGATCACGCGCGCGAGGTGTACCGCGTCAACCTCACCGCCCGCTACCTGGGCCAGGACCTTCCGCATCCGGTGGGCAAGGGATCGGGCCAGCTGTCCCTGAACGAGAAGCAGCTGGCGGAGGACGCGGCGGCGGGCCTCGCCTTCGTGGTCTTGAAGACGGTGATCGCCGAGGACGACGCGGGCGCCCGGTCCATGGCCGCCTGGGCGATCCACGAGACCCGGATGACGGTCGAGCGGCGGGTGGTGGACGGCAGGGACCGCGGCTGGACCGTCACCTGGAAGGGCAGGGGCTGGGACCGCTCCTTCGACGATTATCTTCGGCTGGTGCGCGCGGGACGGGCGCTGACACGCGAGGGCCGGCTCCTCGTGATCCCGTCGGTCAAGTATCATCTCCCCAAAGCCGGCGAAGCCTTTCGGGAGTCGGAGTATCGCCACACCACGCGGGCGCTCGCGGACGCGTGGGGCGAGGCGCCCCTCCTGATCGAGAAGGACTTCTCGCCCACGCTCGCGGGCGACGATCTCGCGGGGGACCGGGCCGCGATCCTGCGCTGGCTCGCCGGCGTGCCGGCGCTCATCCGCGCGGCGTCTCCCCTTCCGGCGCGGATCGCGATGAAGCTGATGAACGCGCGGTTCGACGACCGCTTCCAGCTCGAGATGCTGCGGGCCGCGTCCGGGGCGGACGCGCTGGTGGTCTTCAATCGCCTCTTCGATCCGGAGCTCCGCGTGGCCTACGGCGGCGCCGAGCTTTCGGAGCGCAACCTGCGGGTGCTCGAAGCCGAGGGCACCCCGGGGTCGGCCGCGCCGCCCGAACTATGCGGAACCGGCGACATCCATTCCGGCCGTCTCATCGCCGCGTACGCGCGGCGCGGATGCTCGGCGGTTCAGGTGCATACGTTCTTTCAGCTCCCGCTCACCGAGTACGCCGCCCGCGCCGGATCGCGCACCGAGCGGGCGCTGCATTGCCTGATTTTTCATCCCGAGGATGGGCTCATCGCGGAGATGGCGCGGCTGGAGGAGGAGGGAATCCTGCACCGGCGCGGCGGGGAGCTCCATTTTCTGGACTTGTGCGGGGGCCGATGCTGATCGCGAGCGCCGAGCTCTTCGATCTCCGGCTCCCGCTGGTCGAGCCGTTCGTGATTTCCGGCGGGGCGATCACCGAGCGGCGCTCGCTCATCGTGGTGCTCCACGACGACCGCGGCCACGCGGGCTACGGCGAATGCCCGCCGTTCGAGCTGCCGTTCTATTCCGAGGAAACGCTGGCGAGCGCCACCGATTTGGTGCGCCGCGTCCTCCTGCCCCGGGTGGCGGGACGGGAGTTCTCATCGCCCCAGGCGGTGGACGAGGTGCTCCGCGAGCAGGTGCGCGGCAACCCGTTCGCGCGGGCGGGCGTCGAGACCGCCGCCTGGGACCTCCTCGCCCACACCCGCGGCGTCGGAATGCGCGCCCTCGTGGCCGAGGCGCTCGGCGCGACGGCGGCGTCCTCCGTGTCCTGCGGTGTGGCGCTCGGGATTCCCGCCGACCGCCAACTCTCGACCCTCACCCGCTGGGTCTACGAGGCGGTGCGGAAGGGATACCGTCGGGTCAAGATCAAGGTGATGCCGGGGTGGGACGCGGACGCGGTGCGCGCCGCGCGCGAGGGGATGGCGGGCGCCGATCTCCCGCTCAGCGTGGACGCGAACGGGGCCTTCCGCTGGCCCGAGCACGAGCCCGCCCTGCGCGCGCTCGACGACGCCGGCCTGCTCTACATCGAGCAGCCCCTCGCGCCGGAGGAGCTGGTGGGCCACGCGACCCTCGCGCGCGCGCTCCGGACCCCGGTCTGCCTCGACGAGACCCTGACCAGCGCTGCCGTCGCGCGGCAGGTGACCGAGCTCGACGGTCCCAGGGTCTGGAACATCAAGGTCCACCGGGTCGGCGGACTCTCCGAGGCGTGCCGGATCTACCGGGTCGCCGAGCGGTACGGCGCGGAGCTCTGGGCCGGAACGATGCCGGAATCGGGGATCGGCTCCCAGGCGCCGCTCGCCCTCGCGGGCCTGCCCCGGTTCACCTTGCCCTCGGACCTCGAGCCCTCGGCGCGATGGTTTGGACGCGACCAGGACGTCATCAAGCTCACCATGGACGCGGGTGGCCGGATGGCGGTGCCCGATCAGTCCTGCGCCCGGCTCCTGGACCGCGGCCGGTTCGCCGCCGCGGCGCGGTTGCTCGGGTGACCGGGATGCCGTATCTCTGTCCTCCACTCGAGCGTGAGGGTGTCGCCGTGCGCATGGTGGTCATCGTACTCCTGCTCTGCGTCTGGCTCTACTTCGCCTATGACGCCTTCCGGGCGGGGAACGTGATGTTCGGCTTCCTCTTGCTGCTGGTCGGAGCCGCGCTCACGATCTATCGCCTGCGGCGCCGCTAGTTCCCCCTCGAGGCCGTCTTCTTTGAGTCCCCGCTTCCGGAGTCCGCCCGTGCGTCTCGTCCGTCCTCTCTCCATCGCCCTGCTCTGCGCCGGCGTTTCCCTCGCCGCGCCGGTCGGCGCCCAGCAAGTGGATCCCGCGCTCCTCTCCGCGTTGCACTGGCGGATGATCGGCCCCTTCCGCGGCGGGCGGACCGTCGCCGCGGTCGGCGTGCCGGGAACGCCGCCCGTCTTCTACATCGGGGTGAACAACGGCGGGGTGTGGAAGAGCACCGATTACGGCCGGGTCTGGAGTCCCATCTTCGACGCCGAGTCCACCGGCTCGATCGGCGCCATCGCGGTCGCCCCGTCCGACTCGAGGGTGATTTACGTCGGAAGCGGGGAAGGGCTGCAGCGGCCCGACCTTTCGGTGGGCGACGGGATCTACAAGTCGGCGGACGCCGGGAAGAGCTGGACGCACCTGGGGCTCCGGAACGGCCAGCAGATCCCCGCCATCATCGTCGATCCCGGGAATCCCGATCGCGTCTTCGCCGCGGTTCTCGGCCACCCCTACGGGCCGAACGAGGAGCGCGGGATCTTCCGCTCCACGGACGGCGGGGTCACCTGGCAGAAGGTTCTCTACAAGGATGAGAACACCGGCGGGATGGACCTCGCCTTTTCCCCCACCAGTCCCGACACCGTCTACGCGGTCCTCTGGGCCGCGCGCCAGATGCCCTGGGAAATCGGGAGCTCGCTCACCCTCTCCGCCAGCAACGGGCTCTTCAAGTCTTCGGACGGCGGCACCACCTGGCGCCAGCTCGCGGGCGGCCTCCCCGGCGCCGCGGACGGGCTGGGCCGGATCGGGATCGCGGTGGCGCCCTCGCGCTCGTCGCGCCTCTTCGCGGTGGCCGGCGCCGACGGAGACAAGGGCGGTCTCTTCCGCTCCGACGACGCGGGCGAGACCTGGCGGCGGGTCAACGCGGATCCCCGGATCTGGGGCCGCGACGGCGACTTCAACGAAGTGCGGGTGGATCCGAAGAATCCCGACGTGGTGTACGTCGCGAACGTCGTCACCTGGAAGTCCACCGACGGCGGCGCGACCTTCACCGCCTTCCGCGGCGCCCCCGGCGGCGACGACTATCACCGCTTCTGGATCGATCCCGAAGACCCGAACGTGATCCTCCTCGCCGGCGACCAGGGGGCCGTGATCACCGCCAACGGCGGCGCCACCTGGAGCTCCTGGTACAACCAGCCCACCGCGCAGTTCTATCACGTCAGCACCGACAACCGCTTCCCCTACTGGGTCTACGGCGGTCAGCAGGAGAGCGGCTCGGTCGGCATCGTGAGCCGCGGCAACGACGGCCAGATCACCTTCCACGACTGGCATCCGGTGGGCGCGGAGGAATACGGCTACGTGGCGCCGGATCCGCTCCATCCCAATCTCATTTACGGCGGCAAGCTCTCGCGCTTCGACTGGAATACGGGACAGGTGCAGGACGTCTCGCCGGAGGCGGTGCGGAGCGGCAAGTATCGCTTCGTGCGGACCATGCCGGTGCTCTTTTCACCCGTGGATCCCCACGTTCTCTACTTCGCCGGCAACGTGGTCTTCAAGACGGTGAACGGCGGGCAGAGCTGGAGCGTGATCAGCCCCGAACTGACCCGCGCCCACTACGACGTGCCGGCGGTGGTAGGGCCCTTCGCGTCTTTCGACCCCGAGCACGGCGGCCATCGCGGCGTGATCTACACCATCGCGCCGTCGTTCCGGAAGCTCGCCCTGCTCTGGGCCGGCACCGACGACGGGCTGATCTGGGTGACCCACGACGGGGGCCTGCACTGGAAGGACGTGACGCCCCCCGCGCTCACGCCCTGGAGCAAGGTGTCGGTGATGGAGGCGTCGCACTCGGACACCAACGAGGCCTACGCCGCCATCAACCGCTTCCGCCTGGACGACCTGCACCCCCACATCTACCGCACCCGGGACGGCGGCAAGACCTGGACTGAGACCGTGGCGGGCATCCCGGACGACGAGGTGGTGAACGCGGTGCACGAGGACCCGGTACGCAAAGGGCTCCTCTTCGCCGCGACCGAGCGCACGGTCTACGTCTCGTTCGACGACGGCGACCACTGGCAGTCCCTGCGGCGCAATCTCCCCGCGACGGCGGTGCGCGACCTCACCATTCATGAGAACGACCTGGTGATCGGCACCCACGGGCGAGGGTTCTGGATCCTCGACGATCTCACCCCCCTGCGGGAGCTCTCGGCCTCGGTCCCGGGCGGGAAGTCCCATCTGTTCAAGCCGGAGACCGCCTATCGCGTGCGCTGGGACGGCTGGACCGACACTCCGCTCCCGCCCGACGAGCCCGCCGGCGAGAATCCCCCCGACGGCGCCGTCATTGACTACGTGGTGGGCGCGGGTGTGTCGGGGCCGGTCACGCTCGAAGTCCTCGACGCCCGCGGCAGGCTGGTGCGCCGGTTCTCGAGCACCGACTCCGCGCCGGCCCTCGAACCCGGGCTCAACATTCCCGAGTACTGGATCCGTCCCTTCCAGCCGCTCGCGGCCGCGCCCGGCGCACACCGGTTCGTCTGGGATCTCCACTACCCGGACCTCGCGGTCTCCCAGCACGACTACCCCATCTCCGCGATCTACCGCAACACGCCGCGCGAGCCGCGCGGGCCCTGGGCGTTGCCCGGCCTGTACACCCTCCGCCTGACGGCCGGCGGTGAGCGCCTCACCGCGCCCCTCGTGGTGAAGATGGATCCCCGGGTGCCCACGACGCCCCTCGTTCTGCGCACCCAGTTCGCGCTCGCCACCCGGCTCGCGGACCTCGAGCGCCGCGACTCGATGGACCTGGCCGGGGTGCGCGCGCTGCGCGCGGCGATCGCGCCGAAGAAGAGCACCTCGCCGGCCGACTCGATCGACGCGCGGCTGGCGCGCCTCGAGCAGGGCTCGCGGGACGCCGAGGGGTTGGGGCGGCTCGCGGGGGAGCTGGCCGGACTCTACGGAACGGTGGAGGGAGCCGACGCCGCGCCCACCACGCAGGTGGTGGCCGCGGTGGCGCCGCTCGCGCGGGCCCTCGCGTCCCTCGAAGCCGCGTTCCAGAAGTTGAAAGGGGAGGCCGCTTCCGTTAGCGGTCCGGCGCGCTAGCTTTGTCGCCGATGAGCGTACCTCCTGCCGGCTACTGGGCGACCAATCTCTACAAGGACCCGCGCAAGCGGCCGAAAACCGACTCTCCGCTTCGGGATTTGTCCCAGCTCGCGGCCGGCCGTTTCAAACGGGCGCGGGAAGGGGTGCGGGCCCTGAAGCACGTCACCGAACAGGTGGTGTTCCTGGGCATGACGTGGAAATGGGTCTGGATGTACGAAGTCGGCGGGCGGAAGCTCGGGTATCTGCACCCCATGGCGTCGGGCGTGTCGGGGACCTTCGTGCTCTCGCCGGCGGAGGAAGAGGAGTTCGTCCGCACCGACGGCGTGGCGCGGGTGGTGAAGCAGGCGGTCCGCGACGGGCAGGTGGCCGAGGGCGTACGGTGGTGCTGGATGAACTTCACCGACCTGGACGCGGTGGAGGCGTTCGTCAATGTGGTGCAAATGAAACATCAATTCCTGGCGCGTCCGGAGTAGGTCGTCGCCCTTGTGCGCGGTTCCGGCGGAACGCTATTTTTCTGGGCCCGCAAGTCGCTTTCTTGATACCGACACTTTCGCCATCGAGCGCCATTGATGTCGACGCAGGGGGGTAGACTCGCGGTCGGGACCGTGCTGGCGCTGTTCCTTTCCGTCCCGGCCGCGGCACAAACTGGCCAACCCGCAGCATCCCCGGCCGTCCCGGTCGTCACCGATACGGCCGCGCTCCCGGGTCCCCGCCAGCCGATTTTCTTCCGGCACGACGTGCACGCGGGCAAAGACAAGATCCCCTGCCTCTACTGCCACTACACGGTGACGGTCTCCTCGGAGCCGGGCATTCCGTCGCTGGAAACCTGCATGGGGTGTCACCGGCTGATTTCCGGGTCGACGCCCTCGCACCAGGCGGAGATCAAGAAGGTGCGCGACGCCTGGGCCAACCGCACGCCGCCGCAATGGGTCCGGGTGCACGCGCTGCCGGGCTTCGTGCACTTCCCGCACATGCGGCACATCAAGGTTCTGGGCACCACGGCCTGCGCCACCTGCCACGGCGACATCGCGTCGGTTCCGCAGGTGTCGCAGGTGGCCACGCTCCGGATGGGGTGGTGCATCACCTGCCACGTGCAGCGCAAGGTGAGCCGCGACTGCACGCTGTGCCACTACTGAGGCGGCCATGAGCGACGGGATGAACCGGCGACGGTTCCTCAAGATCCTGGGCGTGACCGGCGGCGGCGCCGCGGCGGTCTCGGCGTGCGGCATCGGCCCCGAGCCCACCGAGAAGCTCATTCCCTACCTGGTCCAGAGCGACGACCAGGTGCCGGGCATCGCCACCTGGTACGCCTCGACCTGCCGCGAGTGCCCGGCGGGCTGCGGGATCCTGGTGAAGACCCGCGAAGGGCGCGCCATCAAGATCGAAGGCAACCCGGAGTCGCCGGTGAACCGCGGCCGGCTCTGCGCCCGCGGCCAGGCCGCGCTCCAGGGTCTCTATAACCCCGATCGCGTCACCGAACCGCTGGCCCGCAACGCGCAGGGAACGCTCGAGAAAATCTCCTGGGACGACGCGATGGCGCGGCTCTCGGGGAAAGTCCGCGCCGCGGGGAAGGGCCTGGTCTTCCTCACCGGCGCCGAGTCCTCGTCCTTCGGGGACCTGGTGGACGAGTGGACCAGGAGCCTGGGCGGCCGGCACGTGGTCTACGAGCCCTTCGGCTACGAGGCCCTGCGGGAGGGCAATCGCGTCGCCTTCGGCACCGATGAGGTGCCCTGGTACGACTTCGCGGGCGCGACCTACATCATGTCCTTCGGCGCGGACTTCCTGGACACCTGGGTCTCGCCGGTCGGGTTCCAGCAGGGCTTCGCGCAGGCCCACGGGTTCGACGCCGGGCGCGCCACGCCGATGGCGAAGATGGTCTACGTCGGGCCGCGGATGAACGTCACCGGGATGAACGCGGATGAGTGGATCGCCGCGGCGCCCGGCACCGAGGGCCTGCTCGCCCTCGCGATGGCGCAGGTGATCGTCGACAAGAAGCTGGCGCGGGTGCCCGGAGACGTCGCGCGGGTGCGGGAGCTGATCGAGGCCAACGCTCCCGACAAGGTGGCCGCCCTGATCGGGGTGACCCCCGCCGCCATCACCCGCTACGCCACCGAGTTCGCCGCCGGGAAGGCGCCGCTCGCGGTCGCGGGCGGCATGGCCGCCCAGTACCCGAACGGCGCCGAGATCGTGGCGGCGGTGAACCTGCTGAACTACGTGGCGGGCGCGGTCGGCAACACGGTGAAGTTCGGCGCCGACCTGGCCTCCGGCGCCAAGTACGGGGACGTGGCGGCGCTGAAGGAGGACATGACGGCCGGGAAGGTGGCGGTCCTCCTCGTCCACGGCGCCAATCCCGCGTATTCCCTGGGTGGCGGGTTCGTGCAGGCCTGGACCAAGGTCGGCTACAAGGTCGCGTTCACCACCATGCTGGACGAGACCGCGAGCGCCGCCGACCTGGTGCTCCCCGACCTGCACCCCATCGAGCAGTGGAATGACTCCCGGCCCCGGGCCGGCGTCTACGCCCTGCAGCAGCCCGCGATGCAGCCCGTGTTCCCGGACACCCGCGCCGCGGGCGACGTGCTCCTCGCCGCCGCCGGCAAGCCGGGGACCTTCAAGGACTATCTGCAGGCCAGGTGGAAGGAGCTGGCGCGGCGGGAAGCGCGCGCCAAGAGCTTCGACGACTTCTGGAACGGCGCGCTGCAGCACGGCGGCATTTTCGGCGAAGCGCCGTCCAGGGCCGTGAAGCTCGGCTCCGACGCGATCACGCTCACGCCGCAGCGGCTGCGCGCGCCGGCCTTCGACGGCGCGGCGACGAATCTGGTGTGCGTGGTCTACCCCCACGGCGCCCTGAGCGACGGCCGCGGCGCGGACAAGCCCTGGCTCCAGGAGCTCCCCGATCCGCTCTCCAAGATCACCTGGCACGGCTGGGTCGAGGTCCACCCCGACAACGCGGAGACGTGGGGGCTCGCTGCCGGCGACATCCTCCAGCTCGAGTCGCCCTTCGGCACGGTGCGCGCCCCGGCCTGGATCACCCGGACCATCCGTCCCGACGTGCTCGCGGTGCCCACGGGACAAGGCCACCTGGCTTACGGCCGCTACGCGCGGAACCGGTCCTTCAACGCGTTCGATCTGCTGAGCGGGTCCGCCGGCACCCACGGCGGGCGGAGCTTCGCGGTGCGGGTGGCGGTGAAGCGCACCGGCGAACACCGTTTCCTCGCGACCACCGAGGGCACCGCGCGCGAGCACGGCGAGGAGATCGTGAAAACCCTCGGGTTTACCGAGGCGTTGGCGCTCAAGCCGGGCGCGCATCCGTTCGAGAGCCCGGAGACGCCGGACTACGCGGAGGGCGCCCTCGAAGGATGGGCCGCGGCCCAGCACGAGATGGCGTCCCTCGGCAACTACGCCGGCACGCATCCCCGCTGGGCGATGGCGATCGATCTCTCCAAGTGCACCGGCTGCTCGGCGTGCGTCGCCGCGTGTTACGCCGAGAACAACATCGCGACCGTGGGCGAAGACCTGGTCCTGCGCCGCCGGGAGATGAGCTGGATGCGCATCGAGCGCTACTTCCGCGGCGGCGAGAAGGGCGAGCCGGTGCAGGCGGTCATCACCCCGATGCTCTGCCAGCAGTGCGGCAACGCCCCCTGCGAGCCGGTCTGTCCGGTGTTCGCCGCCTACCACACGGCGGACGGATTGAACGGCCAGGTCTACAACCGCTGCGTGGGCACCCGCTACTGCGCCAACAACTGTCCCTACAAGGTCCGCTACTTCAACTGGTTCAATTTCGCGGAAGAGGGCGGCGACTACGAAGCCTGGCCCGCGCCGCTCGACTGGCTCCTCAACCCGGACGTCACGGTGCGCGAGAAGGGCGTGATGGAGAAGTGCACCTTCTGCGTGCAGCGCATCCGCGGCGCCCAGAACACGGCCCGCCTCGAGGACCGCGCGGTGAAGGACGGCGAGATCGTCCCGGCCTGCGCCCAGGGGTGCCCGTCGGAGGCCATCATCTTCGGCGACCTGAACGACCCGGCGTCGCGGGTGCACGCGCTGTCGGAGAATCCGCGCGGCTATCACGTCCTGACGGGGCTCAACACCAAGCCCGCCATCACCTACCTCGCGCGCGTGGTGCACGCGGGGGAGGCGTAGCCCCATGCCGGAGACCAGCGCTCCCGCCCGGCCCGGCGCCCAGCGCCTGACCTACGACTACGTCACCCGCGCCATCGCGCGGACCCTCGGCAATCCGGGGAGGGGCTACTTCCTCCTGCTCGGCGCCGCGGTGATCCTGCTCGCCATCGGCATTGTCTGCCTGCTGTATCTGCTGCGCTTCGGGCTGGGGCTCGCGGGATACTCCCACCCGGTCTACTGGGCCGTCTTCATCACCTGCTTCGTGTTCTGGGTCGGCATCGCGCACTCGGGGACGTTGATTTCGGCGATCCTCTTCCTGTTCCGGTCCGGGTGGCGCACCGCGGTGTACCGGACCGCGGAAGCGATGACGGTCTTCGCGGTGATGACGGCCGGGCTCTTCCCGCTGATCCACATCGGGCGGCAATGGTACTTCTACTGGCTGATCCCGTATCCCAACGAGCGCGGGCTCTGGCCCAACTTCAAGTCGCCGCTGATCTGGGACGAATTCGCGATCGGGACCTACTTCACGGTCTCGACCGTCTTCCTCATCATGGGACTGATCCCGGACATCGCCGCGGTGCGCGACGTGGCCACCGGATGGCGCAAGAAGCTCTACGCCATCTGCGCCGCGGGCTGGCGCGGCACCAGCGAGGAGTGGCGGCATTACTCGCGCGGGTACCTGTACCTCGCCGCCCTGGCGACGCCCCTCGTGCTTTCGGTGCACAGCGTGGTGTCCTGGGACTTCGCGATGGCGCAGGTACCGGCGTGGCACGAGACCATCTTCGCGCCCTACTTCGTGGCCGGCGCGATCTATTCCGGCGTCGCCATGGTGATCACCCTGCTGCTCCCGATCCGGAAGCTCTTCCATCTGGAAGACGTGGTCACGGTGCACCACTTCGAGAACCTGGCCAAGCTCTGCCTCCTCACCGGGATGATCGTGGGCTACGCCTACGCGGTGGAGTACTTCATCGCCTGGTACGGCGGCCCCACGCCGGAGCGGCAGGCGTTCATCTATCGCGCCTTCGGACCGTTCTGGTGGGCGGGGTGGACCATGAACATCTGCAACTGGTTCCTCCCCTGGCTGCTCTGGTTCAAGAAGATCCGGACCAACCTCACCGCGCTGTTCGTGATCTCGATCTTCGTGAACGTCGGGATGTGGTTCGAGCGCTTCACCCTGATCGCCATTCACCTGGCGGGTGAGCCCTTCGAGCCCTTCGCGATGGCCGGCTACAACCCCACCTGGGCCGACTGGGGCATCATGGCCGGGTCGTTCGGCTGGTTCTTCATGTGGTTCCTGCTCTTCGTGAAGAACTTCCCGACGGTCTCGATCTCCGAGGTGAAGGAAGTGCTGCCGGTGCCGAAGCGGGGGAAGGCCGCATGAAACTCCCCAATCCGCTGGCGCTCTTTCGCGGCCCGGTGACCCCCGGGGTGCTCGGCGTCTTCGGCCACCTGGACGCGACCCTCGACGCCGTGAAGCAGCTCAAGGCCGGCGGCCGGGACGATTACACCGTGTACTCCCCCATGGCGCGCCACGAGATCGAGGACGCCATCGGTCGGCCGCCGTCGTCGGTGCGGATGTACACCCTGATCGGCGGGATCGCCGGGTGCGCCATCGGCGCCTGGCTCACGCTGTACATGTCGTACGACTGGCCGGTGCAGGTGGGCGGGAAGCCGATCGGCTCCATTCCGCCCTACGTGGTGATCATGTTCGAGATGACGGTGCTCTTCGGCGCGCTGAACACCATTCTCGGCATCGCGATGAACGCGCTGCGGGCGGCCAAGCGCCAGGGCACCATCGCCTACGATCCGCGCTTCACCAACGACAAGTTCGGCGTCTTCGTGCCCTGCGGTGCCGATCAGGCGGGCGCGATGGAGTCGCTCCTCAAGAAGAGTGGGGCGGAGGAGGTGCGGCGTGCGTAAGCTCGCGCTCACCGGCCTCCTGCTCCTCGCCGCCGCCTGCGATCCGGACTACGTGGTGCATCACGTCGGCTGGTTCGCCACCATGCGGCACCAGCGGAGCTTCAAGCCCTACTCCATGCCGCGCGCCGCCGTGCCGGGCACGGTGCCGACCACCGGCGTCTGGCCCGACTCGCTCCCGGTGGCGCTCGCGGACAAGCTTGTGAATCCGCGCACCCGGACCTCGGAGTCCCTCATTCGCGGCCAGTTCGAGTACCAGACCTACTGCCAGGTCTGCCACGGCCCCGCGGGCAAGGGCGACGGCCCGGTGTCGATGGCGGGCGGCGGTCCGTTTCCCGGGGTGCGGCCGCTGGTGGGGCCCGTCGCCGACAAACTCACCGACGGCTACATCTACGGCGTGATCGTGAACGCCACCGCGATGGGGCGGGGCCTGATGCCGCGCTACGCGGATAAGGTGCGCGGCACCGATCGCTGGGACATCGTCAACTACGTGCGCAGTCTCCAGCAGCAGGAACGGGACGGAGGCAAGCCGTGAGCGCGGGCGTGGGCGCAGCGACGGTGGATCGCGGCGAGCTGGCGCGTCTCGCCACGCGGGCGCCGGTCCGGGGCTTCCTGACCTGGGGCGCGGTGGTGGCGGTGGTCGGGGCCGCGCTCGTCGCCTGGACCATCGCGACCGGGCACCCCGATCGCGCATCGCGGGATTACCTCATCGGGTTCCTCTTCTGGACCAGCCTGGCGCAGGCGCTGGTGATCGTGGCGGCGACGCAGAAGCTCGCCAAGGGGCACTGGGCGGGCCTCATCATCCGCTTCGCCGAAGCGGCGGTGGCGTTCCTCTTCGCCAGCGTGATCCTGTACGGCGGGCTGGTGCTGGGACGGGCGTTCCTCTTCGGCGCGCTGCCGGTGGACCGGAGCGGGGCCGGGTTCTGGTTCGGCACCACCTTCTTCCTGATCCGGAACTGGGTGATCGTAGCGCTGATGGCGTGGCTCTCCTGGCGGTTCGTGCGCCGGGACCTGGCGCCGGACCAGGCCGAGCTGGCGCAGGGCAAGGCGGTGGAGACCGACCCCGAGGAGAAGGGGCGGATCGCGCGGGACGCGGCGATTCTGGTGGTGTCGTGGGCGTTCGGGTACACCCTGATCGGCTTCGATCTGGTGATGACCCTCGCGCCCCGCTGGGAGAGCAACCTCTACGGCGCCTTCTTCTTCATGGGGAGCTTCCTCTGCGGGCTGGCCGCGCTCGCGGTGCTGAGCCATCTGCATCGGCGGGTGATGGGGCTCCAGCATCTCATCTCCGCCAAGCAGATGCACGATCTGGGCAAGCTGATCTTCGGCTTCACCGTGTTCTGGGGCTACCTGATGTGGGCCCAGTTCCTCGTGATCTGGTACGGCAACATTCCCGAAGAGACCTACTTCGTGTTCTACCGGCTGTGGGGCCCGTGGCGGCCGGTGGGGACCGCGGTCTTCCTGATGGTGTTCGTGATTCCCTTCATCGGCCTCCTGGGCGTGAAGCCCAAGAAGTACGCGCCGACCTTCCTCGCCTTCTCCGGGATCAGCATCCTCGGCCTCTGGCTGGAGCGCTACCTCGAGATCGTGCCCTCGCTCACGCCGGGCCAGCCGCCGTCGCTGGGCGTGCCGGAGCTGGGGACGTTCCTGCTCTTCGGCGGCCTCTTCCTGCTGAGCTACGGCTGGTTCGCGGGCCGCTACCCGATGATCTCGCCGCGGCTCGCGGCGGACACGCTGGAGCGCGAGCACTCGCACTGATCCGCACGTTTCCCGATGAACGCTTTGGGGCCGGGGAAACCCGGCCCTTTGCCGTTTCCTGACATCCGGCGCTCCCCTTCGCGACGCAAGCGGGGTACGGAACGCACGGCAGGCAATCGTCTCGCGCCCTGGGGGGATGAATGCGATTTGCGATCGGAGTCGTCTTGACGCTCGCGGCGGCACTGGGCTGCAACAGCGTCACCGGCGGGTACGGCGGGGGCGGAGGCGGCGGCGCCAACTGCAGCGGCAGCGGCGCGGCGGCCACGGTGAACGCGCTCGACGCTCTCGCCTTTTCGCCGGACTCGGTCACGATCACCCACGGCCAGTCGGTGTGCTGGCAGAACGTCCAGACCATCGCGCATACGGTGCAGTCGGATACCGGGTCGGCGCTCTCGCACCCGCTGTCCCCCGGGGTGATCTATCAGCACACCTTCGCGGCGGCGGGGCGCTTCCCGTACCACTGCGCCATTCACGGAACCGGGATGCACGGCGTGGTGATCGTCAACTAGGCCCGCTCGACCCTCGACGCTCCCGGCGCGCGGCTCGCGCCGGGAGTTTCTTTTCGCTTAGCTTTGGGTATGAGCGACGCCCCCGACACGCTGGAAGCCTTCCGCCACTTCCGCGAGAAGATGAACGCCGCGATCCTCGCGGCGGACCACACCACCGTCAACCGCTTTTTCGCGCTGGACACCCGCGCCTACGAAAAGGGCGCGCTGCCGGTGAAGACCAAGGAGCTGCTGGGGCTCGTGGCTTCGATGGTGCTCCGCTGTGACGACTGCATCACCTACCACGTGGTGCGCTGCCGCGAGGAAGGCGTCAGCGACGCCGAGTTCTTCGACGCGTTCGCGGTGGCGCTGGTGGTCGGCGGATCGATCGTGGTCCCGCACCTCCGGCGCGCCGTGGCCCGGCTCGAGGAGCTTCCCGCGCGGTGAATCTCTGGCGCCAGGCGCTCGAGCTCGCGAGGGGGGAGGGCGGCGCCCTCGCCACCATCGCCCGCGCCACGGGGTCCACCCCCGTCCCCGCGGGCGCGAAGATGCTGGTGGGACCCTCGGGCCGGATCGCCGGGACCGTGGGCGGGGGGTGCGTGGAGGCGGAGGTGATCGACGGCGCCCTCGCCGCGGCGTCCTCCGGCGCGCCCATCTTCCAGGCCCACCACCTGAACGCCGATCTCGCGGGCGACCTGGGACTCTCCTGCGGCGGCTCGGTCGAGATTTTCGTCGAGCCTTTGGTCCGCCACCCGGCGTATCTCGCGGCCCTGGCGCAGGCGGCGGAGGCCGTGGCCGGCGTGGTCACCACGGCGACCGACTGGAGCGCGGGACCGGTGAAGGGCTTCGCGCCCCTCGCCCCCGGAGCGAGCGAGCTTCCGGCGGTGGAGCTCGACCCGGGCCGCCGCTTTCTCATCGAGCGCTTCGCCCTGCCGCCGCGGGTGATCGTGTTCGGGGCGGGCCACGTGGGGGCCGCGATCGCGCGTGCGGCACAGGCCGCGGGTTTCCGCGCGACGGTGGTGGACGACCGGGCCGAATTCGCCGACCCGGCGCGCTTCCCGGCGGACGTGACCGTGATGCAGTCGGACGTCGAGGGCGCGCTCGCCCGGGTGACGCTCGGCGCCGGGGACGCCGTCGTGATCGCCACCCGGGGCCACCGCGAGGACGCGACCATCCTCGCGCTCATCGCTCCGTCGGCCGCGGGCTACGTGGGTCTCCTGGGCAGTCGCCGGAAGAAAGCGGTGATCACGAAGGCCCTGACCAGCGCCGGCGTGAGCGCCGACGCGCTCGCGCGGGTGCGGGTGCCCGTGGGGCTGGACATCGGCGCCGTCACGCCGGAGGAAATCGCGGTGAGCGTGGCGGCGGAGCTGGTGAAGTGGAGGAGAGGGCCGGCGGGTCGCTGACGCTCAATGGTCCGCGTCGGTCCAGCGCTCCAGCATCAAGGCCAGCCGCCACAACGAATCCCGCGTCACTTTCGGCGCCACCAGCGTCACGTGCACCGGGCCCACGTCCCGCGAGGGCGCGGCGGTGTCCGCGACGGTCGCCTGCGGGGCGGCGGAGTCCTTCCGGCGCCCGGCCTGCGTCCGCATCGCCTCCCTGAGCATCGGCTGGCGCTCGTAGAGCCGGAGCACGGTGCTCGAGTCCAGCACCTGCTCGATCAGGATGGTGCCGTCGCCCAGCGCGCTCACCCGAATCCGCCGCACCGGGAGCCCGGGGATGGCGACCAGGTCCGCGCCCAGAATCCGGCGCGCGGAATCGGCGCTCACCGGCGCCCACGCCGGGGCCACCTGGGCCTGAGCGCGGGGCGTGAGGTCCGCGGTGACGCCGGCGCCGCTCGCGGCTTCGGGCGCGGCCGCCGCCCGGGGCTCCGGGGCCGCGGTCTTGAGCGTCGCCGCCGGGGGGCCGACCGAGTCGCGCTCCGCGTGGGCCACGTCCAGACGATCGGTCTCGCTCTGCCGCGCGCCGGGCGACTGTTGGGGCGCGGGCTTCGCCGCGGCCGGCGCGGGGAGCGTGGTCACCGCGACGTCGCTGGGGGACGGCTCCGCGAGCCGGGCCGGCGGCGCCGTCCCTCCCCCTCTGATCAGCCAGCCGAGTCCTACCGCGAGAGCGAGCGTCGCCGCCCACGCGACCGGCACGAAGTAGCGGGGGCGCCGGCGGGGCGGGAGCCCGGTTCGCGGCGCCGCGGTCTCGGGCGGCACGGCGAGACCGAGGAGGTCCGAGGCGCGGGCGCGCAGGGCGCGCTCTTCGTCGAGCCGGGCGCGGCAGATCTCGCAGCCGGCGAGGTGAGCGTCCGCCTCCCGCCGCTCGTCCGGCGGAAGCGCGCCGTCCAGATAGGCGTGCAGGACCCCTTCATCCACGTGCGACATTCGGTCCCTCACTTTCCGCGTCGTAGGCTTCCACCAGCCGCCGCCGGGCGCGCGCCAGCGTGGTGCCGATGGCGCCGCGGGCCAGCCCGGTGTGCGCGGCGATCTGATCGTAGGAGAGCCCCGCGTCCCAGAGCAGGAGCGCCTCCTTGTCCCGCGGCGAGAGCCGCTCCAGCGCGACCCGAACCCGCTCCCGCCGGGCGTCGGCCTCCATCGCGTCCTCCGCCGTTCCGTTCACCGCCGCGTTCGCCTGCGCCTCACTCTTGAGCAGCGTCAGGTGCCGCCGCTCCCGGATTTCCCGCCGCGCCTCGTCGCGCGCCAGGTTGGCGGCCACCACGAAGAGCCAGCCCTTGGGATCCTCGGGACGATGTTCCACTGCACGCGCGAAGGCCTCCTGCGCCAGGTCCGCCGCGCGCTCGGCGTCCCATACCTTGCGGTACAGGAAGCGCACCAGCGCTGGGAACGTGGTCTTGTAGACCTCGGCCAGATCGTCAGACATAAGTCGGAACGTGGAATGCGGAACGCGGAACTACAGCTTGGCGCACTCCGTGCATGGGGACGTCCTGGAGTTCCGCGTTCCCACTTCCGCGCTCCGCGTTGTTTCTCACCGAAACTCCTTCACGAGATCCGCCAACCGTCCTCCGTCGAGCGCGTCCAGGCCCCCCGCCACAATCTCCACGCTGACGCGCTTCCCGGCCACCAGGACCGCGGGCGCGAGCGCCGCGGGCTCCGCCAGCTCGGGGAGAGCGTGCAGGAGGTCGAAGTACGCCGCCGAGAAGGGCGCGACCTTCACCACCGCAGACGAATCGCGGTAAGCGAGGTCGGTCCAGACGCTGTCCCGCAAGATGAACAGCCGTCCGCCCCGGCGCTCGGTGGCTGCGATCCCGGCGTGCCCCTGCAGTGCGTCTCCGTACCCCGCATCGGGGCTCGCGACCGAAGCCGTGGCGAGGTCTGCTTCCTTTCGGGACCGCGCGATGGCGCCGGCGCCGCTCTGCGCGCCGGGGGCGAGCTGCGCCTGCAGGGCCCGATCCTCGGCCCGGCGCACGGCGACCGGCTGCGGTTCCTGCACCAGATACGACGTGTACTCGGTCAGGATCCCGTACCGCAGGGCGAGGTGCTTGAGTTGTTCGGCGATCTCCGTGGTCGCGCCGTGGAGGCGGATCTCGCGCGAGAGCGCGCCCGCCTTGCGCGCGGCCCAGAGCTGGGCGATGTAGGACGCGCCGCTCGACGAATCGGCGGTGGCGGTGAAGCTCGCCGCCTGGCTTGCCCGGCGGCCGCGCACCGTCAGCGCCCACTTCCCGCTCCCCGCCCCCCGGACCCGTCCGAACACCACCATCTCCTCGCCGCCGAAGAGATCGGGCAGGGTTCCGGGCTGGAGGTCGTAGACCTCGGCCGAGCCCGCGTCCAGCGCGAGATCGGTGAGCACCGGCGTGGAGATCTTGGCGGTCAGCGCGCCGACGGCGCGCTCGATGTCGCCACCCGGCTCGATGTATTGCGTCGCGCCGTGGGCGCGCTCGGTGAGCCGGTCGAGGAGATAGGTGTTCACGTCATTCCCGATCCCGAAGGCGAAGACGCGGAACCCGCCGCGGGTCTGCTCGGCCTGGGTCACGATGCGTTCGGGATCGGTCTCGCCGGCGGTCGGGAGCCCGTCGGTGAGGAAGACCGCCACGCCCAGGGCCCCTTCCGCCGGAGGCTGTGCGAACGCCTCGGCCAGCGCGCCGGCGATGTTGGTGCCGCCGTCGGCCGCGAGAGACTGCGCCCAGGCGACGCCCTGCGCGATCGCGGCCGGGGTCGCGTCGGTCCAGGCCGGGGCGTAGCGGCGCACCTCGTTCGAGAACGCCACCAGCCGGAAGCGGTCGCCCTGACGCAGGCCCTGGAGGGTCTGCGTGAGCGCGCGCTTGGCCTGGTCGATCTTGTCGCCGGACATCGAGCCCGAGATGTCGAGCACCAGTGCGACGTCGCGCCGCAGCTGCGGGCCGTCCGCGCGCCCGGGCGAGAGCAGGAGCATGAAGTACGGATCTTCGCCCACGGCGCTGTAGGTCAGGAGCGAGGTGCCGACGAGGCCGCGCGCCAGCGGCAGGAAGATTTCGAGATCGCCGCGCCAGGTGGAGTCCGCCACGGCGACGTTGAGCCGGCCACCCTCGCGGGTGGCGGTCACGCGCTGGGTGGGGGAGTAGGGCTCCCCGAAGCGGTCCGCCGAGTCCACCGCGAGACGCAGCGTGAGAGGCGGGGCGGATCCGTTGGGATCGCCTGAGCCGGCGGTGAACCGGAAACGCCACGCGTCTCCCTCGCGGTCGAGAATCTCGGTGTAGCGGAGGGTGACGCGGCGGGTCTCGCCCGGCTGGATCGGGAAGACCCGGGCCCGCACCAGGCCGTGGCCCGCGAGCTCGATCAGCGCGGGATCGCGGCGCCGCCGCACGATTTCCTCGTAGATGGCGCGGGCCGCCGCCGCGTCCATCGTCTCGCCGGTCAGCTCCTGGTCGCCCTGCCAGAGCGAGAAGCCGCTGAAGACCGCTTCGCCCGGAAGTGGATAGAGGTAAGTCGCTTCCGCGAGCGGCATCGAAGAGGAATTGTGGAAGTAGTCCTCGACCGTCACGTGCGCGATGCGCCCCGTGACCTGGACGTCCACCGTGCTCTTTACCCGTTCGATCCGGCCCGACACGATGGGGCGACCGGGTTCGATCCACCCCTGCGCGCCCGCGGGGGCGGCGAGGGTGAGGAGAAAAGCGAGCGGCGCGAACAGTCTCGTCAGTCTCTGCATGGCGTGTACCCTGTGGGGGACGCCAGGAGAGACGCTTGAGGCGGGGAGAGTTGCACACGGCCGGGATTGGAGATACGGGATACGGGATCTGGTGCGGGACTCGTCCGGCGGGCACGAATCCCCTATCCCGAATCCCTCTTCCCGGCTTTCAGCCGACGGCGCACTGATTGGGCCCGAATTCGAGCAGCTCCGCGTCCTCCGGGGAGAGGGGCACGAGACCCAGGTTGGCGAGCTTGATGGCGCGGTAGGCGGGGGGCGGCGTCACCTGCCGGGCGGCGATCCAGGCGAGGAAGGTCGCTTCGTTCTCGATCCCCACCGGCTCGTTCTCCTTGCGAATCGCGTCGAATCGTCCGGCGACGGCGCGGTCGTCGCGGCGCTCGCTTTCGGTGGAGTAATGCGCGGGGAGCACCACCAGGTCTCCGGCCCAGCTCCCCCGCGCCCGCTCGAGACTCCGCCACAGCAGTTTCGCCCACGCCGCTCCCTGGCCTCCCAGGTCGGGCCGGCCGATCGAGCGCACGAAGATGAAATCGCCGGTGAGCGCGAGCGCGCCGTCCGCGAGGAGCGTGACGCTCCCCAGGGTGTGACCGGGGACGTGCTCCACCCGCAGCACCGCGCGGCCAAAGGCGATCCGGTCGCCGTCGCCGACGGTCCGGCACTCGAGACGGGCCGGGGTGTCGTCGTACGGAGAGCGCGTGTCGTCGGCGTGGAGGAAGTAGGGGATCCGGAGATCGCGGGCCAGCGTCACTGCGCCGCTCAGGTAGTCGGCGTGCGCGTGGGTGTCGATCACCGCCGCCGGCGTCGCGCCCGCGTCTTCCACGATCCGCCGGTAGCGCTCGGCGTGCCGCCCCGGATCCACGATGACCGCCTCTCCGTCGCTCACCAGCACGTAGGAGAGGCACCCCTTGCCGACGCGGTCCACCTGGATCACGCGGTCGATCGCGGGCGTGGGGGCGAGCTCCCGGGTGACGTAGACGCACTCCCAGGCCGCCATCCCGCCGTCCACCGAATACGCGTCCACGCCCTGGTGTCTGAGGAACGCGGCGGCGGTGCGGCTGGAGTTTCCGTGGCCGCAGATCACCGCGACCGGCCGGCGGGAGTCGAGCCGGAGGGGGTCGAGGGCGGGGAGGCGGAACAGCTCGGAGTTGGGCAGGGCGCGGAACTGGAGCGCCGCTCCCAGGGCCACGCGGCCGGCGGCGACCTTGTCCGGCGCGCGGACGTCGAGCAGCTGCACCGGCTCGCCCGCTTCCAGGCGGCGGGCGAGCTCGGCGGCGGCGATGGTGGGGAGGGTTTCGGCCATGGCGCCAACAAACTCGCCAGAGCCGGTGCGACGCGCAACCACCGGGTTCCGTTGCTCCCGCCGCGTGTCTATATTGCGGTCGTTCGAAATTCCTTTCGCAAACGAACCACCGGAGGATGGGCAATGCGGGTGACAGTGCTGAGCGCGCTGGCGGCGGCCTTGGCGGTCGCGTGCGGCGGTGAGAAGAAGGCGGCGGATCAGACGGCGGCACAGCCGGCTGCGGCGGCTCCCGCCGCGGCGACCACGGGCACCGTGGACACAATCCGCCTGACGGGCAACGGTTCGACCCAGGCCGCGTTTTCGCCGGCCGCGATCACCATCAAGGCGGGCGACGTGGTCCGCTTCATCAACGCGTCGGGCGGGCCGCACAACGTGGCGTTCTACGCGGACTCGATTCCCGGCGGCGCCGCCACGGTGCTGAACGCCGCGATGCCGAACCGGATGGACAATCTCTCGTCGCCGTTCCTCACCACGCCCAACCAGACCTACGACGTCTCGTTCGCGGGCGCGCCCAAGGGGACCTACAAGGGCTTCTGCACGCCCCACGTGGCCCTGGGCATGAAGATGACGATCACGGTTCAGTAACACTCGGGACGCAGCTCGAATTCCTCACGGCCCCGGCCCTCCTGGCGGGGCCGTTTGACTTCCGGGTGGGCGGGCCGGATGTTCCCGGCCCATGCCCACCCTCCTCGAGCGCCTGCGCGCCCTCCTCGCTCCCGACTACCGCGTCGATGAGCTGGTGGGGAGCGGCGGGATGGCCCACGTGTTCCGCGGGCGGGATCTCGCGCTCGATCACGCGGTGGCGTTCAAGGTGCTCCGTCCCGAGCTCTTCACCGAACAGATGGCCGCGGGCTTTCTCCAGGAAGCCCGCTACCTCGCCGATCTCCGCCATCCCAACATCGTCACCGTCCACGGGGTCGTGAATCGCGGCGGCCTGTCGCTGTACGTCATGGACTACCTCGAGGGTGTGACCCTGGAAGAACGGCTGTCCCGGGGGCCCCTCTCGCCGGCGGAGGCGCGGGACCTGGCGCGCGGCATCCTCGACGGCCTCGCGCAGGTGCACGCGCGGGGGGTGGTGCACCGCGACATCAAGCCCGGCAACATTCTCCTCACGCCCGCGGGCCCGGTCCTGACCGACTTCGGGATCGCCATCCCCCTCAAGCCCGACGGCTCGCCGGCCACCGAGCCGCCCCGGGGGGGCGGCACCAAGGGCTACGAATCACCGGAGCAGGCCGCCGGGCGCTGGCCCGCGATCGACCAGCGCACCGACGTGTACTCCATGGGCCTGGTGCTGTACGAAGCGTGGACCGGGCGCGCCTATCCCGCGATCATGCCGCCGGGCGCGGTGTCGTTCGCCGGGATTCCGGGGCCGGTGGCCGGCGTCCTCCGCCGCGCCCTGGCCATCGAACCCGAGCGGCGCTGGCGCGATGCGGCGGCGTTCGGACGGGCGCTGGCGGGCGCCGATCTCCGGCGCCGGCGCGTGCTGGCGGGCGCCGGATTCGTGGCCCTGGCCGCGGGCGCGGTGGCGCTGTGGCTCGCTTCGCGGCCGCCGCGCGCGCCGCTCGCCGACCTCGCCGTGCTGCCCTTCGCGGCGCCCCCGGGCGCCGATACCCTCGGCAACGATCTCGCGCGCGCCACCATTTACCCGTTCGAGTTTCTCCCCCCGACGGCCTTCCGGCTGGTGCCCCCGCAGCTCTCCTTCTCCTGGTGGGACTCGGTCCGCGCCGACCCGGCGGCGCTGGCGCGGGACGCGGGCCCGCGCCTCCACGCGAAGTACTGGGCGACGGGCGACGTGGTGATGCGAGGGGACAGTCTCACGGTGCGGGCCCGGGTGTTCGACGCGCGGGGCGTGGCGCAGAACGCGGCGCCCGTCTCCGGGTCGAGCCACGATCCCTGCGACCTCGGCTACCGGGTCGCCGTGGAGCTGGCGCGGATCGTCGCTCCGGGGCGCGCCTCCGACCTCCGCCCGGGCGGGTGCGCCGGCGCCGGCGAGCGGGCGATGGCCGAGCTGTTCCGGGGCGACGACGCGTTCGCGCACGAGGCCTGGGGGACGGCGGCCGATCACTATGCGCGCGCCCTCGCCATCGACTCATCGCTGGCCTACGCGCGGTGGAAGCTCGCGATCACGGAAGTCTGGCGCCGCGTGGTCGGCGCGGCGGCGGTCGATTTGCCCCGGCTGGCGCGCGATCACGCGGCGGAACTGTCGGACCTCGATCGTTCGCTTCTCGACGCGATGCTCGCGCCCGCCGGGTCGGCGCGCGCCGCGGCCTACTCCGAAGTCATCCGGCGCTATCCCCAGGACGCGATGGGCGCGATGCTCTACGGCTGGGAGCTGCTGCATCGCGGTGCCCTCGCGGGCGTGACACTGGACAGCGCGGCGGCGGTCCTCCGCCTCGCCACCGGGCGCAACTCGTTTCAGGGCGAGGCCTGGAGCGGGCTCGCCTGGGCGCGGATCCGGCTCGACCGGCCGGAGGCCGCGGACAGCGCCCTCCGGCGATTGGCGGGACTGGTGACGCTTCGCGGCCCCGACGCCGACGTGGATATCCAGCAGATGCTCGGTCTCGCGTTCGCCGCGCGCTTCGGCTCCGGCGGGGATTCGGGGGGCGGGATCCCCACCATCCCGCCCGACCCCAAGCTGCGCAGCGACCTGGGGCGCGCGGTGCGCTGGGGGCTCTCCTTCGAGCTGCCGCGGACCGAGGAGGCCCTGGGGGCGATGCTCGCGGGCGAGCGCGGCGCCCCGGCGGCGGAGCGCGCCAACGGGTACGCGGCCCAGACCGCGGCGCGCTTCGCGATGGGGCGCGGGGCGGCGGGAGTGGAGGCGCTCGATCGCGCGGCGCTGGCCTTCGGCACCGCGGAGGGACGATTCGCCGCGGCGGAATGGCGCGTCCTCCTCCCGGCGCTCGGCGATCCCGTGATTCCGCCGCCCGAGGTCGCCGCGGGCCGCAAGGCGCTGGAGCGGGCGTCGCGCGACCCCGCGTTCGCGGCGCGCGCCGCGTGGGCGCTCGCGATCGACGCCCGCGGCCGGCGCGACACCGCGGCGGCGCGCCGCTGGGAGCGCGGCGTGGCGGCCCTCGGGCCCGACACCGTCCCCGCCCGGCTCGGCACCCTCCTCGCCGCCTTCCACGCCGCCGCCGACGGCGATCTCCAGGCCGCGCTGGACTCGAGCGGCGGACTCCTGGTCTGGGATGAAAGCGCGCGCGGGGGAGACCCGTTCGCCCGCGCGGCGCTCCATCTCGCCCGCGGTGACTGGTTCCTCCGGCTCAACCGGCCCGAGGACGCGGACAGCTCCTGGCGCTGGTACGAGAACGCGGACGTGAACGGATGGCCGGACGGCCCGCTGCAGGCGGCCGAAGTGGACTGGGTGCTGGGGCCCTACGCCCGGCTCCTCCGCGCCCGCCTCGCCGCGTCCGCCCACGACGCCCCCGAGCGCTGCCGGCTGTCGCGCCGCGTTCTCGCGTTCTGGGAAGGCGCCGACCCGACCCTCGCGGCGCTCCGCGCCGCCGCGGACAGTCTTCACCGCGGGTGCCCGCGGTGATCCAGTGCCGGCTCCTCGGACCGCTGGAGGTGACGGTGGACGGCCACGCCGCGCCCGCCGAGCTCCTGTGGGCCCGGAACGTCGCGTTGCTGCTCTACCTCGCCCGCAGCGGGACGCGCGGACGTACCCGGGAACACCTCGCCGGTCTCCTCTGGCCCGAGAAGGACGACGCCCTG
>Ga0209178_1000038_pt1 | contig 34050 bp, 25 predicted proteins | sample GAAS200_FD_187521 | JGI IMG/M metagenome (GOLD analysis project Ga0209178, IMG submission 187521) | Agricultural soil microbial communities from Georgia to study Nitrogen management - GA AS200 (SPAdes) (version 2) | ecosystem: Environmental > Terrestrial > Soil > Agricultural land | place: USA... | reverse complement strand
TCGAACACCGCGATCTTCTTGAGCGCGTTGGCGATGCCCGAAGTCTGGCGCGTGAACTGCACCGCCGACGCATCCGCCAGCGATTCGCGCGAGCGCGACACCGCCGCCTGGATCAGGCGCCCGAAGAACAAACCGATGGCGCCGATCGCGAGCAAGGCGATACCCGCCAGCGCGACCTGGCCGCTGCCGCCGCCGCGGCGACGGTCGCTACCCCCGTCACCGACGCCGAAATAACCGCCCCACATCAGGAAGCGCCCGATCACCCAGATCGCCATGATCCCGAACAGCAAGCCCATCAGGCGGATGTTGAGCCGCATGTCGCCGTTCAGCACGTGGCTGAACTCGTGCGCGATCACGCCCTGCAGTTCATCGCGATTCAACTTGTCGAGGCAGCCTTGCGTCACGCACACCGCGGCGTCGGTGGGCGTGTAGCCGGCGGCGAACGCGTTGATGCCGGCCTCGTTCTGCATCACGTAGATTTCCGGCACCGGCACGCCGGACGCGATCGCGATTTCCTCGATCACGTTGCGCAGGCGCTGCCACTGCGGGTTGGTGGTGTCGGCGGGAACTTCGGTGGCATTCATCTCGCGCGCCACTGCCGAACCACCACCGGCGAGGCTGGCGACGCGGTACGCGGAACACAATCCGATCACCGCGATCACTGCAAGCGTGATGCCGATCAGCGCGCCGGGCCGGAAGCCCACGAGGAAGAAGGCGCACACGAGGTCGACCGCGACCACGATCGCCAGCACGGCCAGCACGAACAACCACACCAGCGTGCGGCTGGAGCGTCGGACCTTGGCTTGCTGGGCAAAGAAATCCATCAGCGGCCGGGAATCGGGAATGGAGAATCGAGAATGGAAAAAAGCGCGCCTGAGGTCGCGGAAGGACAACCTGATTCCATGAGGCTCGCTGACGTGCGCTCAGATACGGTCGTAGCGCCGGAATGGAATTCCTGACGAACCACCACTTGCATTCGCGCCGCCCTGTCGATTCCCGACTCCCGATTCCCGGACTCAAGCAAAACTGACCTTGGGTGCTTCCCGCTTCGCCGGATCATCGATCGCCAACTGCTCGGCCGGCGTGAACCCGAACGGGCCGGCGATCAGCGTCGAAGGAAATACCTCGACCTTGTTGTTGTAGTTCATCACCGAATCGTTGTATGCCTGGCGCGCGAACGCGACGCGGTTTTCGGTCGAGGTGAGTTCTTCCGAAAGCTGCATCATGTTCTGGTTGGCCTTGAGATCCGGGTACGCCTCGCTGACCGCGAACAGCCGTCCCAGTGCCTGCGTCAACTGGTTTTCGCTGCCCGACAATTGCTTCATCGCGTCCGGATCGCCCGGACTGGCCTTGGCAGCGGCAAGGCCGTTCACCGCCGCGGTGCGCGCAGCCGTGACGGCTTCCAGCGTCTCGCGTTCGTGCGCGAGGTAACCTTTGGCCGTCTCGACCAGATTGGGAATCAGGTCGTGGCGTCGGGTAAGCTGCACGTCGATTTGCGCGAACGCATTCTTGTATGCGTTGCGCGACGTCACCAACCCGTTGTAGATCGCAATCAGGTAAATCACAATGATGGCGATGATGATCAGGAAGACGATCAGACCCGTCATTGTTCTCTCCTCGGTTCGAACTTTGTGCGAAGCGGCTGTTGTGAAAAGTCAGGGCAGGAAGCCCGTTCTGGTGCCCATGGGGCATCAACGTATTCGTTTGCCCGTCCATTCAGCGGGGCCGCGATCAGGGATGATCGCACAAATATCAAAACTCGGGCCACGGAAGGCCGCTCTGGTCTCCACGCGCCTCGATGGTGTCGTCAACCGACCAGCCCACCATTGGCGGCGATCACGCGTGATCGCACAACGATTTGAGCATAGCATGCGTTTATCCGCTTTCTGCGCAGCACTCACCTGTTTCGTTTTCACGGGCACGGCACTCGCCGCACAGCCTCCCGGAACCCACAGCAATCCGGTACCGCCGGAACCGACAGTGGTGCACACGGGCACCAATCAGGCGACCTTGCCGGCGGCCCGCGTCGAGGCTGCGCTCAAGGATTACGATCACTGGCTCGATCAACTCGCCGCGTCCGATCGCACCGCAGGACTTGCGACCGCGGTGGTGATCGACGACAAGGTGCGTTACGAGCGCACCCTCGGTTATGCCGACGCCAATACCGGCGCGAAAGTGGAACCCAACACCGTGTTCCGGCTCGCGTCGTTGTCCAAGGCCTTCGCCACCGCGCTCACCGGCATGCTGGTCCGCCAGGGCGTGGTGAGCTGGGACACGCGGCTTGCCACGGTGCTGCCGTTCTTCAAGTTGCGCGACGCCAACGCGTCGCAGGAAGCCACGGTGCGCGACATCCTGAGCCAGAGCATCGGGCTGCCGCACAACGCCTACGACAACCTCCTGTCGAACGGCGTGTCGTACCAGGAACTGGAGCGCAAGCTGGCGACGGTGCCGATGACGTGCGATCCCGGCAGTTGCTACGGTTACCAGAACATCGCGTTCTCGCTGATCGGCGACGTGATCCACGCCAAGACCGGCCAGTTCTTCATCCAGCTGATCGACCGCTACCTGTTCCTGCCGCTGGGCATGACCACCGCCAGCTACGGCCGCGACGGCCTCGAGGGCAGCCACAGTTGGGCACGCCCGCATTACAAACATGGCAGGCAATGGGTCGCGTACGAACCGAACGAGAATTTCTACGTGCCGCCCGCGGCCGGCGTCAATGCCAGCATCCGCGACATGGAGCAATGGCTGATCGCGCAGATGGGCGGCCGTCCGATGGTGCTGCCGGATGCGCTGCTGGACGTGCTGCACGCGCCGGTGATCGCCACGCCGACCGAGCGGATGTTCTCCAACTGGCGGCGCGCGCGCGTCGACAAGGCGTCGTACGCGCTGGGTTGGCGCGTGTACGACTATGAAGGCGAAACGCTGATCTTCCACGCGGGTGCGGTGCAGGGCTACCGCTCGATGATCGGGTTTTTCCCGAAATACCACGCGGGCGTGGTGGTGCTGTGGAACTGCGAAAGCAATACGCCCGCGGGCCTGATGCCGGAACTGCTGGATGCCTTGCTCGGCCTGCCGCATCAGGACTGGGCGGAACTCAATCGTCCCGATCGCCCCACGCGCAAACGTTCAAGCCGCAGCGCACGACACAAGCGGCACTGACGTCACCTCGGGTGCAACGTCCATCGCGCAGCCCGCCTCGCGGAGAAACGTTGGGGCGAGAGTAATCTTTGGCGCGGTGCGCCTGCCCAGCCATCCAAGGCTGGGCGTTCGAGCGGCACGCGATGCTCCCGTCATCGCGCAACGCCGTTTCTCATCCGCCAAACTTGAAGTCGATCCGGCGACGGACGACGCTGTCGACCGGCTGCCCATTGCGCAGCGCGGGATCGAACTTCGACTGCCTCACGGCCTGGATCGCCGCGCTGTCGAACACGCGGCGCGGTGACGAATCGACGATGTGGGGATTCTCGACTCCGCCGTTCGCGGAGACGGTGAACTCCACCACGGCGAAACCGGAAGTTTGATTGCGCGCGGCCTGCAGCGGATAGTTCGGCGAGGCGGCCTGCACGACCTTGGCGGCACGCGTCTCGCCCACTGGCTTGGGTGCGGGCGCCTGCGCCACCGGCTTGGGCGGCGGTGCGGTCCTGACGGCCGCAGCCTGCTGCGCGGCCAGCTTCGCCGCAGCTTCCTTCTCCGCCGCGGCCTTGGCGGCGGCCTGCTGCGCGGCGGCGAGTTCGGCCGCCTTCTGCTGCTTCAATTGGGCTTCCTGCTGCTGGCGCGCCTGCAGCTTCTTTTGCGCATCCAGCTTGGAACGCAACAGGGTGAGCGTGTAATTGGTGGGATCGGCTTTCGAGAGCACGTCGATCTGGCGACCGGCTTCATCGAAATCGTTCTGCGCGATTGCCTTCTCGACTTCGGGCACGCTGAACGGGAAGGTTTCGCGCAACGCGTCCTTGGCGACCTGGTTGTTCGGGTCCTTGGCCAGTACGGCTTCGTAATATTCCATCGCATTGTCGCCAGCCGGCGAGACCAGGCGATGTTGCGCGTAGGCTTCCCGCGCAGCGGTGAGCAGGTCGGACACGCTCATCGTCGACAGCTTGGCCTTGGCGGCATCGGCCGCAGCCTGCTGCGGCGCCTGGGCCGCGCTCGCGGCAGCGGCCGGCGATTGCGCAGGCAACGCCGCCGGCGCGGAAGCGGGTGCCGCCGTTGTCACCGCTGCCGAAGCCACGGGCTTGCTGCTCGCGGCAGGCGCGGAAGCGTTGTTTTGGCCCTGACCACATCCCGTCAGCAGCAGTGCCATGCCCGCCGCGACCGTGGCGCCACGCAAGCCGGCAGCCAACCCGAACGATTCCCAGGAACGGAAGGATGATGTGAGTGTCATCGTGCGCCCACCTGTGTACGAGAGAAGGATATTGGCCCCGCTCGTGGCATGCACGAATCGTTCCACCTCTGCGCACTGCGGATTCAAGGCAGGAGACCGGCGCCGCGCGGACGGACAATCTGTGACGCACTCGACATTCGCGACCACCACGCAGCGGCAGCGCCCCATCCCGCGGCCGCATGTGCGCGGGATGGCAAGGCCACGGACTGTTGTGAGAAGTCAGGGCAGGAAACCCGTTCCGATGGTTGGGGTGCGCGCCCGGGAGAGTGGCGACACCGTTCAACGAAGCCGCGACCATGGACGATCGCACGCGCCTTCGTGAAAAGTCAGGGCAGGAAGCCCGTTCTGGTACTGAGGTGCGCGAACCGGGAGAGCGGCAACACCACCCAACGAAGCCGCGATCATGGACGATCGCACAAAAATTGAAGCCCCGGCAGGGCCGGGGCGAACGCTAAAACTCTTGCCCGCAATCTCCCCGCGCTGGGCGTCGCGGGAAGAGCAGGCTTGTGGTTATGAATGTCGGTGCTGCGTTACCGCATTGCAGCGGAATTACTTCTTCGCACGCTTGGTCTTGCTGGCGCGCGAGGTCTTGGCCATCACGGCCTTCTTGGCGGTGCGCTTGCGGGCCGTCTTCTTGGTGGCGCGCTTGCGTGCCGGCTTCTTCGCTACTTTCTTGGTCGCCTTGCGGGCGGTGGTCTTGCGCGCCGTCTTGCGCGCGGTGGAGGTTTTGGCTTTCGCCGACTTGCGTGCCGCCTTCTTGGCGGGTTTCTTCGCAGCTTTCTTCGTAGCCATGGTTCGTCTCAGCTCCTCATCAGTTGGCAGTGGTTGCCCAGTGAACGCATGCAGAAACGCCTCGCACAAAAGATCGCTGTTCGTGGCGTGCCGCAGGTTGGACACTTGACGACGTGTACGCTCGTCGGAAAGTAGCCGGAGTACATGCATCGGAATCGAGACGGTTATTTTCCGGACCTTCTCGGACTTGTGACCGTGCTCGATGTACGGCTTGATGTACTTGGCAGTCGGCATGTTTCCGTTGTGCTACATGTCGTCGGGCGAAAAGCTAGCCCCATGCATTCGTGGTGTCAATCAATATTTTGCGGCGAATGAAGCCCTTGCGGGCGCCTCGCGCGTCGTCGCAAACCGCCCGTTCCCGCTCCACCCATCATCCGCCTCGCATCCATTTCGGACGTATGGACGTCCAATCGCATTTCATGCATGCACAACACGGACGCGCTGGAACCCGCGTGCGCATTGACCTGCACGCATGCGACGCTGTCACGGCACCGCGGAATGCTGCTTGATGTCCGTCGTTCGATGCACATCGGAACTTCGCGCCAACGAGTCGTCGAACACGGCTGAATGCCGCACAACCCGGAGCAAAAAAAATTTTGCGCGCGATCGTCGATTGCGCATCGAACGATCCCCGAACACGGTCGACGACGGCCCTTCCGACGACGTCCGCGTTGCTCGGTGGCTCTCACCGAGCGACGAGAGCGACGTCAGCTTTCGTCGCTCTCGATCAGTTCCGCGTAATCGTCGGGACCGAGCAACGCATCCAGTTCTTCCGTGTTGTCCGCCTTCACCACGAACAACCAGCCGTCGCCGTAGGCATCCTCGTTGATGGTTTCCGGCTTGTCGGCGAGTGCCTCGTTGACCGCCACCACTTCGCCACTGACCGGCGCGTAGACATCCGACGCGGCTTTCACCGACTCCACCACCGCGCAGCCGTTGCCGGCCTCCACCCGGTCGCCGACGTTGGGCAACTCGACATACACGAGGTCGCCGAGCAGGCCCTGGGCGTGATCGGAAATACCGATGCGTATCTGGCCCGCATCTTCGACGCGCGCCCATTCGTGCGACTTCTGGAATTTGAGATCACCTGGAATTTCGCTCATGTTCGTGTCCTCGGGTGGTCGTGAAACCGATGATTCTAGCGCCGCGTTCGAAGCGGCTGTTGCGGAAAGTCAGAGGCCGGAGTCCCGGCCATGCAGGCGATTTTGGCCGTCCCGGTGCCGACGAACGCCACGCTCCTTCAGTGCGAATCGCCAAGCCGGGGCGGCGATCGCGAACGATCCGCTCAAATACAGCTTTTGCCGTCCCTGACGAACGGATACTTCACCGCGCGCAGCGGCAGTTCGCGACCACGGATGTCGACCCGCAGATTCTCGCGCGCGCCGGCCGGCACCCGCGCGAACCCGATCGCCTTGCCCAGCGTCGGCGAAAAGATGCCCGAAAGGATTTCGCCATCGCCATGGTTGGTGACGACGCGTTGGCCGTGGCGCAGCACGCCCTTGTCGTCCATCACCACCCCGATCAGTTCGCGCGGAGCGCCTTCGGTCTTCTGTTTTTCCAGTGCGGCACGGCCGATGAAGTTACGCCCTTCATCCAGCGATACCGTCCAGGCAAGCCCCGCTTCCCACGGCGTGCTGTTCTCGTCCATGTCCTGACCATAAAGATTCATGCCGGCTTCGAGTCGCAACGTGTCGCGGGCGCCCAGCCCCGCGGGATGCACGCCGGCTGCAGCCAGCGCATTCCACAAGGTCGCCGCATGCGATTCCGGCACGATGATTTCGAAACCATCCTCGCCGGTGTAACCGGTGCGCGCGACGAACAGCGGCATGCCATCCGGCCCGTGCGCCTCGGCGGCAACGAAACGGCCGAGCTTCTCCACGCGCTCGCGATCGTGCGCGTCGAGCAGCGCCAGCACCTTGCCGCGCGCATTCGGGCCCTGCACCGCGATCATCGCGAGTTCGGGCCGCTCGGTGACCTTCACGTCGAACGCCACCGCCTGCTTTTCGATCCACGCGAGATCCTTGTCGCGGGTCGCGGCATTGACCACCATCCTGAAGAAATCTTCCGCCAGGAAATAAGTGATCAAGTCATCGATCACGCCGCCGCGATCGTTGAGCATGCACGAGTACAGCGCCTTGCCGGATTTCTTCAGCTTGCCGATGTCGTTGGCCAGCAGATGACGGAGGAACTCGTGGCAGCGTGCGCCGTGCAGGTCCACCACGGTCATGTGCGAAACATCGAACATCCCGGCGTCGCGACGCACGGCGTGGTGCTCCTCGATCTGCGAGCCGTAATTGAGCGGCATGTCCCAGCCGCCGAAGTCCACCATTTTCGCGCCCGCGGCGCGATGGGTAGCGTTGAGGATGGTCTGCTTGGTCATGATGGTGTCCGGCGTGCAAGGCCGCACATTATCGCGATTCATGTCACGCGCTGCCATGCTAAATTGCGCGAATGAACCGGTCCGCGACCACGCCCGGCATCGTGGAATGGCTGCCGCTGGCGGAAACCGGCGAAAACGTGCTGCGCTTCACCGGCGACTGGACGCTGCAGCACTTCGCCGCGCTCGAGGCGCAACTCGATGCATTGAAACCGGCGCTGCCCGAATGCCCCGACGTCGACTTCAACGACGTCGGACGCGTCGACACGTCCGGGGCCGGACTGATCGCGGTGGCGCTGGGCCCGAAGGCGCTGCAATGGCTGGCCGAACACGACCGCGACGTGCCGCACGAACTGCGCGGGCTGCTGGACACGGTCAGCGAAGCGGTCGCGGAAATCTACGCGCACCGGCCCAAGCCGCCGCGCAACTTCGGCTTCGTGGACATGCTGGCCGACATCGGCAGCAGCGTCACGCACGTCGGCAGGCTCGGCGCCAAGCTATTGGCCTTCATCGGCATGACCCTGGAGACGCTGGCGCGCACCATCTGGCGTCCGGCGCGCTGGCGCGTCACCTCCCTGATCGCGCACATGGAGCAGACCGGTTTCCATGCCGTGCCGATCGTGGTGCTGTTGTCGTTCCTGATCGGCGCGGTGATCGCGTTCCTCGGCGCGACCGCGCTGCAACGCTACGGCGCCACCGTGTTCACGGTGGACCTGGTGAGTTACGCGTTCCTGCGCGAACTCGGCGTATTGCTCACCGCGATCATCCTGGCCGGCCGCACGGCCAGTGCGTTCACCGCGCAGATCGGTTCGATGAAGGTGGGCGAGGAAGTCGACGCGATGCGCACCATGGGCCTCGACCCGATGGAACTGTTGGTGCTGCCGCGGGTGCTGGCCCTGATGATCGTGACGCCGATGCTGACCTTCCTCGCGATCCTTGCCGGCGTGGTCGGCGGCGCGCTGGTGTGCTGGTTCGCGCTGAACATCACGCCCAGCATGTTCATTTCGGTGTTCCAGACCGACACGCCGCTGCGCTACCTCTGGCTGGGCCTCGCCAAGGCGCCGATCTTCGCCTTCCTGATCGCGGTGATCGGTTGCCTCGAAGGCTTCAAGGTGCAAGGCAGCGCGCAATCGGTCGGCGAACGCACTACCTCCAGTGTGGTGCAATCGATTTTCCTGGTGATCGTGGTGGATGCAATCGCGGCATTGTTCTTCATGGAGATGAACTGGTGACCGTCGCGGTAACCGCCACGCCCCGCGACACGCTGGTCGAGGTGCGCGGCCTGCGCAGCCAGTTCGGCGAACAGGTCGTGCACGACAACCTCGACCTCGATGTCTATCGTGGGGAAATCCTGGGCGTCGTGGGCGGTTCGGGCACCGGCAAATCGGTACTGCTGCGCACGATCCTCGGCTTGCGCCGGCCCGATGCCGGCAGCGTCAGGCTGTTCGGCGAAAACCTGCACGAGTTGCCCGAGGGCAAGCGCGTCACCATCGAAAGCCGTTGCGGCGTGCTGTTCCAGAATGGCGCGCTGTTTTCGTCGCTCACCGTGAGCGAGAACGTGCGCGTGCCGCTGATGGAGCACACCTCGCTCAGCCTGCACGATGCGCTGCGCGTGGCGGCATTGAAGATCGCGCTGGCGGATTTGGCCCCGGAAGTGCGGCACAAGTACCCAGCCGAACTTTCCGGCGGCATGGTCAAGCGCGCAGGACTGGCGCGCGCGCTGGCGCTGGATCCCGACATCGTGTTCCTGGACGAGCCGACCTCGGGCCTGGATCCGATCGCCGCGGCTTCGTTCGACCAGTTGATCCGCACCCTGCGCGACGCGCTGGGACTGACCGTCTTCATGATCACCCACGATCTCGACTCGCTGCACGCGATCTGCGACCGCGTCGCGGTGCTCGCGCACAAGCGCGTGATCGTGGCCGATTCGCTGGACAAGGTGGAGCGCTTCGACGACCCTTGGATTCGCGAATATTTCCAGGGACCACGCGGCCGGGCGGCGCAGTCCGTTCGCGCCCTTGCATGAGAGCAACGACATGGAAACCCGCGCTCACCACGTACTGATCGGCGCCTTCACCCTCGTGGTGGTGGCATTGGCCGTGCTGTTCGCGCTATGGCTGGGCAAGACCAGCCTCAACCGGCAGTACAACTATTACGACATCGTGTTCACGGAATCGGTGACCGGCCTTTCCAAGGGCAGCCCGGTGCAATACAACGGCATCCAGATCGGCGAGGTCAGCCAGTTGAAACTGGATCCAAAGGATCCGCGCAAGGTGCTGGCGCAGATCCAGGTGGCCGCCGACACCCCCATCAAGGTGGACACCCGCGCCAAGCTGGGCCTGCTGGGCCTCACCGGTGTCGCGTTCGTGCAGCTGACCGGCGGCGCGCCGTCCAGCCAGCCGCTGATGCCGACGCCCAGCAACCCCGTGCCGGAGATCAAGTCGGAAAGTTCGGCGCTGACCAAGTTGCTGGCTTCGGGCACCGACGTGGTCACCTCGCTCAACGGCATCCTCGACCGGCTCGGCCGCATGATTTCACAGCAGAACGTCGACCGCATCTCCAACACCCTCGAGAACATCGACAAGACCACCACCGCACTCGCGGCAGAACGCGAAGACCTGCGCAACCTCATCCAGCAGGGCGCGGCCGCCGCCAGGGAACTCAACCAGACGTTGGCCGGCGCCAACCAATTGGTCAACGGCCCGGGACGCCAGACTCTGGATCGCGCGGCCTCCGCGATGGCGTCGCTGCAGAAAACCACGCAGACCCTGAACGAGCTGCTTACGGAAAACCAGGGTTCGCTGCAGTCCGGCTTGCGCGGCGTCGACCAGATCGGACCCACGTTGCGCGAACTGCGTTCGACCCTGCGCGACATCCATCAGATCACTTCCCAGTTGCAGGCCAATCCTGCGGGTTACCTGCTGGGTCGGGACCACGCCACCGAATTCACGCCCAAGCATTGAGGACGGATCAACCATGACCGCGCCCAAATCGTTCTCCGCCGCGCGCACGTTGCTCGCGTTGTGCGCGACCACCGCGCTGCTGGCCGGCTGCTCCGTGCTGCCCAAGGCTTCACCGGTACAGGTCTGGCAGCCCCAGGAATCCGGCGCGCCGGCCACGGACGCGCCCCAAGGGGATTTCAGCCTGCGCGTGGATACCCCCAACACCACCGGCGCGCTCGACCAGAGCGCGATCATGGTGATGCCTGAGCCGGGTCAGGTCAGCTCCTACAAGGGCGCGCGCTGGAGCGAATCGCCCGCGCTGCTGGTCCGCCATCGACTGGTCGACGCCTTCATGGCGGCGAAGCTGCCCGCCGTCACCACCGACGACGATCACTTCGCGTCCGACTACACCCTGTCCGGCGACCTGCGCACGTTCCAGTCCGAATATCGGGGCGGCTCGCCAGTCGTGGTGGTGCGTTACGACGCGCAATTGCGGCGTGGCGGCGCACGCAACCTGCTGGCGACGCGCAGCTTCGTGGTCACGCAGAATCCATCCGGCGTGGACGTGCCGCAGATCGTGGCGGCGTTCGGCGCGGCCGACGACGCGCTCGCGCAGCAGGTCGTCACCTGGACGATCGACGTTGCCAACCGCGATCGGGCGTCGCGTCCAGCCGGTGCCGACGACGAACCGGCGCAGCGGGGCTCCCGATAAGGTTTCCGCTTGGCGCGCGGGGCCGCTGCACTTTCGCGCCAAACGCGCCGGCGGATTCGGCTTGCGCCGAATGGCGCGCGAATCCGGGGGCCTCACATGTTCCACTCGATCTCGAGATGCGTGTTGTTGAACTCGGGATCGTCCAGCGAACCGCCCCGCGTGATCTTCAGGCCATCGAGCAATCCCTCGATGTCCACGGTCGAGCCGTCGCCGAAGCGCATCCCGCGCGCCTGCAGGTCCGCGAGTCGCGCGGCGACCGCACCCGCGCGCTGTACGTCGGCTCGCGGCACGCGGCGGATGCTAATATCGGGGCGCGCGAACTTGCGCATGCCGCGGGTCTTGATCCACGCCGTACCGCCGACGTCGTCCTGGCAAAGCACCAGCACGTGGTTGCGTGGCGCGGCGATCACGTCGGCCGCGTAACGCGAACGCCAGTCATCGGCGGAGAACATTTCCAGGATCTGCGGATCGACCACCGCGACGCCGCCGACATCCAGCAGCGCCGCGATGACGCCCAGCGTGTCGCACAAGTACGCGAGCGAATCGGCATCGGCCAATTCACCGCGCACCATCAGGCACTCGGACGCCTTGCGCGCGGACTCGAAGGCGCCTGAATTGCCTTCGCGCAGGATCTCGCCGATCGCGCCGCGCAGCGGATGGCCATCCCAGTGCGCAAGCCTGTCCTTCGGAATGCGCAGGATTTCGACGCCCTGCGGCAAACCGTGGCTGCCGTGCGCGGTGAGGTCGAGCTTCGGCTCGGCGGGAAACTCGCCGAACACAAAATAGACCAGCATGGCCTTGGCCTCGTCGCGGCTCCAGTGCGGGCGCGTCCAGTCGGGTGCGGCCATGTGTCGAAGTCCTCGAAGCATCGAAAGCCGACACGGTAACATTGTCGGCTGCTTTCCGGATTGCAACGATGCTCAACCCCCAACAACGCGCTGCCGTCGAATATGTCGACGGCCCCCTGCTGGTGCTGGCCGGCGCAGGCTCGGGCAAGACGCGCGTGATCACCGAGAAGATCGCGTACCTGATCGAACGCGGCCTGGTGCCGGTCGGGAAAATCGCCGCGATCACCTTCACCAACAAGGCCGCGCGCGAGATGCGCGAGCGCGTCGCCAAACGCATCAAGGGCGATGCCGCGGAAAGCCTGAACGTGTGCACGTTCCACGCGCTCGGCTTGAAGTTCCTGCAGATCGAACACGCGCGCGCCGGGTTGCGGCGCGGTTTTTCGGTGTTGGACGCCGACGACAGCGCCGGCTTGGTGAAGGAACTCGCTGGCGCGGCGGTGAAATCCGACAAGCTGTTCCAGCTGCGCTCGCTGCTGTCACGCCTGAAAAGCGAGAGCCTGACGCCCGATGAGGCGCTGGACGCCGCGCGCGCTCCACGCGAACTGGAAGCCGCGCAACTTTATGCCGCGTACCAGAGGCGGCTCGCCGCGTTCAACGCGGTGGATTTCGATGACCTGATCCGGCTGCCGGTGGCGGTGCTGGAGCGCGACGAGGAAGCGCGCGCCGCGTGGCGCGAACGCATCCGCTACCTGCTGGTGGACGAATGCCAGGACACCAACGCCGCGCAGTACGCGTTCCTGAAATTGCTGGCAGGTGAGCGCGGCGCGTTCACCTGCGTGGGCGATGACGATCAGTCGATCTATGCGTGGCGCGGCGCCGATCCCGGCAACCTCGACAAGCTGTCGCAGGATTACCCGAAACTGCGGGTGGTAAAGCTGGAGCAAAACTACCGCTGCGCGCAGCGCGTATTGCGCGCCGCCAACGCGCTGATCGCACAGAATCCGCACGCACACCCGAAGAAACTCTGGAGCGCGAACGGAGATGGCGAACGCATCCGTGTGCTGGAATGCCGCGACGCCGAACACGAGGCCGAGCGCGTCGCCTCGCAACTGATGTACCTGCGCGACAAACATGGACTCGCGTGGTCGGATTGCGCGGTGCTGTATCGCGGCAACCATCAGGCGCGGCCGCTGGAAAAGGCGCTGCAACTGGGCCGCATTCCGTATCGCCTGACCGGCGCACTGAGTTTCCTCGATCGCGCCGAGGTCAAGGACGTGCTGGCGTACCTGCGGCTCATCGCCAATTCCGACGACGACGCGGCGTTCCTGCGCGTGGTGAACGTGCCGCGCCGCGAGATCGGCGCGACCACGCTGGAAAAACTGGGTGAACTCGCGCAGTCGAAACATCTTTCCATGCTGCGCGCCGCGCACAGCCCGGCTGCCCTGCAGCAACTGCCGGCGCGGCCCGCCGTGGCGCTGGCGGGTTTTGTCGATATGGTCGAATCGCTGTCGCAGCACGCGAAACGCGCGAAGGCTGCGGAACTGGTCGAAGAGATCCTGAAGCGCACCCGTTACACGGAACACCTGGCGCAAGGCTCGCGCGACCCGGTGCTGCAGGAACGCAGGCTCGGCAACGTGCGCGAATTGATGGACTGGTTCCGTGCGATGGATTCTGGCAAGGCGCGCGCGAGCGACCTGGCCGCGCAACTCGCGCTGCTCAGCCACGCGGACAAGGACGACGGTGGCGACGCGGTGCGGATGATGACGCTGCATGCCGCCAAGGGCCTGGAATTTCGTTCGGTGCACATCGTCGGCTGCGAGGACGGCACGCTGCCGCACGAAGGCGCGATCGACGAGGGCCGGCTGGACGAGGAGCGGCGGCTTTTGTACGTCGGCATCACCCGTGCCAAGGAGTTGCTGCATCTTTCGTACAGCGTGCAGGGGCGACGCTACGGACAAACGTTCAAGCAGAAACCATCGCGGTTCCTCGAGGAATTGCCCGCCGCCGAGCTGCGTCGCGACGGCGCCGACCCCGAAGCCGACGCGCAGGCACGGCGCGACGTCGCAGCGGCGCAACTTGCAAAGATCGCGGCGATGTTGGGTTGAATCGCGCACGGCAGGGCGGGTGACAACCCGCCTTCAGGTGATCCGCGCGGCGGGATGCACTGCGCTATCCGCCCTACCGCAATACCCGCGATTGCTATCATCGCCCGCCATGTCCGTGCCACCGCCGTTTCCACGCAAGCTGCTCACGCCGCGCCACTGGCCGGCGTGGATCGGCATCGGTTTCATCCGCGCGATCGTGTGGCTGCCGGCACGCTGGACGCTGGCGCTTGGCGCCGCGTTCAGCGCCGCGATCTCGCCGTTGCTGCGCGCGCGGCGGCAGGTGATCGCACGCAACCTCGAATTGTGCTTTCCCGAACTCGATCTGCCGCAACGCGAAGCCCTGCGCCGTGAAGCAACCCGCGAAATGGGAAGGATGTTGGGCGAATTCGCGCTGGGCTGGTTCGCATCCGACGCGAAGCTCGCGAAGCTGCGCGTCGAAATCGAAGGATTGGAACACCTCGAGGCCGCGCGCGCGCAGGGCCGCGGTGTGCTGCTGGTGGGCGGACACTTCTCGCACCTGGAACTGTGCGCGCGGCTGATCTCGCGCCGCATCCGCATCGCCGGGATGTACCGGCGCATGGATTCGGAGGTGTTCGAAGCCATGGTGCTGCGTGCGCGCCTGCATTACGCCGACACCATGTTCGACAAGGACCAGCTGCGCGCGACGGTGAAGTACCTGAAGCGGGGCGGCACCGTCTGGTATGCGCCCGACCAGGACATGCGCGGCAAGGATTCGGTGTTCGCGCCGTTCTTCGGCATTCCCGCGTCGACGATCACGGCAACGCATCATCTCGCCCGCCTGTCGGGCGCGGCGGTGATGCCGTTCTTCCACCGCCGCACGCCGGAAGGCGACTACACGTTGCGTCTGGAAGCGCCGCTGGAAAATTTCCCGAGCAACGACGTGGTTGCCGACACCACGCGCACCAACGCGGCGATTGAAAGGATGGTGCGCGAGGCGCCCGCGCAATACCTGTGGGCGCACAAGCGGTTCAAGACAAGGCCGGAAGGGATGCCGCCCGTTTACTGACGCTTTTCGCGTTTACGCGCTTCGTGCAACTTGGCGTATTTCAGGAACACGTAAAACGATCCCAGCACGCTGGCGATGAAACCGGCCCAGCCCGAAAGGAAATAGCGTTTGAAGACGTACTGCCGCACGAAGAAGATCGGCGGGTACACCAGCATCATCGGGCCGCTGAAGCCCTGCTTGCGCGCGAGTTTGTCCGCGACCATGCCCGACGAATAGCGGTTGATCTTGGCCACGCGCGCGGCGATGTCGTCGTCGCCCATGTTGACGAAGTCGGCGCGCGTCAACGTCTCGACCGGGCCATCCACTTCCACCGCCGCATGGACCGGCACCGCGTTCATGCGCCCGCGCCGGCGGTCGAACAGGCGCAGGTGGCCATTGCGGTGGCTCCACGAGTGCTGCACACCCCAGAACATCCGCTCGCGACGCGGCAGGCGGAAACCCGCGGCACGCGGATTTTCCAGCGCGCGTTCGATCACTTCGCGCGTGCCCGGCGACAGGATTTCGTCGGCATCGAGATTCAATATCCAGTCGTGCGCGGCCATGTCGATCGCACGCTGCTTCTGCGGGCCGTAGTCGTCGAACGGATGCGTCGCGACGCGCGCGCCGTGGCGCTTCGCGATCTCGACCGTTGCATCGGTTGATCCGGAATCCAGTACGACGATTTCGTCTGCGAAATCGGCGGCGGCAAGGCACCGCTCCAGTGTGTCGGCGTTGTCGAGCGTGATGATCACCAGCGAAAATTTTTCACGCGCCATGCGCAAAGTCCTTCACTCGAACCCGCGGCAGTTTGACGGGCGCGTCGTCCGGCACGTTCACGTAGAGTGCCGCGCACCACAACGCCAGCAGCCACCAGAACAGCAAGCCCCACCACGCCGAATAGAACGCGAGGTGCGTATTGAACGGAAACACCGTGGCCGCCAGGGCCACGGTCACGGGAAATGCGCGCCGGCGCGCGTCGGGCTCCACGCTGCGCCACGCGCGCAACGCCAAAGCCAAGGCCATCAGCCACAGCGCAAGCCCGATCGCGCCGGTATCGCTCAGCACTTCCAGAACGATCTGGTGCGGATGACAGGCGCCCTCGCCTTCGCCGCAGGCCTCGGCGGTCACGAAATGGTCGTTGGGCGATGCATAGCGCGGATACGCTTCGCGGAAATCGCGCACACCGACACCGACGACCGGATGCGCTGCGATCATTTTTGCGCTGACGCGCCAGATGTCGAGCCGTCCGCTGCTGGCGTAGTTGAGCCCGTGGCGCGTATCCTGCAACGCGGCGAGCGTGCGATCCATGCGCGCATCGAAACGCGGGGAGGTTTTCCAGGCCACGCCGATCGCCGCCGCGACGACCAGGCAGGCTGCGAGGATCCACGCCGCAAAACGCAGCGGCGTGCGCGCCTCGACCCAGAAGAATGCCAGCAGCGCGACACCGTAGGTGAGCCACGCCGCACGCGAGCCGGCAAGCAGGATCGGCACCAGCAGGAACAGCATCGCCGCAATCAGGCCGGTGCGGCCGGAATGCCGTTTCGCCGCCCACAGCACGAACGGCGACAGCGACGCCAGCACCGGACCGAGCTTCAGGTTCCCCGCACCGAAAATGCCGGAAAGCCGCTGCGCCTCCGCGTGGCCACCGAGGCTGTAGCCGGTCAGCGTCTGCACCCATGCATCCAGCGCCCACAACGCCACCACGACGCCGGTGGCGAGACATAGCGCGTTCAAGCGCGTCTCGCGCCGCACCGCGAAGCACACGTAGATCCCGAACGGCGCGAAACGCAGATACGCCGCCACGCTGTTCCAACTACGGGCGGGATCGATCGCGCCAGGCGCCGAAATCAGCGCGGCCAGAAAGTACGCGGCCCACAACCACAGCAGTAACCGCGCGCCTGCGTGACCGGCCAGCGCACGGCGATCGCGGAAGAAAAGGATGATCGCCCCCAGCATGCACAGCAGCGTGCCGAGTTCGCTGGAGCGCCCGAACGGCAGCAGGAACACCACCAGCCAGATCGGCGTGAGCGGCGAACGCAGGGACGCCATCAAATGCGTGCGGATGGGTGGGGGCATGGCAAGCGGCGAGTCGAGAGCGCGCCCACGATAATGCAGCACGTGACCGGGGCATACCGGGCGCCGAAAACGGGACCGCCGGCGATCTACACCCCGTCGCGCAATTCCTGCAGCACTGCGTTGAACGTCGCGCTCGGCCGCATCGCGGCACTCACCTTGTCCATGTCGGGCCGGTAATAGCCGTCAAGTTCCACGGGCTTGCCTTGCGCGCCGTTCAATTCGCCGACGATGGTGCCTTCATTGGCTTCCAGCTTGTCGGCCAGGATGGCGAATCGTTTCGCCAGTTCGGCATCGTTCTGCTGGTCGGCCAGCGCGCGCGCCCAGTACGTCGCGAGATAGAAATGGCTGCCGCGGTTGTCGATCTCCCCGACTTTGCGCGCGGGCGACTTGTTGTTTTCCAGAAAACGGCCGATCGCCTGGTCCAGCGCGTCCGCCAGCACCTTTGCGCGGGGGTTGTCGTACGCGCGGGCCAGGTGTTCCAGCGACGCGCCCAGCGCCAGGAATTCACCCAGCGAATCCCAGCGCAGGTAATCCTCGGCCACGAACTGCTGCACGTGTTTGGGTGCCGAACCGCCCGCGCCGGTTTCGAACAGGCCGCCGCCGGCCATCAGCGGCACGATCGACAGCATCTTGGCGCTGGTGCCGAGCTCCATGATCGGGAACAGGTCGGTAAGGTAATCGCGCAGCACGTTGCCGGTCACCGAAATCGTGTCTTCGCCGTCGCGGATACGCGCAAGCGAATGCCGCATCGCGTCTTCGGGCGCCATGATGCGGATGTCCAAGCCTGAGGTGTCGTGGTCCTTCAGATAGCGCTCGACCTTCGCGATCACCTGCGCGTCGTGCGCACGATTCTTGTCCAGCCAGAACACCGCCGGCGTCGCGGAAATGCGCGCGCGCGACACCGCCAGCTTCACCCAGTCGGCGACCGGCGCATCCTTGGTCTGGCACATGCGCCAGATGTCGCCGGCCTCGACCTTGTGTTCAAAAATCACCTTGCCATCCCGGTCGCTGACCCGCACCACGCCGCCGACCGGCATCTGGAAAGTCTTGTCGTGCGAGCCGTATTCCTCGGCCTTGTCGGCCATCAGCCCGACATTGGGCACGCTGCCCATCGTGGCCGGATCGAACGCGCCGTGGGCCTTGCAATCCTCGATCATCACTTCGTAGATGCCGGCGTAGCTGCGATCGGGGATCACGGCCTTGCAATCCTGGCGTTCGCCATCGGCGTTCCACATCTTGCCGGAGTCGCGGATCATTGCCGGCATCGACGCATCGATGATCACGTCGGACGGCACGTGCAGGTTGGTGATGCCCTTGTCCGAATCGACCATCGCGAGCTTCGGGCGCTTGCCGTACTGCACCTCGATGTCGTCCTTGATCGCGGCCTGCTGGTCTTCTGGCAGTTTCGCGAGGCTGGCGTAGAGGTCGCCCAGCCCGTTGTTGGGATTGAACCCCGCGCGCTTCAGCACGTCGCCATGGGCCGCCAGCACGTCACGGAAGAACGCCTCCACCACCACGCCGAACATGATCGGGTCCGAGACCTTCATCATGGTGGCCTTGAAGTGCACCGAGAACAGCACGCCCGAAGCGCGCGCGTTGGCGATCTGTGCATCGATGAAGGCAGCCAGCGCGCGGCGCGACATCACCGCGGCGTCGACGATCTCGCCGACCTGCACCTTGATGCCTTCCTTCAGCACCCGCTGCTTGCCGTCGTCGCCGTCCAGCACGATCTTCAAGGCGCCGGCTTCTGCCAGCGTCGCCGATTTTTCGGTGCCGTAGAAATCGCCCGCTTCCATGTGCGCGACGTGGGTTTCGGAACCGGCGTTCCACTTGCCCATCTTGTGGGGGTGCTTGCGCGCGTAATCCTTCACCGATGCGGGTGCGCGGCGATCGGAATTGCCCTGACGCAGCACCGGATTCACCGCGCTGCCCTTGACTTTGTCGTAGCGGGTCTTGATGTCCTTTTCGGTGTCGTTCTTCGGCTCGTCCGGATAGTCGGGCAGCGCAAAGCCCTTGCCCTGCAATTCACGGATCGCGGCCTTCATCTGCGGCAGCGAGGCCGAGATGTTGGGCAGTTTGATGATGTTGGCGGACGGCTCCAGCGCCAGCCGGCCCAGTTCGGCCAGGTCATCGAGCGTCTTCTGGCCGCCCTTCAGCATGTCCGGAAACTGCGACAGGATGCGTCCGGCCAGGGAAATGTCGCGCGTCTCCACATTCACCCCCGCCGAACCGGTGAACGCATCGATGATCGGCAGCAGCGAGGCCGTGGCGAGGAACGGGGCCTCGTCGGTAAGCGTGTAGATGATCTTGGGGGTGTCGGACATGGACGGCAGGGCCTGCTGAGTACAAGACCCCCATTGTCGCGGGTTGCCGGTGCGCAGCCAAGCCGAACGGCGAACGGGGTGATGCCCGCACCCCGGCGAGGATCAACGGTCGCGCGGTTCCGCCGCCAATTCCTGATACAGCGCCAGCACGGAACCTTGCATGTCGGCCAGCCGGTAGCGCTGCATCGGCGGGATGGGCGGCGCGCGGCCCACGAATTCCGCGGCGCGGTCGATCAGCTTGTTGACGTCGCCGGCGGGCACGCGGCCGGCGGGATAAAGTTCGGCCAGCAATTCGCCGACGCCGCCATGCGCATAACCGAGCACCGGCCGGCACAACGACAGCGCCTCGATCACGGTGCGGCCGAAGCTTTCCGGCTTGTTGGAGAGCTGCAGGATCAAATCGGACACCGCGAACACATCGCGGACGTCGCTGCGCGGCGGCGAGAACGCCACGATGTCGGCGACGCCACGCGTGTGCGCCAGCGTCTGCAGTTCCCGCAGGTACGCCTCGCGCCCCGGCTCGGCGACACCCAGCAGCAACAGGCGCGTGTCCACGCCGCGCTCGCGCAGTCCGGCCACCAGCGCGATCGCGTCGGCATGGCCCTTCAGGCGGGTGCCGCGCCCCGGCAGCGTCAACAGCGGGGCCCCGGCGAGTTGCGGAAATTCCGCAAAAAACTGGTCGCGCCAGATGTCGTCCGGCCGATAGCCGTAGGGAAACGCCTCCGGATCGATGCCGCGCGGAATCACCGTAAGCCGGGAGGCGTTCACCCGCGGGTAGTGGCTCAGCACGAAATCGTGCACGGTTTGCGATACCACGACCACGCGGTCACCGCGGGTCATGATGCCGCTCCAGCGGCCGGGCGAATTCAGCCCGTGCACGGTGGTGACGAAATGCGGCCGCGGACGCATGCCGCGCAAGGCGAACCATGCCAGCCACGCCGGCACCCGCGAGCGGGCGTGCACAATGTCCGGGCCGATGTCGGTGAGGAGGCGGCGCAGGGCGCCGATTTTGGTCACGCTGCGCAGCGATTTGGTGCCGACGTCCAGCACGACGTGCTCGCCACCCTCGCGTTCCAGCCGCTCGACCAGGCGGCCGCCAGTCGAAATCACGATCGAGCGATGCCCCGCCGCGACCAGTGCCCGCGACACCTCCAGCGTTGAACGCTCGGCGCCGCCATTCTCCAGTGCCGGCAGCAACTGGACGACGGTCAGGTGGCGCGGCGTGGCGACGGGCTCGGTCACGGGTCCCTGCGGGACGAGGGCGATGGGCATGCCAGAGAGGTATGCAAGAAATGCGCCGAGACACGACGGGCGCGGGATGGGGGCATGGCCGCAATCCGCCGCCCGGCATCAGAACGACCGTCGGAAATCACCGGGGATCGTTCAGACGACCGGCCTTGAGCGCCCGGCACGCCACATGGATGCGGCGCACGGCGCGGTCGACTATTCAGGCGCGCCGGCGCGCTTCAGCACGTACTGCGCGCCGCAATAAGGGCACACCGTGGCACCGCCGTCATCCACGATCGGCAGATAGATGCGCGGATGCGAGTTCCACAGCGTCATTTCAGGCAACGGGCAGGCCAGCGGCAGGTCCGCTTCGGTGACCTCGTAACGACGCTTGGCGTTGGCAGGTTCGCCGACGGGAAAGGATGGGGCTGGCTGGGAAGACATGCTGGCGGTCCGCGAGATCGATCCCGCCGATTCTAACGCAGCGCGTCGACGCTCCGCGTCAGCCTGCGCGCGAGGTGACGTCCAGCGACACCCCTTGAACCAGGACGACGCACGCGTGGCATCGGCCAAGTCCCGGTCCCCGACACACGCTCGATCGCAGCCCGCGAGGCGCAGCCGGCGGCGGCCGCACCTGACCCGCGCAGGGCCGGGCGCGAAACGCCGTTCCAGCGGCTTCAGCGCCGTAAGGATCACCTGCGCTACGCCGGTCGTGCCACCGTCCAGAGACCGGTCGTCGTGGTGAACCCGCGGATCTCCCGCATAATCACGATCCCTTTCATCGCGCGCGACGGATGCCACGCCCGCCCCAAACCGCATGGGTCATCAGCGACGGCGCTGCCGGCAACGAACGCCAGGCGCTGGCACTCGCGTCGGCGCTGGGCGTCCAGGCGCGCGTGCTGGCGCTGCCGCTGCGTGCACCGTGGGCATGGTTCGCGCCGCGGCGCATCCCGGGCGGAAGGTTGGCGCTGGCGCCGCGCGATCGCGCAAACTTCGAGGCGCCGTGGCCGGACATCGCAATCGGTTGCGGACGCAGCGCGGCACTGCTGACGCGCATGCTGCGTGACCTGTCGGACGGGGATTGCTACACCGTCCAAATCCTCGACCCGCGCATCGACCCCGGGCATTGGGATGCCGTGGTCGCGCCGCGCCATGACCGGCTGGAGGGACGGAATGTGCTGGCCACGTTGGGTGCGCTCAACCCGGTCGACGATACCTGGCTGGAGTCCGGCCGCGAAGCATTTCCTGATTTCGAAGCGCTGCCGCGCCCGCGCGTCGCGCTGCTGGTGGGCGGCCCGCGCCACGGGATCGATTTCGATGATGCGTTCGTGACGTCGCTGCTCGCGACGGTGCGCGGCCTCGCGCAGAACGGCAGCGTACTGGCCACCGCCTCGCGGCGCACGCCGCCCGCGTTCGCCGCGCAACTGCGCGACGCGCTTTCGGATATCCCGGGTCTTTTCTGGAACGGCGAAGGGGCCAATCCCTATCCTGGCCTGCTCGGCTGGGCCGACCGCATCGTGGTGACGCCCGATTCGGTGAACATGCTTTCCGAAGCGGGCGCCGTCGGCGTTCCGGTGCACACCGCGATGAGCGCTCCGTTGCCGGAGAAGATCGCGCGCTTCCATGCCGCGCTGCGCGAACGCGGGCTGCTCACCGAGCCGGATGCGCGGCGTGCCGACGTGCCCCCGCTGCGGGAAACGCAGGCCATCGCCGCCGAATTGCGCACGCGGATGGCGGCACGCGCGCCGTAGCTGTTCCGCTCGCGTGCCGCATGCGACTCCCATTTGCCGCATGCCGTGTCCAGCCCGCGTATCGCGGAGCGGCGGGTTGCCACCCGTCTACCAAAGGCGCGCGTCACCCGGCGCCGAAGTCGAAACCGGCGCGGCGCGCCACATCCAGCACCTTCCTGCAGCGCGCGTCGAGCACCAGGTCGCGCGGCACCACGCGATGCCGGCCGGCCAGGGTGGCCGACAACGCGCGCGACAGCAATTCCTCATGCGCAACCGCGAGCCCGTCGACATCGTCGGCAGCAAGCACGCCCGCTTCCCCGCAGGCCGCCAGCAACCGCGGCGTGTCGCCATGCAGCGCAAGTTCGGGATGCGCGTGCGCGTGCAGCAAGACCAACCCCTGCAGCAGGAACTGGATGTCCAGCAAAGCACCGGCGCCCTGTTTCAGATCCAGCGAGCCGGCATCGGACCGATCGCGCTGCTTGCGCCACTCGCTGCGCATCCGGCATACGTCGGCGATGACCTGCGTGGCATCGCGTGACGCACGCAACACGTCGCCGCGTTCGCGCGCGAATGCCGCGCTAAGCGACGCTTCGCCCGCGACCGCCCGTGCGCGCACCAAGGCTTGCTGTTCCCATGTCCATGCGCGGTCGCGCTGGTAGGCAATGAACGCCGGCAGGCTCGCGACCAGCAGCGACTTGCCGCCGTCGGGCCGCAGGCGCGTGTCGACTTCGTAGAGGCGGCCGCCGCGCGTCGGCGCGGACAGCCAGTGCACCACCCGTTGTGCGAGCCGCGCATACCAGCGTGCGCCGTCCAGCGGCCGCGCGCCATCGCTCACTGCCTCGCCGCGCGCGGCGTCGTACACGAACACCAGGTCGAGGTCGGAATTGAAACCGAGTTCGTCGCCGCCGAGGCTGCCGTAGCCCAGCACTGCAATGCCGCTGTCTTCGCCGGGCAGGCGACCGTGCTGCGCGACCAGTTCGCGCCGGGCCAGGTCGAGCACGGCGTCGATCACGGTGTCGGCCAGTTCGGCCAACGAACGCGCCGTGGTCACCGCGTCGGCGGCACCGTCGCGGAAAGCGAGGCCGGTGCGCATTCGATAACTGCCACGCCATTCGGCGATGGCCGAGAGCGTCGCCTCGGCGTCGCCGCCCTGCAGCACGGCGAGTTGCTGCGCCAATTCCTCGCGCATGTCGGTCGTGCCATGCGCGAGGTATTCCACGCGCGGCGCCAGCACGTCGTCCAGCAACAGCGGTTGCGCGATGGCATCTTCGGCGAGGAATGCACTGTCGGCGCACAACGCCGCGACGCGGTCCCGCGCCGCCGATTGCTCCTGCAGCAGCGCGAGGTATGCCGAGCGACGGGCGACCGCCTGCACCAGTCGGCACAGCCGCACCAGCGCATCGGCCGGCGCGGAGGTCGCCGCTGCGGCATCGATCAGATCGGGCATCAGATGCTCGATCCGCCGCGCGCCACGCGCGCTCAGGCCGTGCATGCCGGCAACCTGACGCAACGCGTCGGCGCACGGTTCGGGCGGCACGAATCCGGCGGCTTTCAGCATCGCGTGTTGGAGACCGTCCTCGCGCGCGTGTTGCCACAGCTTTGCACCGTCGCCGGTCGCACCGGACCGCTCGCGATCGTGATCCCCGCCGGCTTCGGGTTGCAGGACGTCCGCGAAGATCGCGGTGACATTTTCGCGCTGCCGGTTCAAGGCGCCGAGCAAGGCCGGCCAATCCGGATAATCCAGCCCGCGCGCGATGCGTTCGCGCGTCGCCGCTTCGGCGGGAAGCGTGTGGGTCTGGCGATCCGCGAACATCTGCACGCGGTTCTCCAGTTGCCGCAGGAACAGATAGGCCTCGCGCAAGGCGCGCGCGCGCTTCTGCGAGACATAACCGCGTGCGGCGCACGCCTCCAGCGCGGGCAGCAGGCCGCGGGCGCGCAACGACGCGTCGCGACCGCCCCGGATCAACTGCTGCAACTGCACCACGAATTCGATTTCGCGGATGCCGCCGGCACCGAGTTTCAAATGATCGGCCAGATCGCGTCGTGCGACTTCGGCGTCGATCAAGGTCTTCATGTCGCGCAAGCCGGCCAGCGCGGTGTAATCGAAGTAGCGCCGGTAGATGAAGGGGCGCAGCGTTTCGAGCAGGTGCTTGCCCGCCGCGGGATCGCCCGCCACCGGGCGCGCCTTGATCCACGCGTAGCGTTCCCAGTCGCGGCCCTCGCGCTGGTAGTACTGCTCCATCGCGGCGAACGAAGCCACGACCGGACCGGAATCGCCGAATGGCCGCAGCCGCAGGTCCACGCGGGCGGCGATGCCATCGGCCGTCGCCTCCGCCAGCAGCCGCACGAAATCGTGCGCGACGCGCGTGAAGAACTCCGCGTTGTCGAGCGGGCGCGCGCCATCGGTCGCGCCGCCTTCGGGATACGCCAGCACCAAGTCGACGTCGGAAGAAAAATTGAGCTCGCCGCCACCCAACTTGCCCAGTGCGAACACCACCAGCGCCTGCGGCGCACCGGCGGCGTTGCGCGGCGTGCCATGGCGCGTGCGCGCGGCGGCCTCCGCATGGCGAACGGCCTGGGCGATCAGCACCTCGTACAGGTCCGTGGTGCCGGCCAGCGTGTCGGTGACTTCGTCGAGACCATTGACGTCACGGAACACCAACCGCACCGCTTCGGCGCGCCGAAACCGCCGCAGCGCGGCGAACAGGTCGGCGGCAGGTTTCATCAATGATTCGGCACGCGCCGAGGCCGGCGCGGGATCGCGCAGACGCTCCAGGCCCGCCGCGGTCAACAGCGCGGGATCGGCGCGCAAGGCGTCGAATGCGAAATCGCTGGCCAGCAGCAGCCGGCGCACCCGTTCGCCCACACCCGCGTCGTCGTGCATCGCCACGCCCGTGGCGCGGCAGCGCACCGCCAGATCGGCGTAGCGTTCGTCGACCAGATGCTTGAGCGCGGACGGCGGCATGGGCCTGCGATCATCCATGATTGTGGCACCTCCGGACAACAGCCATTGCGACTGGTCCTGTCAACGCGTTTCTCCGTGAAACGTTCACATCGGCTCGGGTACGCTTTCCCGATCTTCCATCGCCAGCCGTCCGCAATGACAGACGCTTCCACGCCCGAACCGGCGCGCCACGCGCCGGCCGCCCGCGTCGCATTGATCGCGGTGCTCGCCATCGCGTTCGTGCTGTGCACGTCGTGGCTGGATGGCGGTACCGACGTGCTGCCGAACGCGCTGTGGAACTATCCGGCGTGGGTGCCATGGTGGAATGCGCCGCTGCGCTTGATCTGCAACGCGCTGCCGGGGCTGCTGCTGGCATTCGCACTTCTGGCGTGGACGCGTCGCGCGCTATGGTCGTTCGCGCTGGCATTCGCCATCCAGTCGCTGATCTACGGCGTGAATGCGCTGAAGGTGCAAAACCTCGCCATTCCGCTGATGCCCGCGGATTTCCGGATGCTGGGCCAACTCCGCCACGGTGGCGGCGAACTGCTGTCGGGCTACCTGCCGCACATTGCCTTGCTGGTCGCGGTGGCGATCGTCGCGATCGCATTGCTGGTGGTCTGGTTCCGCTTCGAGCCACCGGTCTGGCGCAAATACCCGAAGCGCTGGCGCGGCGCGGCATCGATGGTGCTGTTCGCGGCGCTGATCACGTTGATCGTGGGCGCGTCTTTCTGGCGCGGCGTGTACGACCCGAAGGTGTTGGGCATGCAGCCGTGGTCACCGCTGGCGACCCGCCAGCACGACGGCCTGATCGGCTCGCTGCTGCTGTTCCACCTGCAATACGGCTCGCAACACCGCAAGGCGGACGTACCCGCGGCGCTGGCATTGATGGCGCATTACCAACCGCAGATCGCCGCGCGGACCCGCCCGCCCGCCGAAGCGCAAAAACCCGACATCGTGGTGATCCTGTCCGAATCGTTTTTCGATCCGACGATCATGAAGGGCTATCCCCCCGGCACCGATCTCACGCCCAACCTGCATCGCCTCGAACCGTACGGCACCTCAGGCTGGCTGCACGTGCCCACGTTCGGCGGCGGCACCATCCGCACCGAGTTCGAAGTGCTGACCGGACTCTCGCTGCGCTATTTCCCGCAGGTCCAGTTTCCGTATCTGCAGATCAACCAGAAGGCGATCCCCGGGATCGTGCGGCTGCTTGCGGGCGACGGCTACACCACGCTGGCGGTGCACGGCAACAACCCCGGCTTCTGGAACCGCACCACCGCGTTCAAGGAACTCGGCTTCGACAAGTTCATATCGATCGCCGACTTCCCACCCGGCGATTCCATCAACGACGGCAAGTACATGTCGGATAAATCCTTCACCGACGAATTGCTGCGCCAGTTGCCGGATGCCGGGCCACCCCGCTTCGTGCTGGGCATCAGCATCGAGGCGCACGGGCCATACGATCAAGGCTACGGCATCGACGAAAAGGCGCGCGATGCGATCCCGGTGCCGGCCGGTATCACCGACGCACAAGCGAAGATGGAGTTGCAGAACTACATCTACCACATGCAGCACGCCGACCAGCAGCTCGGACGGCTGGTCGACACGCTGGCGCAGCGCAAGCGGCGCACCGTGATCCTGTTTTTCGGCGACCACCTGCCCGCCCTGGTGCCTGCGTTCCAACAGGCCGGCTTCAAGAACGGCGGCGGATTTCTCACGCAGACGGTGCCGTACCTCCTGATCGACACCGCACACATGGACCATGCGGTGAAACGCAACGCGGCCGCATGGGAATTGCCGGGGATGGTGCTGGAGCAGGCCGGGGTCGACAACGACCCGTACTTCGCACTCACGCGGCTGGTGGCGCCCGAACTCGCCAACCTGACGCGCGCGCCCGACGCGCCGGTCGCACCGGAAAACGTCGAGCAAAAGCAACTCGACGAAGGCATGCGCAACATTGCCGACCTGCGACTCAAGGACAAGCTGGACAAGCTGTGGCCGAAAGCCGCGGCGATGGTGCAGCAAAACTCGACATCGACGGCCACTGCGCCGATGACGCACGGCATTCAGTAACCGGCTTCGATCAGGCGTATCGTTCCGTCGGGGCGCGGCGACTGCCAGCCCTCCCCTTGAGGGGGCTCGTGTATCCCGAAAGCGCTATTGCCCGAACTGCTGCAACAGCGTCCCGACCGCCGCATCCAGATCGCTGTCCTTGCCCCGATAGGCCTCGCCCAACGGGCGCGCGACCGGCACGTCCACCGGACGCGGATGCATTTCCATGGGCTGGCCATTTTCGGTGGTGACGGTGATGAACGGCAAGCGCACCGATGAACCGTCGATCAGTTTTTCGTTGCTGGTGTAGATGATCCAGCCTGCGGTCGGTTCGCCCACCACCTTGCCCAAGCCCAGCTCGCGGTAGCCTTCGCTGAAATCCTCGCCGTCGGACAGCGTGACGCGATTGGTGACCAGCACCGTCGGACGTTCGAGCGCACGCTGACCCAGGATGCTGCGTGCGGGTTGTGCATCCTCGAAGCCACGGAAGGTCATGTTGAGATACGGCTTGCGCGCAAGTACGTCGAGTGCATAAGCATTGACGAAACCGCCGAAGTTGTTGCGCACGTCGATCACCACGCCTTCGCGGGTCATGTTCTGCGCATCGAGGTCGCGGTAGAGCCGGCGCAGCGACGCTTCGGACATGTCGGCCAGATGCACGTAACCCAGCCTGCCACCGCTGACCTTCGCGACGTAGGCGCGATTGCGCGCGACCCACGCGTCGTAGGCCAGCACGCCCAGCGTGTGCGAGTCGATCGGCTTCACCTCGACGTTGCGGCTGCCGCCCTTGCCCGCGATACGCAGGGTGGTCTTCTTGCCGATGCGATCTTCCAGCAGCGCGTACAGATCGTCGTCCGCGCCGATTGCGTGGCCGTCGACCGCCTGCAGCGTGTCGCCGACATCGATGCCGGCGATCGCGGCGGGCGACAACGGCACCACTTGCGCCACGCGCAGCGTGCCGTTGCGCTCGTACGCGGCGGTGTCGAACACCAGCCCCAGACGACCGGTGACCGGTTGCGAACGCCCGTTCGCGCGCACGCCCGAATGCGAGGCATTCAACTCGCCGACCAGCAGATTCATCAGCCAGTTTACGCTGGCCGGCGCGGGCGCGCCTTCGATCAGCGGCGCGTACTTCACGCGCATCGCGTCCCAGTCCACGCCGTTCATCCGCGGATCGTGGAAGTTGTCGCGCAGCCACGTCCAAGCCTGGTCGAACGCGGTCATCTTGTCCTGCGCGAAATCGATGTCGACCTCCGCGTTCAACGCGATCGACTTCGCCTTGCCACCCTCTTCCAGCGGCACCGAGAACAACTTGCCGTCGTCGAGGTAATACACCTTTTTGCCATCGGGACTGAACTGCGCGTCGGCCTTGTCGCCGCGGGTCGAGGTCAACTGGCGCGCGACCGGCGGTTCGTCGGAAAGCGGATCCAGCGACCATGCGTAGAGATTGGTGCGGCCGGCGACGCGCGCAGTGATCACCAGCGTCTTTCCATCGGGGCTGAGCACGATCGATTGCGCATCCAGCCCGGTCGGCAGCAACGTGAGGCGCTGGCGAATGCCGTCGGCATCGATCTGCACGTTTTTCGGCTTCTTCGGCGCCTTGCCCTTCGTGTCGTGCCTGGCGGTCGCATCGTTCTTGTCACCGGACTCGTTTTCGTGCGACGGCTCGGGCGTGGTCTGTCGAAACAAATCATGGAACTGGTCTTCGCGGAACTTCGGCGTCTGCGGCACCAGATCGACGCTCGCGATCTGGCCCTGTTCGGTGCGCTGGCCCGTGATGAACAGGAAAGTCTTGCCGTCGGGGCTGAAGGCGACGTCGTCCGAAAACGTATTGGCGAGACTGCTCAACGCGATCGTCTTGCCGCTGCCGACGTTCACCGCCACCGCGTTGCGGAACATGCGCGGGCCCCACTCCAGCACCGCGATCCAGCGGCCGTCGTGCGACCACGCCAACGGGCGATCGGAAGTGAGCGGGCGGCGCAGGTCGATGTGCGCATTCACGAGCGTGCGCACGCGGCGACTCGCCACGTCCATCAATGCCAGTCCGCGCCCGTCGCGCAGGAACGCCAGCGTCTTGCCGTCCGGCGAAAACGCGGGCGAGGTCTCCTCGCCGTCGCCGCTCGTGAGCTGCGTTTCCTTGTTCGAATCGAAGTCGTACAGGTACAGATGCTCGCCGCCGTCGCGGAACGCGCCGTACACGATGCGGCGGCTGTCCGGCGCCCACGCGATGCCGTAGGCATCGCCCGGCGCGCGCGTGACGCGCACCGCGTCACCGCCCTTGTCGGCGTCGGCGGCGAACACGGCACCGTGCGCGACGAACGCCACCTTCTTGCCGTCGGGCGACAGCGCGAGGTACCTGAAGTCGTCGCGCAGGGTCTTGTGCTGGTTCTCTGGCCCCGCAACCGCACCGGCCAGCGTGATCGGCACCGGCTGCGCCTTGCCGGTCGCGGCATCGACGGTCCAGATGCCGAAGTCGCGCTCGAACGCGATGGTCTTGCCGTTCGCCGAAATCGTCGGCCACAGCACGCGGCCTTGCCTGAAGCGCGTCAGCGCGGCTTCGTTGCCATCGCGCTGTACGTGCCAGATGTTTTCAGTGCCGCCGCGGTCGCTCATGTAATAAAGCGACTGCCCGTCCGGCGCCCACATCGGCCAATCGGCGCGCGCGTCGTCGGGCGTCAGCCGCGAGTACGCGTGCGAACCATCGTTCTTCAAAAGCCAGATCGCGCCGTGGTCGATGTGTGCGCTGCCGTGCCGCCACCACTGGAACGCGCCCATCCCGCCACCGACCAGCGCGACGGTCGAGTTGTCCGGCGAGGGCACGCCCTGTTCCTCGTTACGATACGGCTCCAGCGACACCGGCATCGGCGTGCCGCCCGTCGCACGCACGCGATACACCGCATTGAAGCCGCCGACGTTGTCGCGACCCGAACCGAAGTAGAGCCACTGGCCGTCGCGCGACCAGCCGCTCAATTCGTCGCGACCATCGGCATGGGTCGCACGCGACAGCTTGCCGCTCGCGATGTCCAGCACGTAGATGTCGCCATCACCCGTCGCGTCCGACACGAATGCGAGCCGGTTGCCATCCGGGGAAAACAGCGGCCGCGCATCCGCGCCCTTGTCGGCCACCAGCAGGTGCGCCGCGCCGCCCGCGGCCTGCACCTCCCAGATCGCGCCGCCAGACACGAATGCGATGCGGCTGCCATCCGGTGAAATCGCCGGCTGCGCGAAACTCGGTTTCGGCGCTGGCGCGGTGTCGACCGCCGCCTGCAACGGAAACGCCAGCGTCGCCAGCAGCGCCACGGCGGCAAGATGGGTCGCGCGCATCGAAATTCCCCCCGCAGGACGATCGAAGCGAGTGTAGCCAAGGCGATGCGCGCGGCAATGGGCCATTGGTCGTGGCCTGCGCGCCGTCGGTGGATCGCGTTATCGTGTCGAGTGAAGTTTCGCGCGAGAGAGGTCATGCGAAGATTGTTCGCCTGTGGCGTACCGGCGATCTGCACCCTTGTCGCCGGCATCGCGCCATGCCTCGCCGGCCCGCCGTTCTTCACCGACGATCCCGAGCCGGTGGAGCTTCGGCACAACGAGTTCTACATATTCGGCACACTGGATCACGCTGACGGTGCCAGTGCAATCAGCGGCCCCGCGATCGAGTACAACCGCGGCATTGCGCCCAACACGCAATTCCATCTCGTGCTGCCTTACGCCTGGAACAGGCCGAACCATGGCGCCACCGCAACCGGCATCGGCGATGTCGAATTGGGCATCAAGTACCGCTTCTTGGATGTCGGCGATGACGGCTTCCAGCTTGGTGCCTTCCCGATGGTCGAACTCGCGACGGGCAGCGCGCGACGCGGCCTCGGCAACGGGCGCACCTGGTACCGACTGCCGCTGTGGGTGCAGAAAAGCATCGGCGCGTGGACCTTCGACGGCGGTGGCGGTTTCATCGTCAATCCCGCGCCCGGCATGGTCGACGCGAGCTTCGGCGGCGCGCTGGCGCAATACACTTTCGATCCGCGCTGGACGCTCGGCGTGGAATTGTTCCGCCAGAACGCGCTGGCTGCCGACCAGCCCGGCTATACCCTGCTGAACATGGGCGGCTACCTCAACTTCTCGCAGCACTTCAGCTTGCTGTTTTCCGCCGGCGGCAGCGTGGCCGGCGCACGGCATACCGTTGCGTACCTTGGCTTGTACTGGACGTGGTCGTCGGCGCGCTGAGCGACTCGGCGGCTGGTGCTACGGAACGATTCAGCAACTCGTCTGCACCCTGAATTGCGCGCTCCGGAATTCAGCATCCGTTGGCGTGATCTGACTAGGTTCGGGGTCACCGTGCGTTTGCCGCACGCTGTTCCCTCGGAGGATTCCATGCGCAAGACCCTTTTCGCCGCGTCCATCGCCGCGGCGTGTGTGCTCGCCGCGCCCGCGTTCGCCCAAGTGCATCTGGGCGGTGTCGGCCAGGCTGCGGGCAATCTGGGTGTGAGTGCCCGCCAGACGCTGCCCAACCCCGTACCGCCTGCCATGCAGACCGCCCAGCAAATGGGGCAACAGAGCGACCGGTTCACCCGCCGCACGACGCACAAGGTGCGCGATGCAGCGGACCGCTCGACCCATGCGCGCGCCGGCGCCGACGCCAACCAGCAAGCCGGGATTTCAGCGACCACCCCTTCGGGCAACGCGCAAGCCGGCGGTTCGGCCCACGCTGCGGTCGGGTTGAACACCGCGGCGGCTGCGGGCCAGGCCGGCGAACTCGGCCGCGGCGTCGGCGGCACCGTGCGCAACACCGCCAACTCCGCGATCCAGTCCACCGATCGCACCGCAGGTTCGGTCGGCAACGCGGTGAATGGCATCAACGCCCGCAGCAATGTCGCCGGTTCGACCAGTGGCAGTGGCAACGTCGCCGGCGGTGCCGCAAACGGCAGTGGCAATGCCGGCGCAAGCTCCATGGCAGGCGCCGGGCTGAATACCGCGGCGGCCGCAGGCCAAGCCGGCGAAGTCGGCCGTGGTGTCGGCGGGACCGTGCGCAATACCGCCAACTCCGCAGTCCAGTCCACCGGCCGCACCGCAGGTTCGGTCGGCAGCGCGGTGAACGGGATCAGTGCCAGCGGCAATGCCGACGCCGGGGCCAGCGGTCACGCGGCTACGCAGACCCACTCCGCGAGCGATCGCGGGCATCGCCAGAACCAGGCTCCTCCCTCATCGGGCAGCGAGCGGCCATAACCACATCAAGGTCGCATAGCCGTCTACACACTTACCCCCGGAATCGCTTCCGGGGGTAATTTTTTGGGCTGTCAGCCGAACACGCCCGCGAGCGATTTCTGCAAGCGGTGACGCGCCCACCCGGGAATGAAGCCATCACACCCGCATGAAATCAGTGCACCTGGTGCGCCACCAGGCCTGCGTTCGAAACGACGAACGGCGTCAGGTAATTCAGCGCCAGCTTGGCCGCGAGATGCGCGTTCATCACGCCAAGCAGCAACGCGTCGCCATGATTGAACAGGTTCAGCCAACTGCCGACCACGAACGCGATCAGCGGCGTGCGTTTCAAATGCACCGGCGTGAGGATCACGCGCACGAAGGTTTTCAGGGTCGTGATCATCGCGCGAGGATAACGGTGGAAAGTAGCCGAAAAGACAAATCTGGATCCCGCGCCGGAAGAGAGCATGAAAAAAGCCCCGCGATTGCTCGCGGGGCTTCGTGTTGCTTTGGACTTTGCTTCTGCGGCGGCGCAGGACGCGCCGCCGTATCCGGATGCAAAATCAGGGACGATTTTGCGTCCGAGACATCAGAAGTCCATGCCGCCCATGCCACCCATGCCGCCACCCATTCCGCCGGCGGCGCCGTGGTTGTGCTCTTCCTTCTTGGGCGCTTCGCCGATCATGGCTTCGGTGGTGATCATCAGGCCGGCGATCGAAGCCGCGTTCTGCAGCGCCGAACGGGTGACCTTGGTCGGATCCAGGATGCCCATCTCGACCATGTCGCCGTATTCGCCGGTGGCGGCGTTGTAGCCGTAGTTGCCTTTGCCTTCGGCGATCTTGTTCAGCACCACGGACGGCTCTTCGCCGGCGTTGGCGACGATTTCGCGAAGCGGGGCTTCCATCGCACGCTTGGCGATCACGATGCCGTGCTCCTGGTCCTCGTTGTCGCTCTTGAGCTTGCCGATCGCGGCCAGTGCACGCACCAGCGCCACGCCGCCGCCGGGTACCACGCCTTCCTCGACCGCCGCACGCGTGGCGTGCAGGGCGTCTTCGACGCGCGCCTTCTTTTCCTTCATCTCGACTTCGGTTGCGGCACCGACCTTGACCACCGCCACGCCGCCGGACAGCTTGGCGACGCGTTCCTGCAGCTTCTCGCGGTCGTAATCGGAGGTGGTTTCCTCGATCTGCGCCTTGATCTGCTTGATGCGGCCTTCGATGCCCTTGGTGTCGCCGGCGCCATCGATGATGGTGGTGTTTTCCTTGGTGACGACGATCTTCTTGGCGCGGCCGAGATCCTTGACGGTGGCCTTCTCGAGCTGCAGGCCGACCTCTTCGGAGATCACGGTGCCGGCGGTCAGGATCGCCATGTCTTCCAGCATCGCCTTGCGGCGGTCACCGAAGC
>Ga0209178_1000031_pt1 | contig 37067 bp, 29 predicted proteins | sample GAAS200_FD_187521 | JGI IMG/M metagenome (GOLD analysis project Ga0209178, IMG submission 187521) | Agricultural soil microbial communities from Georgia to study Nitrogen management - GA AS200 (SPAdes) (version 2) | ecosystem: Environmental > Terrestrial > Soil > Agricultural land | place: USA... | reverse complement strand
TGGTCGGGGGAGATCGAAAGGCACCGGAAGGATGGCAGCGGGTTTACCGCGAGCGTCGCGATGCACCTTCGCAAGGACGCGAAGGGGAAGCCGTCCGGCTTCACGCTGATCTCCCGGGACATCACGGAGGCGAGGCGGCTGAACCAGGAGGTGAGAACATCACGTGACCTGTTGAGCCGCGCGATCCAGGCGTCTCCGCACGGCGTGATCGTGGCCGACCCGGACGCCAGCATCGTCCTCGTCAATCAGGAAACGTGCACGATATTCGGGTATTCCGAGCAGGAGCTGGTCGGACAGCGGGTCGAAATTCTTCTGCCCCACGCGCTGCGTGATGGGCACACGGACCGGCACGCCGCGTACCAGCGCGCCCCCGGAATCCGTCGCATGGGCCGCGGCCGGGAGCTCAAGGGGCTTCGGAAGGACGGCCGGGAGATTTTCGTTGAGATCGGACTGGCGCCCATCCCCCGCGACGGCCTGACGTATGTCCTCGCCTCCATCGTCGACGTGACCGAGCGGAAAGAGACCCGTGCGCGTCTCGAGTGGCTGTCGCTGGCTGTCGAGCAGAGCCCGATCGCCGTCGTCATGACCGACCTCGATGGACACATCGAGTATGTGAACGCCGCCTTCACCAAGAACACCGGGTACCAGTCTGCGGAGGTCCTGGGGAAGACCCCCCGCATCCTCAAGTCCGGGGAGACCCCACCCACCGTGTACCGGGACCTGTGGGCGGCGATCCGCGCGGGCCGGGTCTGGCACGGCGATCTGGTGAACCGCAGGAAGGACGGGACGTTGTATGAGGATGCCATGTGGGTGTTCCCGGTGACCGACGCACAGGGACAGGTAGTCCGGCTTCTGGCCCTGAAAGAGGACGTCACGAAGAAGCGCTCTCTCGAGGCTCAATTGCGCCAGGCCCAGCGTATGGAGTCCATCGGGCGCCTGGCGGGGGGCGTTGCGCACGACTTCAACAACGTGTTGACCGCGATCTTCGGTTATACGGAGCTGCTGAGCGAAACCCTTCCCCCTGGTTCCTCGCAGCGTGAAGACCTCGAGGAGATCAGGAAGGCGGCTCAGCGGGCCTCGGGGCTCACCCGTCAGCTTCTGGCGTTCAGCCGCCAACAGGTGTTGCAACCCGTCGTCGCCGAAACGAACGATCTGGTCGAAAGCTTGGAGAAGATGCTCCGTCGGATCGTCAGTGAGGACATCAAGCTGACCCTGACCTTGAACCGGACGACCGGGAACATTCTGGTCGATCCGGGGCAGTTCGACCAGGTCCTCATGAACCTCGTCGTGAATGCCCGTGACGCCATGCCGAAGGGCGGATCGCTCATGATCGAGACGGCCAATGCCGACCTCGACGAGCAGTACGTCATGGAGCATCAGGTCGTGACGCCCGGTCGGTATGTGCTCATCTCCGTCAGCGATACGGGCAGCGGCATCCCGCCCGCAGTACGGAGCCGGATCTTCGAGCCCTTCTTCACCACCAAGGAGATCGGCAAAGGAACCGGCCTCGGACTCTCGACCGTCTATGGCATCGTCAAGCAGTCGGGTGGGTACGTGTGGGTCTACAGCGAGGTGGGGAAGGGGACGACGTTCAAGATCTATCTGCCGCGGGTGGACGCTCCCGCAGTTACCGGGGAGTTCGCCGTCGAGCCGCAAGATCTGCGGGGGACGGAGACGGTATTGCTCGCCGAAGACGACGAAACCCTCCGCGCGCTGACGACGAGCGTCCTTCGGAAGCTGGGGTACACGGTCCTGGCGGCGGGTACCCCCCAGGAGGCACAAGCCCTCGCCCGGAGACGCGAAGGCACCATCCATCTCCTCCTGACCGACGTCGTGATGCCGGGATCGTCCGGCCGCGACCTGGCGCGCGAGCTCGCCAAGTCACGGCCTGGGACCAAAGTCCTGTTCATTTCAGGGTACACCGGCGAAGCCATGATTCAGCACGGCCTCACCGAGCCGGGGCTGAACTACCTCCAGAAGCCCTACACCCCCAGCGTGCTCGCCGCCAAGGTCCGCGAGGTGCTGTCCAAGCCCTGAGCCTCCCCACCGTCAGTTGGTGATCGGTGTGGCCACGTACGCCACGGGCTTCTTGGTGACGTGGTCGATCATCCGGCCCGTGATCTGACCCGCTTCGTTGATGTCCTTGGCTGAATAGATCTGGTCGGGGAAATCGGCCCCGGCGAGGTCCTGCAGGCGATACATCTGCCCGTTCTGCCACAGGAGTCCGTGGCACGTCGTGTCGCTGCACGACAATCCCACGATCTGGCCCGCCATGTTCACGCCCAGCGCCTGACTCGAGAGGTCTCCCGGGATGCGGCCGAGATCCTGCATGCCGGCGGCCTGCGTCCAGACGAACGCCCGCAGACTGTCGCCGTCCAGGTCCCCGTCGGGGGGATTCGAGAACCCCACCACCATCGAGCCGTTCGCATTGAGCGCCATCGGGGTGTTCCAGTACTTCCCATGGAGGTCACCCAGGTCGGTCACCTGGTCGCCATCCCACAGGAGCGCGTGGAGCGCGCTTTTCCGTCCGACGGCCACGTCGCACTCACCCGAGATCCCCACGACCTGGCCGCGATCGTTGATGGCCGTCGCGGCGGAGGTCGAGTCACCGGCAAAGGGTTGGAGCTGGCGCTTCGAGCCGTCGTGCGTGCTCCACACGGTGGCGCGGAACTGCAGCACCTGGGGGGTGGTGCACGTCGGATCATGCAGGGTGGTCTCGGCCCAGCCGACGACGTCGCCGCGGGAGTTCACGCCGGTCGCAAATCCGTTCTCTCCACCCCACGTGGGCAGGGTGTGCATCGAGCCCCCGTACCATGCGAACCCGAGGCACATTTTACCGGCGGTGCCCATGAAGGCGGCGCAGCTCCAGCTCTCACCCAGCGTGTCCGCGGCCGCCGTCTGCGTGATGCCGGCCACGACGCCGTTGGAAGAAATCCCCGGCCATTGCGGCAGGCTGATCAGCCCGGCCTGGCCCAGATCCGTGATCTCGCCGCCGCGCCAGAGAGCGGCGTGCCGGAGCCCGTCCGAGCTCACGGAGTAGCCCGCGACCCAGCCCCGGTTGTTGATGCCGGCGCCCTGGGTGGTCCCGGAGAGGATGGGGAGCTTGTCGATGTGATAACGGGGGGCGACGACGTCGTGGCGGACGGCCGTCCGAGCCGCGGTGCCGAACGCCCGCGGGGTGAGCGGCTGCGGCTCCGAGCAGGCGGCGACGCCGAGGAGGGCAGACACCGGGAGGACTAACCAGGCGGTACGCATGAGGACGCTCCAGAAAGAGGGGAAACCAAGGGAACGTCCGGACTATCTCCCCGTGAGCGGGACGACGCTTGCCGGAATGGGACTCGGAATCTGAAATCGAGCGGCCACTCAGCGTGTGGCGGCGGCACTTGGGCTCCGGCAGGCGGCTGTTGGCGTCGTCCCCCACTTCCTTGCGGACTGTTCGAATGGCGGTCATGCTAGTCCCCCATCCAGCCGCTCGGTTCGTTCAGGCCTGCACCAGGAGGGTTGCGTGACGAAGGCGCCGTGGGTCCTGCCCGTCTTGCTGTTGTCGTTCACAACCGCCGCCATCGGACAAACGCACGTCATTTCAGGTCGGGTGACGGCGGCCGTCAGTGGTGAGCCCCTCTCCGGCGTGACCGTCGCGGTCGTCGGCACCAATGCGCTGGCGCTGACGCAAAGCGACGGCCACTTCAACATCGGAGCGCCGCCGGGGGACGTGCACTTGTTGTTCCGCAAGATCGGGTACCAGCACCAGGACGTGCCCGTAGCGGCGGGGCAGGACTCCGTCGTGGTGACGATGAGTCTGGACCTGTTCGTGCTCGACGCCGTGGTGGTCACCGGCCAGGCGACCAGCGTATCGCGGCAGAACGCCACCACGGGAACGACGCTCATTGGCGGCGGGGACATCAGCCAAATGCCGTCGCAGACTGTCGATAAGGCGCTGCAGGGGAAGGTGCCGGGCGCGATCATCAGCCAGAACTCCGGTGCACCGGGGGGCGGCGTCCAGGTGCAGCTGCGCGGCATCAATACCGTGCTCGGGAATCCGGACCCGCTCTATGTCGTCGACGGCGTGATCTACAGCAATGCGTCGATCCCGTCGGGGCTGTCGACGGTGACGGGGTCGGGGTCGAACAAGGGGAACGGGCAGCTGCAGGACGATCCGGTGAACCGTCTGGCCGACTTGAACCCCAACGATATCGAAGACATTGAAGTCCTGCCCGGAGCCGCGGCATCCTCGATCTACGGATCCAAGGCGGCCAACGGCGTCGTCATCATCCACACGAAGCGCGGGCAGGCCGGCAAGGCGTCGGCCACAATCACGCAGCGACTCGGGTTCAGCGAGCTCCTGCGTGGGTACGGCACGCGCTCGTTCACCGTTGCGCAGGCCGAGTCGACCTACGGAGTCAGCACGGTGGCGCCGTACATCGTGAACGGGCAGCTGCCCACCTTCGACCACATGCAGGAGCTGGCGGGCAGCAAGCCGCTCAGCTACCAGACCGCCCTGACCGTCACGGGCGGCGACGAGAATACCCGGTATTTCCTCTCGGGATCGGCGCAGCAGGACAACGGCATCATTCAGAACACGGGCGCCGGGCGCCAGACGCTGCGACTCAACCTCGATCAGACGTTCTCCGACCGCCTGAAGGTGTCCTTCTCGAGCGCGTTCAACCGGACGCAGACGGACCGGGGCTTCACCAACAACGACAACAACGGGGCGAGCGTCACCTATTCCATCGCCTACATTCCCGGCTTTGAGCCGCTGCTGCCGGTGAACGGGGTGTATCCGCAGCCATCCATTACCTACAAGTCATCCAACCCGCTGCAGACCACGGCGCTCGGGAACAACGAAGAAACCGCTCTGGGCTTCACGGCCGGCGGCCAGCTGACGTATCAGGCCCTGGCCAACGATCATCACAACCTGCAGATCGTGGCCGGGGGCGGGATCGACATGTTCAACCAGACGAACACCGTGATCGCCCCTCCGGAGCTGTACTTCGAGCAGGCCCTGGCCAGTCCGGGCCAGTCCACGCTGGGGAACGCGCAGAGCCGGTTCTGGAACTGGAACCTGAACGCCCTGCACACCTACACCCCGGCGACCGCCGACTTCCGCCTCAGCACGTCCGCCGGGGTGCAGGTCGAGGATCGCGAGACGGCCCGGGACCGGATTACGGCGCAGGGTCTCCTGCCCGGCCAGACGAACATCGATCAGGGTACGTTCTTTACCGATCCGCTCCAGCTGAACACGACGGAGCGCACGTTGGCGTTTTACGCGCAGGAGGAGCTGCTTGCGCGAGACCAACGGCTGGACGTCACCGGCGGTGTGCGCGCCGAGCGCTCGAGCGCGAACGGTGCGACTAACCGGTATTTCATTTATCCGAAGCTGTCGGCGTCATACCGGTTCCCGGATCTCCTGGGCACGGGGAGTGACTTCAAAGTGCGGGCGGCGTACGGTGAGACAGGGAACCAGCCGCTGTTCGGACAGAAATTCACGAACCTGGATGCCGGGGTGTACTCGAAGCACAGCACGACGTTTGTGGACGCGACGGCTGGTGACCCCGGTATTCGGCCCGAGCGCATCCGGGAGATCGAGGGGGGCGTCGACGCCCAGCTTCCCAACGGGCGGGGGAGCATTGAGCTCACGGCGTACCGCCGGCACACGACCGACGTGTTCCTGAGCCGGACGCCCCCTCCCTCGTCGGGGTACGGCGTGCAGATCATCAATGCCGGTGAGTTGATGAACGAGGGGATCGAACTCGGACTGGGGTATGCGCCGATCCAGACCCGCGAGTTCAGCTGGGTGTCGCGCGTGAACTTCAACACGGCGCGCAATTCCGTGGTCTCCCTCCCGTTCCCGGGGTTCCGGCCTCCCAACGCAGGCTTCGGCCTGGCCTTCGGCGAGTTCTTTCTGCAGCCGGGAAGGCCCACGACGCAAATCATCGGACAAATCGCCATCGATCCGGTGACCGGAAACCCCATTGTCGGTTACATGGGTCAGGCGAACCCGAAATTCGTGATTTCGTTCCCGCAGGAGATCCGCTACGGGCGGATGACGTTCTCGATGCTGATCGTGTGGCAGGACGGCGGGGTGGCGCAGAACCAGACGTTGTCCCTCTACGACTGCAACGGGCTCTCGCCCGACCAGGCAACGGCGGCGGGCCAGCAGCGGTTCCTCGACTGCGGCATCGGGATCGCCAACCCGTTCGTGCAGTCGACGTCCTTCCTGCGGATGCAGGACATCGGCGTGAGCTACGACGTCCCGGAGACCTGGAACCGGTATTTCGGCGGGGCGACGTCCGTGCGCATCACGCTGTCCGCCCACAACCTGTTCCTCAGTACACCCTACACGGGGTACGATCCGCAGGTATCGAACTACGGCGAGCAGGCGGTCGTCCGGAACATCGATCTCGGCGCCTATCCGCCGTCGCGCAGCTTCACGTTCACCATCACGGCGGGGTTCTGACCATGAAAGCAACTACCCGCTCCTTCGTCGTCCTGGCGATCGCCCTGGCGGCGGGCGCCTGCAGCAATTTCTTCGACGTCCCGCAGACGAATCAACCGACCCTGGACGACCTCTTGGCGCACCCCACGCGCGACAAACTGGCGGCGGCGGCGAACGGCATTTTTTCCGGCGCGAGCGGAGACATCCAGAGTCTCATCTGGCGTCTCGGCTCCATGGGCCGGGAAGGGATCAACCTCTCCGGCAACAACACTCCCGACTACTCCGAGCCCTATTTTGGACCGCTGTCCGGTTCCGGGTTCGGCGGGGCGCTGTGGGGCGGACGCTACGCGAACATCCGCAGCATCAACATCTACATGCAGGCCTTGGGGCGCACGACCGAACTGTCGCCGGGCGAAATCGCGGCCTCCCGCGGAATGGCCCAGACGTTCAAGGCGCTGGCATTCCTCTACATCATCGAGACCCGTGGTCCCCTGGGCGCGCCCGTGGACGTGGACCGGCCTGTGACCGCACCGCCGGCTCCCTTCGTGTCCGAGGACTCGGTCTACGGCTACATCATCGGGCTCCTCGATTCCGGCCGGACCAACCTCGCGACGGCGAACACCGACCTTGCGGCGTTCCCCTTCCCGATGCCGGCGACGTACTTGAACGGATTCTTCGACCCGGGAGAGTTCGCCCTCTTCAACCGGGCCCTCGCGGCCAAAGCTGAGGTCTTCCGTGCCACGGCGTTGAACGGCTGTCACGGCACGCCCGCGAATTGCTGGAACGCCGCGGAGACGGCGCTCGCCGCTTCGTTCTACCAGCCGGGAGACACCACGCAGTTCCAGCGGGGCGTCAACTTCGAGTTCTCAACCGACCCCGGGGACGGGACGAACGATCTGTCCGACCCCCTCAACGGGAATACGTATTTCGCGCTGCCTGATTTCATCACCCAGGCGGATACCCAGGTCGGGGGCCAGCCCGATCTCCGGGCGCTCTCGAAGATCGTCCCGTCGCAGGACACGCAGAGGCTCGGGGGCATCCCCATTCACGGCGAGCTGAAGTTCACGGTCTACTTCAGCAATGGAGCGGTGGATCCGGGACACCCGATCCCGATCATCCGGGGTGAGGAGCTGGAGTTGCTCGACGCCGAGGCGCAGATCGGGCTGAACAACCTCGCCGCGGCGAACACGATTCTGAACCTGGTGCGGAAGGCGTCGGGCAACCTCCCGGCGGATACGCTGAGCGGTGGAAGCCCGAAGGCGGCCTACATCGCCGAATTGCTCTACAACCGGCGCTATTCGCTGATGTGGGAGCAGGGTACCCGGTGGATCGACGCGCGACGCTACGGACTCCTGGGGACGATCCCCACGGACATCCCGAACGGTAACGTCCCCCCGGGGAACGTCCCGTCCATCATGCCGATCCCCGACAACGAGTGCAACGCGCGGGGCCTCTCGACGGGGTGCGCGCCGTGACGTCCTAGCGCCGCGGCCGGTGGGCGGCGATGTAGGCCGCCATCTGCCGCATCAGCTCCGCGTTGGTGAACGGCTGCCAGCCGTGCGGCTTCAAGGGCCGCCCGTATTCGACGACAGCGTCGGCGGGCGGCTTCGCCGTTTTCAGAAAGTCGTCGACGTAGTAGACGGAGAGGTTCAGGTAAAACGTGTCCATGTCGCCGACGTAGAGGTGCAGGCGCCCGCGCAGCTTGGGGCCGAGCGTGGCCCAATTGCGCTCGAGATAGTCCCGGATGTCGTAGTCGTGCGCCTTCATGTAATCCGCTACCTGGTGGTTGATCTTTCCGGTGGACAGGTCCCATAAGTCGACCGGATAGCCGTCCGGCCCCACCGGCCCCCACGTCGCCTCCCAGATGGCGAACTGCTCCCCGGAGCGCGCGTGGCTGCCCAGGACCGCTTCGTACTGGCTTTCCTGCCGCACGGTGATGTGCGGCTGTCCCGTCTCCTCCCGCTCGGCGGGGACATCCGACTGGAACCATTCCGACACCGGGAACACGAACGCGCTGCTGTCGCGGTACACGTTCACCAGCTCGTACGCCCGGAGATCCAGCGGATCGGGATAGAGGACCCAGGTGCCGCCGAAGAAATCGGGGTGGTAGACTTGGAGCGCCATCGCTTCCCAGCCGCCCGTCGAGCCGCCGACCAGCAGTCGGGCCCAGGGTGCCTGCATCATCCGGAAATGCGATTCCAGATACGGGATGAGCTCGGTGAGTATCGCGTCGCCGTAAGGCCCGTTGTTCACGGAATTCACGGCGTAGGAATCGTCGAAGTACGGCGTCGGGTGTTGGAAGGTGATCGCGATCATCTGCGGGAACCCCGGGCTGTTCCACGACTGAGCGAATTCGTAGCCGGGCTCCCGGGCGGTCCGCTTCACGCGTTCGGCACGCGCCTCCGCGGTCTCCGGCTTGCCGTCGGGGTTGAAGCCGAACGGTGCGCCGAGGTTGAAGTGGCCCTGCTCATAGACGGTGGGGAACCGGGTGGTGGAGTCCTTGTCGTAGGTGTTTGGGAGCAGGACGACGGCGCCCAGGTAGATGGGGCGTCCCCAGAAGGCCGTCAGGAGCTTGCTCTGGATCTTCACGCGCCGCACGAGGCGGGTGTCCGCGGGCACCTTCACGGCACCGATCGCCTGGGTGAGCTCGAGCCGGATGGTGTCGGGGCGCGCGGGGTCCACGTGTACGCGCCGCACCCCGCTCACCAGGTTGCCGGGTGAGACGTTGAACTGCTGCCCTTCCCACTGGTCATCGTGTGCCCAGACCGTGTGGCCGTCGGCACGGTGGAAGTCGGTATAGACGTTCAACAGCCCCTGGACGTAGTAGTCTCCCGGAGGAAGGTCGGCCAGCCGGGCGAGGGGATACCCCAGCGTCCGCCCGTCTACCACTCCCGGCGAGCCGGCCGCGAGATCGGTCACGTCCACGCCGAAGAACGGCACGCAGTCACTCTCGCCCCGCACGCCCAGGCGCGGCTCGGCGCTCGAGTCTTTGGTGAAGAAGACGTACATGCGTCCGGTGACGGGCGCCGCATGGAAGCCCGGCGCCACGGAGATCTCGATGCGCAGGCCCTGGGCTTGCGCCGGACGGACGGCGAGCATGGTGAGAATGACGACGGACAGGCCCTTAAACACGTAGCGGCTCCTCTGGAGGAGCCGCTACAGTGCACGCGATGCCGGGCGGTCGCAACCCCGTTCGGTTACTTCGTCGTCGCCATCCCGTTCCAGCTTCCGCCCAGCGCCTTGTACAGCTGCACCGCGGCCGTGAGTTGCCCCAGCTCGGCCTGCGACAGCGTCAGCTCCGCGGTGAACAGACTCCGCTCGGCGTCCAGGACTTCGAGGTAGTTCGCGATGCCTGAGCGGTACCGCACCTGTGCGAGGTCGTAGGCCCGGCGCAGCGCGATGGCCTGCGTCTCCGCCGCGGCCACCTGATCCCGCGCCGCCCGGGCGCCCGACAGGGCGTCGCCGGCGTCCTGCAGGGCCCGGAGCACCGTCTGCTCGTACTGATTCCGCGCCTGCTCGGCCCGGGCCTTCGCGGCCGCCGTCGTGGACGAGCGCGCCCCTCCCGCGAAGAGCGGAATGGAAATCCCGAGCTGCGCGACGTAGATGTCCGACTGCGGCTTGAAGAGGCCGTTCGACGTGGCGGCCTGGGACCCATACGACCCCGTGAACATGATGACCGGGAGCTGTTGTGCGAACGCCTGACCCGCCCGCGCGTTCGCCGCGCGGTACGCCCGTTCCGCCTGCCGGACATCGGGGCGGCGTGCGAGCAGCGTCGAGGGCAGGGAATCGGGGACCGTGACCGCCCGGGCCGCCTCCGCGAGGGCCCCGTGGCGGGGAATGGCGGTGGGGCCCTGACCCAACAGCACGTTCAGGGCATGCTCGGTCTGCGCGCGGATCTGCTCCACCTGCGCGAGCCGCACCGCCGGGGCCGCGACCTGGGCTTCGAACTGCCGGACGTCCAGCTCCGAAATGATGCCCCGCGCATAGCGCTGCCGCGCCAGATCGAGCGTCGCCTGGCTGGTCTGGAGCGTGTGCGCGGAGACCTGGGCCTCCTGATCGAGCTCGAGCAGCTGGAGGTACCCGATGGCGACGCTCGACACGAGCGACAGCACCGTCTCCTGCTCGATCGCATCCTGGGCCGCGAGGTCGGCATTGGCGGCCTGCATACCACGCCGGGTCTTGCCCCAGAAATCGAGCTCCCAGGCGACGTCCGCAGTCACCCGGATGGCATTGAACGGGAACACCTGGGGCCCGAAGGCCACCTGGTTCTTGGAGACGCTTCCGTTGCCGGTCAGCGAGGGGAAGAGAGGTGCCCGGGCCAGCCCCACATCGGCCCGGAACTCCTGGACCCGTGCCTTCGCGGTGGCCAGATCGCGGTTCTGCAGCAGGGCGGTCTGCACCAGGGCGTTCAGCGTCGAATCGTGGAGGATGTCGAGCCACGCGAGATCGGCGATGGAGTCGGCCGCCACCCGGCGCGGTGCCAGGGGGACGACGCCGTACGCCGGAGTCGAGTCCGCGGCCCGGGCTCCCGCCAGGGAGTCATAGAACGCCTTGGCGGTATCCGAGTAACTCGCGGCACCCACCTGAGAAGCCGGCGCTACCACCGCTGAGGGGTGATAGCCCGGCCCCACCGCGCAGCCCGCGGTGAACATCAGCGTGAACAATGCGGTGCGGCGGATCATTGCTGGCCTCGATCCGCGAATCCCCGGATCAACCGGAAGAAGAGCGGGATGAAGAAAATGCCGACGGACGTCGCGATGACCATGCCCGCGAACACCGTGGTGCCGATGGAGTGCCGGCTGATGGCCCCGGCGCCGCTGGCGACCACGAGGGGCGAGACGCCGAAGATGAAGGCCAACGACGTCATGAGGATGGGGCGGAAACGCTCCCGGGCCGCCTCGACGGCCGCGGAAATAATCGAGTGCCCCTTGTCCCGCAGCTCATTCGCGAATTCCACGATCAGAATCGCGTTCTTCGCCGCCAGGCCCACGACGGTCAGGAGCCCGACCTGGACGTAGATGTCGCTCGGCTGGCCTCGCAGCCAGATGCCGAGGTAGGCGCCGAGGACACCGAACGGAATGCCCAGGAGGACGGCGAACGGCAGCGACCAGCTCTCGTACTGCGCCGCGAGCACCAGGAACACGAGGATCAGGCCGAGCCCGAACACGAGGCCCGATTGCCCGCTGGACGCACGCTCCTGGAACGACTGGCCGGAGTAGGCGAGCCCCAGGCCCTGGGATCCGAACTGGTTGGCGATCAGACCGTCCAGCTGGCCCATCAACTCTCCGGAGCTGTGCCCGGGCTTGGGCGCCGCCGTGATCAGCGCGGACGTGAACCCGTTGAAACGGGAGATCAGCGTTGGTGCACTGCGGAATTCGATGCGGGCCAGGGCCGACACCGGAATCATGGAATCGTTGGTGCCGCGCACGTACAGCCTGCCGATGTCGGCGGGTGTCTGGCGGTACGCCGCCTGGGCCTCGGCCTGCACGCGGTAGGTCTTCCCGTAGAGGTTGAAGTCGTTGATGTAAAGCGTGGACAGGTTCGCCTGCAGGGTGCCGTACAGGTCCGAGAGCTGGACGCCGCGGGCCTTCGCGGCGGCCCGGTCCACGTCCACGTAGATCTGCGGGACGTTGGCCCGGAAGTTGGCCTGCACGCCGGCGGCCGCGGGCAGCTGATTCGCCGCGCCGACGAACGCCTGCACCTGGTTGGCGAAATCCTGCACCGATTGCCCGGCCCGCGCCTGCAGGTTGGTCTCGACTCCGGCGGTGGTGCCGAGCCCGAAGATTTCCGGCAGGTTGAACGCGAAGGCCTGCGCATCCGGCATCATGAACAGGCGCCCGTTGATGCGGTTCACGATCGCGTCGATCGCGTCGTGCCCGCTCCGCTCTTCCCAGGGCTTCACGTTCACGAAGATCACGGCGCTGTTGGTCTGGCTGGCGCGGCTCAAGATGTCGAACCCGACCAGGGCGACCACGTTGCGGATCGCGGGTTCCTGGCTCATGTACCCTTCGATCCGCTTGACCACATCCTGGGTCCGTTCGAGGGACGCCGCGTCCGGCAGCTGCAGGGCCACGGCGAAGTACCCCTTGTCTTCCGTGGGCACGAACGCGGTCTGGATGTGGGTCCACAGGAAGCCGACCAGCAGGATGAGCACGGCGAACGCGCCGAGCCACGCTTTGGGGCGCCCCAGCACCTTGTCGACCGCGCCGGCATAGTTCCCGGTCAGCCGCTTGAACCAGGCGTTGAACTTTCCGAAGAATCCGGTCGCGTGCGCTTCATTCGATTCCTTCAGCAGCCAGGCGCACAGCGCGGGGGTCAGGGTCAACGCCACGATTCCGGACAGCACCACCGAGATCACGATGGTGATGGCGAACTGTTTGAAGAGCTCTCCGGTCACACCGCCCGTGAACGCCACCGGCACGAATACGGCCACGAGCGAGAGCACGATCGCGACGAGGGCTCCGGCCACCTGCTGGATGCCCTTGTCGGCGGCCACCCGGGCCGATACACCCTCCGACGCCATGATGCGTTCGACGTTCTCGATCACCACGATGGCGTCGTCCACCACGATGCCGATGGCGAGCACGAGTGCGAAGAGCGTGAGCACGTTGATGGACATGCCGAGGAGCTTCAGCCCCAGGAACGTGCCGATGACCGAGACCGGCACCGCCAGCATGGGGATCAGGGTGGCTCGCCAGCTCTGCAGGAACAGGAAGACCACGAACGAGACCAGGATCATCGCCTCGATCAGCGTCTTCACCACCTCGTCAATGGACGCCGTCACGAAGGGCGTGGTATCGAACGGGATGGAGTAGGTGATGCCGGCCGGGAACCCCGCCTGCAGCTCGTCCATGCGCCTGGTGACGGCTTCGCGCACGGCGATCGCATTGGCGCCCGGTCGCAGATAGATGAGGTCGAAGGCCGTAGGTTTGCCGTTCAGCCGGGCCGCGAAGTCATTGCTCTGCGAACCGAGCCGGGCGTGGCCCAGATCCCCGATCCTGATCACCGAGCCGTCGGCTTTGGATCGCACGATGATGCTGTCGAACTGCGCCGGCGTGGTGAGCCGCCCCTGGGTGGTGACGGGGATGGTGAGCTGGGTTCCCTGCGGCGACGGCTCGCGCCCGATCCGGCCCGCGGGGTTAGTGGCGTTCTGTTCGCGCACCGCCGCGGCCACCTGACCCATGGTCACGCCCAACTGGGCCATCTTGTCGGGGTCCAGCTGCAGCAGCATGGAGAACTGCAGTCCCCCGAAGGTCTGCGCGTTGCCGACGCCCGGGACACGCTTCAGCTCGTCTTCGACGTACAGCTTGAGGTAGTTGGTCAGGTAGGCCGCGTCGTACCGCGGGTCCTTGGACGTCAGGCCGACGACGGCCAGGATGTCGTTATTCGCCTTGAGAATCACGACGCCGTTCTGCCGGACCGCGTCGGGGAGCTGGGGCGTCGCCACCTGGACGGCGTTCTGGACGTCCACCGAGGCCAGGTCCTGGGAGCGGTTCACGTCGAAGTAGATGGACAGCCCCATGGTCCCGTCCGACGCGTTGGCGGACGAGTAGTAGAGGAGTCCCTGCAGACCTGAGAGCTGCTCTTCGATCGGCCCGGCCACCGCGTCGGCGACGTCCTGCGCCGTGGCGCCCGGATACGCCGCCACGACCTGCACCGCGGGGGGCGTGATCGTGGGGTATCGCGACACGGGCAGGAGCCCGATCGAAAAGATCCCCATCAGCGTGATGGCGATCGAGATCACCGCCGCCAGCACCGGCCGGCGGATGAAGAAATAGCGGATCTGGTGGTTGTTGCCGCCCGCGTCGGGCGTGCCGCCGGTCATCGATCCTTCCCCGGCACGCTGGCGGAATCAGCGAGCGGCTTGGGAACGACGGTGCGGCCTGGGAAGACTTTCTGTACGCCGTCCACGATCACGCGGTCACCGGGGTTCAATCCGCTGGAGATGATCCACTGATCGCCGCTCCACGGACCTGGCACGATGTCCTTCGCGTGGACCGTGTCGCCGGCACCCACCACGTAGACGAACTGGCGTCCGAGTCCCGTCTGGACGGCGCGCTGGGGCACCGCGATGGCGGAGTCGCGGGTGAAGCCGAGGAGGCGGACCTGCACGAACTGGCCCGGCATCAGCAGGTGGTCCGGGTTCTGGAAGGTGGCCCGGAACTCCTGGGTGCCGGTCGCGGCGTCGAGCGACGGTGCGACAAAATCGAGCCGCCCCGTCCGGGGGAGGGTCGACCCGTCGGGAAGCACCGCCTGGACCTCGAGGGCGCTGCCGGCACGCGTGAGCGACCGCGAGGAGGCGTGCCGCTGCCAGTCGAGGAGTTGGGACGACGACGGACGGAACGAGATGTAGACCGGATCGATGCGGTCGATGGTCGTCAGGAGATCGCCGGACCCGGTGACGCGGGCGCCGACCTCCAGATTGGTCCGCCCGACCCGCCCTTCGATCTCGGCTTTGATCTGCGTGTCGTCGTAGTCCTTTTTCGCCTGATCGTAGGCAGCCTGTGCCGCCGCCAGCGAGGACCGCGCGTTGTCCACGTCCTGTTCCGCCACGGCGTGCTGCGCGAGCAAGGGCTCGACCCGGTTGAAGCTCGACTTCGCCGTCGCGAGCCGCGCTTCGGCGCTGTGATAGGCCGCCGCGTAGCGCACCGTGTCGATCTGATAGAGCACCTGACCCGGCTGGACGATCTGTCCTTCGTCGAACTCACGGGCCGTAATGATGCCGTCTACGCGGGAACGGACTTCCACGCGGCGGTACGGGAGCACGGCACCCGGGAACTGATAGGTCTCGGGGACCGCGTTCCGTTGAGCGGTCACGATGGTGACCTGTGTGGGCGGGAAGCCGCCGAAGCCCCCTGCCTTCTTGCAGCCGGTGATCAGAAGGAGGGCCACGAGGGCGCGGACACCAATGGTCTTCGTTGTCATCTCTGAGTTCGTCGAGAAGTGTCTTTGAAGAACGCGAAAAGGGGCGGAAAGGTTTTGGAAATCGGGCCGCTGGAGGGTACCCAAACAAAACCCGAAAAGCAAGTCACCCGGGATGAACGGGGGTCAGTGGCGGGCGGGGATCTCCTGGAACCGGATGTTCTGGATGCCATACTGCTTCCAATCCTTGTAGTCGAAGTGCCACCATTCAAAGGGGTACACCGTAAACCCCTCCTTCTCCATCGCGGCTCGCAGAAAATCCCGCATCTGCCGCTGGGCCGCGGTCCCCCCCGTGTACGTCGGGTAGGCACGCTCCGACATCTCGTCGTACACGCTCGGCATGTCGATCAGTTGACCATCCGACAGCCGGTATAGTGACAGGTCCACCGCACATCCCCGGTTGTGCCGGGACCCGTCGGCCGGGTTTGCCACGAAATCGTGCTTATCCGGGGGCGTGGCGTCCCAGAAAATCTTCGTGATGTACCAGGGCCGGTACGCGTCGTGGACCAGAAGCCCATACCCCTGCGTCCGCAAAGCGTGGCTCACACGCACCAGCGCCTCCGCCGCGGGCCGCTGCAGGAACGCCCGGGCCTGCTCATAGAGCGGCGTGCTCAGGAAGTTGTCGGTCCCCGCGTACCGGATATCCAACCTGATAGACGAATCGAGGGTCACGATTTCGACAAGGTCGGACGCCTTGAAAGGCCCCGCTTCGGCGGGCGGCGTCGCCCTGAGCGCCTCCGCCCGCAGCTCCGTCACCGGCCTGACCGGGGTGATCCGGAAGACCCTGGGGGCGGCGGGAGCGGTGGCGGCGGGCGTTTGAACCGCCAACAGAAGCAGGAGGGCTTTCATCACGTGCCGAACCTCTTGATGGCGCGGGCTTTGGCCTTCGCGGCCTCGGTTTCGCGGTTCTTCGGCGCCGCGGTAGTCACGAGCGCGTCCAGAAGGCGCGTCACTACGGCGGATACCTCATCGACCGCTCGGTCGAAGGGCTCCTGGTTCGCGGCCGACGGCTTCGTGAAGCCCGAGACCTTCCTGACGAACTGCAGGGAGGCGGCCCGGACCTCGTCCGTCGTTGCGGGGGGTTCGAAGTGGTACAGCGTCCGGATGTTGCGGCACATGGCTTGTGGTCTCCGAGTTGCGTTCCTGAAAGGGAATCTGGTCGGTAAGTTGAGGGATGACCAGACTCCTGCGGGCTCAGGCCCTCGTCGGCGCGATGATCCTCGGCGCGGCGTGCATCGGGGCGGATGCGAACCCGGCCGTCGATCAGACGGCGCCACCGCCCATCGACCACGTCTTCATCATTGTATTGGAAAACCGGAACTACGACGCCACCTTCGGCCCCGGCAGCGCGGGGCCCTATCTGGCCGACACCCTCGTGAAGCAGGGCGCGCTCCTCACGCAGTACTATGGGATAGGGCACGCCAGTCTCGACAACTACATTGCGATGATTGCGGGGATCGCGCCCAATCCCAGCACCCAGGGCGACTGTCCGGTCTTCACCAACTTCGTCGAAACGGGCATGTCCCCCGATGGTCAACCCATCGGCTTGGGGTGTGTGTACCCCACCCACGTACTCACGATCGGGAATCAGCTGGCCGGGGCCGGGAAGACCTGGCGCGCGTACCTCGAGGACATGGGGAACAACCCGTCCCGGGAGGCGGCCACGTGTGCGCATCCCGCCATCGGGGCGGTGGACCCCACCGAGCGGGCCGACAATACCAACCACGACCGCTACGCCACCAAGCACAGCCCGTTCATGTATTTCCACGCCGTGATCGACTCGGCATCGTGCGCGCAGCACGTCGTGCCCCTGACGAACCTCGACGCCGATCTCAGGGCCAACACGCCGAACTTCTCGTTCATCGTCCCGAATCTGTGTCATGACGGGCACGATCCGAGCTGCGTCGATCAGCCGGGTGGGCTGGCGGGCATCGACGAGTTCCTCGCCCACTGGGTGCCCGCGATCACGCACTCAGCCGCGTTCAAACACGGGCTGCTCGTGATCACCTTCGACGAATCGGGGAACGACGACACGTCCTGCTGCGACGAGCCCTCCGGCCCCAACACCAGGGTGCCGGGTGGCGGCGGGCCGGGAGGTGGGCGGACGGGCGCGGTCCTCCTGTCGCCCTATATCGCGCCGGGGACGATTTCTGCCGCGCCCTACAACCACTATTCGCTGCTGCGGACCATTGAGGACATTTTCCGCCTCCAGCCGTACCTCGGCTACGCCGGCCGGCCCGGGCTCGCGCCCCTCGGGGCCGACGTGTTCACCAGGCGATAGTGGTCGACTTTCCGGACGGTTCAGACGACGCGCTCAACGAGGACGACTTCCCGGCCGGCGACGGGACGGCCGACGATGCCGCGGTGGTGGTGTGCCCGTACTGCGGGGAAGAGGTCGAAATCGCGCTCGATGCGGGTGGAGAGGAGAGTCAGGAGTACGTCGAGGATTGTGAGGTCTGCTGCCGGCCGTGGAATGTGACCGTCCACTACGGGTCGGGGGGAACGGCGGACGTACGGGTGGAGCGGCTGGAATGACACGCGCGGTGGTGGCAGCGCTGGGTGTGCTCGGGATCGGAGCGGCCTCGACTCGCGCTCAAGAAGTAACCCGGAGTCGCGGGAGTCGCTTCGACTGGTCGCCGGTCAGGGTGCTCGTCATCTCAGATCCCAAGGCTGGCGTCGAGCTCTTCCTCTTCGTCGAAGACAGCGAGAGTGAAGGCTTCCAGCGCCTGAATGCGCATGAACAGCTGTTCATCCCCAGTCAGGCCGTGGCGTGGGTGGCGGCTGCTGAGTCCTCGCTCGCCGATACCAGCCAGTTCCATCCAGTCACCCTGATGGCGCGCGACTCCTCAACGCTCGTGATCGTCCGGGGGAGGGCCGGAGAGGCGCCAAGTGGGCGCGCGGTGCTGGCATATTACCCGCCGCCCGATACGGGCGACCCAAAACCCCTCGACATTCAGGTTACGCTGGAGCAGGCGCGGGATTTCCTGGACGCGTTTCGCGTCCGCTCGCAGGAAAGTCACTATGATGCGACGGCACCGCCTCCCGACTCCACCCTGCTCAATGCCCTCGCATTGATCCAGCCGCATCCGGAGCTCCTCTCGGCCCCTCCGGTCCAGTATCCGGAGGAAATGCGGTCTCAGGGGCTGGAAGGAACCGTTGAACTCCGGGTCATGGTCGACACACTCGGACGGGTGCAACCGGGCAGTATTCAGGTCTTGAGCAGTCCAGCGGACGCATTCACCGCCGAGGCCAAGCGGATGATCCTCAAGGCCCGATTTCGGCCCGCGCGTTTGAACGGACGAGCAGTGCGTGCGCTCATCAACGTGCCCGTTCGCTTCGCTCTCACGCACCACTGAGAGCACGGAGTGCGGCCTGCGCCTCGTCCATGGACACCTCGGTGAACCGCACTGCCCTTCCCGGCGGACGCTGCGCAAGGATCGGTAGATCCGCGGAGATGACCACCGCGATCTTCGGGTAGCCACCGACCGTAGGACCATCCGCCATCAGCACAATCGGCAGGCCATCGGGCGGCACTTGAATGGCGCCGACGCACGCGGCTTCCGACGGCAGGTCGGCCGCGGGTGCGGCCAGTGGGGCCTCTCCTTCGAGGCGGTACCCCATGCGATCTGAGGCACGGGACACCTTCCACTCGGTCCGCTGGAGCTGATCCCAGACATCGTCGGTAAAGAGATGGCGCTGCGGCCCTTCGAGGACCCGCACCGCGCCGGACGCGTACCGCGGCTCATCTGCCGGTGTCGTCGCCCCGGTGGTGGGGAGGGACCCGATGGGGATGCGGTCACCCGTCTTGATCGCGTGGCCGAGTCCCGCGGGGAGATAGGTGGAGCGACTTCCGAGGATCACGGGCGTGTCGAGACCGCCCGCGACCGCCAGGTACAGGAAGCGCCCGACCGCCGGCCGGGGCAGCACGAGCTCCTCGCCGGCCCGAACGGCGTGAGTCACCGACACCCCGGGTCCGCGAATGGCCGCCACGACATCGCGATCAAACTGCAGACGCCCTCCCGTCAGCGCCCATTCGAAGACGGCGGCGTCGTCGGGGTTGCCCACCATCCGGTTGGCGGCATGCGACGCCCACCGGTCCATCGCTCCGGAGACGGGCATGCCGGCCCTGCGGAGGTTGTGCCACCCTCGATCCTGGATCGTACAGTATGCGGGAGCGTGGAGGACGGTGATCACCGGACGGGCTCGAAGCGCACGCGGTCGCCTACGCGCAGGAGCGCGCCCTGCGACGTGTCAAACATCACCGTCCCGGTTCGTCCGATGAGATGCCAGCCACCGGGCACGGCAAACGGGTAGACGCCCGTTTGGCGGTCGGCGATGGCGACCGCGCCCCGCGGAACCCGAGGTCGCGGGGAGGCACGCCTCGGAAGGGCGAGCGACGGATCGAGCTCCCCTAGATAGGCCCAGCCCGGGGCGAAGCCGACGAGGTAGACGTCGTACCATCGCTCGCTGTGCAGGGCGATCACGGCGTCGGTGCTCAGGCCCGTCCGTTTCGCTACGTCTTCCAGATCGGCACCGTCGTAGATGACCGGGATGCGGACTTCCCGACCCGCGAGGGTCGCGGCATCGACGGGCGCGCTCTTCAGGATCGCATTCACCCGACGGGAAAGGGTCTGATAGTCAACCTGAGCCGGGTTGTAGAAGATGGTCAGCGTGGTGTACGCGGGGACGAGGTCCTCCACGTCCGCCAGTTTCTCCACTTTCGACAGGAGCCCCCGCACCCAGCGGTGCGTCTTCGCGCTGATTCCCCCCGGCCAGGTGATCGTCAGTGCGCGATCGCCGAGTGGGATGACACGGGGGAAAATCACCCGGCAAATGGAGCCGGTGTGATGCCGGCTTGGGTGAAGCGGGTTCGTACGGCCTCGAGCAGGAGGGCGGCGTGCGGACCATCGCCATGCACGCACAGGGAATCAGCGTGGATGGTGAGGTCCGGCCCCTCGCGCGGCGTGAGCCGGCCCTCCGTCACGAGCCGGAGCGCGCGTTCCACGGCGGCCGCGACGTCGTCGAGGAGCGCGCCCGGCTCGCCGCGCGGCACCAGTGTCCCATCCGCGCGATACCCGCGATCGACGAACGCCTCGGCGGCGACACGGACCCCCGCGCGACCCGCCTCCTTCATCATCTCGCTGCCCGGCAGACACAGGAGCACCAGGTTTCCAGCCTCTCGCGTGGCGCCCACGATGGCCCGCGCCGCCTCCGCGTCGCGCACCGCCCGATTGTACAGGGCTCCGTGGGGCTTTACGTAGCGGAGCCGGGCGCCGGCCTTCCGGCAGCACGCCGCCATGGCGGACAGCTGCTCGGCCACCTGCCCGGCGATCTCCGCGGGCGACAGTCCCAGCTCCCGCCGTCCGAAACCCTCGCGGTCGGCGTATCCGGGGTGGGCGCCGATGGCGACGTCCAGCCCCTTCGCCCGCGTGACCGTGGCGAGCATCACCTCGGCGTTCCCGGCGTGGCCACCACAGGCGACGTTGGCGGAGGTCGCGAGCGTCAGCAGCCGCTCATCCACCGGCGAGACGCCCGGGCCGTCCCACTCACCCAGATCGGCGTTGAGGTCCACCGTCGTCACGCGGTCTCCGGCATGGGGACGGCGTACTTCCGCCAGATCAGGAACACCGGCACGCCGGCCAGCACGAGCAGATATCCGATGCCGGACGTGGTGGGAGTGAGATAGCTCAGGTCGAGGACGAGGAGGGCGTCGACCGCGAGATAGATCAGGGGAACCAGCGGGTACCCCCACACGCGGTAGGGACGCTCCACGCCCGGGGCTTTTCGTCTGAGGACAAAGACCGACGCGATCATCAAGCCGTAGAAGACCATGTCCGCGGCCACGATGTACTCGAGCAGCTGGGTATAGACGTTCCCGTATACGGGCGATCCACCGGGCGTCGAGCTGACCGTTCGGGGCAGGGTGAGCAGTGCCGCCCAGACGCCCTGGAACATGAGGGCCACCGCCGGCACCGCCCGCGAATTCACGATTCCGGCCTTGGAGAAGAAGAGTCCGTCACGGGCCATGGCGTAGTAGACCCGGGCCCCCGACAGGATCAGTCCGTTGTTGCAACCGAAGGTCGAAATGACGATCACGGCCGCCATGATCACGCCGCCGACAGGTCCGAGAATCGCCTGCATCAGGGACACGGCCACCCGGTTGTTGGGGGCATGCTGGATGGCGTCCAGGGGCAGAACCGTGACGTAGGCCAGGTTCGCGAGGAGGTAGAGGCCCACCACGGTTCCGCAGCCGATCAAGAGAGCGCGGGGCAGGTTTCGCCCCGGGTTCTCCACTTCGGCACCGGCGAAGGTCACGTTGTTCCACGCCGACTGCGCGAAGAGCGGGCCGACCATGGCGCGGCCCAGGAGCATGAACAAGGCGAGGGTCCCCGCTTCCTTCGCTCCGTTGGCAGCCGGATTCCACCAGGACGACGTGCGCGCCGCGCTCCCCGCGTGGTCTCCCAGGGCGAGCCCAACGACGATCAAGCCCGCCAGGGCCGCGACCTTCGCGATGGTCGAGAGGTTCTGCACCCGGACGCCCTGCTTCAGACCCCGGGTGTTGGCGATGGTGAGCACCAGGATCGAGAGGAGGGCGGCGAGCTGCTCTGTGGAGAGGCTGAGGGCGTAGCCCGAGCTTCCCAGAGCGACCGGTGCGACGAGGAATCGAGTGGGAGCGATGCCCGGGACCAGCACGCCCAGAAAGCTCGCGAACGCCACCGCCACCGCGGCGATGGTGCCACTCTGGATGACGGTGAACATCGCCCACCCGAAGAGGAATCCCACGCCGGGTCCGTACGCGTCCCGCAGGAATACGTACTGCCCGCCGGCCCGCGGGTACGCCGCCGCCAGCTCGGCGCAGGTGAGGGCACCGGAAATGGTCAGGAGGCCCGCGAGGCCCCACGCCAGAAGCAGCCACCCCGGAGCACTCACCAGCCGCGCCGACTCGGCCGACGTGATGAAGATGCCCGACCCGATCATCGAGCCGATGACGATGGTCGTGGCATCGAACGACCGGAGTGCGCGCTGAAGGGGCGGCATGGCGGGCTAAGGTTGACACCTCCAGTCCGGTTGGGCTAGCCTATCACGCCCCGCCGTCCCCCAGTCCACGCATTCTTCGGAGCGTCCATGGCCAGGTTGTTCCGCACCACCGCGCTGCTCGTGTTCGCGAGTGCCGCCGGGAGTCTGCACGCCCAGACCCGGTCCCCGCTGCCCGAGGTCACCGCGCCGTTGCAGGTGATCGACACCGCGTACATGAACCGCCACGCCAACGCGTGCGTCGACTTCTTCGACTTCGCGAACGGCGGCTGGATCGCCAAGGACGCCATCCCGGCGGCGTATTCGTCGTCGGGCGTGGCGCGCGACATGTCGGACCGGAACGAGCTGGCGGTGCGGTCGGTGCTCGAGGATGCGATGGCGAAGCGGAGCAAGGCCGCGGCCGGGAGCACGGCACGCAAGCTGGGCACCTACTATGCCACGTGCATGGATTCGACCGCGGCGGAGGCGGCGGGGATCACGCCGATCAAGCCCTGGCTCCTGGCCATCGACTCCATTCAGAGCGCGAAGCAGCTCCTGCCGGCGATCGCGGCCCTGCAGAAGAACGGCGCGAACGTGGCCTTCTTCTACTCCGCCGATGGCGATCTCCACGACGCCGCCCACTACATCGCGGACCTGAATCAGGGCGGGCTGGGGCTCCCCGACCGCGACTACTACACGGACTCGGGGTCGGCCGCGGATTCGACCCGCCAGGCGTTCGTGGCCCACATCACGAAGCTGTTCACGCTGGCCGGTGAGAATTCGGCGCAGGCGGAGAGCGATGCCGGGGAAGTCCTGGCGCTCGAAACCGAGATGGCGAAGGCGTCGCTGACCCGGGTGGCGCTCCGCGATCCGGCGGCTACCGATCACTCGACCACCGCGGAGCAGCTCGCCGCCCTGACTCCCGGGCTCGACTGGCCCGGGTATTTCCGCGCCATCGGGATCAGCACGCCGGTGCGGCGGCTGAATCTGGCCGAGCCGGCGTATTTCCAGCGGCTCTCGCGGCTCATGGACTCCGTGCCCGCCTTCGTATGGCGCGCCTATCTCAGGTACCACGCCATCGGCAGCGTCGCGAGCTGGCTCTCCACGCCCTTCGTGCAGGAAAACTTCGCGTTCTCATCGCGCTTCACGGGCGCCCGCGCGCTCCTGCCGCGCTGGAAGCGCTGTCTCCGGGAAACGGACGGGGACCTGGGTGAAGCCCTGGGGCAGGCCTACGTGGCGAAAACGTTTTCGCCGGACGCCCGGCGCCGCGCCAAGGCCGTGATCGACGATATTCGCGCCGCGTTCCGCGAGCGCCTGCTCCATCTGACCTGGATGTCCGACTCGACCCGTGCCGAAGCGCTGAAGAAGCTGTCCCTGATGGGTGAAAAGGTCGGATACCCGGAGAAGTGGCGCGACTACTCCAGACTCGACGTCCGGGAAGGTGCCTTCGCCCTGAACGTGGCGCGCGCGAACCTGTTCGAGTGGAACCGGACCGTGAACCGCCCGGGAGCGCCGGTGGACACGACCGAGTGGGGTATCACGGTCCCGACGGTGAACGCGTATTACGACGGCTCGAAGAACGAGATGGTGTTCCCTGCGGGTGCCTTGACTCCGCAGACCTTCGACGCAGGGGCCGACGACGGTGCCAACTACGGCTCACTCGGCGGCAGCTGGGCGGGACACGAGCTGACCCATGGGTTCGACGACGAAGGCCGGCACTACGACGAGCACGGCAACCTCAGGGATTGGTGGCAGCCGGCCGACTCGGCGACCTTCACCAAGGAAGCCGACAAGATCGTCGCCCAGTTCTCGGGCTATCTCCAGGTCGACACGATCCACGGGAACGGGAAGCTGACCGAAGGCGAGAATATCGCCGACCTGGGGGGCATTCTGACCGGCTATGACGCGCTGGAGCGGGCGTTGCAGCGGGATGGCCGTCCCGGGCTCATCGAGGGATTCACACCGGAGCAGCGGTACTTCATCGCGTACGCGCAGAGCTGGCGGACCCACACCCGGGATGCGACCCTCCGCACCTGGGTGAAGACCAACCCGCATGCGCCCGACTACTGGCGCGCCAACGGGCCGCTGTCGAACGATCCGGAGTTCGCCAAGGCGTTTGGGTGCAAAGCGGGCGATCCGATGGTCCGGGCCCCCGAGCTCGTACCGCACATCTGGTGAGCGCCCTTTGACTTCGGTGGTACCACCCGCTACCCTTTGACCAACGCGGCCCGCCCGAGGCGGGTCGCCCCAGCAAACCGTCAAGGCGGGACTTGGCCAATGCGCCAGGTCCCGTCTCTTTTTTTGGGGTGGTCATGGCAAAAGAGGAAGCGATCGAGATGCAGGGGGTCGTGGCCGACGTGCTGCCCAACAGCACGTTCCGGGTCGCGCTCCCGAACGGTCACGACGTCCTGGCCACACTGGCGGGGAAGATGCGGCGCTTCCGGATTCGCGTATTGGCGGGCGATCGCGTCACCCTGGACGTCTCTCCGTATGACCTGACCCGCGGGCGCATCACCTTCCGGCACAAATGAACAACTCCCGGCAGCAGCTCGCGAAGAGCGGCCTCCTGGCCGATGGTGGGGCGCCCCGCTGTCCCCACTGCCGGACCCGCCTGAGCTTCACCACCGATCGTCAAGGCCGCGTGCTCGAGGCGTGCCCGTGCGGATACCGGGCGATGGTGGTCACCCGGCGGAGCGTCGAGCCCCCGGCCGAGCCCGCGGTGCCCCCCGAGCCGCCGCGCTGATCGAGGACGTCCGGACCTCTAGACGTGGAGCGTGGCGACATCGACCGAGGGCTTGGGGAATTTCATCCTCAAGCCCTCGAGTGTTGCCACCAGCACCCGGCACACGGCGAGGTTGCGGAACCACTTCCGGTCGGAGGGAATGACGTACCACGGCGCCTGGTCGGTGCTGCACTTCGACAGTACCTCCTCGAACGCCTTCATGTATGCGCCCCAGTACTTCCGCTCCGAGAAATCGGCGGCGGAAAGCTTCCACTGCTTGTCCGGATCCTTGATGCGGGCCTCGAAGCGCTCCTTCTGCTCCGCCTTCGAGATATGCAGGAAGAATTTCACCACGACGACGCCACGCCCGGCCAGCAGGGCCTCGAAGGCGTTGATGTCGTCGTAGCGGCGGGACCAGACGGCCCTGGGAACGAGGTTGTGAACCCGGGTAACCAGGACGTCCTCGTAGTGGGACCGGTTGAAGATCCCGATGTCGCCGAGGGGCGGGACGGCGCGGTGGATGCGCCAGAGGAAGTCGTGCGCGGCCTCTTCCGGCGTGGGCACCTTGAAGGACGTCACCCGGCACCCCTGGGGGTTGAGACCCGTCATCACGTGCCGGATGGTCCCGTCTTTGCCGGCCCCGTCCATGCCCTGCAGGACGACGAGCAGGGCATGCTTGCGCTCGGCGTACATGACGTATTGGAGGGCATCGAGCTCCCGGATGCTCGCGGCAAGCTCCTCCTCCATCTCCTCGTCCTTTTTCCAGCCATACGTGTCCGCGGGATCCCAGTCGTCGAGTGAGACGGTGCTTCCCGGGGGGATGCGAAGCTTCTTGGACAGGGACATCGGCTTGCTCGCGCTGAGGGCGGCTCAACATATTCTGAAATGGCCAGACGGCTAGACGGCTAGACGGCTGGACGGTTCGACAGGACAACCCATGATGAGGGGACTCTCGATGCGACGGATGCTCATGACGGCGGCCCTTCTGGCGGCGGTCGCCGCCTGCAACAAATCGGACAAGGGGACCGCAACGCAGACGGCGCCGCCGGACCCCGCCGCCCTGCTCAACCCGGCCGCCCCGGCCATGAACGCCCAGGCGCCCGCCACCTATCGCGCCAAGTTCGAGACCTCGGCCGGCGACTTCACCATCGAAGTCACCCGCGCCTGGGCGCCCCTCGGCGCCGACAGGCTGTACAACCTCATCAAGAACGGGTTCTACGACGGGGACCGGTTCTTCCGCGTGGTTCCGGGCTTCGTCGTGCAGTTCGGAATCAGCGGGACCCCGGCGGTGAGCGCGGCGTGGAAGGACGCCAACATCGCGGACGATCCGGTCACGCAGCACAACACCACCGGCACCATCGTGTTCGCGACGGCGGGGCCCAATACTCGCACCACGCAGCTCTTCATCAACTACGCCGACAACCTCCGTCTCGACCAGATGGGCTTCGCGCCGATGGGCCGGGTGGTGGAAGGGATGGATGTGGTGCAGAAGATCTACCCCGGGTACGGACAGAATCCGAACCAGGACCTGATCCAGTCACAGGGGAACACGTATCTCTCGCAGGCATTCCCCCAGCTCGACTACATCAAGCGCGCGACGATTCAGTAACCATGACCGCGCCCCGCGTGCCCACCGCGCCCTGCGCGAAGTGCGGCCGGCCGGTGGCCGAGACGGCCAAGCGCTGCATCTACTGCGGTGCGGTCAAGTTCACGGCGGCGCCGGGGACAGCGGAGCGGGCGGCGGAAGAAGCGGCGGCGCTCGAGGAAGACAAGAAGCTGAAGCGGCAGGCCGCCCTCTATCGGGCGGGCATGGGGATGCCGAAAGCGGAGGAGTCGCCCGACCAGGGCGCCGGGATCGTCAAGGCGCTCCTGATGCTCTTCGTGAATCCGTTCGCGTCGTTCAAGATCATCAAGAAGATCTTCCGGCCGTGACCGCTTCGAGGTGATCCAGCTCCGCCACGAGGCCGTCGCCGAAATAGAATCGCAGCTCCTCCCGGACGCCCCGGTACACGGTGGGTCCCGTGTCCAGGCAGATCAGGCTCGAATCGAGCACTTCCGCCGAGAGGACCAGCTCCCGGCCTTCCCAGGTGAGCGGAAAGAGACAATCGACGATCGACTTGAGATCGTGATAGTCGACTCCGGCCGCCAGGGCGTAGGCGTGGATGCGGCACCCGCGCGATTCCCGGTTCAGGAACACGCAGGCGCCGGCTTCGGTGGCCGTCCGGATGGAGCCTCCTCCGGGCATCGAATCGTCCGCCGCGCCGGCACCCTCGAACCACCGGTGCCGCGGAATGCCCGTGAAGGTCTCCAGGGCGCCCGTGTGCGCCTCGAGATTCCCCTTGACCCGCCAGTCGTAGTCCACCCCGTAGACGCAACAGGCGTCGTGACAGAACGTGCATTCGAGGCAATGCGTGAAGTACCGGCGCGTAAAGATCCGGGGATCGACGGTCGCGACGACCGGCGCCCCGTAGCGGCAGGCGTAGGGTGTGGAGAGCGGGTGCGTCTTCACGTGGAACCGAACTCCCTCTGTGAGCGTACAGAATCTCCATGAAACACCGGCTCCCGGCCATCCTCGTGGGCGCGGCGTCACTGCTCGTGGTAGCGCGCGCGTCCGGCCAGACCGCTCCCGGTTACCGGTACACGTTCACCTTTTCCGGTGACGGCACGGACCCGGTGTCGGGCACGACCTGGGCCGCCGGCACGCGTTCCCGGATCGACATCGACGGCCAGTCCGATCCGCAGTACATCCTGGTGGACAACGCCGCCCACACGCTGATCCTGGTCTACCCCCAGCGGCAGGAGTACTCGGTGGTCTCGGACACCACCTTCCAGCGGCTGGTCGGCACCGTCCTCGCGTCCCTGCCGGTGGTGAACATCACCCTCTCGGACACTCAGGTGTCCGACACGGCCCTGGGCGCCGGGGAGACGATCGCGGGTCACCCCACGGACCGGTACCAGGTGACCCAGGCGTTTACGGTGTCGGTGGGGGCGTTCGGGTTTCAGGCCGTGGGGATGCGCCAGCGGGTCACGACGCAATACTGGATGGCCCGGGACTTGAAGCTGCCGTCGAATCCCCTGGTCACGCTCCTGTCTCAGCTCACCACGGTGCTGGCCCAGAGCGACCGGGATTTCGCGCACCGGTCGGCGGTGGCGCTGCGTCCGGTGGCCCGGGGCACGCCCCTCCGGGTGGTCGTGCACTCCGAGACGAAGTCGGGGGACAAGAACGAGGTCACCCAGAGGACCCAGACCCTCCAGGTGACCTCGATCGCCCCCGCCACCGTTGATCTCTCCCGCTTCGCCGTGCCGGCCGGATATACGCAGAAGGACCCGCAGTTCAACGGGAAGATCTTCTAGCCGCTTGCTCCGGCCGTTCCTCCGTTCTACTTTTCTCGGCCCGCCCTGGTGGTGAAACTGGTAGACACGCTGTCTTGAGGGGGCAGTGCCGCAAGGCGTCTCGGTTCGAATCCGAGCCAGGGCATCCGCAATACAATCTTCACGGCTTCTTCACGGGGCGCGCAGTAGTTTGCCGCCCCCGATGCTCGTTCCCAAGCTCGTCACCACGCTCCGCGGATACACCCGCGATCAGCTCTCTGCCGACCTGATCGCCGGCGTCATCGTCGGCATCGTCGCGCTCCCGCTGGCCATCGCGTTCGCCATCGCGAGCGGGGTGACCCCCGAGAAGGGGCTCTATACCGCCATCGTCGCGGGTTTCCTGATATCCGCCCTCGGCGGATCGCGGGTCCAGATCGGGGGGCCGACCGGGGCATTCGTCGTCATCGTCTACGGCATCGTCCAGCGCTACGGCGTCGAGGGCCTGACCATCGCGACGCTGATGGCCGGGGTGATCCTCCTGGTGTTCGGATTGGTCCGGATGGGGGGGGTGATCAAGTTCATCCCGTATCCGGTGACCCTCGGGTTCACGGCCGGGATCGCGCTCATCATTTTTTCCGGGGAAATGAAGGATTTCCTCGGGCTGCGCATGGGCCCACCGCCCGCCGATTTCATCCCCAAGTGGCGGGCCCTGGCCGCGCACCTTCCCTCAGCCAACCCCTGGGCGATCGGGTTGTCGGTGGCCACGGTCCTGATCATCGTGCTGTGGCCCAAAATCAGCCGGCGGATCCCCGGCGCTTTCATTGCCCTGCTGGTCACCACCGCCGTCGTGCACTGGGGCAGGATTCCGGTGGAGACCATCGGTTCACGGTTCGGCCATATCGACGCCGGCCTGCCGCGCCTCCAAATCCCGTTCGTGACGCTGGAGACTGCCAGGGGCCTCATCGGCCCGGCGTTCACGATCGCCATGCTGGGCGCGATCGAATCCCTGCTGTCGGCCGTCGTGGCTGACGGGATGATCGGCGGGCGGCATCGCTCCAACATGGAGCTGGTCGCCCAGGGCATCGCCAACCTGGCCGCTCCCCTGTTCGGCGGCATCCCGGCGACGGGCGCGATTGCGCGCACCGCCACCAATGTGAAGAACGGGGGCCGGACCCCGGTGGCAGGCATGACCCACGCGGTCACGCTCCTCCTGATCACGGTCTTCTTCGGACGCTGGGCGGCGCTGGTGCCGCTCGCCACGCTGGCCGGGATTCTGGTCGTCGTGTCGTATCACATGAGCGAATGGCGGTCGTTCCGGATGGAGCTGCGGGCCCCGCGCAGCGATGTCCTGGTCCTGCTCATCACGTTCGTCCTGACCGTGGTCGTGGACCTCACGGTCGCGATCGAGGTGGGCATGGTGTTGGCGGCATTCCTCTTCATGCGGCGGATGGCCGAGGTCACCAACATCAACGTGCTGACGCACGAGTTCTCGGACCCGGCGGACGACTTCGAGGGCGACCCCAACGCCGTCCGGCGCCGGGAAGTGCCGCCCGGCGTGGAGGTCTACGAAATCAGCGGACCGTTCTTCTTCGGTGCCGCGGAAACCTTCAAGGACCGCCTCTCCCAAGTCGCCGGGAAGCCCCGGGTCCTGATTCTCCGGATGCGGCACGTGCCCGCGATCGACTCGACCGGGCTGAACGCGCTGCGGGACCTGATCCGGCGCTGCCGCCGGGAGGGGACCTTCGTGCTGCTGTCGGACGTCCACGCCCAGCCCGTAGTCGCGCTGGAGCGCTCAGGTCTCTACGGCGAGCTGGGCGAAGACAGCGTCACCGGGAACATCGACGATGCCTTGAACCAGGCGCGGGTGCACCTCGGGCTGCCGCTGGTGCCGGCCCCCGCGTTCGCGCAGCCCACCGTCGCGCGCGAAAGCGGCGCCCGGCCCGCGACCTCCTGAAGCCCGGGCTCATTTTTTCCAGACGTTGTTTTCCCGCCGCACGTCCGGGAACAGCCCATCCGGATCGATTTCCACTCGCGTGATTTCGGGGAGCTTCGCGAGCCGCAGGCGCGCCCGGCGGGTTCCGCCGCCCGCCCACCACGCGTCCACCGGAATCTCGACCCGCTGGATGGACCCATCGCTCCGCGTGACGGCCAGCGGCACCGGCATCGACGCCAGGTTCATGTCGCAGATCACGATCTCCATCGAGTCCCCGACGGCCGTCACGGAGTCGACGCCCTGATCGAGGGGCCAGCCGTGATAGAACCACGTGGTGAAGAACCACGAAAGGTCGCGGCCGGCGCCGGTGCTCATGGCGTTGAAGAAATCGTACGGTTCGGGGTGCTTGCCCACCCACGCCTTGCCGTACGCGGCGAAGGTGCGGTGGAACGCCGGGTCGCCCATCACACCGCGCAGGGCCGCCAGGATCTGCGCGGTCTTGTTGTAATACATCGTGAAGTACAAGTCCTGCGAGAACTCGTCACCGGGCGTCATCAGCGACAGATCCTGGCCCGCCCGCGCCGCTCGCGTGTAGCTCGCCCGCTGGCCTTCCTCTGAATCGTTCGGTCGGCCGCCCCGCCGGGGGGCCCCGTACAGCACTTTCATGCCCTGCGCGACATCGAACTGGGTGAACCCTTCGTCCATCCAGGGGAAGCGCGTCTCGTTGGAGCCGGCCTGCATGGGAAACCACATGTGGCCCGTCTCGTGCATCAGGTCGCCGGCGAGGGAGAGCGTGTCGGCCCAGGGCTGCATCAACGTCATCATCGGGTACTCCATGCCCCCGCCATCCAGCACCCCCTCCATCGAGCTCATCTGCGGCCACGGATAGGTCCAGAGGTAGGCCGACATCTGCTCGATCGCATCGCGCGTGTACCGCGCGCCACCGACCCTCCAGGCGAGGGCGGCGGCCGTGAGACGGAAGAAGCTCGAGATGTCGACGGTGTCACGGCCCGAGTCGATCAGCGCGCGGGTCTGGTCCCAGGCGTACTGATCGCTCGTGCCCCACGCGAAGTCGCGCACGTCGTTGGCGGTGAAATGCCAGGTGGCCGTGGGGCCGGTCTTCGCGAACACCGCGGCGGCCTGAGCCCCGGGTGTCAGCACGCGAACCACGCGCCCGGTCTTGCGGGCGACGGCCAGGGAGTCCCGCGCCGCGGGCGACAGCACGGCTTGCGGGTTCGTCAGGGTGCCCGTCGCACCCACTACCCATCCCTTTGGCACCGTAAGCCGTACGTCGTAGTCCGCCGGGTCCATGTAGAACTCGGCTTCCAGGAGGTATGGATCTGCCACCCAGCCGTCCACGTCGTCGTAGACGGCGATTTCGGGATACCAGTACCCCTGGAAGTAGACGTGGCCGTCATGGCCCTCCCGGCCGTCGGCCGGCGCGGGGGCCGGCGTGTAGCTCCACTCCACTTCGAGGCGCAGCGAATCGCCGGACTTGAGGGGCGTGCCCAGCGGAATCCACATCACGGTCCCGTCGACGACGTACTGGCCCGGTTGGGGTGGCTGTTCCGGTGGAGCGGTGATGGGCACGGCCTGCGGTCGGGGCTCCAGCACCAGCGCGTGCCCGTCGACGGCGACACGGCTGAGCGTGACGCCACCGGTGGTGGGGACCTGCTGCCGGCGCGGGACGCCGGGTGCGAAGACGTTCTGGCGCAGGTGGACGGCGATGCGGTCGAGGGCGTCAGGCGCGTGGTTGACGTACTCGACCGTCTCCCGTCCCGACACGCGGTTGCGGACGGGATCGAGGCTGGCGGCGATCTGGTATCGGGGATGCTGTACCCAGTACCTGGGTCCCGGCCGGCCGGTGCGCGTCCGCGTCCCGTTCGCCACGGCGCGGGAGAAGCCGGGGGATTCGTAGACGGGGCCGGGCAGGGGTCTGGGGCCCTGAGCGGTCGCGGTTGGATCGACGCTCGGGGCGGGGCGGGTCTGGGCCGGAAGGGCCGCCGCTGTCGCGGCCAGGAACACCAGGGAAATTGAAACGATCCGCACGACTCCTCCTGAACGGGAGACTAAGGGGCGCGCACCTAATTTGACGGACCGCCGCGCAGTCTGCACTATCTCCGTTGCCCCATGCCATCATTCCTGCTCCCTCGCCGCGTGGCCGCGGTGGTGCTTACCGGCCTCGCCGCGGCTACCTGTACCCGCGAGCTTGCCGCACCGGGACACTCGGTACGCCTGGAGCTTTCGCCACAATTCGCCACCGGAGCCAATCCCCCCGGTAGCGCCCTCGCGATCGACCAAATCCGCGCCCAGGTGGTCCGCCACTCGACGGCGGAGGTGGTCTTCGACAAGACCTACCCCTTTGCCACCGGTTCCTCCCTGCAGCTCGGTATCACGTTCGCGCTGAGCCAGCCGACGGACACCTTCGACGTGTTTCTGGACTACGAACGGGGCGCTGAGACGCTGTTCTCGGGGTCACAGTCGATTCCCGTGTCCGCAGGGCAGACGCCCACGCCGGTGCCGCTCCCCGTCTCGTACGTGGGGCCGGGACTCGCTGCGACCAGCATCGCCATCGCTCCCCGGGACACGATCCTGACGGCGGGTGATCCCCTGCAGCTGCGCCTCACGGTGCTGGATACGGCCACGCCGGATTCGATCTACGTCGGCTGGGGAACCAATGTGTCGGGGCAGGCGGTGGACGCGAACGGTCACCTGGTGGCCGCGATCACCCGGGGCACCGTGACCGTTCGCGCCGTGTCGCCGTTGCCACCCGGCCTTCGGGATTCGACCACCATCCGGATCGTCCCCAAGCCCTCGGCGATCGTGAAAATTTCTGGGGACGGCCAGAGCGGTTCCTCCGGCACTCCGCTGGCCCAACCCCTGGTCGTGCAGGTCAATGGGAGCGACAACCTGGGCGTCCCGGGCGTGACCGTGAGCTTTGCCGCGAAGACCGGGGGCGGGTCCGTGGATTCCGCCACCGTGGTGACGGATTCGCTCGGCCGGGCGGGCACCACAGTGAAGCTGGGGGGAGTGCTTGGTGCGCAGAGTTTCACCGCCACCGCCGGCGCCTTGTCCGCCACATTCGCCGCCAACGCCGCGTCGGCGCCCCCCAAGGTGTGGACGGGCGCCGTGTCCACCGACTGGAACACCGCGGGGAACTGGAGTCCGGCGGGCGTGCCGGCCGCCACCGACAGTGTGACGATTCCGAATGTGACCAATCAGCCCCATCTCCACACGGGGGCGTTCAGCGTGCACGGCCTGTCGGTCCAGACCGGCGCGGTCGTCTCGCTCGATACGGTGACCCTGACGGTGCTGGGATCGTTCACCGACGCCGGTGGGTTCCTCGATCCGAACGCCTCGTCGGCCATTTCGCTCGCCGGCTCGGGCTCCCTCACTGGGAATGCCAATGCGGCGGCCCTGCTGGTGCCGGGATCGTACACGCTCACCGGGGACGTGCAGGGCACCAACGTCCAGGTGAACGGCTCCCTGACCCTCGGCGGCCACGCGCTGGTCGCCTCCAGCAGTTTCGTGACGGGCGGCACCGGGGTCGTGATCATGACGAATGCCGCTGACACGCTGTACTCCCAGGGCGCGATGGCCTTCGGGGGGGGCGCCGAGGGCGGGAAGCTCCTGGCCGGTACGGTGGTGGTACAGGGGGGCTTCTCCGTCTCGTCGGTCGGCGGATTCGTGGCCGGTACCGGCTTGACTACGGTGTTCAACGGCACCGCGGTCCAGGTCGTCTCGGTCGCGGACTCGGTAGCGTCCAGTACGTTCGGCACCGTTGATTTCAATAATCCCGCCGCCGTAGCGCTCTTGTCTCTGGTCAATGTCGCGGGTGACGTCACCCTGGAGTCGAAGGCTGTGGTGACGTCGGCCGACACGACCTTCACCGGACAGGGCTTGTCGGTGAAGGGCAACGTCACCACCATCGGCGGATCGTTCCTCAAGCTCGGACGGCTCTACGTCCAGGGGGCGCTGAACCTCGCCTCCGCAACCTGGGCCACGACGGCCGTGATCTTCACCGGCAACGGTCAGACCGTGCCGGCGGGTGTGACCTACCCCTTCCTGTACAGCACCGGGGCCAACGTGTCCCTGCCGGCGGGCGTCACGGTGACGACCCAGCTGGCGGTGCAGGGCGGATCCCTGGCGCTCAGCGGGAACTTCTCGTTCTCCGGGAACACGTTCGTCCAGTTCAATTCCAAGCTCATCCTGAACGGGCACACGTTCTCCGGCGCGGGCCAGTTCACCACGTCGCAGGGCGGCCTGCTTCAGATGACGAATACGTTGGACACGCTGGTAGTCGGCGGGAACGCGTTCTTCGAGGGCGGGAACGAATCGGGGCTGCTCACCGCCGGCGGAATCTTCTTCCAGGGGAACTTCACTGAAACGAGCGGTGACCCCCAGGCGTTCGCGCCCTCCGGTTCGCACGTGGATGAGTTCCTGAGCGGCGGCGGCGCGCAGATCATTTCCTTCGCCCATCCGGGGGCCACGGGTGCTTCCCACTTCCAGGGCCTGGCCATCTCCAACGGGCAGGGCACGCTCCAGATCGCCTCGGATGTGTATCTCCTGGGAGGGTACGCGTACCTCGCGGGGAGCCCGAAGATCGTGCATGGGGGCGGCCAGGTCGTGCACTACGCAAACCTGACCATCACGGGCGTAACCTTCGACAACGTGGCGATCGCCTACGACGCCGCACTCGGCGGCAACAACCTGATTGCGCTCGACTCGGTCTCCTTCGAGAACTACAACGTCAACTCGGCGACGCCGTTGATCACGATCGTGAGCCCGGGGAACACCGGCAGCCCCGGCACGCCCTTCATTTTCAGCAACCTGAGCTTCTTCACCAACATCACGGCGAATGGCGGGAGCGGTCACTATCTCAGTGTCACGAACACCGGTGCGGCCGGCGCCCTCGTCCTCAATGTTTCGGCCAACCTCCCCGCCGGCGAAGGGCTCGCCCACACGGTACAAGTGGGCAGTCCGACGGTCACCTGGCCGTAGGGCCTAGCTCACGGCGTTGGGACGCGCGAACCGGGCCAGCGCAGGAGCGTCGAGCCTCGGACCCTGATAGGCGGTGACGTCGCCGAATCGGCGGTGCGCCTCCCAGTCCGCGCGAGCGGCCGCGATTTCGTCCGGCGTGCGGGCGACGAAGTTCCACCACATCAGAATCGGTTCCGGAAACGGCGGGCCGCCGATGAGCAACAGGCGGCCTCCCGCTTCACTTCGCAGGGCCACACTCGATCGCTGCGTCCCGAGGTAGTAGAGGTGGCGGGTCACGAGTCGCTGACCCTCCAGATCCGCATCTCCGGACAGCAACAGCAGCGCGTGCTCGAAGGACGGGTCCGTGGCGAACTCCGTCGTGTGCCCCGGGTGGAATTCGATATCGGCCCCCACCAGCGACGTCGCGAACCGCCCTGGTGACGTCCCCCCCGCCAGGGACCCCGCAAAGATCTGGATGGCCGCGCCGGGCGTCTCGATCACAGGGACGCGCGCGATGTGCTCGAACGCGGGCGCGACGTTCCGCTCGGCATCGGGGAGCGCCACCCACAGCTGGGCTCCGTTCAGCCGGCCGCTGTTCGCTGCCGGCGTCTGCTCGGCGTGAGTGATCCCGCGGCCCGCGGTCATCAGGTTCACACCACCGGGACGGCCCGTCGCCTCCGAGCCCAATGAGTCGTCGTGGAGGATCTCGCCTTCGAGCAGCCAGGTCACCGTCTGGAGACCGATGTGGGGATGGGGAGCCACGTCCATCGGGCGGTCGGCACTGAATGAGAGAGGCCCGAAGCGGTCCAGGAAGCACCAGGGGCCCACCATGCGGCGGTCGCGGATGGGGATGGCGCGGGTGACCGCCAGATGCCCCAGGGAGACGTCCCGGTTGGGGTAAACCTCGAGGGTATGGTGAGGCACACCGAGTGCTACGCACTGCTCGGCGGCAACCTGGCTCGAGAGAGTCATATTTGGGAATATGATCCAAGGGGGAGTCATGAGGAACGCCTGGTTAGGCTTGCTGCTTACTTCGTCCCTGGCGGCCGCGCAGACGCCCGGTCCTCCGGTCGACACGATTGTCGCCCGGTATCTGTCCGCCCGGGGTGGCGCGGACAAGATCCGCGGCCTCAAGGCGATCCGGCTCGTCGGGCATATCGAGTTGGGACCGGACCTGAGCGGCCCCGACACCATTGTGATGGCCAGGCCGGGGCGGATCCTGACCACGGTGCATTTCCCTCAGGGGACCCTCAAGCAGGCGTACGACGGCAGGACGGCGTGGGGCCTGAACCCCTTCAATGGAGACTCGACGCCCCGGGTGCTCGATTCCGGCACCGCGAAAAATGTGATCGCCGGCGGGGACATGGACGGTCCGCTGCTGGACTACCGGGCGCGCCGGATTCAGGTGACGCTCGTCGGGCTCGATACCGCGCAGGGGACGCCCGCCTGGGCGTTGCGGGTGATCCGACCCGACTCGACCGTCGACACGTACTACGTCGACACCGCGTCCTATTCCCTCACCCGCTGGCAGGGGAAGCGGGTGGCTGACGGCGTGCCCGTCACCTACGAGACCTACTTCCGCGACTACCGCCGGTACGGCGGACTCGTGTTTCCCTGCCGGCTCGAGTCCCACACGCTCAGCCGGCCCGGGCAGCAGGTGATCGTGGTCGATTCGGTAGCCGTGGATCTGCCGGTGAATGACGCCTGGTTCAGGATGCCGACCTCGCGCGTGCCCTAGGCAACACCAC